>Ga0111204_112_pt1 | contig 71807 bp, 75 predicted proteins | sample DeeMarSWOR136_30_FD_80378 | JGI IMG/M metagenome (GOLD analysis project Ga0111204, IMG submission 80378) | Crenarchaeota group archaeon SMTZ-80
ATGGTAAATCATTCCTTCAAAGTGGGGTTTAGTTTTGGCGTTACGTCAGGAATAATAACCACATTAGGATTGATGGTTGGATTACATTCTGGGACTCATTCAAAATTCGTTGTAATTGGAGGAATTTTGATTATTGCGATAGCGGATGCTTTCTCAGATGCTTTTGGAATTCATGTCTCCGAAGAGAGTGAAAATAAACATGACTCAAAGGAGATATGGGCATCGACAATCTATACTTTTCTTTCAAAATTTTTATTTTCACTATCATTTATTATTCCAGTAATATTTCTTGATCTTACTATCGCAATTGTTCTTAGCGTAATTTGGGGATTATTGGTATTATCAATTCTTAGTCTGAATATTGCTAAAGAACAAAGAAAAAAACCCTGGAAAGTAATCCTAGAGCATCTTACTATTGCACTTTTAGTGATAATAATTACTCATTTTGTTGGTGACTGGATATATTCAACTTTCGGATTTTTGTGACTCTCCGCACGTGAATACACTACAGCGCACACTATAATATGGCGAGTTTGGATCTTTGTTCATCTCAGCAATTCTATCCAAATCGTTACTAGAAGCAGATCGGAATCTGTTCATATTATTACATTGGTCATTTAAGTTAAGCAATGGATAAGGTGGGTAGTTAATAGCGCGCGCTACTTGTGGGGTCAACCGCTACATATCTTATTTTTTTCTATTGCTCTGTCAATTGATGCCTCGGCTATAGTAACAGAGATTTCACCAATCCTGCGCAGGGCACAAATGATTTGTCTCAATTCTCCGAATCCGTGAAAAATATTTTTATGCAGTAAATCGTCAATTATGTTACAAGCTTCTTCATCTAAGTTTCCCCTAAATTGATTTATTACTATATTCGCCAGATCGACATCAAAGGCAAATTCGCTTTTCATGGCTTTGTCGCAAATGTCCATTATTTTCTTATTATAATCCGCTATGCTCGATCTTATTTTTTCGTTCATTCTTACTCCTGAAGTTTCTATTTTTATTACATCATCTGCAATTTTATATGCCCAGTCTGCCATCCTTTCCACGGCATTCGCAACTATGAAAATATTCAAGATATCTTCGCTGCTGTGAATACCTATCTCTTTTGATATTTCAGAATTTAGCTGAGCTTGATTTAAAAGCCTTAGAATCAAAGCGTACATTATATTGGCCTCGCGTTCTCGTCCTTGGGCTTCCTTTGCTAACTCCTCATTCGAGTTCATCAGAGCTTGAATGCTTTCATCACACATCGTAGAGAAGAGAGTATAAAGACGTCGGGTAACTAGATCGATTGGGAAGATGGCAGGGTTTATTGAACATTGGAGGGTTACACTTGAGGAAGTTTCCTCAACGATGCCTAATCCCATCAGCTTGAGCTCTGCATCACGGATTGACTGAAGGTTCTCTTTACTTATTCTGCTACGCGATATAATTTTAATCGCTTCAGAGCCCTTGATGTAGGAAGCCACTATAATTCTTTCGAGTAAGTTATTCTCTTGGCAAAGGTCGGAATTTATAATACAAGTTCTCAAAGCCTCTTTTTCCAAGGTTATGGAGTCTTGAACTATTCTTAATACTCCGTCCTTTTCTGGAATCACTGTCACGAAATCTCCCTTATTCAAGCCAGTATCTTTTATCCATTTGCTTGGTAAAGAGACCGTAAGAGTCGATCGCCCAACAAGTTGGATCCTACGCTTATCCATAAGGAAACTACCTAACTAGTTTTGATGTAATTATTTCAATTACCGATATTTACCGGTATATATTATATTGCGACAATATATAAAATCTTAATCCCTTACTTATTGATCGGGGGCGCATGTTTAGGTAGGTAGGTCGATAGATATGGCGTTACTAAGATGTCAGCATTGTGATTATAGGTGGAATTACGAAGGCGAGAACGAGCATTATGCGACTTGTCCCAAATGTCGATATAAGGTCAAGATCCCTGGCGAAAAAGCGTCGATATTCCGTAAGAAAAAAATGGAACGTGAGTTAAAAAGCAAAATTTCAACAGAAAAGAAACCTGTGAAATTGCTCGGGATTGCTAAAATAGTGAATAAGGTCATAGAAGATTATCAATACGACGAGAATATGCTGATCCAAATTCTTTTGAAATTGCAAAGGGATTTCGGTTGGCTTCCAAAGGAAATGTTGTTGGAAATTAGTAAACAACTCAGAATTCCTCTTTTTCAAGTATATCAAGCCACAACATTTTACAAAGCTTTCTCTCTTTCACCTAGAGGAAAACACGAAATCAGGATATGTATGGGGACTTCCTGTAAGGTGAGAGGTGCGCAAATTATCCTTGATAGGATAAAGAATCTTCTCGCCATAGAAATTGGCGAGACTACTCCAGATGGCAAATTCAGCGTTGAAACTGTTAACTGCATGGGTTGTTGCTCTCTCGGGCCTACGATCACTGTTGATGGTGATTATTTTGGAAATCTGAAGTCGCCCGATGTAAAAGGAATTCTATCTTTGTACACTTAGTTAGGAGGTGTTAAGTATTAAGCGTATAATCTCGATTGAAGATCTTGAGGAAACTCGGCAAGAAATTAGAGTTGGGAGAAACCCCAATAAACCTATCATTTCAGTTTGTATGGGGACGGGCTGCATTGCTCTTGGTGCAAGAAAGGTTGTTGGAGCTTTCAAAGTAGAACTGGAGAAGGAGGGCCTGAAAGAGGATATCGAAATTAAAGAGACAGGATGCTTAGGCTCCTGCGAGCTTGGGCCAAGGGTCATTATCTATCCAGATGAAATCTGCTACTTCAAGGTTAAACCTGAAGACATTCCTGAGATAATTTCTAAAATCGTAATCAAGAGGAGGGTTGTAGAACGCGTTCGCACGTAGTTGAAAGATTGCTCTATAAGGAACCCTCATCTGGTAAAATTATTCCAAAGCTTGAGAATATAACCTTCTATAAATACCAACTTAGACTACTGCTAAAAGAAAATGCAAGAATAGACCCAAAAAGTATTGAGGATTATATCTCTCACGGAGGATATAGTGCCCTCGCTAAAGTATTATCTGAAATGAGTCCTGAATTTGTGATCAAGGAGATCAAGAAGGCAAATTTGAGAGGAAGAGGTGGGGGAGGATTTCCTACAGGAGTAAAATGGGAAACAACAAAAAATGCGATTGGGGATTCTAAATGTGTAATTGTCAATTGTGATGAGGGAGACCCAGGAGCATTTATGGATAGGTCTTTAATAGAAGGCAATCCTCATAAAGTTCTTGAAGGACTCATAATAGGCGCTTATGCAATTGGAGCTGATGAAGGTTATGTTTACGTTAGAGAAGAATACCCATTAGCTGTAGAAAATATATCTATTGCCATAACGCAAGCTGAAGAATGTGGTTTACTCGGTGAAAATATTTTGTCCTCGGGCTTCAACTTTAGAGTTAGGGTCCATAGGGGTGCAGGTGCTTTCGTTTCTGGAGAGTCCAGTGCCCTAATGATGGCCCTTGAGGGAAAAGTCGGTGAACCCAGACCAAAGTATGTTCATACCGCAGTTAAGGGCGTATGGAATAAACCAAGTTGTCTTAATAATGTTGAGACATGGGCTAACATTCCACAGATTATTCTCAAGGGTGCAAAGTGGTTTAGAAGTATAGGAACTAAAGGAAGTAGTGGAACTAAGATTTTCTCTCTAGTTGGGAAAATTAACAATACAGGCTTAGTAGAAGTGCCTATGGGGATAACCCTTCGGGATCTGATCTACAAGATTGGGGGAGGAATTAGAGGAGAAAAACATTTTAAAGCAGTACAAATAGGCGGTCCCTCAGGAGGTTTCATTCCTGAAAAATACCTCGACCTGCAAGTAGACTTCGATGAGCTCGATAAAGTAGGTTCTATGATGGGATCTGGTGGCATGGTTGTCATGGATGAAGATAGTTGCATGGTAGATGCAGCAAGATATTTTGTTGATTTCCTTCTCGAGGAGTCTTGCGGCAAGTGCATCCCTTGTCGTGAAGGATTGAGAGTACTCTCCAAAATTTTAAGTGACATCTGCGAAGGAAGAGGAAAGGATGGAGACATAAAGCTCATTGAGGATATTGCTGAAACAATGGGAGAGGTCTCACTCTGTGCTCTAGGCAAGACCGCAGTTAATCCTATCCTAACATCCTTAAGATATTTTAGAAGTGAATGGGAGAAGCATATAAGGGATAAAAGCTGTCCATCCAAAGCCTGCAAGGATTTGATTAATTATTACATCGATCCTAAGAAATGTCAAGCATGTCAACTCTGTTTAAGAGAATGCCCAGTAGGCGCTATTCAGGGCAGCAAGGATCAAGTTCACTGGATTGATCTAGAAAAATGTATAAAATGCGGCATATGCCAAGAGATTTGTAATTTCGGTGCAATAAGAAAGATTTCAAAAGAACCCATTCCAAAAAATCCGCTAAAAGGTATGAAACCAATTTGGAGAATGGAGAATTAGAATGGTAAGAACTGTTGTATTGAATATAGATAATAAAAAAGTTAGAGCAAAGGAAGGAACATCGATTTTGGATGTAGCAAGGAAATCTAGCGCGGATATACCCACTCTATGTCATGAGAATGGATTAGATCCATATGGTGCGTGCCGCATTTGCAGTGTTGAAATTGAGAAAAAAGGAAGAACAAAGATAGTAGCTGCATGTTGCTATCCTGTTGAAGAAGGTCTAAAAGTGAGAACAAAGTCTCCCAAAATAAACAAAATAAGAAAGACGATAATTGAATTGGCCGCAATAAGTGCAGGAGAAGGCTTATCTGGTGAGATGAGGCTTTTGGCTAGCAAATACAATGCAGATCTATCGAGATTTCGATCAAGAGTGCCAACTGAGTCAACAAAATGCATCCTTTGTGGATTATGTATACGTCGATGTATCGAAGCAAATTGGGATAGCATTATTGGATTTTCAGGTCGGGGAGTGAATAAACGTGTGGTGCTTTTTCCAGATAGATCAGGAATCTGCTCAATCTGCAATTATTGCTATGATGTATGTCCTACTGGAAGAATTTCCTCTATTGGTCCTAGTCCTCATTTTCCCAATATTGACAATGTTATTGCAGGGAGAGAATAAATATTCACTCCCAAAATTATTAGCTAGAAATAGAGTTGAATAAATAGTGCGTGTTGCATATAAACAATGTTTGAAGAGGCTCCTTAATACTGAAGGATTGGCGTTTGACTAAAAATCCTTTGGATGCTGTTAGAGAGCAGCTTGATTTTATTGGAGAATTGGCGAAGATCGAACCGAGTGTCATAGAGCAGCTTAAAAACTCAAGAAGGGTAATAGAGGTTTCTTTACCTGTCCGCATGGATAATGGAAAGGTTGAGGTTTTTACCGGCTACCGGGGCCATCACTGTAGTTGGCGTGGACCATATAAAGGGGGCATCCGATACCATCCTACGGCGAATTTGGATGAAGTCAAAGCTTTAGAGGCGTGGATGACCTTCAAGACCGCCGTCGTTGATCTACCTTATGGAGGCTCTAAGGGGGGTGTTATATGCAGCCCTCAGGAACTTAGCATTTTTGAGCTAGAGCGTTTGACAAGACGTTACACTTCTATGATAATGGAGTAATTGGGCCTTTCAAAGATGTCCCTGCGCCAGATGTAGGTACCAATGCCCAAATCATGGCATGGGTAATGGACACCTATAGTACTCTAAAAGGATTTAGTGTTCCAGAAGTGGTTACGGGAAAACCGATATCGTTGGGAGGATCATACGGTAGGGAGGGCGCGACTGGAAAAGGGCTAACCATATGTGCTAAAGAAGCCGTGGATAGAATTGGTCTAACCTTGAAAGGGGCCACCATCGCAATACAGGGATATGGAAAAGTTGGGTTTTCCGTTGCAGAAAATTTAGCAGCTATAAATGCAAAAATTATTGCAGTAACCGATATTGGAGGAGGAGTCTATGATCCAAAAGGCCTTAACATCTCAAAGCTGAAGGTTCATGAGAGTGAGAAAGGTTCTGTTGCAAGCTTCCCACAAACTAAACCAATAAGTAACGAGGAGTTATTCGCCTTAAAATGCGACATACTTGTGCCTGCCGCCCTCGAAAATGTCATTACTGAGCAAAATGCCGATACAATTGATGCAAAGATGGTTGTTGAAGGGGCTAACGGCCCCACTACGCCCGAGGCCGATAAAATTCTGCATGAGAAAGGAATATTTGTTATACCAGACATTTTAGCCAATGCAGGAGGCGTAACTGTAAGCTACTTTGAGTGGATTCAAAACCTAAATAGAGATAGGTAGCGTCTAGAAATAGTTAATAAACGATTGGAAGAGAGAATGGTGGATGCCTTTCGAGTTGTATACAAGCTATCTAAAGAAAGAGCGGAAAGCTTGAGAACTGCCGCATACATTCTGGCGGTTGAAAGTTAGCGGAGGCTCATTTAAAGCTTGGGTTATTCCCCTAAACGTTTCATTAACACTATCACTAGAAAAGAACTAATTTAGTTCATAAAAATCCAAATTATATTGTTAATAATGGCGTGGATCAGAAATTCATTTATATAATGTAGCGGGCCCGCTGGGAAGTTATCCCTCGATATCGCATGGGTTCAACGATTATAAATTGAGTTTTAAAAAAAGTAAAGGCTGTTTAATCTTTACGCCATCTTCTAATTACAAATATTGAAGATATAGCTCCGATAAGTCCGACTATAGCAATATAAGGTGCTAGAATATTGAGTTTGTCATTAGGTGCATAGATTCCACCAACTGAATGAGGAATTTCTTCATATTCTTCTACTGTAGCCCTAAACATTATATCAAATGAATTAATTTGAATCCAATCTCCAGCGGATACCTTGTGATAAGTTCGACCATCTGGACTATTTGTGTCCTTCCCAATACATGGATCACCATGCAACCATTCAGCAGCAACATAAAACTCAGTTGTAACTATGACAGTAGATGGCAGGGTAACAACTTTCCAGGCTCCACCTGGGGGCTCTATTGTAAAAACAAAAGGTGTTATTAATTCAGTAGTTAGATCACTATCATATATATGAACCTTAAAATCATCAGCCTCAGCTGAGATTTCCATATCAGTTTTAAAGAAGCTGACAGATAACAATTTAGCGTGAGACCAACCAGCTGGAAGAGAAAATTTGACGGCATAAAATTCATCGCCGCCGTCACAACAATCATAGTCTTCTTCAGATCCATCATCATAAAACAATTGTGTTTGTGCAGATAAGCTTGGAATCATAGAAAAAGCCAATACGATAGTTAAAAATATAGGAATAAATACACCCAATTTCTTCAAAACATACTACCTCTATAGAATTATGATACAGACTTATCGTATTTCTGATATTTAAGAATACATTCAATTGCTATTTTGTAATGTGCCTGCTCTTTAGGAGTTAACCTCATTCATGTTTTTTTCTTGTATTTGTTTTTAAATTTATTATAAAATCTAGACAAGCTTAGAAAGTATATTGTATCAAGTGGCATCGATAATGTTATTAATAATAGAATTTAAGGCGTTATAAACGTCTTAAGCGATAATATGGAATAATTTAGAGGCGATGGATAATGAAATTTTTCTGTATGAAATGTAAGCAAAAAGTCGAAGTGGTTGATACAGATGTAACTTCGGAGGTTAAGAGCAACCGTAAGCTTCTCAGGGCAAAATGCCCAAATTGTGGAACTAAAATGGCTAAGTTTGGAAAAGTAAATTAGAGTTGAAAAAAATAAAAAAAAGGTTTGCTTAGTCTCTGTACCATCTTCTTATAGCAAAGATCATTGATATTACTCCTATAAGACTGACTAAAGCAAAGTAAGGTGCTAGAATGTTGAGTTTGTTAATAGGTGCATAGATGCCTCCCACTGTATGAGGTAAGCTTCCACAGAGATCAGTGCCTCCATCATCTTGATATGTGACTGTGATCCCTACAGTAGGACCGCTAACGGAATCTATCCTAAACTTGGCATAATTTCCAATATTTGTTCTGATTAGGTAAATATCGCCTACAGAAAGGGACAATGTCGATATTGAGGTTATGTCATAAGTATATTGGGAAGCATCACAAACGGATGCAAAATCTTCTGATCCGCTTGAAGCCATAACTGCACCATTTTGGGCTATTAAGGCTGCTGGGGTTCCTGTATTCCATATATCCATTGAAGCCATCGTTCCACTTGTTCCAGTATCAACATCCAATGACCAACTTGGATTTAATGTATAGGAGTATGTGACTAATTCTGCGTTGACAGTTCCAAATGATGTAAAAATTGATAAAATTAATGACATCACTAGGATCGAAGTAAAAATTTTTGATTTGTATTTCATCTAATATTCACTTTAATATTTTTAATTTTATAATTTTCTTTTTTTGTTTATAAAAATATTGAGATTACATGATGAAAAACCTGAAAATCGATATGACTGAAATAATTGTTTAGGCAACATACACCGACGAGATTTTATACCCATTAGGGCTATATTCGTTAAAATTTGTAGCGGGCCCGCCGGGAATTGAACCCGGGACCCCTACCCAGGAAAGGCAAAAGCCAAACCTTCCGGGTGGCTTCCAGGACTTGTTAAAAGCCCGGTACTCTTCCTTTTCAGGATCGGAAGTTATACCTTCAAATCTGGCTGAGCTACGGGCCCATATTTTTTAAAAACAATAATATATGGGAGCAATAAAACTTTTCCCTATTAGATTTTTACGTAAAAGTATTGAATTATAAATTTAAATATAAAAATAGAATTAGATTTTGAATCTGATGCCCAGGTAGTATAGCCAGGTCTAGTATGCTTATTGGCCTAGATTGTACGGCTGTCACCCGTACGACGTGGGTTCAAATCCCGCCCTGGGCGCATTCTTTATTTAAAGTTGACTGAAAATTAATCCCACTCTGTCGTTAGCTTTTTTTTCCTCTCTCTTTTAATTAATCTTTTCTTTTGAGTTAGTGGACGTTTCAATCTATTTGATAATTCATCATAAATTTCTGGTAATTCCCACCCTTTATGTGTGTAAGTGACAATATCTTTTGGCATCTTTATTGCAACATCGACCTCATATCTTCTTCTCTCTTTGCCTTTGATAGATTCTGAGATCTTTATGACCGATCTAACCTCTTCTATCTCTGGAAAGGCCCTTCTCAGTGTTCTCACAACATTAAAAAATTTTGATTTGGCAACTTCTGCCTCAAATGGATCATCTGGTAAGCCTATAATATATACAGGAATTTCTTGCTTAGGTTCAGGCTCTGCAATTAATTTGATAAAATCCCTTGGAGTGACTATTCCTTGGGCTATATCAAGAACAGTTATTAGCGCATATGTTTTATTCAATTTCAACATTTTTTCTAATGTAACTGAAGCAGAATCTCTTGCTTGACATTTAAGGGGATCTATCTCCATTATTGCTTTCACTTGATATCCAAGATTTCTTTGAGCTTCTAAACCCCAGAAGCTCTCACTCCCGATCCGTTCTCTTGGAATTAATCGAAATACAATTTGACTAGAATTGATAATGCCCGTAATTTTCTTATTTGAAATTACAGGCAAATGATCAATTCTCTTATCGGTCATCAAATTTCTAGCCTTTGCTATCGTATCAGTCTCAGCTATAGTTATCAGTTTACCACTAGTCAATGATTTTGCAGGAAAGTTGAGTGATCCCTGTTTAGCAAACAAATCAAGAATGCTTTTTGCAGTCAGTACACCAGTGACTTCTCTCCCTTCTACGATTGGTAGTGCTCTTAACCTATAATTTGTCATTATCTGTGCAGCCATACTTAATTTGGTTGATGGAGAGAGCTTTGTTGGATACTTGACTAAAGAAGAAGTTTTTGTACTGGCTAGGTGAGACACTCTCATTACATCTCTTATAGTAATAATGCCTACCCTGTCTTTCTCAATTGTAAAGACCTCATATGCATTATTCTCTTTTAGAATACCGACTATCTTTGATATTGTGTAGTTTGGGGGCACGGTCAAAGGTTTAGTCTGAAGCTCTCTGACCTCGATTTCTCTCATACCCTTCATATAGTTGATCACAACTTATCTGAACTTCTTACCTAGAATATTGGTCTCCAAAAGAAATAACTCTTTAGTGAATTTTTCACCATTTAAGATTAAATTCTACATTCCCACTCATCAGGACCTCTTCTAGTCGAAATAAAAGATTCAAGAATAGCCATTGGAAGAGGCGTGGCAATGAAAATAATTATAGATAGTCTATCTTATTTTAAAAGAAATCATTTTAAAATAAAATAATTAAAATTTTATGCACAAATCATATTGTAGTGTGCATGCCTTATTTCTTTCCTTGGCTTTGGCTTGATTTTTCTTTAATCTGAATTGGTTTTTCAACAGTCTTGGGCATTTTAGTTACCCTTCTTTTTCTTAAGAGAATTACTAATAGAATGATGATTGCAACTAATAATAATATTATCAGAAATGGCCAATAGCTAGTTAATGATTCGGATATTATTATTTCTATATTAATGGAATCTACAAAGTTTCCAGATTCAAATCCATTAACTTGAATCTTATAGTCCCCTGCCTTCTGACATAAGAATTTCATTTATGCTTACTATGAAAGTCACGTAATCGCTTGGATAAACTGGATCTTCTCCTTCAGGAATCGTTCTGACTTCAATAAAGGTTATCTTTGCAAAAGACATCTTTTGACGGGAGTATGGCAAAATAAGCATAGGACATGTATTTGCCGTCGACATAAAATAAAACTACCCACCGCCCCGGTTTTTCAAATACATCTTTCTCAAGAATAAAATAACTGAAGATGATCTCAGTTTTTTTATCCCCGCTTATCTCAACTGATTCTTCCCAGTAGACATTTCTATCAGGATCCTTCCATTTCCAAGTGCAGGTTAACTTTTTATCTATATGTTGAAGTTTAACCCATGAAATTACCCAAGGATCTTCTTCTGAATATTCAAATTTAAATCTGATAGGATAATTATCCGGACTCAACTTTGAACATATTACATGCCTATCAACTCTCTGGCATTGAGCTAGACCTATTTGTGATATGATAAATACAGTAAGGAGTAAGATTGCAAATATTTTCTTCGGATTAATATTTAGAATCATATTTATTCTCCTGTAATAAGGTGTCAAAGATTTGAAATTTTTTATCAATAGAAATTGAAGTATCAATAGTTAACTTAAATAAGTTTTGACAGGAATTTTGTTAAAAAAAGCAATAAAAAAATAACTAATTCATAGTAAGCTAGTAAAAAGGGATTATTATTATGAGTATAGAAGTAAAGAGGATTACTAAACGATTTGGTGAAATCTTAGCTGTTGACAATTTAGATTTTACTGTAACAGAAGGTTCAATATTCGGAATTTTAGGTCCAAACGGTGCTGGTAAAACAACAACAATTCGAATATTAGCATGCTTAATTTCGCCATCAAGTGGATCTGCTAACGTCTGTGGTTACGATATAATAAAAGACTCGTTAAAAGTTAGAGAAATTGTTGGCGTGTTAACTGAAAATCCAAGTCTTTATGAAAGACTCACAGCTTACGAGAATATGGATTTTTTTGCAGAAGCCTATGGGATCTCAAATAATGAAGAAAGGAGGGATAGGATAATGCAGCTGCTAAATTTTTTTGAACTTGGGGATAGAAGAAAAGACAAAGTTGCTACATTTTCAAAAGGAATGAAGCAGAAACTTGCTATAGCAAGGGCGCTTGTGCATAAACCCTCAATTTTACTTCTAGATGAGCCAACTTCAGCCCTCGATCCCGAATCTGCAAAAGGAATAAGGGACCTTATTAAGACCCTTAGTAAACAAGAAAAACATACAATTCTTCTTTGCACTCATCGTTTAGAAGATGCAGAAAAATTGTGTAACAAGGTCATGATAATCAATAGGGGCCACTGCGCTATTATTGGAACACCTAGAGGACTCCAAGATAAAATAGGGGGAGCGCCCACTATCCAAATTACTTTGAGAGAACTTGATGATAAAATAATTGAGAAAATTAGAAAAACCGATTTTGTAAAAGCAATAAAGATATTTCAAGATGAAGCAAAGATGATCGTCTCTGTTGATAAACCAAAATCATCGATTCCAGAGATTGTAAGGAAAATCGTTAATGCTGGTGGTATGATCCTTTCTGTTGGTAGTGTACGGCCATCATTAGAAGAAGCTTACTTGAAATTGGTTAAGGGTGATGATCATGAGATTAAATAAAGCATTATTGGTCTTCAAAAAAGATTGGCGAGAGATAAGGAGAAATTGGCAAGTAATTCTGCCAATTATTATAGTGCCATTATTGCTGTCAGTACTTCTTCCAATATTTATTATGTTAATGCCGGCGTTGTCAGATATGCCAGGTTCAGCCTCAGAGGATCTTTCCTTGTTAATTGAAAATTTACCAACCCATATAAAAGACGAGCTAATTGGAATATCGAACAAGCAAGCATCAATTTATGTTATTTCTCTTTATTTCTTCGCACCCTTCTTTTTAATAATCCCTCTAATGGCTTCAAGTGTGATAGCCTCGGATAGTTTTGCTGGTGAAAAAGAAAGGAAAACAGTAGAAGCGCTGCTTGCAACCCCTTTATCTGATAGCGAACTATTTTTAGGAAAAACATTAGTATCTTTTATTACTTCAATGATGGTTACGATAATCTCCTTTATTATATATTCAACTGTAGTAAATACAATCTCATTTTTGGTATTTGATGGTAAGTTATTGCTTCCCAACTTGGTTTGGATTTTATTAGTTTTTGGAGTTGCTCCAACTCTTGCTCTTGCAAGTATTGGCCTAACTGTCTTGATCTCAGTAAGAGTAAAAGGTTTTAGGGAGGCTCAACAGATAAGTGTCGTTCTTATTCTACCAATTCTTATGCTAATATTTGGTCAAATTTTCGGAGCCATAATTTTTGGACCCATACTGATAAGTATGCTAATTATTGTTCTTGGTGTTATTGATCTACTTACATTTAAACTTGGAGTAAAATTATTCAATAGAGAAGAAATTTTATCTAGACTATCTTAAAAAACTCAAATATATTAGTATGCGCGAATTTAAAAGTAAAAAATTCTTTCAGATTTAGTCACAAACCATTTTCTATAAGATAATCAAATTTAAATTCTCCTTAAGACTATGTCTCATTGATTTATGATGTTATCAAATTCTATTTTAAGGACTATTCAAGATAGACGGAGCATATATAAATTTAAATCGAAAGAAATAGAGCATGAGAAGATTGATGCGATTATAGAGGCTGCTAGATGGGCTCCATCATGGATCAACACACAACCATGGCATATCATCCTTATAAAAAATAGGGAAACAAAAAACCAACTTAGTAAGGTTGTGGGTACATTGGTTGGAATTAAGGCCGCGCATTATACTAGAGTAGCAATTGAAGAAGCCCCAATTGTTTTTATTATAACAGTCGATACAAAGAAGGATCCATATCATTGTATAGAAGATGGAGTTGCAGCTACTCAAAATATGGCTCTAGCATCGCACAGTCTGGGACTTGCATCTTATTGGATTGGAGTATTTGACATTTCAGGTGAAACTGGCTCTATTGAAGAACAAATTAAAAAATTACTTAATATACCCGGTGAGCATCGCGTAATTTCCATTCTGCCAGTGGGAATAGCTGATATGAAATCTGTAAAAAAAGACAGAAAAGAAACATCAGAATTTATCTATCATGAAAAATTCGGAAAAAAATAATGAAGTCGGTATAAAATACTTTAATTATAACGCTTGGATTTTTTCAATAGCACGCGTGAAGTTACATTTTTTTTCTAAATGTTATAAAATACAATATTGGATTGATGAACATTTATTTCCAATCATAATTTTTAACCTCAATTTTATGCAGTTCTGATCTAAAAATTTAAAATGGATGAAATTAAAATGGCAAAAGATCCCATTTGTGGCATGTATGTTGATGAGAAAAATCCTCCATTTAAGAAAGAGATCAGAGGCCGTTTGTATTACTTCTGCAGCGAAACATGCTTAAGAACTTTTGAAGCGCCAGAGATAGAGTTTCGGGACCTCAAGATACTTGTAGCATTTAGTTTAGCTTTAAGCATACCCACTTTCATATTTTCGTTTATCCAGATATTGCCTTCAATTCTACCAAACAATGTGTGGTTATTTCTTTTGGCCACGCCTGTTCAATTCTTGGCAGGATGGAGATTTTATAGGGGAGCTCTTGATGCATTAAAGAAACTCACAGCAAACATGGATACGCTTATAGCAGTCGGCACATCATCCGCTTGGATCTATAGTACGACTGTAACATTCTTCCCCGGAATATTTCCACCTGGAAAAGTTTATTTCGATACAGCTGCGCTGATAATATCTCTAATATTGGTAGGAAAGTTGCTTGAAGATATGGCCAAGGGCAAAGCATCAGAAGCCGTTAGAAAGTTGATGGATTTACAACCGACTATGGCCAGAGTAATTCGTGATGACAAGGAACTAGAAATTCCAGTGGAGAGGGTAGAGAAGGGCGACATAGTCATCATTCGTTCTGGGGAAAAAATACCTATAGACGGAGAGATCATTGAAGGGCACGCATCAATAGACGAAAAAATGATTACTGGGGAGAGTATTCCGGTTGAGAAAGACCTAGGCGATGAAGTAATAGGAGCCACCATCAATAAAGAAGGAATGATCAAAGTAGAGGCAACAAAGCTTGGTCAAGATAGCGCTCTAGCTCAAATAATAAAGTTAGTCGAGGAAGCCCAACAGTCAACTGCTCCAAGCCAAAGATTGGCCGATAGGGTCGCTGCATATTTCGTTCCAACCGTAATTCTCATTGCGATCCTGGCTTCGCTTTTATGGTATTTCATCGGTTCGATGAGTTTTACCTTTGCTTTGACTATCTTCATAGCAGTGCTGATAGTGGCATGTCCTTGCGCATTAGGAATAGCAACTCCAACTGCAATAATGGTTGGAACGGGGGAGGGTGCCGAAAATGGTCTCTTAATTAAAGGCGGGGAAAACTTAGAAAATACGCAAAAATTGACAACGATAGTGTTTGACAAGACAGGAACCTTGACAAAAGGAGAACCGTCAGTAACCGATATAATTGCTTTCCGAGATTATAATAAAAAGTTCCTTTTGAAGTTGGCTGCCGGAGCTGAAAAGGGTTCAGAACACCCCCTAGGTCAAGCGATAGTAACCGAAGCAGAGAAAAGTATTATTAGAATCCCAAAATTAAAATCCTTTAATGTCATGCCAGGTCATGGGATTAAAGCTAAAGTTGAGGGTCTAGAAGTACTTGTAGGAAATCGTAAATTAATGGTTGAAAATGGCTTGGCAATCAATAGATTTGAAAATAAGATCACCACATTAGAAATGGAAGGAAAAACTGCTATGATTATTTCGATTAATGGAAAAGTAGCAGGATTAATTGCAGTTGCTGATACTCTTAAAGAGCATTCGGTTGAAGCAATTGAACAACTTAAAAAAATGGGTCTTGAGATTGCGATACTTACAGGTGATAATAAGAGAACAGCAGAATCGATTGCAAAGAAACTTGGTATAGTTAATGTCATAGCTGAAGTACTACCTGGAGAAAAGGTAACCGAAATAAAAAAAATTCAGGACAAAGGAAGATTTGTGGGAATGGTCGGTGATGGTATAAATGATGCGCCTGCACTTGCTCAAGCTGATGTGGGAATAGCAATAGGAAGTGGAAGTGATGTTGCCATAGAAAGTGGAGGGATAGTTTTAATTAAAGAAGATCTGCGTGATGTCGTTTCCTCAATACAACTAAGTAAAAAAACTGTAAGCAAAATAAAACAAAATCTTTTTTGGGCGTTCTTCTACAATACTGCTTTGATACCCATAGGTGCAGGTATTCTATATCCATTTTTTGGAATATTGTTGAATCCAATTTTTGCTGCAGCAGCAATGGCTTTTAGTTCAGTCTCCGTAGTTACAAATTCACTTCTTCTGAGAAGATTTAAACCTACAGTATAAGAGGTGATACATCATGGCAAAAGATCCAGTGTGCGGAATGGAAGTTGATGAATCAGAATCCGACCTCAAGATTGATTATGATGGAAAGACATATTATTTCTGTAATGTTGCTTGCAAACAGAGCTTTGAAAAAAATCCAAAAGAATACGTCGAATAGACAAACAAAATTAATTGGTGTGCACTATCGAATTTATTCTAAATGGATTCTATTAAAACAGAATACAAATTGCAAGATTTAATCATGAGTATAAGAGATAAATATTGTCTATATCATGCCATTCTGTACGAGCACGTTTATCAAAGCATTCTCGACAAAATATTGGTTTTCCCTCCAACGGTTCAATGGCTACTTCGGATTGCGTTCCACAATCTGAGCACGCAATTTTAAAAGTAATTTTTGGAATGCTGTTGAACTTAAATTTATCATCTTTCAAATTCTAATACGCCTTTTTGTTTTGTTATAACCAAGAATGTCCTTGAGATAGAATGTATATCCATAATATATTGCCTAACCAAATTAGGAATGGATTCTAATAAATCTTACTAAATAATGAAATTTATGGTTGAAATATTGTGGTGCATGATTTTGATAAAAATTATACATTGATCTAAATGTGATAAACAAGATCTAAGGAGTTAAAATATAAATTCCCCCCATCTCCCATATTGCACCGAGTGCTAGTAGAATAATAACTAATATGTAAATTCTACCAGCATCTTTCCATGCTTCTTTAAAAGCAAACCATCTACTTTCTGTTTGATATCTGCTGGGAAAGATCGTAGAAAGACTGATATTTATTCCTGCAGTTGCTGAGAAAACATATGCGCCTAATTCAAGTATTAATGTGCCAAGTGCAAGAATTCTCCATCCAAAACCGTTAACGTCAGATATCATTGATGCAGCAAGTGTAAAGATTATACCAATTATAAATCCTCTAAAACCAGTTACCAATATTGTTATCAAGGCTCCTAACAAAGGAATTACACCTGGTAAAGTTGTAGATGCAAATGCGCCGCTTGCAAGGTTAATTGAAAATGTATATGCAATGGCAAAAGCTACATTTCCCTTTTCAAGAGCGCTAATTATTGGAATAAAGACTGGATTATTAGAAATACCATCAACGATCGGTTCAACAAATTCCATGATAGCCGGTGTTTCAATTTGAATTATGATATAACCCGCTATATATGATACTACATAAATGATTGTAACTAAATAGAGCATTGTTTTTAATTTTTTAGCCGTTTCTAAGGAACTAATGAAACTCTCTTTAATCTTAAACATAAATGATTCCGCACTCTTTTTAATTGCATAATTGACATTTTTATTTATAACATATATCGCTTTGATTATTATTTTAATGAAATAAAAAATTCATGTTCTTTAACACCCACTAGACTTGGACCTTAATTTTTAAGGAAAATATTGGTTCTAAGATATTGGAAGATTTAAAGAAAATTTTAGAAAATTTGAATAAAAAATAAATTGAATCTAAAATCCAAAATATCACAAAATTTTGGAGATCGAGTATGAATATTCGAAAAAATTATGCGATCACCATAATAATTATCTTAGCGTCATTTGCAATATCTATGTATTTTTATCCCCAAATGCCAGAAAAATTGGCATCACATTGGGACTCGCAAGGCCAAGTAGATGGGTATATGTCAAAATTCTGGGGATTATTTTTATTACCATTTGTAATGATCGGAATATTATTACTTTTTATCGCAATCCCTAAGATCGATCCATTAAAATCGAATATTATGGAATTCCGTCATTATTATCAACGATTTTTAATTTTATTCATGGGTTTTTTATTTTACACTCATTTATTAACGATTCTTTGGAATATTGGACTTAGATTTGATATGATACAGCTTTTTTTGCCAGCTATTAGTATTTTCGTTTATTATTCTGGAATTTTAATAGAAAATTCCAAAATGAATTGGTTTGTTGGAATTAGAACCCCATGGACCCTAAGCAATGAAAAAGTATGGAATAAAACTCATAAAATTGGTGGAAAATTGTTTAAAGCAGCTGGAATAATTGTATTACTCGGAATTCTGATTAGAGATTATGCGATATTTATTATCATTATTCCAATAATTACAATCACGATTTACACAATAGTTTATTCCTATATTGAATATCAAAAGGAAACAAAATTCTAATATGAGTAAGATAATTTTGCAATGACAGTGTGGCGTGCATAAGTTCTTTCTAAATTTGACTTTCTATGTAAAGAGGATTATTAAAGTTCCATAAAGTTGATTCTAGAGTTCTTTGAATAGAAGGATCTAGAGACGAGATCTTTCTAAGCATCTTTTGAGAAGTTTCGCTGTCTTTACTAGATCTCTCATAAAGAATATTTAAAAGACTAGTGAGCGTTTCGCGAGGATATTTGCGTGTTAGGACACCAATCGAATTCTCAACGAATCCCTCGATAGTTTTCTCTTTGCTCTTTGTTGGATGATACCTTTTTCTAATCCCTCCTCTACAGGGCTCTTTGGCAACTTCGAGCATGTTCATCTTATACAATTCGTCTAGAAATATCAAAATTGCTGCTTTTGAAAGACTTCTTTTTTTATACTCTTTGCGCATGTAACTATGTACTTCTCTAGCTGTCACGCCTTCACTCTTTTTATCCCATACAAATTCTAGGATTCTAAAATGATGATTCTTCAACAACGATAATCACTCAAATTAATTTTAATGTTAGTGAAAATTTAAGCTTACGCATTAATTATTATATATGTAAATTTATTTACATATAAATGCATTTCTTTTCCAAAAAAAGAATATGTTAACTAAAAAAATAAAAAAAATGAATTAAGGAAAATCCTTAATACTTTGAAGGAGTCTTTGAAACACCTAAAATCTCTCTTGCTTGTTCTGGTGTTGCAATAGGACGATTAAGTTCCTTAGCAATTCTGACGGCTCTTTCTACCAATTCTGCATTGCTCTTAGCTTTGACACCTCTCGCATAGTATACGTTGTCTTCCATGCCAACTCTTACATGCATTCCCATGATCATGGCAAAAGTTGTAAGAGGTACTTGATGTACACCTATTCCAATGATATTGAACATAGTGTTTGGAGGCGCAAAAGTAGTTTGATTAAGCACATGCCAAGGTGTAGGTTGTGTTGCGCTCTGCATACCAAGTACTAAACAGACCCAATAAGGAGGCTTTAGTAATTCTTTGTCGATTAAATTTTGGATTATGTACCAATTTCCATCGTTGAAAGTCTCCATTTCTGGTTTAATATTGCGATCTAGCATTTCTTTTGCAAATCTTTCAGTATCGCTATACGTATTTCTAAAAACAGACTCAACGAAGACGTCATCATCTCTTCCCGTAAGAGGTGGTTTTCTGGCTTTATAGCGTCCTCTTTGGACGAGGGTACCCACATTCAAGCTGCACATTTCAGGATTAGCATAAACTGCTTGGAGCCTCTCCTCGATTGGCATATTTGGTCCTCCACCGGTGGTGTTGTTAATTATTATATCAGGACATAGTTCCCTGATCCTCTTGTTTATATCAAGATAAATGTCCTTTCCTCCTACGGGTTCAGAATAACCCATCTTCGGATTTCTTGCATGTACGTGTACTATAGAAGCACCCGCCTCATAAGCTTCAAAAGACGATTGGGCCTGTTCTTCCGGTGTCTCTGGAATATTTGGGTTAACCTCCTTTCCTTGCCACCCGCCAGTAATCGCGCAAGATATTATCAATGGCGGCATTTCAAACTTCTCATAAAGTCTCAGATATTCACGGGGATTTCCATAATCCCAAGTTAATTTATACGGTTCACTCATTTTGATACGCCAAGATTAAGTATGCTTGATGATAGAATATATTGTTTGCTGCCACAACTTTTTTGGATTTTAAAATTGATGTGACAAACATTATTACATTAATATTTACCTTTACTTTCTTTTACAACTTTTATCAATTCTGGAATAACTTCGAATAGATCTCCCACGATTCCATAAGTCGCTAATTTAAAAATAGGGGCATTATGATCTTTGTTTATAGCTACTATTACTTCTGAAGTTTGCATTCCAGCAAGATGTTGGACAGAGCCCGATATCCCACAAGCAATATACAACTTAGGTCTAACTGTCCTTCCACTAAGACCTACCTGATGGGAATAATCTATCCATCCCTCATCAACAGCAGAGCGACTTGCTCCTACTGCGCCGCCGAGAAGCGAAGCCAATTCCTTTAGCGGTTCGAAACCTTTTGCCCCTTCTATACCCCTTCCTCCAGAAACTATAATATCTGCTTCGACAATAGAAATCTTATCTTCAGCCCTTCTAAACTCTTCTACTTTCGTTCGATCAAGAAGACTCTTGGTTTCTATCTGTCTCTCCTCAATAATACCATTTGATTGTTGTTTTTCGGCCTTTTTCATGACCTTATACCTTACTGTGGACATCTGGGGTCTGGTTTTAGTACTAAGAATCTTAGCCATAACATTTCCCCCAAAAGCAGGTCTAATTTGGAGCAAATGCCCATCTTCATTTATTTCTAGTCCTGTGCAATCTGCAGTTAGCCCCGTCTTAAGTATGGCAGCAATCCTCGGAGCAAGTGATCTGCCAATGGAGGTTGCACCGATTAAAACTATACTTGGCTTAACCTTAATTATCAGATTTGCAATAATCTGGCTATAAGGATCATCTCTGAAAACTCCAAGTAATGGATTATTATAAAGGTGAACCTTGTCTACTCCATATTGGAGTATTTCCTCTGCATAATTTCTTATTTTATTGCCTAAAAGCACGACTTCTAATGGTTCATTCAATTGCTTGGCGAGTTCACTTCCTTTTCCTATGAGCTCATAAACTACAGGAGAGATCTTCCCGAATTTCTGTTCAGCAAAAACCATCACGCCTTTATAACTTGACAAATCAATTATGGGTTTCTCTTCAACTGATATCGAAATGGCATTCTCTGGGCATCTTGCCATACATATCCCGCAAAATCTACAATCAGATATCTCTGGATAAATATCTGCTAAAACTATACATCCAAAAGGACACGCATCAACACAAATGCCGCATTTCGTACATTTGGCTTTATTCACGATAATATCAGGCATCTAAAATTCTCTCATACAATTTTTAATTCCTTTAATTTTTTGAAAAGAACATCAGCTTGTTTTTTTGGCATGCCTTCAATTATTTCTCCTTTTTGAGGAGGATTAGGGCTATAAACTTCAACAACTCTTGTTGGTGACCAATCCAATCCATAATTTGATGCCTCTCCACCAAGATCTTGAAGGCCCATTTTTTTGATCTCAAGTTTTCTGGCCTTGATTTTCAGCTTCAAGGATGGGAGTCTGGGATCATTTATTCCTTTTAGAACCGTAATTAAGCAAGGAATAGGGCAATGAATTACCTCTACACCTTCTTCAACCAATTTTTCAGCAACTATATAGTTTTTACCTATCTCAGCAATTTTATTTATATATGCAACATGGGGAATACCGAGTTCATGAGCAAGCCAAGGACCAACTTGACCTGTATCACCATCTGTAGTCTTCATGCCGCAAATGATAAAATCAAAATCCCCTAGTTTCTTAATTCCTCTTGCGAGTGTGAAGGAGGTTGCAAGTGTATCTGCGCCAGCAAATGCCTTGTCAGTAAGCAGATATCCCTCGTCGCATCCCATAGCCAATGCATCCTTTATTGCTTCCTCAGCTTGCGATGGGCCCATACTTATTACGGTTATTTGGCCACCAAATTTCTCCTTAATTCTAATTCCCTCCTCAATCGCGTGGAGATCTAAAAGATTAATCTCTGAAGGAACCCCATCGCGTACTAAAGTTCCCGTTTCAGAATCAATTTTAACTTCAGTCGTTTCTGGAACTTGTTTAATGCATGCTATGATCCTCATTTATTTACGTTCCCCAGAAGTTTGTAAAAAATACTGAAGATCTATATTAATCGTTTCTTGAAAATAATTGCATTAAGATTTTTATTTTTTTAAAAAAGAAAATTTTAACAAAAACAATAAGAAAACCTCTTTGTATTGGATATTAAGTTAGATGAGGTGCAAACTCTACATTGTATTGCAAGATAACTCCTGAATTTATTGAAAATTTAGAAGAGATTGTAGGAAAAGTACATGTAATAAGCGATAAAACAGCAATGGAAGATTTTTCTCATGATGAAACTGCTCCAGGTGTTGCTGTTACTTATTTGCCGGATGTGGTAATAAAACCCAGTAGTAGTGAGGAGATTGCTAAGATATTGAGATTAGCTAATGAAAAATCAATACCTGTTACCCCAAGAGGGGCGGGAACAGGGTTGGCAGGAGGAGCAGTACCGATCTATGGTGGAATTGTAATTAGTCTTGAAAGGCTTGATAAAATAATTGAAATCGATGAAGATAATCTGATGATTACCGTCGAGGGAGGAGCGTCCTTGATGAAAATTTATGAGGCGCTTGATAAGACTGATTTATTCCTTCCTCCCCATCCAGGTGAGGAAAGCGCCCAAGTAGGAGCGGCGGTAGCAACAAATGCGGGAGGAGTTAGAACAGTCAAGTACGGAGTAATGAGAACCTTTGTTAAAGGAGCCGAAGTTGTCTTACCTACAGGCGAAATATTGCAATTAGGTGGCAAATTATTAAAAAATAATACTGGATATAACCTGCTTGAACTTTTAATAGGAAGTGAGGGCACATTATGTTTATTCACTAAGATAATTCTGAGATTACTTCCAAAACCAAAAGAAATCATGATCTTATTACTTGAATACAAAGATGCGAAAAGCGCAATCGCAACAGTTCCTAAATTACTTAAGACTGGCGAAATACCTCTAGGTTTGGAATATGTCGAAAGGGAAAGTATAACTCCCTCTGAAAAGATGCTGGGTGAAACTTGGCCAGCTAAAGGCGAGGCTTTTTTGATGGTAGTGGTCGTAGGAAATGATCAAGATGAACTATATTCAATTTGCGAGAAGATAATGGAGATAGGAGAAGAAAATGGTGCGCTTAATGTACTTCTGGCTGATAAAAAGAAAGAACAAGATATCATAATGAAAATAAGGAGCAATATATATGAAGGATTGAGACCTGATATGCTTGAGATATTTGATATAGCTGTTCCCCCGAGCATGATTGCTGTTTTCGTTGAAAAAGTCAGAGAGATTTCTTCAAGAAATCAAGTAAAGCTCTTGGTATACGGCCATGCTGGCGATGGCAATGTGCATGTTCATTTAATGAGAGAAGGTATTGAGAAAGATTGGAAACAAAAGCTTGAACAAGTTAAGAAGGAGCTTTTTGAGGTAGGAAAGAATATGGGAGGGAAGATTACAGCGGAACACGGTATCGGCGTAGTGAAAGCAGGTGATATTTTTTATAGTCTAAGCGAAAAAGAGATTGAACTCATGAAGAGTATAAAAAAGGTCTTTGATCCAAAAAATATTCTAAATCCTGGGAAAGTTTTACCAGATTGATAAGAATAAAAAATTCAAGAAAATAAAGAAGATTTTCAAACATTTATTGGGGCTTTAGAGCTTTTTTTCTGTCCTTTGGTAATAAAGATTGCCAGGGCTATTATAATGATTGCTAATATTGCTATGATTATCAAGAAACTATTCTCAGATAGAGTCTCCATAATTGGTGGCATGCTTATTCCTGGTGTTGTCGTAGTTGTAGGTGTAGTAGTTGTAGTGGTTTCTTCTTGAATTATGAGGTTTACAACTATCGATTTAGTTTTACCCCCTCCTGAAGCAAATATAGTTAATGCGTAGGTTTGAGCCTCTATTGCCTTAGTAGGTTCAAGAGTTAATGTAGAAGTCGAGTTTGGTGTAACAGTTTGTGGATTGAATTGAGAATTGATTCCCGCTGGTAAACCAGAGATAGCTAAGGAAACATCAGAGCTAAAGTCACCCTCCCCTGTAATAGTTATCAAGTAAGTTGCAGATTGCTCCCATGTAATTGTCTGTGAATTTGGAGTGGAAGATATCTCAAAATCTGGGTCTACCGCGCTCTCTACTGAAAGAGTAACTATTATATCTTTCTGCAATCCTCCACCTTCTCCTTTGATAGTAATTGTATGATCTCCGACTGGTGTCGACTCAGAGGTCTCAATAGTCATAGTTGATGAGAAGGTCGGAGTTCCAGAAGTTGTTGAAAGTTTATAAGAGGCACCAGATGGAATTCCCTCAGCACTCAATAGAACTGACTCTGCAGTTCCACTTGTCAATGCTGCAGTAATTGAGAATGTTGTCGATTGACCAGCTTTTATTGTCTCTTTATTGGGTGAAGCGGTCAGTGAAAAATCAAATGATGGTGCTGGAGCAGTAACTGTAAATGGTAAACTCACTTGATTGTTTGAACGATCATTGTCATTGTACTTGAAATTCGGATCTACTACCCAAATCGCTGTGTGTGTTCCAGCAGGGAATTTTCTAGGATCTGTATAGACTGTAACTGGAGTAGTGCCGGTAACAGTTATAGTGCCGCCACCGACTGGTACGCCACCTACACTACATGAAATATCAACAGGATATGGTCCTGGTGATATAGTAGCGATTATTCTCAATAACACGCTAAATCTTACTAAATCAGCTGAAGTAGGATTTGCAGGAGTGCCGGTAACTGTAAAGCTGCTTTGTCCAGAACCACTATCTGAAGCTTTGCTTGCTGAGGCTGTAACTTTATATAGACCTCCTCCAGCAGTAGGTGATAAATTATATTGGTATTGATACAATCCTAGAGCTATTGCAACTGCACTTCCACCTGTGACACCGCCTCCAGGATATTCAATGGTTACACCTACATTGGCTCCGCCTATGAGGATCCCAGCCTTTTGAACCTTAACATTTATTATGACTGGCTCTCCAGGATTATAGACCGATTTATTTGTAATCACTGTAACTAGATATGTGTCTGCGCTGGTTTGTGGCACCATAAATACTGGCATAATGATAATAAGCATCATTAAAAATAGACATGGGAAATATTTTCTCAACATATGGCACTCCTTAATCTCATATTTAATTATATTAATTACTTAAGACTAGAAAATTATAGCCCTTAAATTTAATTATTTTTAATTCTCTATGTTATTATCGTAATTAATCTGGAATTAACAAATCTATGTCCTAATATATACTGATTATTATTGATATAAAATTTTTCAAAAAATATTAAGAAAAATCAATCGTTTGTGGTATTTATAACAAGGTAGTTATTATGGAAAATGGAAAATTCCTTCTAGGAATATGTGGAAGTCCTAGAGTCGGCGCTACAGACTTTATTGTAAAAGAAGCTTTAAAAAGAGCTGAAGAAAAACATAGCATAAAAACTCAATATTTTAGTGTAAAAGGAAAAAATATGAAATATTGCATCCATTGTGACCACTGCGTGAGAACGCGAAAAGGCTGCGTCTTCAAAGACGATATATCCAAGATTTATCCATTGATGGAAAAAGCTGATGCATGGGTAATAGGAACGCCTGTTTATCAAGGAAATGTAAGCGCTCAGACCAAAACCTTGCTTGATAGATGTAGAGCGTTAGCTGCAAGAGACACTCACATCTTTCGTAATAAGGTTGGAGGCGCCATAGCTGTAGGCGGTGACCGTATTGGGGGGCATGAACCCGCAATTCAGACAATTATGGACTTTTATTTGATAAATGAGATGATCCCGGTTGGAGGCGGAGCTTTCGGTGCGAATTTAGGAGGCACTGTCTGGTCAAAAGACAAATTAGCAGAAGGAGCAAAAGCAGATGTTGAAGGGCTAAAAAGTGTTAATAAAATGATAGATCGTCTAGCATATATGCTTAATTTTCTAAAAATATAATTCTGGGAATTGACATTGACCGTAAAAATTGTTTGGGGGATAACTGGTTCAGGGGACCTCATCAACGAGGTTACAGAAGAATTACAGAAACTATCAGATACCAAAAAGTTTGAAATCACAACCTGTATTTCTAAGGCCGCAAAGATGGTCTTGAATTGGTACAAGCTCACTGATAAAATCAAGGCAATTTCAAAAAAATTTCTTATTGAATATGATTCAAACACCCCATTTATTGCCGGTCCTCTTCAAGTTGGAAGCTATCATAGCTTGCTTGTGGCTCCTGCAACAGGAAACACCGTTGCAAAGATAGTTAATGGAATAGCCGATACGCTAATCACAAATGCGGTTTCCCAAGCCATGAAAGGCGGAATTCAGGTGATAATTCTGCCTGTAGATCAGAAATCGGGCACAGTAAAAACAATTCTGCCTAATGGAAGAGAAAAAAATCTCAATATGAGAGATATAGATATCGAGAATGCAAAAAAATTGAGGGGAATGAAAGGCATTCTTGTTCTTGAAAAACCTGAAGATATTGGAAAAATATATTCTATCTAGCATTTGCTAGACAGAAAGATACCATATTTGAAAAAATTATTATTCGACAATTTTTTTAGCAATGGTCTGAGCTTTGATGGCATCATCAACCGTTACTGAAGGCTTTTTACCATATTTAATGCAGTCCACGAAATAAGAATCGATCTGATAATGGCCCCAGACTTTTGTCCCCCTCATTTTGAACTCCCAATCTGCCTTCATACTCTCATCGATCAATGCAAGATGGTTGTTCCAAGTCGCTTTTATGGTCCTTGTGTTATCTCCAAAAACTTCTAATTTGCTAGTCCCTTCGCCCGGCGAGACAGAAGCGCTAAAGTATAGCGTTCCTACAGCATCATTTGAAAGTTTGACTATGCCTACTGTATTGTAACCAGTGTAATTGAGGCCTGGTAATTGTGCATAATTTGGCATCCAACTAACATCAACTATCTCTGAATTAAAAAGCCATCTAATTAGATCTATAGACCACACTGAAAGTGTGAAATCAGGATATCCCCCGCTCTTTTCCTTATTCCAAGCCCAAGATCCTGAAGGCCATTGTTTAGCAAGATCCTTAGCTGGGATAAATTCGGTAAAAGTAAATGCTATTGGCTTTCCTATTGTAAATTCGTCAATCAGTTCTTTCGCCTTTACATAATTTGGAGTAAATCGGAAGTTGAGATCTGGCATCAACATTACTCCAGCCTTCTCAGCCATTTCACCCAACTTTTCAGATTCTGCTACATTAGGTGTTAATGGCATCTCACAAAGTACATGTTTACCGTTAGACAGCGCCTCAGAAACAAGATCATAATGGAAAGGCGTTGGTACAGCCACGACTAAAGCATCAATATCTGGATTTTTTAGAGCTTCCTTATGGTCCAAGTAATATTTTAAATTATATTTCGAAGAGACTTCCTTTGCGGCTTCTTCTATCACATCGATTACTGCTACTAATTCAGCATCTGGAATTTTTCTAAAAGCTGATACATGAGCCTGTCTTCCTACAAAACCAAGCCCTGCGACAGCAACTCCTACTTTATCATTTGACATTAATTCATCACCATACCCATGGCGCAACCGCGCTAGGATAATTTATTAGTAAATTCCGATTATGATATTTATAGTTTTTAATTTTTTTAATTCGAAAGTGCAAATGGAATTAATCTAAAAAAACACGCGCTAAAACGTAAAAGCCCAGTACAAATATCATTTTATAATAAAATATCAACCCAAATGAACAAGAAACTTGGATAAAGCAGATCTCTTAAATGTTTTTTGCACGTTCTTAATTTGTTCCCCCAAGATCTCTATCTGATCCAGATCGATAGTTCCTAACCCCTTCTTTTCAGCAAAAATTAGATGTTTTACCTTATTTGGCTCTATTCCCATTACTGAAGCGCCAACAGCATCCACGGCAACTGGATCTAATCCAGCTATGACCAAATCCATTCTAAGAGGATCCCCACTAGATTCGTGCCCTTCGCCAGCAATTATACCATCTATTACCGCTAATTCTGGTTTAATGACAGAAGCCAGATCTGCAATATTCTTACTAAGGCGTGAATGCATCGAGCCTTTGGGCGTCATTGCACCCATCATGTTTTTTATACTCAATGAAACTCCAGCAATTCGATGGGGCTTTAGCTTAGGAACGCTTATTATTGTACTGTCCAGTGCAGATTTTGCAATCTTAACTTTCTTTAGATTCAAAGGGTCTTTAGGTTTGGTCTCAATAAAATCGTCCTTGTTCAAGTCAATTAATTTGATTTTATATTTCTCAGCAATGGCATCAACACCTGCATTTTTATAGGCTTCAAAAGTATTTGAAAAACCACTCCCCTCACCTACAATGATTTTCCCTTTCTTATGTTTCTTAAAGAATTTAATTACTCCCTCAATAACTCTACTGTCCGTTGTGATTCCTGTCGATGGATGCCTTGAATTTAAATAGTTAGGTTTAATTAAAATTGATTTTTCTTTGGCTAAGATTCTCCATCCTTCCACCATCTCTAGAGCTTTGACTGTTATATTTTGGGGGTTTGCGCCTCTTAAAATAGCTACTTTGACCATCATAACACCGCAAATAGTTTCGATTAGATAAATTACTGAATTAAATTAATTGCATTAATGGACTATGGGTAAAACCTATATCAATGTTATGAAAAATGCATTGATATTAAAATCGTTAATTAAAAAGACTGAGAAGATTGAAGTAATAATTCCCAATTTTAAGGGAATAATCCTAGTTTTAAATGCGCCTCTTCCAATCTTTTTATAGCAAGAATATATGCGGCTGTTCTCATACTTTCGTTTCTCAACTTTTGATCCTTATATACTTCATCAAAAGCAATATTCATTCTTTCCTCTAAGCGTTTGTTTATATTCTCAAGAGACCATCGATCTCTATTTAGATTTTGAGCCCATTCAAAGTAACTAACTGTCACTCCACCGGCATTAGCTAAAATATCTGGTATCACAAAGATTTTTTTCTCAAATAATGCTTGATCTGCTACAGGAGTTGTGGGTCCATTAGCGCCCTCCGAAATTATCTTTGCTTTTATCGCATCACAATTCTTATCTGTTATACAATTTTCTAAGGCTGCTGGTACAAGTATATCGCAATTCAATTCAAATATGTCATCAGATGGAATGTTCTTACATCCTTTGTATTCATAAACCGATCCTGTTTTTGACTTATATTCTTTGACTTTATCTGGATTCATGCCATTTTTATTTACAATGCAACCTCCTATATCGCTTATAGCAATTATCTTGCACCCCATTTCGCCCAATGATTTCGCGCTCCAGAATCCGACCTTTCCATAACCTTGAACTGCTACTCTAGCCCCACTCAACTTCAAACCCATCTTCTTGGCTGCATTTCTAGCGCAAATAGCAGCCCCCAAGCCAGTTGCACCCTCTCTGCCAAAAGATCCTCCTAAACTTATAGGTTTCCCTGTGACTACTTCTGGAATGCTATACCCTTTAATTGAACTATATGTGTCCATAACCCATGCCATTGTTTGTGAATCGGTTCCGACATCTGGAGCTGGGACATCTTTGAAGGGTCCAATTACATCCATTATCATAGAAGTGTACCGCCTTGTCAATCGCTCTAGTTCGTCTTCAGACATCTTTTTTGGATTGCATATCACTCCGCCTTTTGCACCCCCATAGGGGATATCAAGGACGCTTGTTTTGAACGTCATCCATGCCGCTAACGCCTTTACCTCATCAAGATCAACCGTTGGATGATATCTTATACCACCTTTATAGGGTCCGCGCCACATGTTATGCTGAACTCTGTGACCCATAAATATGTCAACTCTATCATTGTCCATTTTTATTGGGATAGAAACCGATATTACCTGTCTAGGATGCTTTAATTGCTCTGCTACGCTTGGATCTGTTCCAATCTTTTCCTTAATTATATCGATTTGTTTTTTTAGCTCTTCAAAAGGATTAACACTATTAGAAATCAAAGTCACCTTATTGAAAATTGGTCTTATATATAAGATTAGAATAAAGTAAATCCTTATAATAGATTTTATAGAAAAAAATCACCTAATAGCCTTTCCTTTTAAATCATCTTCTGTTGGAATTTTTGATTCACATGGGACTCCAGTCTGACATAATCCGCAAGCGTAACCTTCAAAGCCGAAATTAGAGATTACGTACCCTCTGGTTAGATTAAGATATTTTTCACATTTTTCCTTATTATATCCTTTCTTAGAAATTGCTGAAATCGGGCAACGCTTGATGCAGAATCCACATAATCCTTTTGAAAAGAAAAGACAGTATTCATTCCGATCATTATATTGTCTCTTTGTAGGCTCAATTTGGATATTTGCAATTACTGACCCACAACGCATAGCTTTACCTTTTAGAGTAATTAAACCATCACAGAGACCAAAGGTTCCAAGGCCTGATACAAAAGCAGCATGCCTTTCTGACCAATGAGAAGCCAATCCATAATTTTTCGATCTCTCCCACTTCCAAATAGGAGAAAGCGCAGGAGAAACTGCATTATAGCCTAATTTTTGTAATATAGTTTCAATATGTCTACGAAGTTTATCATTAAATTTCTCACCATAGACACGCGCCCTAACCCACCTTTCCGATGGATAAATAGCCATCTTTTGATTATCTAATTTTGTGGCTCTGGTTTGAGGGAGGATCCAACTGATTACAGTTAAACGATCTGGAGTAGCTTTCAATTGTGGAAAGGTTCTTTTGAATATATCTATGGGTTCCCAGTGAAAGGATCCTATATCTTCCTTGAAAAATTTATAGAGAAGATCATCTCCGTTTGAAAATCCCACTAATGGATTTTTAAAAGCTCTTTCGTTTTCTTCATTCATTAATGAGTTATTTAAAGAATCATTCACGAAATATCTTATTGAATTTTTTATTGTGGATACTATATCCATAAGTATAAAAATTTCCAAATTATTTTAAATTTTATTTAAAATTCTAACGAAACAGGTTACTTTTCCTATTCAATATGATTTAGTTCGTTTTATTTTCATTTAATGCATATGCTGCTAATTTATGTATTAAAATAATTCCCTATTGATAGAATATTTGTCCAATTAATGCGAGATATATTTGTAGCTAATAAATAATGCAGCTTAAGGATAATTCTAAAGAACTTCCTTCAAATTCTTATATCGATTTCTTATTGACGCCTCAGTAACATTAGCAACTTCAGCAATTTTATTTTGTGTTCTTTTTAATCCATCTATTTTACATGCTAGATATAATGCAGCGGCAGCTAAACCCATTGGTTCTTTTCCTGAAACTGCCCCCTTCTTTTTAGCTTCTTTGAGCATTTCAAGGGCTAATCTCTGAATGCTTGTTGGTATTTTCACTTTAGAAGCTATTTTAGACACACATATCATGGGATCATCAATGGGCATTTTAATTTCTAGTTCCTTTAACAAAAGTCTATAGCAACTAGCAAGATCTTTCTTATTAATACTGCTGGCAAATACAAATTCCTTTAAGGTTCTTGGTATTTTATTGGCCCTGCAAGATGCATAAAGAGAAGCTGCCATAACAGCTGCAATTGATCTGCCCCTGACAAGTCCGCTTTCTAGTGCTTTTCTATATATTATCGCAGCATTTTCTTTAATCTGTGTTGGAATATGAAGGGAATCCGACAATCTATCCAACTCAAGCATGGCTAAAGCTAAATTTTTGTTAATTGAAGGGCGAAGCACTGTTCTTATTTGTAGTCTTCTTAATTTTTGCATTTCTATTCTTTTAGAAATTGGTAATTGTCTGCCGTAAGAATCCTTATTTACACGATCAATTATTGTTGAAAGACCTTTATCGGGCATAGAATAGGAAAGTGGTGTTCCAACTCTCTGTTTATTTTCTCTTTCTTCGAACGAATAGGCTCTCCATTCGGGACCGCTGTAAATGACATTTTCATTGGTGACTAGTCCACAACTTTGGCAGATTATCTCGCCTCTGTCAAAATCTTCAATAAGTTTTTTACTGCCGCATTCAGGACACTCTACAATCTTCAATATTTTTTCTGTATGTGAAGTCAAGAATCATACTTTCCTAATTAAACGTAAATGGTTGTAACCAATTAATTGGCAATTAAAGATAAATGATGAATATCGTAATGTACGCAAAAATATTCCTTGCAAAATGATGATTAGTATATGTATGAGCTTGGTCTTTTTTGAACAAAAAAATGGCAACGGGGATAAAATAAAGATGTGCTGGAGTGAAAAGCTTTCTTTTTTGGTCTTTTCTTGAAATTGTTAATAATTTTAAAAAAATCTAACAGAATATTATGGAAATGTGACGATTTTGAGCTATGAGATTAAGCATATAACAGGTAAGTTCTTCATTAGGCTAGGTCCTGGTAAATATTCTTATTTAAAGTATGACATAAAAAATGGGAATTTTGAGATTACGAGTACTTTTTCTCCAGAGGACCATAGAGGCAAGGGATTAGCAGCTGTTTTGGTCGAAAAGGCTGTAAATTATGCTAATAAGAAAAATCTTCATGTAATTCCAAAATGTAGTTATGCAAAAGACTATCTAAGTAAAAAACTTATAAAAAAATAAAAAAATTCTTATTATCTCTTTTTGCGTAACATTGAATCCTTCAATATTCGTGCTTCGAAAAGGCATAGCAACTTTTAAATTTAAAAGTGTTAAGTAAAACTTACACTTACTATTTATCGTGGGAGTCTTAGCTCCATGCTATGACCAATTATCCCTCAATTAGAATTCTGAATAATTATTGGGATCGAGAAACTTGTTAGAAAAACAAAAACCGAATAATATAGATATTCCTTCAAAGGATTTTAGAAAAATAACATGTCCTGAATGTTGTAGCTCCAATCTAATGAGAGATTTTGAAATTGCAGAATTAGTTTGTATGAATTGTGGCAATGTAATTGATGATAAGTTCATGGACACAAATCCCGAATGGCGAGCTTTTAATGATGAACAAAAAGCAAAGAGAAGTCGAGTTGGGTTACCATTTACTTATACAATTCATGATAAAGGATTGTCTACTACAATAGATTGGAAGGACAAAAGAGCAATTGGCGGAAAATTAAACTCAATTCAGAGAATGGAATTATACAAGTTAAGAAAATGGCATAATAGAGTTCGTGTTTCAAATTCTGCTGAAAAGACCTTAGCAATTGCGCTATCTGATCTAGGAAAAGTTGCTTCCTCTTTAAATCTTCCAAAAAATGTTGAAGAAACCGCCGCGTTAATTTATCGGAAAGCTGTTAAAAAAAGATTGGCGCGTAGTAGGTCATCACGAAGTATACGAGCTGCTACAATATACCTTTCCTGTAGACAATTTGGCATCCCTAGAACTTTGGACGAAATTGCCTCTATTACTAATATAAATAAAAGAGACATCGCAAAAAGCTATAGAACGATTGTTAGAGAATTAGAAATTTACGTACCCTTACTGACTAGCCAAAAATATATTGCGAAATTTTCAAATAAACTAATGATTCCAGGGAAAACAGAAGCTTTTGCCATTAAGATTTTTGAATCTGCCAAAAAAATTAAATTAACTTGTGGAAGAGGGCCTATAGGTATTGTAGCTGCATCCATGTATTTAGCAACGATATTAATGGATGAAAGGAAAACTCAGAAAGAGATCGCAGAAACGGCAAATATTACTGAGGTAACTATTAGAAATAGGTGTAAAGAGCTTATGGAAAAACTCTTAATTACAATTTCATTATAGCAAGCTCTAAATTATTTCTAACAAATACCAAATTATTATACATGATTGCAACCTTCTTATTTTCTTATAAATAACAAAGCAAGAGAACCAAGAAGAATTGAAATCGATGATGCTTTCAATATTATGGATAATGGCAACAAATTAGATGAAGCTGCGAACATGGAACCAATGCCCATGCCCAATATTGATGATAACCATAATAATGATGAAGCAATATTGATATCATTTGATTTTACATTATCGGTCAAAAGTGCAGCTGTTGAAGGAATTCTAGCTCCCCATGCTGCTCCGTAAATTCCCATTAAAATAGAAATGGTAATTATATTTGTAACATCTGAAATTAAGAAAATAGCAATAAAAGCCAATGTATTTGAGATAATTATTGGTTTAATTCTACCTATCTTATCTGATAAACTTCCTATTGGAAATCTGATGATTGAATTTGGTAATCCTCTTGCAGCATATAGGATGCTTATTGCAGAAGCAGTTAACAATAGGCTTTCTTTTGCATAAATTGGGAACAGAGTATCGAATGTACCCGTAGCAATGTAAAATGTCATTTGAATAATAAATATTGTGAGAATGTTTTTCTGAGAAAGAATTTTGAAGCTAGTTCTAAAAGAGATAATTCCACTATCATCTCTAGGTAGACTTTTTGAAAAATTTATTACGCCTGTTTTTAGGCTTGTAATAAGCAGTATGATGCAGAAAATTGGCAAAAGTGATATTATGAACAACAATTGCTTATAGCTATAAATTAATGTTAAAAAACTAGCAATTATTGGCCCCAAGATCATTGCCGCTCCTATTGAGCCAAAGTATCTGCCCATTACTTCCCCGCGCTTATTTGCTCGCGAAGAAATTAAAGCTACAGTCATACTAATAGGACCAAATGATGCGAAGGATAAAGCATAGATTCCAGTTACAGGATAAAGGTAAATTGATGAAGGTATTATCGCATATAATAAAAAAGAAAGTAGTTGAATTGATATCGAAATAAACAGAGCTCTCCAATTACCTAATCGATTAGCTAGCAAACCAAATGGAACTATTGCAATAATCGCAACTCCTCGAAAAATAGACATTAATAAACCAAGTTCGAACTTTGATGCACCAGTATCGACGATATACAGAGGTAAAATTGGATACAATATATGATAACCAATAAAGAAAATGAAAGTTAATATAATTGCGACATAAAGACCCATAGATGACTTGTTAGTAAATCCGTCATGATTTTCCAATCCAACATCAACTGCAAATGTAAGCATCGCATAAAATATAATATGAATGCTGATTGAATGAAAAATATTAAATTAGCATTTAATGCCCAATTCTTTTTCCATATGTTCCAAGTTCTTAAACTTTAAACTATCTATATTTTTGCTTCCTGTAAAAACTTCATAAGCACTCAATCTCTTCTGTATCTCTTCTATGCATTGTTGCGGTATTTCTGGAAGTGGGCTAGGAGGATCTTTCGGGTCTATCTTTGAATCAAGTAAAAATTGTCGATAAAATTCTTTGTCAGCACACCATTCTTCCTGTCTTTTTCCAATTTGGTAATATTTTTTAATCCAAATTCTTGCTGAATCGTGGTTTGGAGACTCATCAATATGTATTAAATTTCCATTATCTCTTCCAAATTCTAACTTAAAGTCTGGAATTATGAATCCCTTTTGGTTGGCAACATTAGTGTAATGTTCATATAATTTGAAAGTGGCTTCTTCAAGTATTTTCCACTCTTCTTTTGTAACTAAACCTATATCAATTGTTTCTTCTTTTGTTATGGGCATATCATGTCCTGCATCAGCTTTTGTAGTAGGAGTCAAAAGTATTTCTGGCAGTTCTTCTGCAAGTTGAAGTCCATTTGGAAGTTTATGCCCATAAAATTCCCTCTTGCCTTTTTTATATTCGCGGTACAATGAACCATAAAGATAACCCCGAATTACCCACTCAATATCTACCCTTCTAGCTTTTTTGACCAACATCATCGTAACGTCTGGGGCATCAATAAAATGATTTGGAAAAATCCTATTGGTCTGTTTAAACCACCACACAGAAAGAAGATTTAATGACATTCCTTTCCCCTCTATCTCCGTGATAGAATTGACATCAAAAGCAGATATCCGATCACTTGAATTGATCAATAATTTATCTTCTAAATCATAAACCTCTCTCACTTTTCCCTTTAAATAAAGAGGCAATCCTAATGGAGTTTTAATAGAAAGGTCTTCATTATCTGTGAAAAAAGTCTCCACGACTTTTATTTTCCTTTCATTAATTTCCTTCTCATCATAGATTTTTTTTCTGGACTTTTCGTTTAGGATTTGCAAAACTTCTTGTAAGCTTCCTGCAAGATTCACTTTTAATCCTCTTGGAAGTTTTGTACTAGAGAAAACTTTTGCTTTGCCATATTTAATTAAATCCGGAGGATAGGCGATCACAAGTTTTTCTGTATTTGCCGAAGTAGCCCCTGAAAGAGCGTCCGAAAGACCAGCAACTGTAATAAATGCAATTGTATCAATACCGCTATATTCATTAATTATCTTTTGAAGATAAGAAGGCGTTCTATGAGCAGATGCCGTCCTGTATATTACATCAATTTCATTATCTTCTAGAAAATCTCCAAGCTCCTTACAGAATTTTCTATCAGAACGCGATCCTTTAATTAGAATGACCTTGCCGCTCTTCATTAAATTGTTCACAATATTATTTCAGTGAATAGGTTACAATTAAAATTCACCCTTACGTTATTAAGGTCAAGGCTTAGACTTACGCTGGGATTTGCTTTGGTTTTGTAATTTTCGATAATTTTGTGTACATATAAAAAATATTATTTTATCATGAAAACTGCTTTAATTTAATAATTTTTATAATCCGCAATATTTTTTTCCAATTTTTATTAGGTCCTATATTAATTTTTATTTTTTATGTAATTTAACCAAATCGTATTAAAAAAAAGAAAGGCTTGGTTTAAATCACTTCTTTTTAACTATTAACATCAATAGAGAAAAAATCAATCTTTTAAAAGATGAAATATGGAAAAATGGAAAAAAAGCGTGCGCTAACAATGATTTAAAGATCGATATCATTTTAACCTAATAAAATTTTCATTGACTCAGTCGTTTCTCTTTTTAATTTAGGATTTTCCCGCAGCAGATACAATATTTCGCATTTCTAATTTGGACTTTTCTTGAAATGACAAGGATTTTGTCAAATCTATGGCCAGATTTTGTACAATAAATACACTCATTTTGCGTTCCTTCCAACTCTTCTAAGACTAGTTTTGTAGCTAATTTAGCCATGCATACTCCCCCATTACTAGATAGCATAACGCTGTTATAAAAATCTATCTTAGATTCAGGACTAAAAGCATGTGCGCTAATAGTGCATCTTAAAAGATATTACAAGTGAATTCCTCCTTAGAGCGCGCGTATTGAGCGGTTCAATTAAACAAGATTATTGCCGTTTATTTAAAACGAATATTAAAATTATTACAAGAAAAATGACAATCGCAGCTATAGCTATAATTATAGTTGGTGGACCATCCAGTGTCTTTGGCATACGCAGATTAGTGGTTTCCGATACAAAATCTGAAGTTTTGGTTGTAGAAGTGATTTGTGTAGTTGTAGTTTTTGTAGTTATATGTTCTGGACTAGGTTCAGTGGAACGTGGGAGAGTAGTTGGAGTTTGTGTTATTTTTTCATAATTAGTTGCGAATGAAAAACTAATCCATGTATATGGTTTCTTATAGTGGCTCAAACTTGGTAAGGATATGAATCTAGGCATAACAGCACCTCTACCATCTCCTTCATAAGAGTTCGCAAGTGTTCTGCTATAATCTAATGCGTTTGCACTAAAACCAATCTCTGACTTAAATCCAATGATGTCTCTAGGTATGGCAAATTCATATATCAAATGTGGAGAAATTGAGTATGGATCATCCGAGGCATCATTAGTAGATGCTGCTTTCAATCCAGCTATTTCCTTATTAGATAAAACCCACTCTTTTCCGTTTCCATTCCAGATAACCTTCTTCACAGAATTTGCTTTCCAACTTAACTCTATCATATAATCGTCGAGTTGTGGAGAACTAGCTTTATCATTATTAATATCTATTCTTATTCTTCCTGAATCATTGTCTTGGATTGTTTTATCTGCAGTATAGTCCATCATTATGTACAAAAATTCCTTATCGTCTTTGATCAAAAAGTAACCAAATGTACTTCCACTGAAAAAACGACCAGTGCCTTTATCATACAAACTTTTTTTAAGCTCAAATTTAACCGCGTCTTCCCACTCGTTTATTGCAGTCCATTTTCCATCGATTGTGACTTCTATCAAGGAAGGATTACTTATGATGATAGGTTCTCCAAAGCTCATATTAACAGAAAATATTGTAAATATGGTGCATATGATGATTACATATCCTATTTTTCGAAAATACTTCATAATTTCAAATTTACAGATATATTGACTAGAAAATCTTTTGGTTTGCCTTGGTTTAATTAAAAATATATCTGGATTAAACATGATATGTAGCTGTGTAACACACAGAAACACTTTTATATCTTATTGACGTACGTTAAAAACAAGGAAAAGAAAGATGAAAAACATCTTTCTATCCAATTTAATTTTTTTTGGGTATTATGAAGATAAGAGAAAATTCCATTTGACTAGAAATTGTCTGATAGATAAAACTTTCCGAGGTGTTGATGATGGATGTGGGTAACGTTATTTTAGGGTCGATAGACATAGTAGATTTTTTTCAGAGAGTATTGGTTCCAGTACTTATGATTAGCGGCATAGGATTATTTATTCTAGTAATTCAGACAAGATACGGCAGAATCGTTGATAGAATAAGGACTCTAAATATGGAAAGGAGAGAATTAATAAAGCAGACTCTTATAAAAAGAATCTCAAAGTTTGAAAAAATCTGGAATGATAATAGATTACAATGCCTTCAAGAGCAAATGGCAATACTTCTACGGCGTGGAAAATTATTAAAGAATTCCTTAAGATTTATGTTCATTGTTATATTTTCTTCAATCGCATCGTCTCTTATCTTATTCATTGAGCAAATAACTAAAGCGCCCCTCTCTTCAATTGTAATATCTCTCTTTGTTTTTGGAATCATTATGCTCTTCATAGCATGCATAAATGTAATAAAAGAGGTATCTAATTCTTATAATGCAGTAATTTGTGATATCGATACATATACGCCTCAAAAATATTTAGTTAAAAATAAACTTGATTTGCTCTCTATTGTTAAGGAGAAAGACAATTAGATATGTTCTGAATCTTAATGAAAATGCGCGCGTGTTTGTTAAATTTACAAAGATTTAAGCCACAAAATATGATATGGCGGCAATTCAATATTTTTTCCATAACTTCTCCTAGAGAGAATATCATAATAGGAATTCTCATTTAATTTAATTTGTTGCTTTTCATTGGATAAATTATGTAAAGCTACAATGGCGTCCTTTTTATCAAGAGAAGTTCTAATTATGGAAAATACCGCATCATTCAAAAATAATATCTTTTGCCCCCCGTTAGGATGAAATGCCTTCTCTGTTATCCTTTTTTCAATAAGATCCAAATAGCAAAAAAAGACTCTATGTATTCTAGAATTTTTATCATCGATTTTTTTTAGCAGATCTTTGCTTTTGAAATTTTTTCTATTTATGTCTCTTCTATTTCCGGATTCTTTAGCACCAACTCTATCATTTACTGCGCCTAAGAGACCATTAAGATATATGCCCGGAACACCTTTCAAGCATAATGCAATGGATCTTGATACTAAATACCGTTTTATTTGTATCTCTAAATCATCGCGCTCCTCATTATCTGTATTTATGATGCTCCACCACGTGGTATTCATCTCGTATGGACTTTCGGTGCCATCTGTATTCTTCCTATAGCCTGTAAATCCACCATTATTCTCAGATCGTTCTACCATTTTTTCAATTTCTGTGTCTGAGAGTATTCCTTTGGCTCCTAAAACACCTATCCCATCGTGGGTATCAAGAAAATTAAAGAAAGTTACTTCATTTGATTTAGTTTCCAAATTATCGGCCCATTTTGATAGGTTTATGCTGTTTCCTGTATGAATTGAGTTTACTACTAATGGGGGTAATGAGAAATTATAAACCATCTGTGCTTCATTTTTTCCATCCCCCCAATATTCGATATTCTCTTTATGTGGAACATTGGTTTCAGTTATTATAGCAACATTTGGGGCAACCAAATCCAGAATGTCTCTAAGTAATTGAACTATCACGTGAGCTTGTTTTAAATGTGCACAATTGGTGCCCAATTCCTTCCATACAAATGCTATGGCATCTAATCGAATTATATCCGCTCCCTTTTCTATATAAAAAAGGATAATGTCTATAATCTCAAGAAGAACTTTTTCATTTTTGAAATTAAGATCTATTTGTTTTAATGGAAAAGTCGTCCAAACATATTTTTCTCCGATAGTTGTAATATATTTTGTTAGAAGGGGCGTTGCCCTTGGCCTGAAAACTTTTTTTAATATTTTTTCCGGAGGAAGATTATCTTTGCTAAACCATATGAAATAATTTTGAAATTTTGGATTTCCCTTTAGAAATTCTCGGAACCAGAAATGCTTGTCTGATATGTGGTTCAATACTAGATCGAACATCAGTTTAAAATTTTTTTTCAATTCCTTTACGTCTTCCCAATATCCAATCCTTGAATCTACTTTCTTATAATCGATTATTGAAAAACCCCTATCTGAGTAATATTCAAAAAAAGGCAGAATATGGATGGAATTGATCTTATTTCTAAGATATCTTTTTGCAAAAACACTAAGAATTTGCAGTGGGCGCTTCTTATTTTTTATCATGTCACCATAAGTTATCAAAATGATATCTTTTTCGTTAAACCCTTTCTGTAAATTTCGTGTTTTATTCTTTTTTATAAAACCTTCTAAAACTTTTTCAAGTTCATTAAAGGCTCTGATTCCTTTTGTTTTTCCATAAAGAAAAACAAGCTTATCTTGAATTCTACTTTTAGTCTTGTCAGACATTTGATACATAAGATTCTTTAAGACTAACAAAAAATAAAAAATGAACGCTTAAAGTAAGATTAACTTAGTACCATAGCGATAGTATTCTAAGAAAAATTCCTAGATTTTAAAAGTTACAAGTTAAGTAATTCTATTAAAAAAAAGGCGAGAGAATTGAATTCTAATTCTGATCTTTTTGACCGATATGAGAGTTGGATAAAAAAAATCGCAGAATTTCATAAAAGTCAAAAGAGCGGTCATATATTGACTGAAGATTTAGGCAGGCATATAAAAGTTCTAGAAAACATGATCCTTTATCATAAATTAAGAGATGAACCTTTCAATTCTATAGAGTTAAGGCCTATTTTATCAGATATTGAAAATTTGATATCAATATTATCTGAATATTTAGAATTTCATCCAAAATTAAAAGAAAAGTTTGAAAGATTAGTACTTCATTCGAAAAGTGTAAGGCCCACTATTTTAGAATCAGGTGAAGTATTAGGGGAATAAAAAAATATACTAATTTATTTTCGCACTCTTAGTGCAAGTAAACCTATTGCAATAATTAAAATGATCGCAATAATTCCAATGGCTGTAAGATCGCCTCCTGGAATTTGTAATGTAGTTCTCTCTTTTGACTCGTGCGTTGTTATCGTTGGTGAAGGCGATGCTGAGGGGAGCGATTTAGGTAAAGGAGTAGATGTTGTACTCTTAGTCGTAGTTACATTAGAGGGCAGCTTTGTTGTAGTAGTTATTGGAATATTTTCTTCATATTGAGTTGCAAATGATAGTTCAATCCATGTTGAAGGTTTCTTATAATGGACGTAGGTTGAAATAGATATTTGTCGAGGGTGTGGACCATAATTATCACTTCCTGTATAAGAGTGACCACGAACACTACTCCAATCCGCGGCGCCTGCACTGAATCCAATTATTTCTTTAATTCCAAATATTTCCCTTGGAATTGCAAACTCGTATATTATATGTGGTGATCCATAATATGGATCGTTCTCTGCATCATTTGTTGATGCTATCTCTATTTTGTAAGGGACATCTTCTACTAGCAACCAATCCTTTCCATTTCCTTTCCAAATCGTTTCTTTAACAGATTTTGCTGTCTCAAGAGTTTTGTCGCCAACAAAATCGACCATAACATACAAAAATTTGCTATCATCCTTGATTAAAAAAACTCCAATTAACGTTTTGTGAAATTTGATATGAGAGCGTCCATAAACTGATACTTCCTCTGCATCGTTCCACTCATTTTGTGCTGTCCACTTACCATCAATTGTAACTTCATTAAAAAATTTCGAACTAGAAATAAAAGTTGTGCATAAACCTAAGTTTATAGAAAGAGCACAATAAAGAAAAACTATCGCGATTAATAATGAATAATTATATTTTCTCATAATAGTAAAACCCTTATTATCTTTTTATTATTCTAAAAGTTTGCACTATTATTATGGCGCGCCCTAAACTGTTAGTTTTTACTAACACTTTATTAATAATATACTGGCTTAAAAAGGATACTCGAAGATGGAAAAGAAGGGTCTAGAAAAATATCTTAAGTTACAAAGTACAAATGAAATTTCTCGTAAACGTTATTTTATGCAATTTATTATTTGATATAATATAAAATTGACATGCACAATTAATAGCCCATTTAGATAATTTTGCGAACTGGAAAGGTTCTATAATCGAAAAAAATCAGAACAATCAAATGAATTTTTTTTTGAAATTCCAAGTAGATTTTATTTCTGATTCGAATTAAACTAACGATAGTATTTTATCCAAAAAGTTGATAAAGTCTGGTTTTGAAATGCTGTAAAAGATCCATTTGCCTTCTCGTCTGTATTCTACAAGACCAATATTTTCAAGTATTCCAAGGTGATGAGATGCAACAGGTTGTGTCATATTAAGTGCTACCATTATTTCACATACGCACATATCCCTAATGCGTAGGAGTGCGAGGATCTTTAATCGACTTGTATCAGATAATGCCTTGAAGATCTTACTCTGTATTTTTAACGTATCGCCATCCATTTTGTTTGTAAGGTTCTGAAGATCTTCTACATACTTTGAAGCATTTTTTGTTGGGCGCAATCCTGATTCTACTAAGCGCTTAACGCGCATTTCATAATCTAATTTCCCCATCATTATAACCAAATGAATTAAGTTTTTTATAAAAAAAATTTCTAGAATATATTAATATATTTAAATCTATTATGTGGATATTTTTTTATTTATTTTTGGAATTCCTCTCTCTTCGAACAGTCGCTTTTTCACCCAGAGTGAAACATTAACTAAACCTATTAAAACTGGGACCTCTACTAAAGGCCCAATAACTGCAGCAAATGCTTGACCAGAATTTATACCGAAAACTCCAATCGTTACCGCGATTGCTAACTCAAAATTATTGCTTGCTGCAGTAAAGGAAAGTGTCGCAGTCTCAGAATATACGAATCCTAAAAACCAGGATAAAAGAAATGATATTCCAAACATTATTAAAAAGTAAAATACTAATGGCATTGCAATTCTAAAAACATCATAAGGCAATTTTAATATATATTCACCTTTCATCGAAAACATCACTATAATCGTAAATAGTAGCCCTATGAGAGCAGTGGGACTCAATTTAGGTATGAATGTTCGGTCATACCATTCTTTTCCTTTTTTATTGATTAAGAAAAACCTAGTAACAATGCCAGCGATAAAGGGAATTCCTAGAAATATGAAAACACTCTTTGCGATGTCCAATATGGATATATTTATGACACTAACTTCAGTCATTGGTGCTATCCAAGCAGATAATAATGTAATAAAGAAATATGCATAGAATGAGTAAAGTACTATTTGAAATACTGAATTAAGTGCTACAAGAATGGCACAGTATTCATTATCTCCTTTAGCGAGTAAATTCCAAATTAAAACCATTGCAATACAACGTGCCAGCCCTACCATTATTATACCAATCCTGTATTCTGGCAGATCTGGCAAGAAAAGCCAAGCAAGTCCAAACATTAGAAATGGACCTACAATCCAATTAAGAAAGAGGGAAACGCTAAACATCTTCCATGCTTTTATAACTTTGGAAAGTTCTTCATATTTGACTCTAGCAAGTGGCGGATACATCATCCATAGTAGACCAATGGCTATAGGTAGTGAAACAGTATCAATTCGCAATCTATCAAAAATTGATGCGATTTCTGGAAATATCGCTCCTATTACAACCCCTACAGTCATAGCAAGAAATATCCAAAAAGTAAGAAATCTATCCAATAATGTAAGCTTGCTCGTTTCTTTAGGGGACACTGTCTTCACCAAATTAAAAGGATCATCGTAATAACAAATAGAAATATTTAAATTTATTTATTTGTTTTAAACTTTTTAGGTCCAAAATTTGAGAGTGCTTGATTTCAAGGTTCTTGAAGAATTATATTATACTAAAAACCACAATTGGTTGAAGATCGAAGAAAACAAATGCAGATTTGGAATGACAGATTATTTTCAAAAAATGTTAAGAGGGTGGGCATTTAGGACCCCCTCTGAAATTGTACATGTTGAATTACCAAAAGTCAATTCGAAAGTTTCTAAGTTAGAGTCTATAGGTTCTATTGAATCTATTAAAGCAGTTTCAGATATCTGTGTCCCCATCTCTGGTGATGTAATAGAAGTTAATGAAAAGTTGTTTGAAAATCCTGAGTTGATTGGAGATAGCCCTTACAAAGACGGTTGGATAACTTCAATAAAACCATTTGATCTCGATAATGAAATTAAATTGCTTATGGATTCCAAGGATTATTATAAATACCTTGAGAGATTAATTGAAGAACGAGAATATGAGTTAAAACAAGAATATAAAGAGATGTTAAAAAAAGCAGGTTTATAGGAAAAAAATTGAGTGTGATGATTATGATTTTAGTTGAAGTAATCGGTGTTGAACCTCCTTGTGCTAGATGTGCCGCTACGCAGAAAAATGCTTTACAAGCTGCTGAAATGCTTATGAAGGATGGAGTAGAAATTGATGTCAAAAAGTTGAATATTGCATCCAAAGATGTAATATCAAAATATGGCGTCATATTTTCTCCCGCACTTGCAGTTAACAATCAAGTAAGAGTTGCAGGCAGGATTCCAAATCCTGATGAGATAGTAAAAATAATAAAGGGAACAATTGCTGCTGGCGATAAAAAAATTTGAAATATGATAAAATCCGAAAGATTATAACAATTATTTTTTTAGGCTTTGTAGTAGCGATCTTTTCAGCTCTAGTCTACTCAAGAATTATGGCCTATACGCTTGCCCCTACTATGAAATCTGCAAGCTTTCGAGATATGCCGCTCTGGTATGTTCCCATCGCATATATTTGGGATTATATGAGTCATGGATGGATATGCTTACTTTTTGCATTTGTTGCTGCAGGTATAGTCTATGAATTCATTCCTAAGGATATAATTACAAAGTATATGGGAAGTAACAAAGCAACTGGATATGCGCTAGCAGCTGGTGTAGCACCTTTCTTTACTGTATGTTCTTGTACTATGATCCCTCTTTTTTCTGGAATTCTTTATGCAGGTGCGGGAATAGGACCAGCTATAGCTTTTCTACTCATGGCGCCTGCTGCAAATATCCTTACGATTTTATTAACTGGAGAGATCATATCTTGGCAAATAGCAATAGTCAGAATTTTTACATCTTTAATCATAGCAATAGTAGCAGGGTTCGTTATTGCAAATACTTCATGGGGAAAATGTATTGAAAATCAATATAAGGTAAATAATGCCAGACAAATGTCAATTGCGCTCGTTAAAGTCCCTCTCGATGAGAGGTTGACTAATGGTTTTAAATTTTCATGGTACCTAGCAAAACAGATACTTCCTTTCTTTTTTATAGGTTTAATAATTGTGGGTTACGTAATGCGTTTTCTCCCAGAAGATATCGTAGGAAACTATCTTACAGGTTTTAGGGGAATTCTAATAGCATCCGTTATCGGTGGCCCTCTTTATACACCCACTCTTGTGGAGATAATTCTGGGGAAGGGATTACTGGATCTTGGTATGTCTCGAGCTGCATTATTATCTTGGCTCATGGGACAGCCTTATGATATTCCAAATATGATGGCTGCCTCAAAGATTATTCGGTGGAAATCTGTTTTAACATATGCTTTGATTGCATGGATGGGTAGTGTAATTTTCGGAACATTATATGGAATAGTTATAGGAGGATTATGACCTATTCAAAGCACGATCTTGTGGCGATTTTCAAAGATAGACTGCATCTATTGGATATAGTAACTATAGCTACGATGGGCATCTTACAGTTTTTTCTATCCATTAAGCTTGGATAGAGCGCATGCGCCACGCTGTATATGGCATAGGCCGGAAGGGACCTATACCCATTAGGGTTTGGAACTACATAAAATAATTACTTAAGACTAAAATTTTGCATTCTAATGAGTATTTTTTTCTAAATTTACTATAATTTTTGAACAAGCTTAGAAAGAATAGAATTAGAATCATACTGGAAGGAGCATATACACATTTAGTTAAGAGCCCTATCCTATTATGGCGATATTTAAATGAAAGAAATCATATGTGTGCAAGTTGATAACCACAAAAGTATTGGAAATACAATTACAGAATGGCAAAAGAAAGACTGACATCTTCATACCTATCAAGCTACCGGTCGTAATATCTGGATCAAGCATTACTTGCTCTTTGAAAGAGATTAAATTCTTCTAGGATTCTAATTCCCCACACCATCGCTGCGAAATATAGAGGATCAATTGATTTCAATGTTTATAGTATGAACTTCAATTTTGTAAAGGACGCGTGGTGTTTTTACTCTTAGTAGCATTATAATACTTTATAAATCCTTAACTAATTTCTTTATAAAATTGTTTCATGGAGACATGCTCAAATGTTATTTCAAGTAGTGAAATCTGAAATTGTTTCCCATTTATCCTATATAGTGGGTTCCAAGAATGAGGCTGCAGTGATTGATCCAAGAAGAGATTGCCAAATATACACTGACATAGCCCGCAAATGGGGAGCGAGAATAAAATATATTTATGAAACACACAGAAATGAAGACTACGTTATAGGTTCTTTAGAACTATCTAACATGACTGGCTCGCAGATATTCCATGGAATAGGACTAAAGTGGAGTTATGGCGAAACAGTTAAGGATAATCAAGAATTCTCACTAGGTTCATTAAAGATAAGAGCGTTATATACACCTGGCCATTCTCCAGAAAGCACTAGCTTCGTGTTTTATGATACTGAAACAGAAGACCAAGCGATAATGGTATTTACAGGGGACTTAATTTTCGTCGGTGACGTAGGTAGAACAGACTTTCTTGGATACAAAATGACTCCCTTAATGAGTGAAAAAATGTATGATAGTATCATAAAACGCCTATTGCCACTTGGAGAAAGTGTGATAATGTGTCCATCTCACGGTTCAGGTTCAGTTTGCGGCGGTAAAATTAAAGAGAGGGAAATAAGCACACTAGGTATTGAAAAGGCAACTAATCCAATGTTAAAGCTTAGCAAAGAGGATTTTATTTCATATAAAATTGCTGAGCAACATGAAACGCCTCCCTATTTCAAGAAAATGGAGGAGTATAATTTGAAAGGTCCTCCAATATTAGGCAATTTACCAAATCCTCCTCCTTTAAAGCCATCAATATTCAACGATAAAATAAGAAAGGGTGCCCAAATCATTGATACTAGATCGCCTAGTGCCTTTGGCGGGGCTCATATAAAGGATTCTTATAGTTTGCCGCCAAAGAGGCTCTCCTATGCTGGATGGGTTTTAACTTACGATAGGCCTATTCTACTAGTTATAGAAAACTTAGAAGTTCTAGATTTTACTGTGCGGAACTTAGTGCGCTTGGGATTTGATAGAATCGATGGTTATCTAGCTGGAGGATTTGAATCGTGGTATAAAGATGGATTGGTCTTCGGTGAAGTTCATCTGATGTCAGTTCAAGATTTGAGACAGAGAATTATTTCCCAAGATGATATAGCAATCATAGATGTTCGTAGACGGAGTGAGTGGGATGAGGGGCATATAGAGGGCTCCATGCATTATTATCTAGGCCATCTTGAGAAAAATGTAGACAAGTTATCAAAACAAAAATCGATAGCAATTATTTGCAAAACTGGAAACCGATCAAGTTTTGGAGCTAGTATATTATTAAGAAAGGGGTTTGGCAAAGTTTATAATTGTTTAGGCGGAATTGATGCGTGGAATAAGTCAGGATTTCCCCTAACCAAATAACCTATATATAATATACTTAATTAAGAAAAAAATTTATTTCAATAGTTTTATGGGATGATTTATGTTTCCACTTGGAATTGAACCTTACCTTATTGGCGGGGTGTTGGTCGGTTTTGGGGTAGGCCTGATATACGTTTTTACTGGGCTCCATGCTACCCAGAGCAGCTTCTTTACAACTACACTTTCTTGGATTTCAAAAAGGAATCATTTTCAAAAAGAGAAAAATATAAAAGAAAGAAAATGGAGAGCGATCTTCGCTATCGGTCTCTTAATGGGGGCGTTTATCTATTCAATCACGCTATCACCAACAGGTTTTTGGACAACCTCGGTACAATTGTGGAGGCTAGCATTGGGCGGATTACTTGTAGGATTTGGAACTAGACTTTCACAAGGATGTACATCTGGCCATGGAATTAGCGGTCTAGCATCATTATCCATTACTTCATTGTATGCTGTGATGGTTTTCATGGGAGTTGCAATAGTAACGGCCAATCTAGTCCAAATACTTGGGGTTTTGCCATGAACAAACAGAACATAATAGTGTTCATTGGTGGTATTTTTTTCGGGTTTGGATTAGCCTATAGCGGGATGACAAAACAAGAGATAGTTCTTAGCTTTCTTCAACTTAAAGATCTTGGACTAATATTTGTAATTGGAGGCGCAGCAGTCATTACACTATTCGCCATAAATTTAGTACCTAAATATCTCAAGAGTCCCCTTTTAAAGGGGAAGTTTAAATCCAGGCGTGCGACTCTATCGAGAAACGTAATAATTGGCGCGGCTATCTTTGGCATAGGTTGGGGCATATCAGGTCAATGTCCGGGATCCGCCATTGCGAGTCTAGGTACAGGAAACTTTCCAGTCATAACAGGCATAACTGCTATGTTTATTGGCGCCTACTTAAGAGGATTGTTGGATAAAGAATGAGGTGCGCTATATAGTCAAAGAAGCATCGATTAAAAAAGTACCTTTAAAAAATTTCTTCGCACTAATTAATTATTTAACGATCAATTGAGAATTTCGAATTTGAAATAGGATACTTACTTACCGGAAGATTAAAAATGATTTCTAAAGATAGTTTTAAAACATTAGTTAAATCAGATGATTGGTTAGCTTGCTGGTATGGTCTTTTTCTTTTCATAATTAGTCTTTTAGGAATAATCAATATAGTTCCAAGACCAAAAGTATGGTTTCAAAATCCTTTTGAAGCGTTATCTTTAGAAATCGCTTCTTCCTATTTCTTATTGACAATCATTCTTGCTGTTATTTGTGCTATAGGCATCATGCTGATGGGGGGAAGACCTTTTACTTTTTTCCCTGCTTTTTTAGCATTATCTGTTCTAGGACTGTTTGCTCAAATAATATCAAAACAAACTTTCATACAGGCATATGGTCTGGAGTATGTCCTATGGGCCCTCATAATCGGTTTAGTAATCAGTAATGTCTTCAGACTCCCTAATTTTCTGAAGCCCGCCGTTCAAACAGAGTTGTATATTAAAACAGGACTCGTTTTACTTGGTTCTGAAATACTATTCTCAAGAATATTGAATCTTGGAGTTCAAGGGTTAATCCTTGCTTGGGGAGTTACCCCCATTGTGATATATTTTATGTACAAGTATGGCACTTCATTTTTAAAATTGGATAAAACGCTCACCATACTCATAGCTTCCGCAACTTCAGTTTGTGGTGTTTCCGCAGCAATTGCTGTTGCAGCTGCAACAAAGGCTAAAAAAGAGTTTTTAACGCTAACGATATCCCTTACTTTGATATCTACAGTAATAATGTTAGTTGGTTTACCAGCTTTCATCAAAGCTGTTGGTCTAAACTACATCATAGGTGGTGCTTGGATCGGTGGAACTGTGGATTCTACAGGTGCTGTTGTTGCAGCAGGCGAGTTGTTAAGTCACCAAGCAATGGAGGTGGCAACAGTCGTAAAACTGATACAAAACGTTATGATAGGTATTATCGCATTTGTGATAGCTTTGCTTTGGGTAACCAATGTAGAAGTGAGTTCCAATACCAAACCAAGTTTAGTTGAAGTTTGGTACAGATTTCCGAAGTTTGTAATAGCATTTATGGCATTATCACTGATATCATCATTTATCGTGACTCCAATTATTGGAGAAATGATGTTGGATAATGTCTTAAAGATCACAGGTGGAATACGTACATTTCTTTTTGCAATAGGTTTTTTAACCATAGGGCTGGAATCTGACTTTAAAAGTCTGAAAAAACAAATATTTGGCGGTCGATCTGTCCAACTGTATATTGCTGGTCAGTCATTTAATGTAGTTTTAACTTTTATTGTTGCATGGATTTTATTTGGTTTTTTGTATACCTCATAATCTAAATTCATAATAATTAGCAATTTCTACTAATTGATAATTTTATTCGATATTCTGGAAATATACATTACACTCATATTTATTATCAATTCATTATCTATAATACTCTTCTTCTGAAGAGCAGGTTACTACTCACTATTTCCCTTCCATTATTCAGTCAGTCTACCAATTCTCTTGTTAATTATTTTTAACTCAATTAATTAGAATTCAGATACGAGTTTTTCTATTTATATTGATTTTCTAAATTTACTATGAATTCTGGAAAAACATAGGAAAAAATGAGCGCCATGGGCCGGAAGGGATTTGAACCCTCGACCTCTACGGTGTGAGCGTAGCGTTCTGACCGAAACTGAACTACCGGCCCGAATTTAACCCGAATATTTTTGATTATTAAAAAAATGATATAAAGATATCTAAAATTTATTCTTATAGCTTAGGAGTAATTTCATGCCAAAAAGAAAAGGCGCTCCTTGCGATAAAAAAAGAACAATCAACAGAGACTAGACCCTATATAGATCTAAGGGTCGATTTTAATGAGAATCCAGTTAAAGAGTTAAAAAGCATTCTCAGCAATTAGAAAGAGCTTTATGATATTAAATAAGATCTAAATTTATTGAAGTGATCAAGCTTAAATTTAGAATTCTCAATTTAATTCTACGTATGTTATAGAGATGGTGGGTAGTATGAAAAGTTTGATAGACATTCTTGAGAGGGCTCAAATTTCCAAATTTCATTATATTCTTCTAATACTTTGTTGTCTAATCTATGCTCTTGCTGCTATGAATGTGATGTTGATAGGAACAACTTTACCATCTATATCAATAGATTGGGAATTAGATCAAATAACTAAAGGTTTATTGCTCAGCTCAGGTTACGTGGGGATGTTCATAGGTGCTCTGGGATTTGGTGCTATTGCAGATGCGTTTGGACGAAAAAAGACGTTGATAATGACAGTATCGATACTAGGAATATTCACAGGTTTATGTTCAATCGCCTGGGATGTACCTTCAATGTCACTTTTAAGATTTTTAGCAGGTATTGGTCTGGGTGGAGTTCTACCTCAACCTGGAGTTTATATATCAGAATATATACCTGCAAGCAAGAGGGGCCTGTTTATTGGCTTAGTTGAGTCATCATGGGTTTATGGTGTTTTGCTATCAATAACTTTCCCATTTGTCCTTATTCCAATTTTTGGTTGGAGACTAACTTTTCTTGTAGCATTTATACCTTTGATTCTCATCCCCCTCATCATTGTATTTATGCCTGAATCAGTACGTTACTTGCAATCTAAGGGTTTAAAAGAACAGGCGATTAAGTCATTAAAAAAGTATGGCCTTCTTATCGAACCAATTGGAGATATCGCACTAAGAGAAAATAAGAAATACTCATTCGTTGAATCTTTCACAAAACTATGGTCAAAGGAATTTAGAGCTAGAACTATTATGTTATGGGCAACATGGGCGGTACTAGTCTATACTTATCATGGAATATTCATATGGTTACCGTCAATATATGTTGAAATTACTCAAGCCAAAGAGATAATTGGACCTCTTTATTGGGTTCTAATCATAACTCTATTTCAGATACCTGGATATTATTCTGCAACATTTCTTTTAGACAATCTTGGTAGAAGAACCGTTTTGGCAATTTACCTAACCATTGCTGGGTTAGGAGCCTTATTATTTTCAATATCTTACGGTTTGCAGGCAATCTTAATTTCAAGCGCAATAGTATCTTTCTTCAATCTTGGTGCATGGGCAGCACTATATACCTACACGCCAGAATTGTATCCGACTAGTATGAGAGGAACTGGGGCTGGATCAGCAGCCAGCATTGGAAGACTTGCTGGGATAGCTGCACCTGCCTTGACAGGTTATATCTGGTCTATTTGGGGACTATCAATAGCTTTTGTTGTATTTGCAGCGGTACATATCATTAATGCAATAGTCGTTGGTGCATTCAAAATAGAAACAAAAGGGAGGATCTTAGAGGAAATTTCCTCCTAATTCAATTCTTACTTTAAAATTAAAAAAATCATTATTGTTTTTTAATATCTCAAAAATAAAAATGATATTGGCTATGAAATAAGTTAATTTATACATTTGGTGCAAGTTCTATCATTCTTTTGTTCTTAAGTAACCTAGTCACTCTTATGGCGCCCCTTATCTCTAGTTTCATAAGAGCATTGTTTAACTCTCTTATACTGATGTTTTTATATTTGCTACCAATCTCTTTTAAAAGTTCGGTCTCATTCAAAGAGCCTTTTTTTGTTAAAATTTCAACAATTGTAGTATATAGAGGAATTGGTGTCCAAGTTTTTTCCATTAGGTAACCTCTCTTACTATGTTACTGGTACTGCTACCTTTTCTTTTGTAACTCTCTTAATGATGCTTTGATACCATGCACTCATATCAGGAGTTATGCTAGGTCTAACATTTGTCGCAGCATCTTTGAAATCTCTTAAAGTTACTTCTTTGGTATTAATGTCCCTTCTTAAGGCGATAAGTGCAGCTTCACGGCATAATGCTTCTACATCTGCACCCGAATATCCAACAGAAATTTTTGCTAATTGATCTATATCGACATCAGTCGATAATGGCATCTCTTTTGTATGAATTTTGAAGATTTCTTTCAATGCTTTTGTATCGGGTGCAGGTACATATATCATTTTATCAATTCTGCCCGGTCTCAGGACAGCAGGATCAATTATATCTGGCCTGTTCGTAGCAGCTATTATTGCTACATCCTGTAAGGATTCTATCCCATCAAGTTCTGTAAGTAACTGGCTTATAACTCTCTCAGAAACACCAGAATCGGAGTAACCCATACCTCTTCTGGGTATGATTGCGTCAAACTCATCGAAAAATATTATTGATGGGGAAGCGGTTCTTCCTTTTCTGAAGACCTCTCTAATTGCTTTTTCACTTTCACCAACCCATTTTGAGAATAATTCAGGACCCTTGATTGAGATGAAATTTGCCTCACTCTCTGTAGCCACTGCCTTTGCTAACAAGGTCTTACCACATCCAGGCGGTCCATATAGAAGTATGCCTTTTGGAGGTTTAATCCCCATTCTCTTAAATGATTCGGGATTCTTTAAAGGCCATTCTATAGCCTCATTAAGTTCCATTCTAACTTTAATTAATCCACCTATATCATTCCATTGAACCGTAGGCACCTCAACATAAACTTCCCTCATTGCTGTTGGGGTTATCTCGCGATAGGCTTGTACAAAGTCTTCCATAATAACTTCCATTTTGTCCAATATATGGGGAGGCACTCTTTCTTCTTCAAGATTTATTTCTGGGATATATCTTCTCAAAGTTTTCATTGCTGATTCACGACATAATGCAGCTATGTCTGCTCCAGTATAACCATGAGTTATTTCTGAAAGTTTTTTCAAATCGAAATCTGTAGCTAGAGGCATATTTCTAGTGTGAATCTGCATAGTTTCTCTTCTTCCTTTTTTATCTGGAACTCCTATCTCGATTTCTCTGTCAAACCTCCCTGGCCTTCTCAAGGCTGGATCTATTGCATTGGGTCTATTAGTAGCACCAATCACTATGATGTTTCCCCTAGCGCCTATACCATCCATCAACGATAACAATTGAGCTACCACTCTTCTTTCAACCTCTCCCGTTACTTCTTCTCGCTTAGGGGCTATGGCATCCATCTCATCGATGAATATTATGCTGGGAGCCGTTTCTTGAGCCTTTTGGAAGATCTCTCTTAATCTAGCTTCTGACTCTCCATAGAATTTTGACATTATTTCCGGACCAGATATTACATAGAAATTTGCATCAGACTCATTTGCAACGGCCTTTGCTAACAAAGTCTTACCACATCCAGGCGGGCCATATAAGAACCCTCCTCTTGGCGGATCTATTCCTAGTTTTTGGAAAAGTTCTGGATGTCTTAGAGGCAGTTCTACCATTTCTCTTATTCTTCTTATTTGCTCATGAAGGCCGCCGATGTCTTCATATGTCACCATTGGTATCCCTTTCTTCTCTGGAGCAGGCTCGCTCATAACATTGACGGCACAATTCTCAACTATCCTGACCGCTCCTTTTGGTTTTGTTCTAGCGACTATTAGTGGAACAGCACTGCCAAAAACTGAGAGAAGAGCCATGTCACCTTCCATAAATGGCATATCCATAAATCTTCTTTTTATAAAGCTTATAAACTCATCATCAACATTCAACCTTACATCTGTTGGAGCGAATACAATTGTGTGAGCATCTTTAACTTCGCCTTTTCTAATTGTAACATATTCATTAAGCGCAACGCCCGTGTTTCTTCTAATGAGGCCATCCATTCTAATAATATCTTGGTCCTGATCTTCATTATATGCTGGCCAAGAAATTGCAACTGTTGTTTTTTTACCATGGATTTCTATAAAGTCGCCTGCTGTTATTCCAAGTTTACGCATAGTCTCATTATCTATTCTAACCTTTCCGTGACCAACATCTCTTTGTTTTGCATCGCTAACTCTAAGCTGAACTTCTTTTGTAGTCATGATTTATTCACTTTCTAGATAATGATAATGTAGTAATAAGAAGTGGAAGATATCCGACATGCTTTAATTTACATTCCACACTTATTAACATTTATCTGCCTATGTACATATCGTATCTAAGTTATTAGGTTAAAGGATATAGAAAAAATGTTTTAAATTCTTCTTATAGTGATAAGCCTAATTAAATATGTTTTTGAGAAAAAAGCAATGAATTAAATTTACTTATTTAAATTCGACTAACAGATATTACTTGTATTTCACTTACATCATTTATCGAGGCTAAGCTCTTTTCTACTTCTTCCATCTTCCCTTCTTCATCAGGCATTTTTACATGTGTTATGACAACTACTAAACCAAAGGCAACTGGTTCGTCTTCGAAATTATAAACCGAAGCAAAATCAGGTAGATTTTTTTCGATTTGTCTTTTTAAATTATCTAAATCAGCACTTACGTCAGATGGAAATACTTTGATTGAAGCAATAATATCAGCCACCTTTTTCTTAACTCCTTTTTATGGCCCCCCAACTCCACATTTTGGGCATTTGTAGGACCTTCCAAAAAGTCTACATTTCTCGCAACGCCAAATGACAACTTCCCCACAATTAGGACAATTAAATTTCACAGCTTTATCACCTGGCGTGATGATCCTGCTGCACCAATTACATAAAGGCATTTTAATCCTATCAGTCTCACTCAATTTAGTGTCCTTCGTCCTTATCCTTATCGACTTAATATTTTCTTTATGAAAGTATATTTAGGATATTAGAATATAGCAATTTCAATTTGTAATATATAAAAATGACTGTTGAAGAATTCTAAGAATGAAAACCTGGAAAAAATTTTAAAAAAACAGGTTGAAATAAGATTTCTCTAAATAACTTATTATAAATAACTCTGGACCCCATCACTGTGAATATAATTATTAAAAAGTGAATTTTCTTGAACGTAACTTTTACCTATATTTAAAGCTATTTTTGCTTTCGACAATTCTTTTCCTATATAGTACGCATGTTCCATTGTTGAAATTTGTTCATTTTGTAAAATATATTGGAATATATTGATCGGTTCATTGCTTTTCAGAATAAAGTCAGGTTTCTCTTCCTTATTTCTAAAATGAATAGTAACAATCTTTCTCTCTTTTCTATCAATCATTATTTTAAAATAACCTTTAGGATCGAGAGAGAGAGTAGTATCTCCAGTTGGTTCAATCATCTTTGTATTTATTTCTAACCTATTGTCATAAATTTCTTCGATCCTTCTCTTCTCTTTCAACCTAAGCAAATCAAGACCTAAATCTTTAGGTGGGCCCTTTCTATTTTTAGCTAAAATAGTCATATCAAGTGCGATTGAAACTTCTTCAATACAACCTTTCGTTTTGTCACTTGCTTCTGTTGCGAGTATAATACTTGCTCCTAATTCTAGTCCTATTGAAGATAATAGAAGATTTATCCCAATGGAATCACAATCCATGAGTTCTGTAACATTTCCAAGACCGAAAAATATTGGAGTAATGGAATCCCTCTTAGCAAATTCAAAATAACCATTTAGAGATTGAATCAAATTTGGCGTAAAAGGTGGGTTTAAAATAGGATCCGCAATTATTTTTTCAAATCCAATGGATTTGGCATTATTTATATTTAGTTGAAGTTGATTAATTCTATCCATTGTATCTTCTGGGCATATGCCCCTCTCATCGATTGGAGTAATTACCACAGGAATATTTTTAGCAAATTTTGACACACCCTCCATATTTTGAGCATTCACACTTAATATTAAGTCAACATTCTCTTCAACGGCCACTCTTATCTCATCTAGATCGCTTGTATCAATGCTAATAGGATTATTAATGGCTCTTTTAGTTGCTCTAATCACTCTTCGTACTTCACTCGGTTCACTTTTTTCAGAAACCATTCCTATATCTATGACGTTAGCACCAGAATCTGCAAAATATTTTGCTAATCCTTCAACTCTATTGTCAGTTAATTTGGGGGCATCAACAATTTCTGCAAGAATACAAGGTTTTATACTCCTACCTATCCAAATTCGTGCTGAGTTTTTCCCAATAGGCATAGCCAACCTACATTTGATTTCAACCTCATCTAAAGTTTTCAAATTCAAAAGTTCTTTTTTAATCGATTCACTCAACACGTTTTTCATAAGTTCACATGCAGGTATTGTAGTGGATAGTTTTACGGTACCGATATTATCCAGTATTGTGGACAAATCAGCTGCGAATTTTGGGCCTTTAAAAGCTTGTATTTCTGTCAATTCAGTAATATCTTTTGCATCTCCAAAAGTCATTCCAGGAATAATTATTATATTGAATTCTTCCAAATTCATTGACTTAAGAGATCTCGCAATGTATTTTGCACTCATTAATGCAGCCACTTGGGTTGGTAGAGAAATTACTTTAGATTTAATTTTACTTTTTGATGCGCTTTCATAAATTAAGTCTTTAGCTAGAGTTCCAGTTACAATTAAAGGCTTAAGCTCAATTTTTTCTTTTATAATTTCTGTCATCTAACTTAACTTCAACCCCACTATTATTTACTTCCGAATAAAAAACTGTTCCACCTTCAAATTTATTTAAAAATTCTTTCGTCTCTGCACTGAGTTCTTTAGCTTCTTCTTCACCTTCTACAAGCCCATAAGTTACAGGGCCGAAGGAGCTTTGCCCTGTTCCATAAGCTCCCTTTTCTAGCATAAAATTCATACATGCTTTAACTGTCGGATGCGTCAGGTCATGGGTTGTTCTAGCAAATCCTAGATTTTGAAGTGAAGTGAGTCCAGATCCAAATTCTTCTATGTCCTTTTCTAATAGCGCGGGTAACATCTTAATTAGAATAATTCTACAAATTCTATCTACATCCTCTGAGGGTACTGGACATCTCTCTTTGAATATGTTGACCTCCTTTAAACCATGTAATCCCTTTTTGACATTCGGAATTGAAATTACAAATTTCCACTCTCTAGGAAAGTTATTTCTAAATAGAACTGGTGGGGGAGGCAAATTCGACACGCTTGATGGAACAAATAGATCGTCATTGTCTTTAATCATTGCTTTGTGTCCACCGTCTAGAATAAGGCCCCCAAATTGGTGAGCGTACACACCTATACCTGAAGTCCCTCCTCTACTCATAATCTGAGCTAATCTTACTATATTCAGGTCTAACTTATGTATGTGAGATAATGCAGTTCCAACTCCCAATAATGTCTGAGTAGTTGAGCCCAGACCAACGTGTCTAGGGATAGCATTTTTTATATTTAAGGTTGTTTTGCTTTTCGCCTTCGTTTTTTTATAGAAATTTAGAGCGGCTTTCTTAACCAATCTGGTTTGGATCCCCATTACTCTTAAATCATTACTAAGGGTGGCTTCTAAAATGAAATTTGGATAATTAAGAGCTAGACCTAAACTGCCATTAATTCTTCCTAGTGAACCATTCATATCAATTAAGCAAAAATGCAATCTAGAAGGCGTTCTAATTGTTACTTGCACTAGCCCTCCTCCATGTGTTAAATCTTTTCATTAATTTTTCAATTATTTTTACATAAATAGAATCAGGTGAGACTCTTTTAGCAACTTCTCTATAATGACCGATCAATCTTATCAATTTCTCTGCCTCAGCATTATTGCCTTCTTTAAAAAAATACTTTATTCTCGTGGAATGTATTATCGATTCTAGGGCTGCAAAAAAACCTCTCGTATAAGGTTGGACTGTAGCATTAGTGTTCTTTTTAATTTTTACGATCCTGCAAACCATGAGGGTTTTGAAATTTTCTTCTTTTATCTCATCTACTATGAATTCCAAATTAAAGTCTGCCGATACGATAAGAGGGGCATTTGTATATTCCGCTTTCTGAAATAATGGGTTTTTAACAGTAAAGTCATTATAATCTTCAAAAGCAGTTCTATAAAAAAGCTCAATATCATGAGTAATATTTACTACGCCACATTTTGAAAAAACCAAATTACTAAGAGTTATGCTCCCTTTATACAAGAAGACGTGAAATATTTTTGAGTTTTTAAAGATTACACCAAAAGGAGCTGCATTAGGCTTTTTATCAGGCCCATAACTTGATATTATCGTTTCATAAATACAATTATTTATTATTTTCATTCTTCTAAGTTTCATTTCTGATTAAGAATATCAAAATAATCTTCTTCATTAATCCTTGGGATCATAGCCATCATTATGGCGTATTCATTTAAGTTCTTTCTTTCTAATACCCCTTTAGATAGATGGCCTATTGCTCCCATTTTTCTTCCAATATTCTTTATCCCCAAAAACATGTCCATTGCTTCCCCAACATCTTTATCTTCTTTTATAATTTGATGAATCACTTTCGGTGGTAATTCAAAACCAGGACTGCAACCTAATGTTATCTTTTCTTTTCTATCTAATATTGCACACCAATGAATATCTAGATACCCTGTCAAAGTTAAGGGAAAATGGAAGAGCCCCGCCTCAAGACCTATAGATAAATCAATGTCTATGTCTTGCATAGCTTCTTTTGCCCTGTTTATTGCCCCTTCAATAGTTTCTATGTCAAATGGTTGAGCTGGAATTTTTGAATCTACTTTTTTTCCAAATATTTCTAGATTATTCTCTGAATAGATCTGTGAAAAAATATTCTTTACTGCCTTAATCTTTAAAGGATTGGATGAGCCTACTGCGATTTTCATAAATAAAAATTCCTCGATACACACTAAAATTTAAGAGAAGCAATAAAAAAAACATTCAAACATTGAGGGAAAAATTAATTAGATTATTTCCACGTTTTTGCCTCTGACTTGTCCAGGCAAACCTTTTCTAAACCTCGCTCTTAAAATCCCATTCTTTCCATGAATACAAAGAATATTCCCGATTATCTTTACGCCTCTTTTTGATTGCCAGATCGCTCTATGCCCAATAAACTTGCTAGCTTTAAGATTATCATTTACATTTGGTATTCTTATTAAGAATTCTCGGTTATGTTGTGAAGAATGTCCCAGCCTATAATTTACTAGGATCCCATAGATTTTGGTTTTTTCAATTTTTGGTAGGTCTTTCTTTACCTTAGCTACAGCTCTTGTCTTAGGCTTTGGTTTTGATATTTTGGCTTTCTCAGGTTTTTTCTCTGATTTCGGTGATTTGACTTGTTCTTTAGCTTTTATTTTAGATTCTGACATCTCTTTTTTTTCAGATTTCAATTTTGTTTTTTTAATTTTATTTTTGGGTTTTGATTTAGGTTTACGTTCTGATTTGTTAGCTTCAATCTTAGGTTTATTTCTAGTCTTTGATTTGGATTTATCTATTTTAGTTTTTGAATTTATTTTTTCATCCTCTTTATCTAAATTCTTATTTGGCATTATTAAGAATCCTTCTTTTAATCATTTATGTTGTTCTATTCTGGTAAAATATTATCGATAATAAATTTGGGATTGAACTCCATTAAATCATCATAATTTTGACCAGTCCCAACAAATAAAACTGGCTTTCCTGTTATATGTGATAATGATATTGCGCTTCCCCCCTTTGCATCTGCATCTAATTTAGCAAGTATCATCCCATCTATTGGGATAGTCTCACTGAAAATTCTTCCTTGTTCTAAAGCATCATTCCCTGTAAGTGCATCTACCACTAATATTGTTAAGTCAGGGTTTGCAATTTTAACTATTTTCCTCATCTCATCTAAAAGATTTTTATTTGTTTGCATTCTTCCAGCAGTATCTATCAATACAACATTCACTCCTTTTGATCTAGCATAACTTATAGCATCAAAAGCTACAGCAGCAGCGTCAGCTCCATATCTATGCTTTATAGTCTTGACTCCAATTCGTCTTGCATGTTCCTCTAACTGTTCTATTGATCCAGTTCTGTAGGTGTCGCTACAGGCAATAACTGTCGAATATTTCTTTTTTGATAATAAATAAGCTAATTTTGCAATACTTGTAGTGTTGTGTACCACAATGTCATTTGCGATAAAATTGTGATGGTTTGGGATCGTGAGATCATATACGTATTTTGTCCTTTCTATCTCTTCTATCTTCTTAACTCTTGTCCAATTTATTGTATCTAGTCGTCCTTTATTCTCGAATTTTTTATCCATTGCCATTACTACTGTATCTTCTGTTAGGTTTTCTGCCTTAATCTTTGTAATAAAATTATTTCTCCTTGTGAAGAAAGGATGCTCTGGTGTAACTTGGATTTCCCTCCCATTCCTAAATTCAATTTTCAATAATGGATTTCTATTTCTAATTTTCCAGAAAATTGAAGGAGAAATTTGTTCAATATTATAAGAATCGAGATCTATTGAAGGAATCTTAATATTTGTACAGGACTTAATAATACAATAATCTTCTCCATCAAGCAATTTCGTACCTTTCGCGGCATTTTCATTATATATATCCTCAATAGTTCTAAAGTTACCTTCAGAAGTAGGTATGAGCGAATCAGCACTAACACATTTACCTGTACCGTTTATTCCTACGAAAATTATTACCATTGATTGTTCTTGATCTTTTTTATTCTTCAAAGTTTCAAAGAAATTTATTTGCATATCAGTTTTTAAAATATCAAATATAATCTCTCTCAAAGCATTTCTCACAAGCTTTTTTATATCTCCAATTCTCGGAATTGATAAATCCTTTACCCTCTTTTCCAATTCTGAGCATAAAGAATCCGCTACTGGAAGGGCTACATCATTCTGTATTAAGATAAATCTAAATTCTTCAAGAAAATTCTCTAATTTTTTGCCTTTTATTTCTGTCTTTGATACTTTTTCGATTAATTTTGATAAACTAGCACTTATATTATCGAACAAATGATAACACCGATCAAAAGAATATAAAATTAAATTATAGGTTCTTGATGGTAAAAAAAGCCTAAATGGTATTAAACCTCATTATAAAGTTGCTGTTTCGCGTTTTTTTAAGATTTCCGCAACTTGACCCCGTCTTACATTCAAGTTATTCAAAGTCTGAGTTAATTGTTGCTCCAAGGATGCTCTAGCTTTTTCAAGATCACTCTGCCTATTTTTAAAATCTTCTACTGATTCCGCTACTGTTTTTTCTATACATATATCTGCACCCACGCCCATAATGACTTTTTCTACGTCTGATAATTTTGCACGGATAAATGAGCCTCCCCCAACAGGAACAAGAATTTCGGATCCAGATGTATTATTTTTTACTCCTTCGATTGAGAGATTTGCTGTAGTTATATCCGCTAAAGCAGCATCGACGATATTCAAGCGAGATTGAATTATGTTGGCAGTTCCCTCAAGAACCTTGAGTTCAGTTAAGAATTTTCTCAAAGTTTCTTCATCATTACGATCTTCACTCAATGTAAATTTAATACCTCGTTTCTATTTTAGAAAGTATCTAATTATTTTCTTTCTCTTCAAGACTTATTATTTTAATTTCAAATCTTTTTGCTTTGTGTCTGCTTCCCAGATCAGTATAGAGCTTCTCAATAGCATTCTCTTTCTTTATATCTTTGATTTCCTTTATAAAAGGAATTTTTGTTAATCTCTTTTTTATCTCTCCAGATATTATGAATGTCTTAACTTCACCCATATTGAGTTTACCCCTGATCCAATGCATTAATTATTTTAAACTTTAATTGCCCTAGTTATATCCATTAATTCCCTACCAACTGTGTGAGATCCTACAACGGCACCTACACTGTTGGCGATTAAGCCGGATCTAATAAAGGGCATTCCATTATTAATAGTACCTGTGAATACATCAACTTTTAATACTTCCCTAATTAATCTTTCTTCTTCCTCTTGAATTGATGGATGAACTAGCACTCCCTTATTTGTAGCTACCGCCAAAGATCCAACATATGGCAAATCTGATATTTTTCCCCTAACTACTTCTACATCAAGAATATCAGATAATCTCTGAATGATCTTTTCTGGAAAAACTGGGCTTATAATCGCTCCAAAATCGTTTGCAAGAATCATGTTTCCTAGAGCTGTTATTTTATGCTGAATGAGGTCAATTTCAATATCTAATGCATTTTTAATAGTTTCAAACTCATGCTCGTAAGTGATGTATGGTAGAACAATTCCTTTCGAGTTCGCTGCTAGAAAAATTCCAAGCAATCTTGAACCGGCTATATCAGTTTTAATGACTTTTACTTCAAGACTTTTTCCTATCTTTTCAGCCTTTTTCTTCGGAACACTCTTTGGTACAATTGCTATCTTTTCATTTGAAAAGGCATATGTCCCTATATAGGGACTTCCAAGGATTTCTGTAAGAAAAATTGTCAATATGCATTCTATCCTTCCTGGTCCATAGAAAATAGCGGAACATTAAAACTTTTAAACATTAATTTCTCACCCCTTCTAACATAAAGTAAAGCTTTTTATTATTCACTCTCAATTCTTGAGAGTTAAATAGAGGGTTTCTTTAGGATGACAAAACAAGATTTGCATAATTTTTTTGAGCCAAAAAGTGCAGCAATAATAGGAGCATCTGCAACACCAGGTAAGCTTGGTTATATAGCCGTTAACAATCTTTTAAGAATAGGTTATAACGGAAAGATCTACCCCGTAAATCCTAAAGGGGGAGAAATACTCGGACTCAAAGTTTATAAAAATGTTAAAGACATTCCAGAGATTGTGGATGTTGCTCTTGTATTAATTCCAGCAGCTTTTGTAATTGATGCGATGAAAGATTTAGCTAAAAAAGGCGTAAAGAATGTAGTCATATCCACTGGTGGTTTTTCAGAAGTTGATGAAAAGGGGACTGAGATGGAAAAAGAAATAGTGAGGATTGCAAAAGAAGCGGGAATTAGAATTATGGGCCCGAATACTACCGGAGTTATAAGCTTTCCCGCTAAGTTTACCACTACATTTACAAACATTAAAAAATTTAGGGTTGGAGGGGCTTCTTACGTGGCACAGACAGGAAATTTTGGTTCTATAACTCTTCAATGGATATTATCTAGGGAAAATTTTGGCGTAAGTCGGGTTATCGGGCTAGGTAATAAATGTGATGTTGATGATGCAGATGTTATTGAATATCTTGGAGAAGATCCTGTTACTAAATCTATATGCATGTATGTTGAGGGTCTCAAAGATGGCAGACGTTTCATAGATGCTGCAAAAAAAGTTGTTAGAAAGAAACCGATACTAGTATTGAAGTCTGGGAGGACAAAAGCAGGAGCACGAGCAGCTGCTTCCCATACAGCTTCAATTGCTGCTGATGACGATATCGTGGATTCGGCTCTCAAACAAGCAGGTGTTATACGTGTAAAAAATTATGGCGATCTAGTAAGTTTTGCCAAAGCTTTCAATTTTCAGTCACCCCCAGAGAATGACAAGATAGGAGTTATAACCCCTTCTGGAGGTTTGGGTGTTTGCACTTCTGACGCTCTTGAAAGCATGGGTTTAAGCATAACTACCTTTTCAGAGAAGACTATCAAAAGACTTGAAGAAATTACTCCGCCATTAGTAAAAGTTGGAAATCCTTTCGATATTTGGCCCGCTGTCTCCAATCATGGAGTTGAAAAATGTTATGCTGTTGGCTTAGAAGCGATACTTGATGATCCAAACGTTGATGGGGTTCTAGTGGGTTTCATGCAAAGTCCTGGGGTATCTGAATTAAAGAACGTTGATTTTCTAATTGACATTATGAAAAAACATTCTAATAAACCCGTTGTAGCATATTGTACTGGAGAATGGGTCCTTGTTGAGGAATTGAGAAAGACTTTTGAAACCCATCCTGAGATCAGAGTTCCAGTTTATGAATTCCCAGAGCAAGCCAGCGAGGTCCTGTCCGCAATGCATAGATATGCTGAAACTGTTAATAGGCTTAGATAATAATCTCTCCAATAAAATTCAAATAAATTTTGTAATAAAAAAAAGAAAAGGAGATTCTTTAAACTCATTCTTCTAATAAAGCGGTAGCTCTAATTGGAGAACCTGTCCCGCCACGGATCTTCAATGGTAATCCAATGAAAGTGAAGCGTTTTCCTGCAACTTTGTCCAAATTGCATAAGTTTTCTGTATTCATAAATTTGTATTCGCCACAGACTTCATGAGCTGGGAAGAAATTATCATTCTCAATATTAGTCCACGAATCATGAGTTGTTGCATCTATTCCTATATTGACCACACCACGTTCTGCTAGGTAAACACTGCTCTCCCTATCAAGTCCAGGATTCGTGTTTAGATATTCCGGTTTTGGATATGTTCTATCGAAATGTCCAGTATAAAGAAGAACTGTATCTCCTTTTTCTACAGTTAAATTGGCTTTTTTCAGAGCGGTTTCTAAATCTTTTAAACTTATGATGCCCTTAGGCGGTATATGAGTAAAATCTAAGCAAATAGCTGAAGTAACGAATTTTTCTAAAGGTATTTCATCAATCTTTGGAGCATCGGCCTCATTGCATATATGCCAAACAGAATCCACATGGGTTGGTCCATGATCGCACATCAATAAGCCAAAAGTTGTGTAGGAGAATTCACCTTTTGTACCCCTAATTTCACCTTTAGTTTCCTCATGCTTGCGAAATGGAAAAATAACAGTCGGTAGGTGGCCAGGAAAGACTGGCATGCCGTTATAAATTTCCTGAGAGAGATCGATTACTTTTAGTTTACGGTCACTAATATTCACCATTATTAAATTCACCTGCTTTTCTATTCATCTAACCTAAGCCTTACTTTTAAAACTTCAATATTTGCTTGGGCTCTTTGACATACCCAAGATTTCTCTTGCTTCTTCAGGAGTTGCTATAGGTCTGTTGAGTTCTTTAGCTATCCTTACAGTCCTTTCGACCAACTGTGCATTGTTCTTACATTTTTCCCCACGTTTATAATAGACATTATCTTCCATGCCAACTCTTACATGTTGACCGAGAATAATGCCAAAGGTCGTTAGCGGGAGTTCATGTACTCCAATTCCAAGCACATTAAACATGGCTGGTTGAGGAGCATTTTCCATCTGCATCATAAGATTCATCGGAGTAGCTTGTGTTCCATTTGGAAATCCTTGAACATATTGGATAAAATATGGAGGATCTAACAATCCATTATCAACTAACAGTCGAATGTTATGTATGTGCCCATCTGTAAAGGTCTCCATTTCAGGTTTGATCCCTTTCTCTTTCATGATCTTAGCTATGCGTTCAACATCTCCAATCTTGTTCTCAAATGTCCCATCAAAAAATATATCTTCATCCCTGCCTGATAGAGGGGGTTTTCTTGCTTTAAAAACACCACGAACAGATAAACTTCCCATATTTAAAGAGCACATTTCTGGACCCGCTTCCATTACTCTAATTCTATCCTCTATTGTTAACCCCCATCCTCCGCCTGTAGTATTGTTGATAATTATATCAGGGCATAACTCTCTTATTCGCATGTTTATGTCCCTATAAATCTCTGGGTCACAAGATGGTCTTGCGTATCCTTGATTCGGATCTCTTGCATGAACATGAACAATAGATGCCCCAGCTTCATAAGCTTCAAAGGAAGCTTGAGCTTGCTCTTCAGGTGTTTCTGGGATATTTGGATTAGTCTCTTTGCCTTGGAGTCCCCCTGTTATGGAAACTGTTATTATTAAAGGTGGCATCATATGTCTTTCATAAAGTTCTAAATATTCCTTAGGATCAGCTGGATTAAAAGCAGTCTTATAAGATTTTTCACTCATTTTCTATTTCCTTCTAATAAAAATTTTTTTGGTGATAAATTAAAATCAAATGGATTTTAAATAATTTTCCATCTAAAAATATTAATTCCAGATTGAATATTATTGGAAGTTATTTTTAAAAACTCGCTCGCGCTTGCTATAAAATGTGAATTTTTTTTAATTAAATACTCTTTCAATAGAAGTGCCTTTAGCCATTTAAATTATCTTTATATATACGGAATAATACACAAAAATTTAGTTTCTTTTTTGCTTTTATTTACAAATTGATGTTTTTCGTTTGGAGAGATGAATATTACATCTCCTTTTTTGAATTTCACTTCACCATTTTGACTCATTATGATTCCTTTCCCCTCTAATACAAATACTTCATGCTCCCAAGGATGTTCATGGAGTGGAGTATGGCCTTCAGGTTTGATCTCAAACAACCTCATTGCAAAATTATTTGCTCCTGTATCTTTGGTTATTAACCATCTTACTTTGGTCCCTTCACTTCCCCCCTCAGCATCTTTGGATTTCACATAACGATAATTGAAAACTTTCATCTCTTCCGACCAAACCAAATTAATTTAAATTAACAGATGGATCGAAAATACTTGAGTTTTTCTCAAAAAAAAGGGGGATAAATATTCCTATTGGAATATTTAAGACATAAAAATATTAATGTTAGGAAGACACATAACAAACTACTACAAAAGAGGAATTTACAGTTGGAAAATATCAGAACTATTGAAGAAATAAATGAAAAAATTAGGAAAGGCGATGTAAATGTAGTTACGGCCGAAGAAATGGTTGAGCTAGTAAGAGAAAAAGGCTCGACAATTGCTGCGAAAGATGTAGATGTAGTAACTACCGGAACTTTTGGAGCAATGTGTAGCTCAGGCGCATTTTTAAATTTTGGGCATTCTGATCCCCCAATTAAAATGGAAAATCTAACTCTCAATGGTGTCAATACGTATCATGGAAACGCTGCTGTCGATTGTTATTTAGGGGTTACGAAAATGCATCCCGAAAAGCCTTTTGAATATGGTGGGGGTCATGTTCTAGAGGACCTGGTCTCAGGTAAAGAGATAGAATTAGAAGCTGTGGGTTATGGGACTGATTGTTATCCAAGAAAATATTTGAAGACAATAATTACTCTCCATGATTTAAATCAGGCTATCTTATGCAATCCAAGAAATGCCTATCAGAGATATGCAACCGCTACAAATGGGAGAGATGAAATAATTTATACCTATATGGGGAAACTATTGCCTAATTTTGGAAATGCCACCTTTTCAGGATCAGGGTCTCTAAGTCCATTATCAAAAGATCCAAACTATGAAACAATAGGACTCGGGACTAGGATATTCCTTGGTGGCGGTATAGGATATGTCATAGGAGAAGGTACCCAGCATAGCCCAACAAATAAATTTGGAACAATAATGGTTAAAGGAGATTTGGGAAAGATGAGGCCTGAATTTCTTAAAGGCGCTGCATTTACAAGATACGGGACTTCTCTGTATGTGGGTCTAGGAATACCCATTCCAATTCTTAATGAAGGTTTAGCGAAGAAGACAGGCGTGAGTGATGAAGACTTAAAAACAGATGTTTTGGACTATGGTATAGCAAGAAGGGATAGACCTGTACTAAAAGAGACTAATTATGCTGAATTAAAATCAGGTAAGATAGTAATAGACAATAAAGAAGTCTCTGTAACACCTCTTTCAAGTATAAAAAAGGCCAGAGAGATAGCAAATATATTAAAAGAGTGGATCGAAAAAGCACAGTTCTTTTTGACAGCTCCTGTAGATAGATTGTCAGTAGATACAATTTGTAAACCGATGAAGGTTGTAAGTAGGGTTCCTTTTGTAAACGAGATTATGGAAAATGCTGTAACATGTAATCTCGATGATAATATTGATGTTTTGGCTAAAAAAATAATCAACAATAATGTAAATCATATAGCAGTTATAGACGACAATGGTAAATTACTTGGAATAGTCACATCATTTGATATAACAAAAGCTATTGCAACTGGAAAAAAGGAACTCGAGGAGATCATGACTAGAAATGTTATTACTGTTTATCCGGAAGAGTCTGTTGATACTTGCGCAACAAAACTAGAAAAAAATAATATCTCTGCATTACCTGTTGTTAACAGGAGTAATGAATTAAAAGGAATAATTACAAGTGAAAAAATTAGCAGTTTGCTAGGGGAAATTGGACTTAAAGATGAAAGTAGAATTAAGATTTAGTACAGAGCGAGTTAGCGAACCTATTATCTCTTCGGTAATTCTTCAAGAAAAAGCACAGATAAATATTTTAAGGGCTCAAGTCAGTGAGGATGGTGGACGAGCTCTCTTAGAAGTCCCAGATAATCAGGCTGATGAAATCGTCAAAGCATTTAGGAAACTAGGAGCAGAAGTTATCGTCGGAAAAGTAATAGAGATACTCGAAGATAAGTGCATTGAATGCGGTCATTGTATTACATTATGTCCTGTAAATGCAATCTTCTTTGAAAAGGATTATTCGATAGGTCTCGATGAGCAAAAATGCATTCAATGTGGTTCATGTCTAGACGCATGTCCTACTAGAGCTATTAAGCTTTATGGCGAATAATTAATGCCAAAAAATTTCAGCGATTTTAGAATTAATATTGGTGAGACAAGAGCATTTATAAGAACAGATTCGAAAAAAGCAGCAAATGTTGCAATAAATTCGATTAAATATAGCAGGTCAGAACTTGACAAATATATACTAAAGAATCCAAATTTTTTTCAATCTTTAACCCCACTAGATATGCCTCAAAAATCACCGGAAATAATAAAGCGGATGATATCTGCTGCTAAGTTTGCTGGAGTAGGGCCTATGGCAGCTGTTGCTGGTGCAATATCTGATCTAGCAGTTGATGCTATGACTGATGAAGGTGCAAAAGTTGCTGTTGTGGAAAATGGAGGCGAAATTTCAGCAAATTCTTATATTGAGCTAAATATCGGCATAATCTCGGGCTCTCCATCTATTTCTGGAAGATTTGGCCTAAAAATTAGGCCTGGTGAAATGCCACTTGGCATTTGTACAAGTTCAGCAACATTAAGTCATGCTTTAACATTCGGTGAAGCAGATGCAGTTACAATATTGGCAGAAAACGCTGCTTTGGGCGATGCTGCTTCGACTGCAATATGCAATGAAGTAAAAGGAAAAGATATCGAAAAATCTATAGAAAGAGCTCTGGAATTGACTAAAAACATAAGAGGAGTTCGAGGCGCTATAATAATTCATAGTGGATTTATTGGAACCGTAGGAAAAATTCCACAAATAATCTCAATTAAGGGATTAGAAGAGTCTCATTTGATTACAATTAAGAACCTCTAAAATTTTAAAGAAATTATACTAAAGAGTTAATTAACACTCCTTTTTAATTCTCACTTTATATAATTCTACTCCAGCACCCTTGCATGCTTTTAGGATGTTTTTTGTAAAATCTAAACATACAATAGCTTTTCTGGGATCTTTTTCATCAGAGAATTTTTTTGGAAAATCCGAAGCAAAACGGCAAACCTGAGTTACTGAGATATCTTTTGCAAAAGTCTCTAATTCAACAATAACATATTTTCCATCTTTATCCTTGAATAGGAGGTCTACTTCTCCATTCTCTAATTCAACGTTTAAGTCAATGAAGGTTATTCCTTCTTCTAAAATGGAAGGGAATTCCGAGAGAATTTTTTGTAAAGGATCTTCTAGAATTCCTTTAATATATATGTAATCAGCTGGACCGTATTTGAGGATTGTATCTAAAAAGTCATCAATTTTATAATAAGTCATTCCTAATAAATGTGGAAAAACATTCACAGGAGTTTCTTCTTTATAAAGTAATAAAATTGGAGTATTTTTGAGGTTTAAGTTTTTCTTCCCAGATAGGGGAAGAATATGATTTCTTGAACTGACTATCTTTCCTCTAATTTGAGGAAGAATTGATCTAATGTCCGATCCGATTCTTTGGTTTGCAATATTATCTAAATCTGAAGTTTCTCTTGACTCATAATCAATATTCCATCTATCTCTAATCTTGTTCATTTTATCAATTAGCAAAGAATTATGGAAAGAATATTCTGCATTTCTATCATAAAATAAGACTAGTTTAAACATCCTTTAAATACCATTTATTGAAATGAAAATAACATAATATAAAAGTGTGATAATTTTTGTTACAAAAAAATTTACCACAAACACACCTCTTTTCTTTTATGTTTTATATTCATTCAAGTTTCTTACAAGAACAAGTAAAAAACAATATGTAACTCTTATGAAAGCAAAAAGAAATTTGTCAGTTATATTTATACCATCAATCTACCTTTTTTGTGTTTACCGCTAATCATTGTATTTGTTATTCTATTAATTAGTGAATAATTTTGTCAGGGATATTACAAAAATTACTAGAAGGAAGCGATAATATCTTAGTTCGGAAAATAATGAGGAAAGATTTTCCGGGAAGAGCTCTGAAAAATTATATAACCTCATTTACATTCTATCTTAGAGATAAGAGAAACGAATTAAGAATCGTGAAATTGAAAGTTAAACGAAGGGACAACGAATACTTTGGAAAGTGTTTAAGCGCTAGACTCAGAAATGATTATTCGCATGCTATTCTTTATGCTAGTGAATGTTTGGAAATGAGAAAGTTATACAAAATCGTTTTTCAATGCGAGTTAGCATTAGAACAAATGATTATTCGACTAGAGACACTAGAGATATTTTCGGAAATATCTTATATAATGATCTTTCCCGTAACAAACGTTATGAAAAGAGTTAAAGATGAAATCATCGATTTTATGCCAAAAATTTCTTATGATATGGAAATAGTGATCGGAAAGCTAAATGATGTGGTGTCGAAGATACCAATCGATCAAATAGCAAGAATCAATATCGAATTTACTAATGAGTCTTCCTTCGACATATTTAATGAGGCTAAAATATATGCCGAAAAAGATGTAAGAAGTAAATTTCCAGTATTGCCAAAAGATGCAACTAGAATACTTGAAATGGAATAAATTCTGATCGATTTTGTCCTTGACGATCTTTTTTATACTATCGGCATCTATTAAATTCTAAACAAAAAAAGCCGAATTAATTTTATTTCCTTATGCTAATATTTTTTTCATTCATTAAAGAGTGAGGTATTGCTTTGTCGGTAAGGATAGGCAGTCTAATTGGAATACCAATAATGCTGCATTACACTTGGTTCTTCGCACTGATCTTGATAACATGGACATTAGCAACTTGGTATCTGCCAGATCAATACCCTGGTTTTTCTGGTCTAACGTATTGGATAATTGGAGTAATTTCCGCATTTTTTCTCCTAATATCTGTTTTTATTCATGAGTTCTCCCACTCATATGTTGCAATAAAAAATAACTTGCCAATATCACGGATTGTTCTTTTCATTTTCG
>Ga0111204_108_pt1 | contig 57477 bp, 58 predicted proteins | sample DeeMarSWOR136_30_FD_80378 | JGI IMG/M metagenome (GOLD analysis project Ga0111204, IMG submission 80378) | Crenarchaeota group archaeon SMTZ-80
TTTTTGTCTCTGACTTTAACTCTTCCTTTTTTGTATCTTTTGGAATTTTCTTAGCTGCTTTCGTTTCTTCTACTTCTTTTTTCGCTTTCTTTGTTTTTGTCTCTAGCTCTTCTTTTTCTGCTTTTTCTGCAATTTCTTCCTGTTTGGAGGGTTCGTGAATTATTTCAGGGGATCTCGTTATTAAACTTGTAACGTAGCCTGCAATTCTATTTTTTAATTTTTTAGAATTAATCTCTGCTAATTCTTCTAATACTTTCTTATTCTCAGCGTAATCTTGAGTGAATTTATCTGGAAATTTCTCTACCAGACTTCTTCCAAATTTTTTTATTGTTTCATTTCTGACTTTTCCCATAGTTTCACCTTATCGATTTCGATAGGAGATTTTTTTCCAAGATTTATTTAGCATAAGACACTTAATCCATCAATTTTATGTTATAAGGTTATTGTTATTGAATGATTATTTTAAGATGTTGAGATAATATTTGATTCTTGACTCATTCCATGAATTCCTCTGCTTTTTGAGGTTCAAGAGGAAGACCCTTTCGTTTTCGTATATCGCGGATAACTTGTTGAACTAAGGAAGCAGGTACGGGACCCCATCTTAAGAACTCTAATCCCCAGAAAGCTCTTCCTGCAGTAGCACTCCTCAATTCTTCTGATAAATCAAAAGTCTCTGCAGTTGGAATCTCTCCAGTAACATTGACAAGATTATGTTTTTGTTCTACGGAAGTCACCTTCCCTCTTTTTTGAGTGATTACACTCGTTACTGCCCCAAGAAGATCAGGAGTAATTTTAGCTGTAATCTTTTGTATGGGTTCGAGTAAAGTTGGATTTCCAGATAGAAAAGCTACAAAATAAGCTCTTCTAGTCATAGGCATTATCTGTGCGGGGCCTCTATGAACAGGATCCTCGTGCAGACTTATATCTACTATTTTGACTTTAGAACCCCTAATCTGCTCATATGCTAATGGACCTTCTTTCAAACCCCACCTGAAACCAGCAAGTATCATATCCCTTGCTTCTTGAAGGAATTGCGCTCCTTTTGTAGCATCAGTCAAAATATTATAACTTCTATCAACTGTCCAGACTCCTTTAGCTTCACTTGTAGGCCAATCATTTTCTCGCAATATTTTTGCAAGTTCTGATCGATCCATATATTCGCCGATTGTTCCATTTTTTATTAAATCTAAAACATCCTGAGAAAGGGGTTCAACACTTATCTGGATTCTGTTATGTCTGTTTGGAGATTTTCCTTCAAACGGTCCTGCTTCCTTCCTTATACTTTCTCTATAAATTACAATAGGTTGTGAAGTAATAATCTGGAGACCAGTTTTTTGTATAAGAGTCGTAGCGATTTCTAGATGAAGAGTTCCCATTCCAGCTATTAGATATTCTCCAGTTTCTTCATTAATTGTTGTAACGAGATTTGGATCTTCAATTGAGATTTTCTTTAATGTGTCTACTAGTTTTGGCAAATCCCTACTTTGTTTCGGTTCTACTGCTATAGTAACTACTGGCTCAGTCACATATCTTACTGCTTCAAAGGGATTAATCCCATCTACTGATGAAATCGTCTCACCTGCTCTAGCATTATCCAGACCAAGTAATGCTGGAATATTTCCAGCACTAATTTCTCCAACAACTTCTCTGTGAGGGCCCATATATATACAAACTTGTTGTATTCTAGATTTCGACTTTGCGCCCATAAGGTGAACTATATCACCTTGACGTAACGTTCCTGAGAACAATCTTCCGGTAGCTGATACTCCAGCCTGTGGATCAACAACCATATTTGAAACACACATGACAGCAGGCCCATCATCATCGCAATTTATCATTGCTTGCCCAATCTCACTATTAAGATCTCCTTTCCATATCCTTTGGATCCTATATTTTTGAGCAACATGAGGTGGTACCATAGATTCAACTACCATACTAAGTATAGCCTCATGCAACGGCACTTTCTCTTTTAACTCTTGAACTGTATTCTTGGTGTAAGCAGATACCACGTCTGCAAATTTGACGTCCTTATTCTTTGCTATTACAGCATTGAAACCCCATCTGTCTTTTGCAGAACCCATCGCTACGGTATTAGATGCAAAGCTTACTTTCCATTGCTCTTTAAATTCAGGCGGAGCATGAATTTCGATTAATTCATTAAAATCTCTAATTATTCTAGCTACTTTTTCTTCGATCTGTTGCGAAGTTAATTTTAACTCTTTAATCAGTCTATCAATTTTGTTTACATAGAGAACTGGTCTGACATATTCTTCTACTGCTTGCCTTGTTACAGTCTCTGTTTGAACCATAACTTCCTCAACGGAATCAACAACAACTACAGCACCATCTATAGCCCTCAACGATCTTGTAACTCTGCCTGTGAAGTCTACGTGACCTGGTGTGTCTATAAGATTGATTACGTAAGATGTACCCTTCATTTCATGCAATAAGCTAACGTTTGCAGCCTTTATTGTCATCTGTCTTTTTTGCTCTTCTTCCATATAGTCCAAAGCTAAGGCAGTTCCAGCTGCCGAAGGAGATAGTAACCCAGACGATGCTAGAAGAGAGTCAGACATAGTAGTCTTTCCATGATCGACATGGGCAATTATGCCCATATATTCCGGAGACATAGGATCTAGTAGAATCCTCTATTTCTTTCGGATATTGTCTTTATTACGAATGATTTTCAAGATTTCAGCTGTTGATTTATATCGCGGCATTTTCCACCACTCAAATATTATTAAAGGATATTTGCTAGGGACAATGCCTTACTTTTAAATTTTGTCTTTATGTATGCTTCATATCATCTTTTAACTGAACATTTTCTTATTATTTGGAAAATATTGTTGAATTTGATTTTTAATAGAAATCATTTCTTTATTGCTTGGTTTATATGGATAGTTATAAACTGGCCCAGTTACTTTCTCATTAAAATATGGCCTATCACAAAAAGGACAACCAGAAGTCATGAACGAAGAGGGATTAGAAATTATTTTTAAAAGCAAGTTCTTATTGATTTCAAGATCACATAAACGGCCTTTCGAATCGAAATTTAAATAATCAATCCTAGTTATTTTTTTTTCCAAGAGATTTTTTGCAATCTGAATAGTCCTATATCTTGGAAGGGAAGGGGGATCCAAATCTTCCAGTTCTGTACCCCTTATTGGGGTGAATGCAAAGAGGCTGGGAATGATATCATTGTCGATTGACCATTGTATCATTTTTAACATGTCATAATCAGTTTCTCCCAAGCCTACGATTAGGTGAGTTGTTACCTTCCCTTTGCCAAAAAATTCTATAGCATTTAATAATGAGATTATTTGCCTGCACCATTCATATGGTCCATTGGCTAATTTACCTTTCACTTTGTTAAAAAGTTCTTCATTTGCTGCATCAATTGGAATAGAAAGTCTATCAATAATTCCAACCAATCTCTTCATTTGATTTCGTATTATTGGTTGAATAGAAAGCGAGATTGGGAGACTGCTTCTTAATTTTATTTTTCTAACTATATCCAATATATCATTAAATGAGGTTTTGTGATTCATTGTTTGAATACAAATTCTATTTATCCTTTTCTTTTTCTCAGCTTCATAGATTTCATTGATAACTTTTTCCAACTCAAATTTTGGCCAAATAACTCTTGAAAGCATGTCTCCTCTACTGTTACTATTCCTTGCCAGTGAACAAAATCCACAATTACCTAAGCATTTATCATCATAATAAGTAAGTAAATAAACGGTACGGGGCTTCACAGTTACCCATCCGTCGATCAATCCTAAAGAAATTGCAGTTCCCAAAGAAGCCCTTACAAATTTTTTCTGGTTTGCCATTCTCGTATATCCTTTAAATTAAGTCTAATAGAATCCAATGAATATTTTATATAATTAATGCCCTAATTTTGGGTTATTATACGAATTTTGTTTATTGATTTTAGATTTCTTATTTAAAGAAAATATGAGCAACGGTCTTCTCCCAATCTATTCTAAAAACTCAGGGGGTTATGATATGCGAAATTTATTCCAAAAACGAAGAAGTATCAGAAAATACAAAAAAAGGGAATTATCTGATATAAAAATTAAAAGAATTTTGGATACCGCTAGATGGGCTCCATCCGCTCATAATGCACAACCTTGGAGGTTCCTAATCATAAAAGAATCATCAATTAAGTTAAAATTGGCAAAATCTATGGCTAAGATGTGGGAAAAAGATTTATTATCGGATGGATTAAACAGAGGAACGCGTATAGAACTCATTAATTCTTCATTAAATAGATTTACAGAATCGCCTGTGCTAATTTTAGCATGCTTAACGATGAAAGATATGAATAAATACCCCGATAAAAGAAGAAGAAAAATTGAGTATATAATGGCCATACAGAGTGTAGCTGCAGCAATAGTGAATGTTCTATTAGCTACAGAATTAGAAGAATTGGGTGCATGTTGGTTTTGTACTCCTTTGTTCTGTAAGGATATTGTTAGAAAAACACTAGGGCTCTCAAAAGATATCGAACCTCAGGCATTAATAACTCTTGGATATCCTGATGAAGAACCTGAAACGCCTCAAAGAATAATGCTTGAAGAAATTTTATTATAAATAGGAGATTTTCATAAATGATAGTTGCTTTAGCGGGAGGAGTGGGCGCAGCTAGATTTCTTCAAGGATTAGTTAGAATACACAGAGAAAACGATATTACTGTTATAGTAAATACTGGAGATGATTTAATCCATTATGGACTTTATATTTCTCCAGACACAGACATCATAATGTATACTTTAGCGGGTATTATAAATGAAGAAAAGGGATGGGGGATAAAAGGAGATAGCTTCAATTGTCTTGAGATGTTACGAAAATATGGATTTGAAGTATGGTTTAATACTGGAGATATGGATTTATCAACACATATTTTAAGGACAAAATTGATGAATAACGGTGTCACACTATCTGATTGTACTAATAAATTATCTAAATTACTCGGAGTAAAAACAAAAATAATCCCTATGTCAAATGAGAGAGTAGAAACCAGAATTATCACTGAAAAAGGGAATATGAGTTTTCAGGAATATCTTGTTAAAAGGTCAGCTAAAGACATAGTTACAAACATCACTTTTAAGGGCATTAATAAGGCCAATCCTGCTCCAGAGATTATCGAGTCAATAATGAACGCAGATCTAATAATAGTATGCCCTAGCAATCCATTTGTAAGCATAAAACCAATACTATCAATAAAGGGAATTGAAGAGGCCTTAATAAAGGCAAAATCCCCCAAAATATCAATTACTCCAATCATCGGTAATAAACCAGTCAAAGGGCCATTGGATAAAATTATGAGAGGTTTGGACCTAGAAATTTCGGCATTCACTGTTGCGAATTTTTATCAAAGATTCATAGATGCTTTCATACTAGATGAATCCGATCATAATTTAAAGGATAGAATCATATCTCTGGGAGTTAAGGTCTATTTAATGGATACATTGATGAGGGGAAATGAGGAAAAAACGCAAATTGCAAATAATGTGCTTAGGATAGCTAAAAAATTGAAAAATTAGAATAAACTCGAATAGATTATTAATCAATGCTAAACTCCATATGAAATTGTATAATCAACTTTGCCTATATTATAGAGGATGAACAACTAATTGACCTTTATGTTAATTCCAGTAAAGAGCTTGAATAGTTCAAAAAGCAGACTCTCCTCTTGTCTGAACCCAACTGAAAGACGAGATTTTACATTGGCAATGTTAAAGGATATTATTTGCTCAGGTCTTAAATCGGGAAGAATTATTGAAATCGTAGTCATAAGTTATGATTCTACTGTTTTGAAAATAGCAAAACAATTTGGTACAGAAATATTAAAAGAAAAATCTCATAGTGGTTTGAACAACGCAATCAAAAGTGGGATAGAATTATGCTTGAAAAGAAATGCTGAACGTGTAATAATACATCCAGTTGACATTCCATTAGCAACAAGCGAAGATTTAATTAGAATTATTGATTTAAAAGAATCCCCAGGAGTAATTATAATCCCATCAAAAGATTTTGATGGAACAACCATTATGATGCTCTCACCACCCCATATTATTCCAACAAAATATGGCAAAAATAGTCTTATAAAACATATTAAAGAGGCTTTGAAAAGGGGAATTTATCCTCAAATTCTCAACTTGCCTAAACTTTCTCTGGATGTAGACAATCCTCAAGATTTTCTTTCATTGACTAACAGAGATATGAATAATTATACCAGAAAATTCTTTGAAGAACGTAAAAGCTAACAATCTATTGCTAATCAGGGTTCTAGATCTTTGTAAGTTCTTTTTCTCGATTTTTAAAACTGATTAGCCCAGAATAACCCACATTTTTTAAAAGTTTCAGTATGACTTCAAAATGCCGACCTACCTCGCTAGGTTGGTGAGCATCTGAACCCAATGTGATTTGAATGCCCATATCAAACATTATTTTGAAAAAATTTTTTCCAGGATAGGTGTCTTTTACTGGCCTATCCATACCTGATGTGTTTACCTCTAAACATAATTCTTTATCTGCAATTGATTCCAAACAGGGCATTAAATATTGTTCAATTCCTTCTTCAGGAATGTGATTGAACTTTTTAATAACATCGATATGGCCGACGATATCAAAAAGACCTGATCTTATCAAATTTTGAATTTCATCGAAGTATTTGTTATAGAAGGCATTTAGATCATATTCTAAATACTTATGAGTATTTCTTGGATCGTCAATTATCCAATTATCGAGTAAGTGAATTACTCCTATTAAATAATCAACATCTTCAGAAGCTAGGTTTTTCCTCAGTGTGGACTCTTCTGCTTTTAAATAATCGACTTCTGCTCCCAATTTTACATCTATCTTGGAGTTGAAGATTTTTTTTAATTGATTGACTTCTCTTTTGTAAGAAGGAAATTCTTGGAGATCCATTGAATAATCGTTGTATGAAAGTTGGGGTAGATGAGATATCGGATAATGATCGGATATACCAATTTCTTTTAGTCCTTTATTCATTCCCTCTATCACGTATTCTTTGACTTCTCCAGATGCATGTCTACAGTAACGTGTATGCACATGATAATCAAGCATAGAGTAAGCTTGAATTAAAAAGATAATTTAAATGTAATGCTATTACAGAAGAAAGAATCATATTTTATATTTGTTATAATTTAGACAAAAATTGGAATCGCCTTTCTCATATCCTTCATATGTTTTTTTAATAATCATGAAAGCTTCTTCGCAATTCTTAGCCAAAAATAGTAACTCAACATCTTCAATATTAAGCAATTTATTCTTGAGTGGATATTTCTTTACCCATTGTACCAATTCCAACCACATATCTCCAAGTAATATCATTGGGATGTTACAAATGTGTTTTACTTGCATTAATTGCCAAGTATAAAAAAGTTCCAATAGAGTTCCCACTCCACCTGGAGCAATTACAACTGCATTTGAAAGTTTCATGAAATTATCGAGACGATTTGAGAAACGATTGAATTCTTTCTTAATATCTAGATGAGATGCCTCTTTATCCTCTTTAGGAAGATTAATTTTCAATCCAATGGAGTGAATTTCACTATCCTTACGCCCAGCATGATGGCCTTCACTTGCAGCATTCATCAATCCAGGCCCACCACCTGTAACAATATCCATCCCAGCACCGGAAATCATTTTTGCTAATGTATAAACTAAATTATAGTTAGGATCTCCTTTCTTTATCCTTGCCGAACCAAAAATAGCAACTCGAAAATGTTTGTCATCAATAGTTTGATTAGGATCCTCCTCCATAGCTAACACCATAGTCCATTAAATAATAAATTTTAGTGAATAAAAAAAATATTTTCGCAGATTAACTCTCGAGATATTATAATAATAAGTTGACTAAGTAGGAGATGTTTTTATGAAATTTATCAATCCGCCCGCTAATAATAACTTTCTTTCTCTCTTCGAGAATTCATTAAGACAAGTAATTTTTTCATTATTTACTTCTATCTCAATACTTTTATCTTCATTCGAAATTTGATCTCTAATCCTTTTAATTCGAATATGATCTCCACTATTAATTTTATCATAATTTTTAGAATTTTTTAAAACTAGAGGCATTACACCAAAATTTATCAGATTTGATCTGTGTATTCGAGCAAAGCTTTTAACAATTTTTGCTCTTATGCCCAAATAACGGCATACTAAAGCTGCATGCTCTCTACTCGAACCTTGCCCATAATTTTCTCCACCGACGATAAATCCTATTGTTGCCTCTTTTGCTTTTTTTGAAAATGTTGAATCTATATTTGAAAAAGTAAATTCACTAATTGCAGGAATATTACTACGCAACGGTAAGATTTTAGTTCCTGCAGGCAAGATATGATCGGTTGTAATGTTGTCGCCTAATTTTAGTAATACTGTCCCATCCAGTTCGCTTAATAGTGATCCAAGAACTGGAAAAGGTTTGATATTGGGGCCTCTTATGATCCTAATGCCGAATGCATTCTTTAGAGGAGGGATTATCATCTCGTTATTTACAATATACTCTTGGGGGTCTCTAATTTTTGGGAATTCATCCATTTTCCTTGGATCCGTAATTTCGCCTTTTATAGCAGATGCTATTGCTACCTCTGGACTGCACAAATATACTTTGTCATTTTTCGTTCCACTTCTTCCAGGAAAGTTCCTTGGAAATGTTCTCAAGGATACAATTCCGGTTGCAGGTGATTGACCCATACCTATGCATCCAAGACAGCCTAATTGTTGAATACGGGCTCCTGAATTAATTAGTTGAGAAAGCCCATTTGCATGAGCCATATTCTCAAGGATCTGCCTACTTCCCGGATTTATTTCTAAACTTGTATTTTCATGAATTTTATTTTTCTCTAAACATTTTGCTACTAGCATCAGATCCCTATATGAAGAATTGCCACATGAACCTATGATAACCTGTTCAACCTTAATTCCTTCAAGTTCGCTTACCTTTTTTACATTATCGGGAGATGATGGACGGGCCAATAATGGTTCTAACTCACTTAGATTTAATTCAATCTCTTCATCATATTTCGTCCCAGGATCAGGCTTTATCTCCTTCCAAATCTCAGCTCTCCCCTGTGCTTCTAAAAATCTTTTTGTATTCTCGTCTGAGGGAAAAATTGTAGTAGTAGCGCCTAGCTCTGCACCCATATTTGCAATTGTTGCTCTTTCCGGAACTTCTAGATTCTCTACTCCAGGACCATAATATTCTATTATCCTTCCGATTCCCCCTTTGACAGAATGCCTTCTTAGCATCTCAAGGATTACATCTTTAGCTGAAACCCATGGTCTAAGTTTTCCAGTTAATCTCACACCAAAAATTTTAGGAATTGCTATATAGAAAGGATAACCGGCCATTGCCATAGCAACATCTAATCCACCACTTCCCATAGCAAGCATTCCGCAACCACCAGCAGTTGGCGTATGACTATCAGAACCTAATAACGTCTTCCCTGGTTCAGAGAATCTTTCTAGATGAATATGATGTGAAATACCATTACCGGGTTTAGAGAAGTATAACCCAAATTTTTTTGCTACAGATTGAAGAAAAATATGATCGTCCATATTTCGAGAATCAATTTGCAACAGATTATGATCGACATAACTTACAGATAATTCGGTTTTAATTCTAGGAATCCCTAATGCTTCAAACTCTATAAAAGCTAGTGTTCCTGTAGCATCTTGAGTAAGAGTTTGATCAATTTTAAGAGCAATCTCTTCGCCAGTTTCAAATCTACCCTTGACAAGGTGTTCTTCAATAATTTTTTGCGATACTGATTTATCCATGAGACATCAACATATCATTAACATCAATCGATTTAAATTTAAACGACCATTTTCGGCAATATTTTTTCAGAGAATTTTAGAATAGTATATATAATCTAACAGTATTTCTTGAGATAGAAATCAAACATTGTTATTTGATTGAGTTACTGTGTCTTCTAACCAATTTTCTTATTATAGATATTTTCAGCAAGTAGTTCTACTTTTTCTAGACACTTTTCTCGGTCCATTGAGCAAGAGAGAATGGAGCAAATAGGTTCACCCCTATTAATCTTGAATCCGGGATGGGGAACATCTCTTACAAAATCATAATTAGAAAGATCGGGAGCAATAAGATTATTTTTGGCATATAATATCGCTCTAGTGTAAAAAATTGATCCTGGCGGATTATAATGTTTTTTTAGTTCTCTATTGAGACAGGCTTTTTCATGTAGATTAATGAGGTTTAAATTAAGAAATTTTTCTGAGCATTCTAATGTTCCTTGAAAGCGTGGATTTACTTCGATTACGTATATTTCTTCCTTTTGGTTCGAAAATACGATATCAATTCCATTTGATCCTTTCAACCTGAAGTGATCGGTAATTCTCGATGCAATTTTCTCACATTCTTTTTTCTTTTCGTCACTCGTATCAAAGGGGATAACATTTCCACAGTAAACAAATTCTTCACTCTGGCCAAATTCCCTCATTCCCAATAATTGTTCGTTAATTGTAAGAATTTGTGTTCTAGTACCGTCCGCAAGAAGTGAAATACTTGCAGGAATGCCAGATATGTATTCTTGAACCAAATATGGTTCTTTTAATTCCATTTTAAAGAATTTTTTTAATTCTTTTTTATCAACTATTTTTTTTACTCCAAGTCCTCCAAAACCGGATAAAGGTTTTAGAATTATTGGAAATCCTATATCCCTTGCAGCATGCAATCCCTCATAAAAATTTTTCACTATGCAAGTCCTCGGAAATAACAGACCTATCTGTTTAAGACTTTGGAAGAAATTTTCTTTATCCCTTACTGCTTTAAATACACCAGGATCATTTCCCATTATAGGAATTAACTCATTGAGGTTGTAAAGGAAGTCAAAATCATCATCAAGTCCACTGGAAAGTAAAACAAAATCAATTTTATTTTCATTAATCAATTTTTTTACTAATTTTAATAGTTTCTCAGATAATACTGTTTTATCTTCTTTTCTATGGCCATACTCATCAATAACTGAAAGACTTTTTTTAGAGAAACTTTTAACATCCATGTCTCCGAAATAATCGATTGTATAGATATCATATCCCACTGAATTTCCGGATCTAGCTATTCCACCAACATCCACTATTCCTATAGCTAAAAAAGATCCAGTCGGATACATAGATGGAATCCCTTGTAAACTGACTGATTTATGAGTAGGAGGGATCATTTAATCCAAAAATTTTTTCCCCTTAAGAAGGTGATTAAAATTTTAGCGAGCATTTTATTTTTTTTGTATAATTCAAGTATTTGCTCATCTTCCATTATTTCAAATCCATTTTTTAAACTATTTGAGACAAATTTTGCAATCCCTATTTTCTGTTCTTTATCTCTCAATAAATTTGAGAGCAGATTTCTAGCATCATTATACATTCTTTTTTTTCCGACAGCCCATCTATTAACATCTATCCAAGGACCGATTGTCGTATCTTTTGCATTAAGATGCTTTTTCAAGAAATGTTCTGAGTCCTGTTTTCTGTAAATCTGAGGTCCAAGATGCTTCCTAACAGTGGGAATTGGATTCGTCTCTAATTCAAAAATTAAAATATTAAGGTTTTTTTCGTCGCTCCAAGAGGCAGACCTTAATACATTGAAACCATTGGATTTAAGAGATTGTTTTAGACTCCTCTCACTCTTGAAAAGCTGACTCCATATAACATCAACGACTGCGTCAATTTTGCCAAATTTTAAGAAAATCAATGAAGTCCCGCGATTAGTAATCATTTCACAAAGTTTTTTAGATGAAATTTTCCCTACAATTTTAGGGAAGAAAGAATCTTTACTGGATTTTTCCAGAAAAGCCCTACTTGCAGATACAAACTCCCATAATCTCTTGTCAGTAACTGCAGCTGCGACATTCCGATTTCTATCGACAGGATCTATCACTATAAGAGGTTCATTAAAGAGGTCATAAATATCTTTTTCAGATCCTTTATAGAAATTCTCAATATCAACTATTTCTTTATTTTTCCATTCCGATGCTGAATTTAATAAATTTCTAAAAGAATTATAATGTAAAATTAATATTTCGCATAGCATACCGCTGAATCCGCCAATTTTTATTTCGGCACCATAAGTTCCTATGGACTTCATGAATTTTTTTAGAATTCTGATCTCATTTCTCAATTCATTATTGAGATGCTTTTTCATATATTCTGTATGAAAGGGAGTTCTATCAGCTGCACTCATCCATTGACCTTTTATGGTTCTATAACAAGGAACAATGTTTACAGTGTGATTATCGACATTTGCTTCTATAAAAGGATGTTCTGCGTACCTTTCTACAGTAGGATATTTTTTCAAGGAATCCTTGGCTATTTTTAAACAAATTTCCTCCAGTTGTTTCTTTTCAAGTGTTCTAGGAACTTGCATAAAGATGTCTATATCAGCTTCATCTTTTAGCCATGTGTCCTTTGCAACTGATCCTTCTAAAGTTACAATACATTCCAAGTTGGATTTTTTTGCTGATTCAGATACTTTCCTTGCTAAGGCGTTTGCAATACTCAATACTGTACGCCTTTCTTTTAAGTTTGGAAGTATTCTCTCCAATACTTTTTCTTTGATGCTATTAATTGATTCCGAATTTGATATAGTTCTAACCTCCATTGTCATAAAGCTATATGCATTTCATTTTATTGCGAGTCCAAGACCATTTCATGCAATGTTGAATAGATAGGCCCGCCAGGAGTTAAGGTACTCTTTTTTAATTTTAAAATTTCTGCTCGAATGATTCCAATTTCATGTAATTCCATATGTCCCAAAGTATCTGTTAATGTTTTTCTATTTCTACTAGACCTTACCCTTGCAATTGTAAGATGGGGACTAAATCCTTTTTTGTCCGGATTAAATCCAATTTTTCTAAGTCTAGGCTCAAGCTGAGCATAAATTTCTTTTAATTCAATAGAGCCCTTTTTAATTCCGATCCAAATAACCCTAGGATTCTTGATATTGGGAAATGTGCCAATTCCTTTAAACTCTACATCAAAACTTTGTGATTTGATCTCTTTCATTTGTTCGATAACTTTTTCGACTGTCTCCGTGGATATCTCTCCCAAGAATCTCATTGTGATATGTATATTCTTAGGTTTAACAATTCCAAGATCAGCTTCTGTTTCGACTAACTTTTCCTGAACCTCTTGGATTTTTTTCAAGATCTCTCCAGAAGAGATATCAAAAGAAAAAAAACTTCTAATTCTTTCAGTTTTCATGTTTGATTATCTTCTCTCAAGAGGGTATTATTTTTTTCTTGCCCTACGCTGATTCTCCAAAAAATTAAAGCTCCTAAGAAAATTGATGTTATTATAATAATTGCCAATATACCGTAAAAATCAATTTGTCCTTCAAAAATACCAAAGAATATATCTGCACCCTGTCTTCCTGCAGTAGCTAATAATAGTCTTGAGGTAATCTTTCCACCGGCCGTTAACACAAAGAAAAGTAATGGTCGAACTTTTAGCATGCCGCATGCTATTCCTATCACATCAAAAGGAAATGGAATTGCTGCGAAAATGAAGATGGTCCATAAACCATATCTGGCATATATTTTTCTCATTGCAGCAAATTCATGTTTTTCTTCAATTAGTCTGCTACCTCCAAAACCAACAAGATAGCCAGTAAGCTCGCCTACTGCGGCACCCAAACCAGCAAAGATGCCAACAAAAATTGGATTAAGGAAGATCCCAGATGCCATAGTAAGTATCGCACTAGGGATAGGTAAAAATATTGAAGCATTTGCGATAGCCTCTACCGTAAAGATGCCCAAATAGCCATAAGTACTGATTAGATATTCAGCGAATGTAGAAAGGATGTCTGCTAAATTCAGAAAGTTAATCCTCCTAGAATCTCCTTTACGTGATTTTTCCCGACTTGTTTTATAACCTTCTATATCGTGAATATTAAACCATTCTACCTCATTTTTAGTATTTCATGAGAATAGTATCATTTTAGTTCTCATAAAGATAAGACTCTTCGATAAGAAGATTTGAATTTATTTATTTTTTTTGATTTATTTAGCATTGTTTAATATATTGATATCAGAAAAAGATATTTTCGATATTTTTTTGAATAAATCACACTAGAATAAATCTATATCGGGGAACATGGTTATGAAAAAGGTAATTATTGCTATTACAGGCATGCCAGGTACAGGAAAAGCATTGGCTTCTAACGTTGCTCGTGAGTTGGGATTACCTGTTTATGTATTAGGAGATGTTATTCGAAATGAGGCTAAAGCAAAAGGGATTCTACCTACAGGTGAGAATCTTGGAAAGCTGATGTTGGAAATAAGAAAAAAAGAAGGAAAAGGAATAGTAGCGCGTAAGTTAATACCAATAATTAAAAAGGAAAGAAATAAATTCGTGATCGTCGAGGGAATTAGAAGCCTTGAAGAAGTCAAGGAGTTAAGAAACTTCTACAATGTTGTTATTCTTGGAATCCATTCTTCACCCACTCAGAGATTCCAGAGACTTTCAAAAAGAGGCAGAAGTGATGACCCAAAAAGTTGGAATGATTTCGCTGAAAGAGATGAGAGAGAACTGAAAGTTGGAATAGGCAATGTTATAGCCCTCTCGGATTTTATGATATTAAATGATTCAACTATCGATAAATTCAAAAATGGAATCAATAGTCATCTGAAAAGTTTTCTTTTTTCGCAGAATAAATTTAAATAAGTTCAAAAATTTCTTAAAAAGAGATTTAGATATACTATGTCAGATAGCGACAATTTTCAGGTAAAAGTGGAGGCAGAAGTATATCCCACTGAGGATCTTGAAAAAGTTAGAAGAGCCTTGTTAAATTTATTCCCAGATCTAAATTTTAAAGTGAAACAATCAGATAGTTTTAAAAAGATTTTAACCGGGAATTCTTCAGAAAAGAATGCTTTGATAAACCTTAAACAATTAATTATGCGTGAGAGGATAAGAGATGCCGCTAGATCCACAATTTTTAGCAACATGTTGAACGATTCAGCAATATTTTATTTAAATAAACAAGCAGCATATGCAGACCATATTTCGTTCTGTATGCCAAACGGCGAATCCCCTCTTGGTCCCATAAAAATCACTTTAAAAGGTAAAAACTTACAGCAATTAATAGATTGGTTAGCTCCCAGTTCTAAAAGTGTTAGAGCACATCGCTTAAGTTAATTTTAATTTTACCCAATCTACCTTCATAATTTCCAGCTGTGATCTTCTTAACTCCATCAACCGTGGTTGCTGCCTTGATTCCGACTTCCATTGCTTTTTTTATAGATTCTGGATAAATTCCATTTACAAATATTTCATAGACACAATTCACATCATCAGGTAATTTTGATTCACCAACTAAATCCCTTATGCAAGCATTATAAGGATCGTTGGTAGTGGCTACCGCTTCCTTATATTTACTTCCTCCAACCTTAGTTCCAGATGCAGCAATTCCACCTGGACAAGGATTGAAAACATAAGGTATACTTTTCATAGCATCTATCGCGACTTCAGCCGCTTTTAAGGCTGAAGGTTGTGATTCAGCTAATATGAGAAAATTCCCTCCAGCTATACCTTTGCAGACTCCAAATCGACTCTCTATGTAAAAGAATCCATCCATCCTTGGTATTTTGAACATTTCTCTTCCGAATTTAGAAATTATCTTTTCATATCCATCTCCGAATAATTGAATAGGCGTCCCTTTAATTTCAACGAAATAATCTGTGGCATCATCAGGAAGTTCATTAAAAACCGCAGTTGTTGGAACAGGTATGACGCATTTTCTCATTCTTGCGATTAACCATTTATTAAGCTCATCCCTATTGCTGTGCCCTATGTCAAGAATATAACCCGGTCTTCCATCGGGAGTAGAATCGATTTGAACTTCAGTTTCTATGCCTGTTTCACCCGGGCCCATAGTAGCCGATACTCCCAAACCTTTAGCTTCGGTAGTGGATAAGAGAGCCCATCTATTAGTTTGAGCGGTTATGAGAATTCTTGATATATACATATCGAATGCTTCTGCATAAGTATCTTCGATTTCAATACTATTGATTTTCAAATAAAAAACCCCTTTGAAATACCTGATTTCATTATGAGTTATATAAAACCTATTAACCGATTATATTTCACTAGTGGCAATAATTTAGACCTTAATTTTCATAAGATCATGAGCCAATACAGTCTTTTTATGTATTTTTAATGCTTGCTTGAGAAGTTTTTCAGCATCTTCATATATAGCGCTTATATGTATCAATACAAGTTTTGTTGCGTTTGATTTCTTAGCAACGTTTGCAGCTTGGCTCGCAGTAGAATGTCCATATTCATCCGCTTTCTCTTTGCGATCTTCATCAAAAGTACTATCATGGATTAAAACGTCTGCATTTTTTGCTAGACTTATAACGGATTCACAAGGTTTAGTATCGGTGGCATAAACGATTTTAGACCCTGGTCTTTTTGGCCCCAAGACTTCGCTAGACCTGATCACATTTCCTTTTATCTTTATATTATTGCCTAATTGCAATTTCTTCCACAGTGGCCCTTTTGGTATGCCTAGATCTTTTGCTTTTATTGGATTGAATCTTCCAGGCTTATCTTTCTCTTCTAGAGAGTACGCAAAGCAGAGAATTCCATGATCTGTTTTGGCGGATAGGATTTTATACTCCCTATCATCTATTACTTCGCCTTTACCTACTTCGGATATTTCAAGTTCGAATGTACGACCGTATTTGACTGCGCGTTCAATTGACTCGATAAAATCAATTATACCTTTAGGACCATACAATTCGATCTTTTTGTCTCTTCCAAGAAGGGACATAGATTGAAATAGCCCAGGCAACCCTAATACATGATCCCCGTGCATATGGGTGATGAGAATCTTCATTTTTTTATTGATTCCGATTTTCGCATGAATTAATTGCTTCTGCGTTCCCTCTCCACAGTCGAACATTATTATCTCTGACCCACGCTTAACCACAACACAAGGTAGATTCCTTTTCTTGGTGGGCAATGAACCTCCAGTGCCGAGAAAAATTATTTCCAAGAATTCCATCCCATTAATTACTTTTTTTAATGCTTAAAAACAAGTATTTCTCTAGTCAAACTCCTATGAACATATAGATCATGAGTTTCTTTCAATTTGAGTCCTGTTTCTTCTCCGTATTCTTTTAATTTTGCCCCTTTAGGCGATGATATGGAAATAAATCCATTAGGAATGAGTGAATCAAATGCTGATGATAATGCATCTCTAAATAAACTCTCCAATTCAATTCCTAAGGAAGAAGAATTTATACCGTATGGCGGGTCAGTCGCGATATTTTTTATAGGAATAAATGCATTCTTCCTAGCATCTGCTGAGATCATTCCCCAATGATCTAAATTGTAGTGTTTAAGATTTTGTATTGTTCCTTTTACCATTTTTGAATTGAGATCACAACCAATAATATTGCATCCCATCAATCCTGCCTCGATCAATATCCCACCTATTCCACAGAATGGATCGAGAAATAATTTGCCTTTTTCTGCTCTTGCGAGATTAACCATGCACCTTGCTAATTTGGGTTCCATGGTAGAAGGGTGGAACACGGGCCTCATTTTTGGTTGTCTTTCTTTTAGATCTAATTTGCCAAAAAATTGAAGGCCTAGAAGGAATTTTTCTTCTGTTAATAATCCGAAAAACTGTTTTTTTGGATTTGTAAGATCAACTTTTGTATTTTTTACACTATTTTTTATAAATCCACCTACAGCTCGCTCAATATCTGGAGTTTTTAAATTCCTAGAAAGATCATTTACTCTTGTAATTCGTACAGAGAAGTTTTCATCTGGCATTATATATCTTGACATATCTACCTCTTTTAAGAGGTTTAAGATTGATTTCAAATTGGCATCACAGAATAATATTTCAGGACCGCAAGATTTGCACATACTACTTCTATCAGATATTGATTGCAAAGCTTCAGGAGATGCCATCATCCTCATCAATTGCGGGGCTTGACCTATAACATCAAAGCTGTAAGTTTCAGCTTCCATAATGGATTTTATCTCTGCTTTTGGAAGAGTTGGATGCTCCCCAGAAAGATAAAAGTAGACGGAGTTCTTCAAATTAATGTCCTCAAAGCATCAACTATAATGTTCGCAACACTTACTCTACTTGCATCACACTCAACGGTATCCGTTCCAATAATTTCATTTACTCCAGCATTTTGTAATTTATCTCGAGAATCCTTTATTAACAGGGCATGAGTGCAAGCTGCCAGAACCTTTTCGGCACCTTGATTTTTAACAATTTTTGCTACTTTCGCAATAGTTCCACCGGTGGAGAGTATATCATCAACAATAACAACATCACGGCCACCTACATCCGCTTCTTTTGAATCTACTGCAACTTCCCCAGTTTTTAGATCTCTAGTTTTATCGAAAAATGTATAATCAGTTTTCATTACCTTAGCAACTTCCTTAGCATCTCCAAGTGCTCCCTTATCAGGTGCAACAACGATCGGGTTTTTTAAGTCCAGTTCTTTTATATATCTACCCAATTCCGGCATAGCCGATAGGTTAATCGATCTCATATTAAATAGATCAAGGCTTGATTCTTCGTGAATATTAACAGTAATGAATGTATTTGTACCGCACAACCTTATCAATTTGGCAATAGTGTTTACCCCATTGGTTTCTCCATCACGAAATCTTTTATCCTGGCGAGCATAAGCAAGATAAGGAATGACCGAAATAATTTCCTTAGCTCCTAGATCTATTGCAGTATCAAGTATCATAAAAAGCTCAATGAGCCTCTTATCTTGTTGAGGAAAGCAAGAATGTATTATAACTATTTTTTCATCTTTGATGCTTTCAGGAATGCGAAGATAACTTTCCTCATCAGGAAAAATTTTTGATTCTAATTGAATAAAATCTACTTTCAACTTATTTGAAATGCTATTCGCCAAATTGGCAAATCTATCCAAACTCAAGACAATTACCACTATCTTCTTCTCCTTGTGTTAATTTCAATCAAAAATATTTTTCATATTACTATTTTTGAAAAGTAAGTCGGTTTATTATAATATTGTTTTATAATTTTCTTTGAAGATTAGATAAATTATTTTTCTGTTCGGCCTCATACTCTTCATATATCTGTGAACAACAAATAGATGAAAAATTAATTTTCAATCCCATTGATTTAGCTAGATCGATCGCTTCTTCTGATGGGTAAGCCATACCATTAACACCTGCTTTGATAGCTAGCTCATCAGTTTTTTTTCTATGCTTCCCTAAAGGTCTAACGCATCCTAAAACTATGGGAACTTTTGGATTTTTAATTCTAGTAAAAGCGATCATTTTTGCTATATCCTCGGGTGCAGGAGGCTTAATTTTTTCCATTTCAGTCCCTTTGACAGGCATAAATGCTATCACTACAATTGAAGCGGGATTATACTTAGAAATTATCTTGACAGACTCAAATTCTCCTTTTAACTTCCCATAATGCAAACCAACAATTAAATGAGGTACAAATGTAACTTGATTTTCACTAAGAAACTTCATCGATTGATCGAAATCGTCTACTGTTTTTTCTAATTTGCATATTTCTTTAATTGTTTCATTAGAACCAATTATATCTATTAACGCTGCGTCTATTCCAGCGTTTTTTAATTTTTCAACAATAGAGCTATTTGTAAGACCTGTATGTACCACTAATTTAAGACCGATTTCTTTTTTAATTTTACCAATAGCATCAGTAAATTCTTCTAAGGGGAGGGAACCGTCTGATAGAGATCCTCCGCTAATCAAACATCCTAAACTTCCTTTTAATTTGAGATCCTTGCATATATTGATTAAATCCTTCGGAGTTTTAGCTGGAATCATAGCATTCAAAATTTTTCCGTTACAATGTTTGCAATTCAGGGCACAATTTTTTCCGGTTATTGAGATAGAGGGAAAGCTATACGGATGGGTATTCACGTTCGAAGTCTCATAATCAACAAAACTAGGATTGTAAAATCTAATTTTCTTTCCAAAATTCTTCCAGCTTATTTTCCTAGAGATAAGCAAGAATTTTTCCAGATCCTGATTAGTGAAATTCCCAAGAAATGATTCCAAGATAATTCACTTATTTTAAAGGCTCAAGAAGGGCCTATCTGAAAATTGTAATGACAATATTCAATATTGATATGATAATAAAAGCGCGCGCTCATAATATAAGAAAATTATGAGCGTTAAAACTATAATTGAAGACGTCACTCTTATTATCTTCAATGGAAATCCTCAAGGATTAATAGAAATATTTCATTATATAAAGAAAGAGTTGTTTGTAATCGATTCAATCCAAATCCTAATGAGGGCGTGATTATATAATTAGTGATCCATGGATGCTAGATTAATTTCAAGAATAATTCGATTTAATAGAACTCTTTCATGGATTTTGGTCATTCTTGCTTTAATTACAATATTTTCCGGGTATGGAATTACCAGAGATCTTTTCTATATTCGTTATACACCACAATGGTTTTTAATAAGAGAGGTACATCTGTGGTTCAATTGGTTCTTTGTCCTGCTTTTAGTCATACACATAATCGTAATCGAGGGATTGATCAAATTCAAATGGAGCCAAATCTTTAGTAATATTCGAAACATAAAAATTAGGTATTTTCTTTGGCTCAGAGTTCTTCAAAAATTTTCTGGTTACGCCCTAATACTGGTATCAGTTATGCAAATAGTATCCGGGCTTAGTTGGTATACAATGAGTGCTCGTCCGCTTCCTCTTCATCAGCATATAAGATTTGAGGTCTTTTTGATAGCACTATTAATTATTCACACTGCTCTAGGCGCCAAGATGTCATTTTATAGAAGAAAATTCAACAATATTTTAATCGATATTTCTATTTTAGTTATCGTAATACTAGCCATTATATTCTTTTTTTCAATCGATCGCAATCTATTCAGAATTTATAGTTTGTTAGACATGATTCATTAGGAAAGTTACTACATATTTCTACAGAATGTTTATTAGTAAGTTACAATTCATAACATTGTTATAATTTAAACTTAAATTAGCGGATTATTTAGAAAGTTCTAATTCCTGATCTAGATTTCGTTATCAATATTTTTTTTATATACTTATCTTTCTTCGACTGCAACGGTTAAATCAATGTTTATTCAAATTTGCTCATAAAACCCGCGTGATTAAAAAATTTACGAAAGAGTCAAATTTTATGAAAGGTGAAAAAATTAGTCGTAGAAAGTATATTACGATTGCTAGCGCAGTACTTATTGCTGCCATGTTCGGGGGAGTGGGAAATTATTTATTCCAAAAGAAAGCTTCTCCAATTAAAGGATCTAACGTAACTTCAGATTCAAGTATCCCAACTACTTTTGAACCTTCTGTCATACCAACTCCAGGACAAAATTCCACAATTTCATCTACGCCTATTCCAACAACTGCTCCGATTATAGATGTTACACCAATTCCATCTGATACAATTCCGAAAATGGTTGGAGAGATTAGAATTGACAGAGACTCTTTTTCATTTCAACCTGAAGAGATTAAAACTAGAAGACCGGACTTATTTAATCCAGGTTATTTTTCAGTTTTTGATGTACTTCATCATCTTCACAATAAAGGATTAATAAAATTAGAATATCATTTTGAAGAATCGTTAATTACACATGTTGTGGATTCGATAAATGGGGAATCATCTTGGCGGTATCAAATATATTACGATAATGGGTGGCCAGAAAGAAATATTTTTAGAATGGATCGCTACCCATGGAAAGATAGATCAAATCTAGGCTTTTATAAAGCAAATCCAACGCGTCTAAATGAAATCTACTCTATTTTTAGAAATGAAGTAGCAAGAAGAAAAAGTAACAATGGAAAATTGATCATTCCTAAAGTAATCATAAGAGGTCAAACATTTACAAAGGAGTTTAAAGATGTAGAAGTAGAGCCTTATAATATGAGATATGATCTTTTTAAAAAGGATCTGACGACTGCTCTTGATGTAGTTATGTCACTAGGCGATCAGGGCAAGATTAAATATGAGCTGAAATGGATGGAGAGCATTGGAAGGGCAGAAGTTGTAAAGAATTATTGGGTATGGGGTATTGATGATAATATAGGACAAAATCGCTGTGGTTTTGTCTATGAAGCTGGATCGGTTAATCACAGATTCTCAGGTAACCACATTCATTTACCAACCGATTCAAGAATTCTTAATTCACCGGAATATGTAGAGTTCTTTTGGATATGCCTTTAACAATAGTCTTAATCTATGTCATTTCTAGAGTATACACTAACTACTGAAAAAGTTGGTGTCAAATTTAATGAAAATTTGATACTTGCTTTCAATAGCGAAAATTTATATTCTCTTTGATTAAAAATTCTAATTGATACATGATGATATTCAATTCTTATGGATGGGGGCCTTCCTACAATTTATGGTATAAACCTATAGGTCTTGGTCTGGGTCTTGGAAGATACTCCTATGCAGGAGAAGGGATACACCCGAGTCAATTAGCATATTATGAACCGACTCCCTGGATGCAATCATGGTATCCAATAGCACGAGCGCGTTTAGTATCTACCCTTAAACCTGCCTATTGGGCGTATTCATACTGAATTTTTCTACTTATTACATAGATAAAAAAAGTCAATCTTTGGCTTATATCAGGATATGATCGAATCATTTAGGGTATAAACCAAAGTTCAATAGAAATACTTGGTTATCCTTCGATGAATTCTATAGCAATGGTAAAAACAGAAAATTTATTATTTCATATATCGAGATCCGTTAGGTCGAAATTTTGAATAATGGTTTTTAAATAGAAAGTGGTAGTGTACTACAGATGAACAATGAGTCTCTTGGATGTATTTAAGTACGAACAAGCAATAAAACGCTTTGCGGTCGATTCTATAGCCCATACCATATTCTACGGCTTAATTGGAGCAGGAATAGCAATTGCCTTAGGCATTGAACCAAAAATCTACATTACAATGTCGATCGTTGGAACGGCAATACAGTTACTTAGCGGAGGACTATTTGGCAGATTTCTTGATTATGTTCGCAGAATAGCTAAAGCTTGATAAACTCCAAATATTTCTTAATGAAATTTATTTACATCTAGCTTATCTTAATCTCAGGATAATCGCGAACACTTTACATCTCTAAAAGGAAGGCACCAGTCAATCCAATTTCCTCGTTCCATACTTCTTTTATTTGCGGTCTAACGTACTCTTTTTTTTTAGAGATTGATTTTAATTTTATAGATCTTTGTTTTGCCTTCAATGATACTACATTCCAAATTATTGAATCTTCTGATTCAATAATTTAATATCTATATATAAAATTAATTCTTCTTTGTAATGAAATTAATTGTAGGAATGCCTTGGAGATTAGACTGGAATTTTAGCGGCCTTGCTAAAAGAGTTAAAGCATGTTTCAATTCAATTTCTGACTTAGGAATTGAAGTTGATCTTATATGTTTAGGCCCAAAAACAAGAAAAGAAAGATTCTCTGTATCGAGAATTAAAGTTAATACAACTCATCACAAAGATCCCTTCTCATCATTAATTAATTCATTAGCTTTTAGTCATGAGTTCGCAAAGAGAGTGATTAAAGAAAAAAATGCTATTATCCAATGTTTTAATACCACATCATTATTTTTGGGTGGTAAAAATTATTTATTCGAGACGGCAAATCCCACATACTCTTTTGCTTTGGAAGCAGTTAAGGACGAATATCCAAAGACTGCGAAATATCATCGTTTTCTAAATTATTATTCTACTGTAGCTGAGTTGGAAAAACTGGAATATGAAGGGGCGAGAACTATAATTGCGAATTCTGAGATTGTTAAGAACAATATTAGACAATGTTACGATGTAGAAAAGGAGAGAATTACAGTCATACCCAATGGAGTTTTGCCAGAAGAATGTAATTTTGATAGGTCATTCAACGAATTGAGTGGAATGAAAATTGTTATTTTTCCTAGTTCAATACATGTAATGAAGGGTTTCCGATACCTTGTTGAGGCAATGGTTAATGTGAGGAAAGAATTTCCGGATACTGTTCTGTTCGTATGTGGAAGAATTCATCCTTTTGAATATGATATATTCGAACCGCTCATTAAACGTATGAGAAAAAAGAGCGGCCTTGTACTTTTAGGTTTCTTGCCAAGAGAGAAACTTTTTAAATATTTTCATTTGGCTGATGTTTGCTGCATACCTTTAATTTTTGGAACAATGAGCAATGCCATTTTGGAGGCGGTAGCTCATGGGCTCCCTATTGTAACTACAAAGCATAGCGGATTTCCAGAAATCGATAAAGTGGGCATCAAAGTACCTCCAAAAGATTCAAAAACCATAGCCGATGCTATAATTGGGCTCCTATCAGATCAAGAACTTAGAAGGAAAAAAAGCGATAGCGCTCGCAAAGTAATTGAGAAGTATTACTGGAACAACCTAGCGGAGGAATTTAAAGATATTTATAAAAAGATGTTAAATTGAATTCCTATCCAACTTTAAAACAAAATTCTAATCCCAGTTAAATTCTAAACCATTTCTTTGCTTAAGAATTCCAGAAGCAAAAGCTAGACATACTACTCTACAAAGATATTTATCAGAAATCCCTTCTTTTCCTAGATTTAGGGAATTTATCTTGCAGTTTTTGATTTTGCACCCCTTGCATAACAATCGATTGTCTTTAAGAATTGCTTTTTCTAAATAATCTTCAGGAAATTTCAAAAATCTCAAAGCAGAAAATCTCAATGTATCGTTTGCAAATGAAGTATCATTGCTATATTTTAAAAGCTTAGGAAATAATTCGCCATATTTTTTCCGTTGTTTGAAAAGTTCTTTTACCGTTGAGGGATGCCTATGAAAAACTCTGGCTCTTGGTTCAAATATTATTCTCAATTCATTACTTACTCTAATTGAAAGTTCAGTATCCTCAGATAATAAAGGGTCCTCTTTGAATTTCCATTTTAAAAATTTGATTCTATAAATACTGAAATTGTAAGTCCCGGTATGAAAATACTTTACTGTGCCATCAGGTCTTAAACTTCTTAGCCATTGACTTGCCATGATCTCCTTTTGTACAAATTCAGATACTTTATTTTTAGAATTCCAATTATGGATAGATCCCATCACACCATCAATATCTGTTCTGCTTTTATAGACCTTTAGATGGTGCTCTAAGACTTCTTTATCGGCTATGCAATCAGAATCTGAGAAGAAAATAAGGTCTCCAGTTGCCTTCTCCACTCCCAAATTCCTCGCTGGCCCGGGTCCACTCTTTTCGCAAATCAATATCTTTGCATTATCAAAACCTTCTACAATCTCAGTAGTAGAGTCAGCTGATTTTCCATCAACTACAATAATTTCATATGGCGGAAAAGTCTGTGCATTAAAAGATTCCAAACATTTACCTATATTCTTCTCAGAATTGAGAGTTGGAATAACCACGCTTATTTTCATTTTCGATTAATTATGTCTGGTTTTAGAACTATTATTTATAATTATATTATTGATCTTGATCACAAAGTCCAAAATTTTACAAAAAAATCCTCATTTATTAAAAAAACATTCCTATTATGAGAATTTTTTGAAAAAGTATTATTTATGAAACAATTAAGCGTGAGAACATTCAATTTACTCTTTTCTAACATCATTATATGGACGATACATATTAGGACATAGGATGCAGGTCTCTGGCAAGGGTTCTTTTCTGTCCATAAGAATATTTCTCATTTCTTTAAAATGGAATTTATTCCAATCATAATTCTCATCAAAGAGGTTACCATATTTTGACGAGACTGGGATATTGCAACACATTGAAACATCCCCTTCACCGTTGATCGGTAATGTTGTAAAAGGCATTCTGCAAAATCTTTCAATAATTCTTCTTGTGTAGAGTCTAGGCATAGTAACCTGTAATTTTGAGTTTGGATGCTTGTTTATGTCCTCCAAAACTTTCATAACATCTTCATCATTATCAAAAAGAGCTTCATTCTTTGGAAACTCCAGTAGATTGAAAGGAATAAGATTGTGAAATATTAGCTCATCAACCCCAAGCTCCTCTGCAAAGTATATCATGTCAGGAATTTTCATATAATTTCTCTTATCACAAATATAACTAACCGAGAGTTTTAGGTGATGATTGTTCATTTTCTTTTTCTCTACCAATTTTGTAATATTTTCTAGAACTGCATAAAAAACACTCATGTTCTCACCATGCATCCGTTGATAATCCGATGAGTTATCAGCATCCAGACTTATATTAAGTTTCGATAATGAAGATTCTATTATTCGATCAATTTTATCATCTAAGATAGTTCCATTTGTTGTTGTTGATACATGAATTTTTTTCGAATGCCCATATTCGATCATATCGAAAATATCTTCATTTAGAAAGGGTTCTCCGCCAGTGATATAGATTGAGATAACTCCTTTGAATCTATTTACAATCTTAGTAAAACTCTCGACAGACATATCATTAAAATTAAAATAATCTACTGGCACGCCCCGAGCTTTTCGGGGGCAAAAAGAACATATTTGATTACAATGCGCGCGCGCGCGTTAAATGGAGGGGTTCATAAAATAGATGGTTAGCATAATTCGGTGTCAATTTATACTTTAGCATGTTCCATGTTTGAGATAGAGTATGGCTTTGCAGAAATCCTATTTTTTTTAAGAACAATTTTTCTACCCTGTAGAGCATAGTAAAGTAATCTCTTTGCTTGCCTTGAGCTCAGAGATATTCAAATAATCAATATTTTTTCTCCTTATTAATTTCCAGTCATCAATCCCAGTTATCGAGATGGTGCCTTTGGAGTTCAATATTTTGAAACATAGATTTCTCATAGTTTTTCTTGAACGAATTCGCCATTCAAAACAATTCTGTCCTTTTTTTGCATCAATAAATTGTAGAAATCTATGCTTATTCCACCAATCAACTAGTTCTCCACATGTCGCAATATATGCACCCGATTTCTTTAGATATTTTAGTATTTCTCTATATGCCGATAAACATCCTTGATATTTCTCAAAAGGATGCCATAGAATTACTATAACACCATTCAGCCTATTTACTTCGTCCACTAATAATTTAATCTCATCTATGAATTGTCTTCTTTTCCTAGATAAAATATTGGGATTTGCATATTTAGTTAAAGGTTCGTCCATTATGGTAAGTGGGATCTCAATTAGTTCGAAGGAATTATTTTCTTTTAAATAAAATCCTCTGAATGGATGACAAATCTCGGTATCCATTCGTGTTACATCATATATGAAATTACTATTTTCCTGCATCTTCCAAGTCTTTGAAAGATTAAATTTCTGACAGTGTTGTCTTATTCCCAGAATTTTCTTACCAATTACCCTCTCCAATATCTGTTTCTCAGAAGATAGTATTTCATCGTTTTCATATGAATTATAGGATCCGTGAAGACCAATCTCCCTGCCGAGTTCAGAAATAACCTTAATTAAGCTTGAATTCTCAAATGAGTCGTAAGATTTATCTCCATTTTTAATCCAAAACCTAAATCTCGGTATAATGTTTCCATAAAAATAGAAAGAGGATCTAACTCCTAAGTTATCTTCCATCTCTAGAACTTTAGATATTGCTTCGGACATCTCATCTCTCATCAAGACTATCCGCATCACACTGATAAAATCATTAAGCGCATCTTTCGGTTTTAAGTTGAAGAAGAGTTTTTTCGATCTCCATAATTGCGTTATAAGTTCGAATAGCCCTAATTTCCATTTATTAAACCAGTCTATATCGTGAGCAATGCAAGCAACAAATTTAATTCCTTTAGGCCACAATATTTTTTGAATTAATGGAATATTCTTCATTCTAGAGCCTAATAGAACAACCTCTTGAAGCAGATTTGCATATTCATTAATAATGAAGTGTGAGCTCTGCTCGTTCTTTTCTTTATTCACGAATTCTCTCTGGAATAGGATATAGAATGCAGATGAAATTATATCAATACTAATTTTTATCAAAATACCTTTTCCAAGCTCTCCTAAAGTAACAGCTGGATGAGTTCTGTCTTCTAGATAGTAAAGAGTTTTTTCAGAACTATTTTCTAGAGATTGTGATGGAAAATAATAAGGAATTTTTTTATTTAATTTTATGAAGAAATTTTTTGGAATTGGTTTATCTGAGCTATTTCCTTTTTTTTGTTTCTTTGTGGATATATCACCTATATCTTGAAAGTTTGTAATATTTATTAAAAATCCTCCTGATTCAACAAATTTTTTAAAATTCTCGGATAGGGTTCCTCCATAATTAATGATAATAGAATATTTTTTTTTATTAACTGAGTCTTTTGAGATTATTTTGTAAGGCAATCCTGCAATTGAAAAAAATAGATCGAATATAAAAACAGCATTTGCTTGTTTGGGAAGTTCGCAATCAAAAGTTAAAGCAATCAATTTTTACCTACCTATAACATTAAAAAATTCAGAAAACGGATCATTATTTTATTTAGATAGAAAGATCTATTTACAAAAATTATTGAAAATTAATTCTAATTTTAGATCAAATTTCGATTTTAACTATGCGCGCCTATGATCCCTTGCATTCAATTCTTTATAAGGTCGACCCATCGAAGGACATAACTCACACACATCAAATAGCTGTTTTGAGTCGTCAAGCAACATTTCTCTGGCTCTTTGAAAATAAATGCTATTCCATACCTCTTCGTTTCTCAATACGTTGCCGTACTTTTCTTCTTCTGTCAATTCGCAACAGATAGAGACAAGACCGTCACCATTTATAGTAAGATCTCTAAATGGCATTGTACATAACCTATCTTCAATTTGGCGTTTGTTAAGTACTGGCATTACAACCTTCAATTCTAAATTTTTCAATTCTATACTTTCAATTAGATCTATGACATCTTGATCATCTTGGTAAAGAGATTGTTCTTTCGAAAAACCGGGTAGATTAAATGGAATGAGATTCAAAAAGACTAATCTGTCTACGCCTAACTCTTTAGCAAAGTGTATCATATCGGGCATTTTTTTATAATTCCTTTTTGTGCAAACATGATTTATCGTTAGATTTAGATTGCGCGATTGGTTCTTCCTCTTTTTAACTAATTCCTCAATAGTCCCAGAAGCCTTATGAAATTCCTTCTTTGAAACTCCATGCATAGTCTCATAATCGACAGGATTATCGGCATGCAAACTAAAAAAGATTTCATCTAATGAAGAATTAATTATTTGATTCAGATTATCATGTATTGAGACACCATTTGTTGTTACTGTGACTCGCATTTTTTTAATACTAGCATATTCGATCATTTCGAAAATTTCATTGTTCAGAAAAGGTTCTCCACCAGTCAAATTTATAGAAATTGCACTTTTGAATCTATCTATTATGCTTTTAAAATTGTCAATCGTCATATCATTAAAATCTATATAATCTGATTCAGTAATTGATGATTTTCGAGGACAAAAAAAACACCTTTGATTACACCTTGAAGTCAAACGTATTGTAAGTCTTAGGGGGCCATATATTAGATGAGTTGAGTGGAAAGGCAATTTCTCAGTTATTTTATATTTTACAGTGTTCCAAGTCTGTAAAAAAGAGTGATTTTTTACAAAACTCAAATAATTCCCAATTATTTTTTTTATTTGGTTTTGCACTTTATAGCCATCTCTTAAAATACCCTAAACCAGGGTATCCTAACTCATTTGTGCTTCAGCATAATTAATAATTACTCCAATAATACCTTGAATAAATTTCTAATTATCCATGTAATTTATAGTATATTCCTTTTCTTTGTTTAAGAATCCCAGAGGCAATGGCCAAACATGTGATTCTATGAAGACTCATATTTGATTCAGTTATATTCTTAATAATTTCAGGGGATTCTATCTTACAATGTTGGTATTTATCAACTTTACAATCCTTACATAATAATCGATTATCAGATAACACAGCATCTTTCAAATATTTTTTTGAGAAGGTAATATATCTTGTTGGTGAAAAAAACTGATATCTCTCCCTAAAATCCTTACCATGAATTCTATCTACTTGGAAGAATCCTTCTCCATACCCCATGTATTTATTAAATAATTCCTCGATATTTGTTGGATGATAGTGATAGATTATAGCTCGAGGTTCGTAGAGAATTTTTATCCCATTTTTTTTGAATCTAATAAATAGCTCATCATCTTCAGCCCTCACAAGATCTTCTCTGAATTTGTATTGATCGAATATGTTTTTTTTAATCGAAAAATTTGTACTTCGAAGATGCGATGCCAGAGTTCCATCTTCATTTAAATTAAGTAACCAATCACTAAACATTATCTGCTTTTGAAAAAAATTTGAGACTGTAGTACTAATCCCTGCTCTCCTTATAGAACCCATAACTCCAGAAATATATTCTGAATTTTCATAGACCCTAGTATGATACTTTAGAGCTTTTTGATCCAAATTACAGTCTGAATCGCAGAAAAAGATAATTTCTCCAATTGCGATTTTTGCGCCTAAATTTCTAGCAAATCCTGGCGAACCTGCTTCTTTCATTATCGTTACATTATCGAAGTTTTCTACGATCTCAATAGTAGAATCGGTAGATTCACCATCAATTACTATTATTTCTTTTGGCTGAAAAACCTGTTTGCTAAAGGATTCCAAGCATTTCGCGATAGTCCTTTCAGAGTTTAGAGTTGGAATAATAGCACTTATACTCATTTTGTTCACATTATATTCAGTAAGAGAATATCAAAATCATTTTTTTTAAAATTGAGCGTTACAAAAAAATTGAACTTATTCAAAATCTTGAGTTTAATTTTATCTCGGAAACTACAAATCATATATATTTTAAAAAAATTTCCTAATGATCTATTTCCAATTTTCTTGTTCAAATAAGTTAATTCACATACTTCAACAGACCCTATAAAAAATTAAGAATCAAATATTAACTCGCTATGCTATAATTTTCCTAATCTTTAGATGATGATTTAGGAGAATTATAGATCAGTTTATCGCTTAAAAAAATTTTATTTTTAAAATGTGGAGCAGAAAAAATTAAGGTCTTAGCATTGAGTACAAAGTATATAAAAAAAATGGCTATTTCAAAATACCGGTTAATCAAAGATCTCAGAAATATTGGAGTTGAAGAGGGAGATCATGTCGGTGTTGCTCTTTCTTTTAAGAGTATTGGATATGTTAAAGACGGACCTGACGCATTTATCGAGTCTTTGCTGGAGGCAATTGGATTCAAGGGGACAATTATGATGCCAACATATACAAGATCATTTCATTATTCGAAGATCAGATTTACTAAGAATTGTCACGTATATGATTTTAGATCTACTCCAGCATTGACGGGATTGGTTCCAGAGACTTTTAGGAAAAACTTTAAGACGATTAGAAGTATGCATCCAACACATTCTGTTGCAGCAATAGGGAAAAAGGCAAGATATCTTATCGATGGGCATAATGAAAAATCACGAATATTTTTACCATATTCAAAACTTGCAAAGATAAGGGGTAAAGTATTGTGCATAGGGATAGGAGATAGGGTGGTTGCAATACGCCATGAAGCCCAATGTCTTGCAGGTTTATTAAATATAGTTCCGCAAAAAAAGGGTGTCAAATTCAGGGATAATTTAGGCATTATTAATACATTTATTGGTGAAAATTGGCCAGGTTGTGTTGAGCGCCTGCCCGAATTAGTTCAAGATTTAAGAAAGAAAGGTCTAGTAACAGATGGTATGATAGGAAATGCCAGATCTATTTTAGTACCTGCAAAGGATTTTCTTGAAAATACATCTGAAATGCTTCGAGATGATCCTACATTAAACCTATGTGATCGAATATCTTGCTTATGGTGTCGAGAATTGGAGAGAAGGATGAGTCTCTATGATAAAATTGATAATCCCAGATATTTCCAAAGGAATGTTTTAATAATTAAAATCATTGAGGTAATTAATTGGTTTCGTTTGCACAATTATTTGATTGGGGAAATAACCAATAAAATATTGAAAATTTTGCATAATACATTCTTGACGGATCCAATTAACAGGATTTTGAATAAAGTCTTCCAATAATTTGCCATCAGCTAATTTCATTACGAAGCCGAATTAGAATTTATACTAATTTCTAACTTATCCTAAGAACTCTTTGATCTGATTGATCGTAATGAATCTTGCATCTTTTCTTATTAAAAATTCTATAGTTTTTCTAAAAACTGTAAAAAATTCATCATATGACGCATAATCCGAGTGCCAATTAAGAGTAATTATTCCACCATTTTGAGTGGCTCTATTAATCAATTCTTGAATTAATTTTAATGAATTAGTTGGAGATAAACGAAGATATTTCCATAATGTCATATCCATGATCGTCAATGGGATTTCTATTACATTTTTTTTGTATGGCATAAAGATATGTGAAATCCCTCCTCTAAATCCAATAGTATTATTGTACCCGAAAGTTGAATCATATAGAAAGCCTGCTTTTTTAAGGGAATCAATAGTTTTTTGATAGTGATATTCTAGTCTATGGATTCTACAACTATCGACATCTCTTCCTGTATTTTTTTCAATTAATTTCTTCTCATAAATGAGTCTTTCAGCATCACTTGAGCATCTTGGGCTAGCATGCAAACCCAACTCAAATCTACTATCCAATATTTTTGAAAGATTAGAAGTAAAACGCGTAAATTTAGAATTAAATACAGGAGAAAAAATAGTGGATTTTAAACCATACTCCTTTTCTAAGTCAATTATTTTTTGGATATCGTCCAAAGAATATATGCCAATATGTTCTTTGGCTCGATCAGTGAAGTTCGCTTTAACAAATAAATGCCGTTCAGGACTAAAATCGATATCATGGGACAAGAATGCCACAATATTGCAATCCTTAACGTCCAAATCAAGAAATTTATGATATGGATATACTCTTTTTAGGGTATCAATCGAATATGGTGTGGATATTTCTTTCCAATAATCTAATTGAGCAATTTGATAAGAATTGAATTCATTTATGTTCACGATTTAACCATCCCATAAGAGTTGGAAATTAGAATGCTATTATAATTCCATGGATTATAATAAAGCAATGTACAACAGGTTATAATTATCATAAAATTTTTAATTTAATAATCCAATTCTTTTTTACAAACATAATATTTCTAGCATGCCTAAGCGATCTTATTCCTTTTACTAGGTTTTTCCATTATTTATTTTCCTTGAAATTTAATACCGTAAGTGGCATAGATTTGTATTGAATTTTATATATAGGAAGAATGTTGGAATGAACAGACGGATTTTCATTTCAGGTAGTTTGAATATTTTTTATGAAGTCTCTTGTGTTGCTACCAGCGTATGCCTTGTAGCAATCAGCCAATTTAACAAATTCAGAATAATTAGGAAAAATTGTTTTCATAACTTCCTCCTTATCTCGATTTGACCATAGGGTATTTCCTAACTCTATTTGATAGATATGAAAAAGTCTTGATAACATCTCTTTTTTTGGAATTGATTCGATTTTAGTTTCTTCTGCATTCCAAACATATACATAGAATAACTTTGAAGGACGAACCTCCCTCTTGGCAACATTGAATATATCGCCAAAGTCTATTAGCCAGCCACCTCCAAGAAGATTTGTGCTTTTTTTATTTAATCCTTCTTTTAAAATTGGAAATTTGTTGATCATATCATGAGTGCTACTTCTGATATGAAAAGGTAAGGCTTTACCATCGCCAAATAGAATCGTATCGTCAGTAATCAAATTATATCCCTCTTGCAACATTGTAACTAGAATGTATGTTTTACCAAAACCCGAGGGTCCAACGAAAAAAAACGAAATATCATCCTTTTCAACACCTGATCCGTGAATAAATGAGATTCCTTTTTTCTCTAGGATTTTAATCATTAACCATTTTAATGAAAAACGCAAAAACATCGAAATTTCACAAGGAGGTTTAAAATATCCAATTATCTCATTCTTTTTGAAATCGATTTTTAGGATTCGCCTTCCTTTCTCCTCTAGATATCTTAAATCGTTAATCGAGAATATGGCTGAATCAGTTTCAGTTTGAAGTACGACTTCTCGGATAGCGTATTTCGGTATTTTCAGCGGGAGATCTCTCTCTGTCTCGATAATAGTCACTTTTCCATCTGGGATGTCATCGCCAAAGGTTTGGTATTTTCCGAAGTCCTTTCGGATCTCATTCATCAAAATATCATTATTTGTTGAGAAATCGATAATAGAGCCGTAAACATCGAATTTGAAATTGCATGTATTCTCTTTTAACACATCCAAAACACCTTTTAATTCTTGAATTCATCTTAATAATTGAAATGGATATCGAAAATGATCACGTTATAATTAAAAAAGAAGATGTTCTTGAAAGATCCGGAGACGATTTGCTGCTTTTTGACTCTTCTATTGGCAAGCTTTTTGAGGTGAACGAAACTGGCAAAACTATTTGGAAGTTTCTTGATGAAGAACATAATGTAAGAGAGATAAAAGAAAAGTTGAATGATGAATATAAGGGGATTAAAACTCTCGAACAAGACCTTTTAAGTTTTTTAAATAGATTGCTTGAGCTGGATTTAATAGAAATAAAGTTCAACTAGTGGCTTGGTGCTGGCTAATTGCATTTAGAAGATGAAATATTACTTCATCTTGCTTTTGGAAGTTCTAATAAATCCTCTCCTCAAAGGATTAAAAATATTGACAAAGATTTAGATTGGCGGTATTTTATTGGTAGAGCGATACATTATAGAATTGTTCCAATAATCTATCATAATCTTCATAAAAAAATTTTCAAAAAATTGAGAAAATTTATACCAGAAGAAGTTCATGATGCCCTAAAGAAACTAAATTATTCATTCATAGGCCATAGTATAGCACTCCATAATGAAGCTTCTGAAATATTTGAATCTCTCAAGTCAAAAGGAATTATATTTATGCCTATCAAAGGAATTGTAGTAAGTGATGCTATATATCCAAAAAGATATCTCCGTTTTTTTTCTGATATCGACATTCTTTTTCCAAACATATTTGAAAGAAAAAAAGCTGAAAGGACGATTGAAAAACTTGGATATAATTTAATTCTTCCAGACCCATTAAAAGTTACATTAACAAAATTTAAGCATGGATTATCGTTTGAGTGTGATGTGCAAAGTTCGTTTAGTATATTTCCATTTTTTAGTTATCCGCCCGAAATCGAGTCTATATGGGAGAAAATTTCAGAAATTAAGAGTGCAAAAAGGAAAATTAGGATTTTAAGCAATGAACATATGCTCATCATTCTTTGTCTTCATTCCATTCGGAATAGATCTTTATCTCTGGTAGATATCATTGATGCATCACATATCATAAATAATAAACCGAATTTCAATTGGCAATTTATCTCAAAACAAATTAAAAAATATCCTTGTATTCTTGGAATTCCCCTCGGAATAATTTATAGTATAAGTAATAGATTGGCTGACCGTGGCCTGATATGTGAAAGTTCATTAACAGAATTGAAGGAAATTTCAATCGTATCTAAAACAAGTTTGATATTAAGTGAGAAGGTAATTAAAATTACTCAATATCCAATATTTTACAAAGAGATTTGCTTAAAGTGTAAATTTTATCGAAAATGTCCTTTTTTTCGATACCTCTCTTTTGAAGCTTACAACGAATCAAATATAAGATTTATGCATTTATTTCGTAGAATCTTGTTTGAACTTTACTTCATTACGTCCATTGTCAGATGGAGATTCGGAATCAAATATGCGCTGAAATGTTTTATCCAAGAAATTTTAGGAATATTAAACTCTATATTGAGGAAATCCAAAATTAAGATTTTCCGTCATCATTTTCTAAAACCAATAATGTACTTAGAAAGAAAAAGTACCAATTTAATCTAATCGGTCTAGAAATAGAATGATTCATTATTATTTATTCGAAAAAGGATCGCTTTATTTGTGCAGATTTAAATTAATTTCGAAAAGAGTATGATTTCTGCTCTTAATTTATGTGAGATTTATACAAATAGAATGCCTATACCTGCGATGCCATGATCCTTATTTCCAATTTCAATATATTTGAATTCCTCTTTAATCTCATTCCAGAATCTATCCACCTGGAATGGACTTTCTTTCGGTCTCGGTGCTATGTCGTGAAAAGCCATTATTCCGCCTTCTCTAACTAATGGAAAATACATTTTGAAATCTTTTTTTACGCCATCATAACTATGGTCGCCGTCAATAAATATCAAATCAATCTTTTTTCCCTTGAGAATTCTCTTTATTGATTCAAGAGTTTTAGGATCATGAGAGTTTGCCCTTAATAAATGGACTTTTTGATTTGAGCATGCGAACGACCTATATAGAGGAATCTTATAATCGGGGTAACCTCTGCAATTAGAACTAGGATAACAATCGATACTTAGTAACTCTGCAGATCGATTTGCAATTCTTGAAAATAAAAAGAAGGTTCCACCATTAGCAGTTCCAATTTCTAAAACAATATTTACCTTATTTTTTTTCATGTAGTTTAGGAATTCAATTATTTCTTCTTTTATTTGAAGTGGTTTTATGGATATTATTAGATCTATAAAGTTCCTATAATTTTCTTTAATAAGGAATTTTCTGATCATAAAAGCGAGAAACGAGGGGAGAATATTATAGGAAAAAGAAAAATCTACATATTCAGATATGGATGAGAGCAAAAATGTGCTCTTTTAGTTATTTTAGTACAATATCAGCTAAAGTAGCTCTTCGAACTTTTTCAGCAATCTCTTTACCCACTAATAATTCCCCAAGTTTTAGTGAGAATGGAATGGCTGTAGCCGGACCTCTACTTGTCACAATATTTTTATCGACCACAACAATATCTTCCATTGGATTTCCTTTTCCTTTCCTTATCTCAGTTTCCATTCCTGGATATATCGTACAATTCCTTCCTTCCAATATACCAGCATCAGAAAGTACTGATGGGGCAGCACAAATAGCTCCTATTAGTTTGTTATGATCATATGCTTCTTTGATAATATTGATGACCCTTTGATCTTTTCTAAGATTCTGATATCCAGGCGATCCACCTGGGAGAACTATCGCATCAAAATCTTTCACATCAATATCTTCAATTGATTTGTCAGGAATTATTTTTATTCCATGAGCCCCTTCAACCTCATTCGTAAATAAACCTACTATAGTTACATCGATGCCACATCTTCTAAGAATATCAATTATTGTAGTAGCCTCTATTTCTTCGAATCCTACCGCTAGAAATATTAATACATTAACCATCTGACATACTACCTGTCATTTATTATGTTATTAAAGAAAATATTTTTTATTCTTACTTTCGCAATGGTTATTGATTAAAATTTGCATAAGGTTGATTAATGATTTTAAAAAATTGTTTGACGATAAGCTTTGGTGAATATATGGTCTTCACTCATTTTTTATTCATCACATTTGAAAAAATAAAAGAGATAATTATAGAGAAGATCAAAGAAGTAATCGTTGAAATCCTTGAGAGAATATTGCATGCAATTCAAAACTTCATATATGTAAATTTATAAGAATTAGAGCGCAAAGCAAGATTCTAAAAAATGCACTTATGAATTAAATATTACGAGATTGAAGAAGATATGAAAGAATATAAGCAAGGTACGTTCGATAAGCGTGTTGCATATGGTCAAAGAACAAGAAAGCTTCTCCTTGTTTCTTCTGGCATCATAGACGGTTTTCAAGTTCGTTGCAAAACTGAAAAGAAAGCCGAAAATTTGGCTTATGCATTCAGAATTAGAAAATCCCATGTTGAGAAATCAGAGAGAGCAAAATATAGCTTAAGGATAAAAGTTGACGGTAAAACGGTTTATGTAACTCAGAAAGAAGAGATCAAAAATTGAGTTTATTCAAGAGTGAAAGATTATTTAGAAACCTAAATAAATGGGATGAATTAAATCACTTTATTAGTGAAAAAATTTGGTTCTTGAGTGGGTTTTGATTGGAGGCGCTATTGTGGCAGCTTCTGCCCTCCTTGCTGGCGGGGCCATAGGATATTCCGCTTCACAGCCAAAATATGCATATTATTATCCGGGATATGGATACTATCCTGGATACTATTGGGTGCCAAGACCAGCATATTTCATTGTACCGCAATAGCTCGCTTGAATTCTTGAGATCCTAGGAAAAATTTGAACTGGAATATTCCTAATTCTCTACTTCTTTTTCGTCTTCTCCCTTCTTCTATACAGATAGTAGATAGGGACTCCAATTATTGCTAATGGAAGCAGCGTTACTATAAGAATTATCAATCCACGAATCACACCGAAGAAGCCCATCAATGCTGTCTCAAAGGTCAGTCCCCAATCAACCCCTGGTGGCGTAAATGGAGGCGGCGGCTCGATTAAGTTCACTACTACTGATGACGTCTCAACATTTCTTTCAAGGTAGTTAATCTGTCCTTGTAGGCTTTCTATCTCTCCTCTAATACGAGTCAGTTCTCTCTCTACCTGCAATATCTCTTCAACATTTTTTGCCATCGAAAGGATTTCATTGAGTCTTTTTTCTTGTTTTTGGAGATTGCTCAGTCTTGCTTTAAGATCAACATAGCGCTCAGTAATATCCTCACTTGATGTTCTCTCATCTAAAAGTTTTCCGTAACTTTCTATTTCTTTAATTGCTGAATGAAACTCATCTTTGGGAATTCTTAGGATAATCTCAGCCCTTTCTTGCATACCTTGAGTGGAGCGAGATGAACCAGCTACATAACCGCCATATTTTCCAGCCAAGTTCCTTACTTTTTCAAAAGTACTTCCAATATCGCCAGTCTCTATAGAGATATACGCGTTATAAATAACCATTCTTTCTTCAAAGTCTGCAGCATCTCCAGCTGCAATTTCTTTTGATGCGATATATGAAGGGCCACGTACTGCTGGTTGTGGAGTGGGATATTGTTGTTCTTGAAAACCAGTGTATGAGTAAAAACTCCAATTTACTAAATAAGCTGCTGCTAAAATTATTATTATAGCCAATGATATTCCAATAATTTTTTTATTCATTTTTAATCAAATCTAACTAGATCTTAGATATATAAAGAGCTAGAGTTTGGAACGGTCTGTCCAAATATTAGAACAGAAATAATTTTTCTTTAATATTTAGTAGTTCAAATTTGGTTGCCCGCAACGCGCGCGCTAAAAAATAAAAAAAAGGGAATTAATGTCTACTACGGAGTCTTTACTACTTGAGTTCTTTGAAGGACTCGTAGCTGAAGTATATGCAAGCTAACAAGGTAAGGCAGATTACAATGTACGAGAAGCTGTATAGGGGAGCGGTAAACATATACCAAGATGGTTCACCAGGCATTGTTATAAGTCCAATTAGAGCGATAATAGCAAGAATTATTCCCACGAGGAAGGCGGGTCTGACTAACTTAAAGTAGAGAGGGATTATTATCCAACCGATAATTGTAAGAATCGAGAAAATTGTTGTAGCGATTGCTATCTGACCTCCAATAATGTTAGTTACTCCTAGAGCTGAAATAGACCAAATCAATACAGCAAGCGCAGTAGCTATGGCACTTGTTTGATTACAAGTATAAGTTTTAGCCAATATCTCTATCTCCCAATATTTCTTTCATTAAATAATTTTAATGATAAATAAATAAAAAATTAATGAGTTAGAGTTCTATGAGTGCTATACTTGCTTCGCATATAATAAGGTTCAAAGAAATTCATAGTCTGTTCCTGAATTACTAAATTACCCAGAATTACGATTCATGTAATATAGTGATGGCGTCGTCGAGGGATGCATTGTCGTGGATCATTGTGCGGACGGCTTTGATGAGTGGCACGGGACGGCCGCTCTGCCAGATATTGCGGCCCATGACGATGCCTGCCGCGCCACCGTCTAGCGCGCCGCGGATCATATCGAGCGTTTCCTTATCGGTTTCGCACTTTGGTCCGCCAGCAATGACTATCGGGACAGGGCAACTTGCTGTGACCTTGTCGAAATCCTGTGGCGTGTAGTACGTCTTGACGATGTCGGCACCGTGTTCTGCTGCAACGCGCGCGCTGAGGGCAACGAATTTGGGATCCTGTGTTTTCTCCTTGTCTTTTCCAACACCAATAACGCCCACGAGCGGCACCTGCCAACGACAGCAATCTGTCGCAACCCTCGCCATATGCCGCAAAGTCTCGTGTTCATTCTGCGTACCGATATAGGCGGAAGTGGCGATGGCGTCGGCGGAGAGCGAGACAAGTTCTTCAACCGAAGCTGTGGGACCTTCACACGTTATGTCGGGTCCAACGATGGTCGCTCCGCCACTCGCCCGCAGTATAATGCCAGTTCCACCACGCGGCTGGTAAACATGAGTGAAAATCCCCTTAGTCATGAGCCACGCGTCAGCGTACGGCTCGAGCATATTGAACACCCTGGCGGGTTCCTCGATGCCGGTCATCGGGCCTAGAGCCATACCGTGATCTATGGCTATGATAAGACCCCGGCCGGTTTTTGGACTCAGTATCCTAGCGAGTCGATTCATCTTACCTTTCATGAGAAACAACCTCCTTAATCAAAACATAATGATTGTCTTCAGGGCCGTACCGTTCTTGGCCCGCTCAACCGCATCAAGTATATCATCCAAACCGCACCGTGTCGAAATCACCTGAGACACGGTGGTCCAGTGGTTTTTCACAAATAGGAGCGCATCCTTGAAATGGTGCAACGAGGTGGCGAATGTCCCCGTGAGAACGATCTCACCGTAGTGCAACCATCGTGGATCTAAATTGATCGTCTCGCCCGCTGGTGTGCCGCCAAATATGTTAAATACTCCTCCGTTTCGCACTAGCGGCAGGGATTCCTCAACGACTTTGGTCAATCCTACCGCCGCGATAACCACATCCGCACCGATCTCCGTAAGTTTATGTACCTCATCGAGTACGTTTACATTCGTCGGATTCAAGGTGACGTCCGCGCCCACTTCTTTGGCTTTTCGAAGACGTTCCTCGTTCATATCAGAAACTATGACTCGTGCTCTGTTCGCCTTCGATACGATGGTGTGCAATAGTCCGAGTGGCCCACAGCCGACGATCGCCACCGTGTCACCTTCTTTCGTTCTGCACTGCTCTGTGGCGGACAGACAGCACGCAACCGGCTCGATCATCGCTGCCATATCAAACGGCATGTCGCCGATATCTATGATGCCTCCGAGGCGGACGATCTGGCTCGGAACGAGCACGTATTCCGCGAAGCCACCATCCGCACCATGGGCTAGGCCATAGGGTTTGAGACAGAGGCTGTTGCGGTTACGGTTGCAGAAAAAACATTCGCCGCAAGCAGCTACAGGGTAGATAGCAACACGCTGGCCTTTTTTCATACCAGACACATCTTCACCCAGCGCTTCGACTTCACCAGCGACCTCATGCCCGAGGATTGTTGGGAGCTTCTTCGGCAGTCCGGAACCACCGAGTATCTTCACATCCGTCGCACATACACCCGACCCTTTGACCTTGATCAACACCTCCCCGCGACTAGGGCTCGGCTTAGGTACCTTGACAATTCGGATGTCGTTCTCACCGTAGACGACGGCAGCCTTCATCTCTTGTCTCTTTCGATCTCCAAGCGTACGTTCTCTAGCACGCTTGAAATTATCGACAAGGGCCCGTATTTTATCGCGATCCTTCTTCCCTTTCGAAGCCTCGACGCTACTACAAAGATCTATGCCGTATGGACGCACCGTCGTGAGTGCGCTACAAACATTATCCCGGGTAATCCCTCCAGCAAGGAATACAGGTATGCGAATCTGCTCGATTATCGCCGCCGCGATATCCCAGTTGGCTACCTTGCCGGTACCACCGAACCGCAGGAAACCCTCGCTCGTGTCAGAACTGTCAATGATGAACGCGTCCGCACGTGCCTTGACGTACTCTTCGGGTGAGGCTTCGCCCGAAATAGCGGGAATGTGGATTGTCTTCCAGACTTGACACGTCAAACGAGATTTCAGCTCCTTGACGAATCCTGGCGATTCTCTGCAGACAAGTTGCACCGCATACGGCTCTATCTTCTGGACGACCTTTTCTACCTCCTCGACTGTTGGTTCACACATCAGTACGACCACAGGGATCGCTGATGCCGATGCAACTTTACGAGCCTGCTCGAGCGAGAGGCTTCTTTCCGAGAAGCTCATGTTCACGAGGATGCCGCAGTAATCGGCGCCGGAACTTCCAACTAGTCGGGCGTCATCAATATTTGTGATGCCACAGATCTTAAGGCGTGGTTGGTATGACATCTCATCACTCCTCGCTTATGATGCGCATGCCAACGTTGTTGGCTTTTGTCAAGATGGTTTCACCGCCGCCGTGGGAGACGAGCCACTCCTGGGTCTTTTCCTTAAGTTCCGATAGATCTTCACCAAAGGCAAATAAGGCTGGTCCCCAACTACTCATACCGACACCGATACCGCCATTATCTTTCAGGAACTGAAGACAATCTGCAAGTAACTTCGTCTGCGCCCGGAGTTCAAACACTTTGAATCCGAGCGTCTGGAAGTCCTCAATGGCACGACCGAACATCTCGAGGTCTTTTTCCAGAACCGCCGGCAGCATTTGCATTACGATAATGTGGCACATGCGGTGGACTTCTTCAATAGGAACTGGACATACGACCTTGAACAATGTCACCTCGCGCAACCCGCTGGCACCTTCTCCAAGTGGTACTGCAACGAGGATGTCCCAATCAGGAAAGTCGTGGCGCACAAGGACCGGGGGCGGTTCCATTTGCGTGGACGCAGCTGATGGGGCATATCCGTGTTTGCTATTACCTCCTCGTCGAAAGTTGTGACCGCCATCCAGGATGAAGCCACCAGATTCGATGGCCTCGGTGCCGATACCGGAAGTACCTCCTCGTCCGGCTAGAATTGCCAGTTCACGAGACTTTTTCTTGAGACCGTACAGCATGCACACAGCGTGAGCCACACCGACGAGGGTTTGAGTTGCACTTCCAAGCCCAACATGGGGCAGAGACCGCTCTCGCACGTTAACATACGCGCCTAGAAAACCGTACTGATCGCACACAACTTTGAGTACATTCTCAATTCGGTCAATGATCTTTGGATCGTCCTTGCACTCTGCCCGAGTTTCTTCCGCTCTGGTCGCCTCTATCACGGTATGAGGGGACTTGAGAGTCAGTCCGACGCCACCGTCGATTCGTCCGATCTCGCCGTTCATGTCAATAAGGCCAAAGTGTAGCCGCGCAGGAGTGCTTATCACAACGCGTTCTATTCCGTTCACTTCCGATCTCAAGTACTTTCCCACTTATAATTTTAAATTGAATTGGATCTTCATAATATGGGGGATATAAATATATTAATACAATATTATTAGATTTTCAGCGCGCACTGAGTGTTCATACGCTCCGCTAATTATTTGTTTAAAATATGAGTCGGGTAATAAGATCTATACTATATTTTAGGCGGGTGCCTTCTAAAGGTAGGCATGAAAAAAGAAGAAAGACGAAAAGAGCCTTCAAGACTAGCCCTAATATTGGCCCAAACATTGCGATAGGAAACAGGAAAGTCAATTCAAATAAAATCCATATTATTAAGTTTGTGTACGCACCAATATACTCGACGACAACGAAAAAAAATTAACAAAGCTCGCTTACGGTCGCTAAGATTGATACTTGAAAAGCTAGTGCTATTATCTCCTCTAGTAGATGCCACCGATGATAAAAAATCCTAAAAGTGTTGGAATCTATGAGGTTTCAATTTCTTAATAATAATCGATTTAGATAATAGAAAAATTGTAATCAATATTGTAGGCAAAAATAGCGTGCTACACATTTGAGTACGAAAATTCTGATCTGGAAGACTTTATATAAAACCATCTCGGACAGCTATCTTTTGTTGTATCGTAAGTATCTCATAAATTATTTCCAAAGTTTTTTTACTATGCGGATCAGAATTTCTCTCATTATATATTTTCACATAGTTCGGAGCTATATCGGATATTAACAATGGTGGTCCAGTTATGTTTTCGCAACCGCATTCCTCGCTCCATCGATCTTCATTGTAGTACGGACTAGATGTTATGGATGAAAAAACATTATATTGATCAATGCAAAAAAAGTATTTTCATTACTTTCGTCTACACTTACCGATTATGAATTAATATATACCTATTTTAAAAAATTTTATGGAACGTGCACTTATAAAAAAATCATAGTGATCTTTATTGAGAATGTGGATGATAGAACCATCATTGATGTGTAAAAAACACCTACTTGGAGAACATTGCGAGATTCATATGTTTGTTGGAACATTGAACAAAGGAATCAGTATCCAGGGTTATATAGATAAAGGTCTATTAGAAATTCACAATTTGAAATTACGTCATGAGCTCCTAATGAAAGAGATGAATAGAAGAGGGATGAAGCATAGATCATCGTTACCAACATTTAAAGAAAAAGTTCAGGGTAGTATAGATAAAGAAAAAAATATGATAGAATTGAGCACCCGCTGCGAAGAGTGCCGTAAACTTCAATTAAAAGAAAAAAGAAATTGTTAGAACTTTATGATTTGCTGTTTTATTTACAATTGAATTCTATTCAGATTTGTCTTTTTTTTCCATATACTCTAAGTCCATATGCTTTGAAAGTTTTGGTAATAAAGGGTCTTGAAATCACTCTCAACAATACGTATCCTAAGATTCCAATAGCGATAACACTTCCTATCAGGACACCAAACAGTCCTATTTCAAGAGGCATACCGAAAAGATAGCTTAGATAACTACCGACTATGATTGTTACTGTTATTATCTCTGCAATAATACCATAAATCCAACTTCCTTTTATCGTTCTGGTCCCAATTTTCCAGGTAAATAGCGTTGCTAGAAAATTAGCTATTGAACCGCCAACAATATCAATAGGCCCAAGTCCACCGAAAAAATTTGAAACGATAGTTCCTATTGTAATTCCTACTATAGCGGGCCAACCAAAAATTATTGAAAGCGGTAGCATTGCATCGGCAACCCTAACCTGGAATATATTGAAACTTATTGGTGCAAGAACTATGACTCCAACAGCATAAAGTGTGGCAAAGACAATCGCAAGAGAGATCTCTTTAGTAGTTCTAGTTTCCAACCTAACGCCTTCCTACTCCGGGATTTATTCTGGAGCAACGGGTGGGAAGTCCCACTCACGCGCCTTTCTAGTTAGCGTGAGCCCTTTATTGCTAATAGGGACTTTCCTAATTAGGGCAATATCTATGTAGAAACTTTCATTCAAAAGGATTTTGTTCGGATTCTTCTGAGAAATTACTTGATTCTATATCTTCGGATTTTTTATTTTCATTCTTTTTTTCTGCGGAGCTTTCGATTTTATCCTGTTCTTGAGGTGGTGGCCAAGGTTGCCTTGGTAACTCGCGATATCCCTGTTGGTCTCTATAAATGGAAATCTTGCCTACTACCTTCCAATCATCATCCTTCAATCCATCTACACTTACGCGAATTACATCGGCGGAAGGATCTTTTGTTCCAGGCCATATGGCAACATTCAAAAAGATTCTTTCCAGACTTTGAATAGCTTCTAAATCTATAGCTAGCTTAAATTTATCTCTTGGATGGGACATAGTAATGTAATTATCGCAGAACCTTTATAATATTTTTTTGATAGATTATCGCCTTGAGATATTTATAGAGATTGATGCTGTTTGAAAGAAAATAAAAAATTTTAAAGCATCGTCATAGTGATGCTAACTCCTCTCTCGCCGGATCTGGCGTCATCCTCTCTCGAGTCGCAATAAATATTCTCTATAAAGGTAAATATAATGGTTTCTAATAACGACCAAATAACGAACAGGAAAAAATTATTTAAGGTATATTATTCGTCAGAATCTTTTTTGGAAAATCTTGTCCTGCCTCCGCAAGTAAATTTCCATCATTTCAGATGTGAAATATTCTCAAATGATAAAATAATTTATAGAAAAGTCAAAAATATCATTAGAAATAAAGAGGAGATTCAAAAAATTTTAACCAAGTGGGCTCCTAAACATATCTTCTACACGCCCACCCAATGGCTGGATCCTGTAAATCTAAGAAAAGGAACAGATAAGACTGTATCTGATGTATTGCTATCATGTCCTCTTTATTTCGACATCGATTCAAACTCAATTAAAAAATCCATTCTATTCTCAAAAAAATTGATTGATGCCATTTTTGACGAATACTCGAAAAAACCTGATCAAATAATTTTTTCAGGGCGCCGAGGATTTCATATTTACTATTGGGATTGGGAAGACATTGATTTCAATATATTGAATCCAGCCAAAAGAATTGAAAAATTTACTCAAACTAGAGAAAGAATAATAAAAGATTTGATTTCAAAGAATGTAGAAGTCGATTCAACAGTAACTTCGGATCCATGGCGCATTCTTAGGTTACCAGGAACCTTGCATGGAGTAACGGGTTTGGCCGCAATACCAATAATTAATTTTGATTATACATCTATGATCAAAAGAGCCAAAGTACTTCCTAAAGAAGCGTACTCTGGATTAAAAGGGATTATTGAATTCTAAATCACCTTTTGAAAAATAATTCAATAAACAGGGAATCTAAATATAAAATAATGGTCTAATATATTCGTAATTCCACCATCAAATATTGCGAGAGAAAGTAAAGTTTGTTCAAGAAAATCAAGATCGGGAATAGGTATTTTTTGTTCGGTCTCCAAAAATGCTATCCCTTGAAGGGCATCACCAGTATTTGTAAGGATGGAAAACACATCATATTATGGGATCTTGATGGAATTGACATTGTAAAAAGTGATTTGATTAAAAAAATGAAAAAAATTCAAGATCAATATGAGCTCAGCAACATCTACCTTTTTAAAAGTTCCACTGATCACTATCATGCTTATTGTCTAAAGAAATATGAGTTCAAAGATATGTTTGATGTAATTCGTATGACTCCAGATATAGATCCCAACTTTCTGATCTATACAGCTAAAAGATCCGAAACAACGTTAAGAGTTTCCCCCAAAATAAAAGGTCATGGACTTGAATTTGTAACTAGCATCGACGGTCATGGACATGGAGAGGGTTCATCAGCTCATAAAACATTTTTGTCCAACATAATCCCTAACGCTGAAAAATATTTTAATTCAGAAAAATTGACATGGGATAACGATTTTGATATTAAAGTAGTTGAGTATGATACAAGCGAGGTTAAGCATTGTCCACCCCAAGAGCAGATATAGAGGAATGGTTCAGGAGAGAAGAAAGAAGATTATCAGCAAAGGATGAGGGAGAATTTCAAAAGAAGATAAAAGACTATTTCAAAGAAGCTGACAGAAGGCATCCAGACGAAGAAAAAATGAAAAGGCTAGTCAATATCGCAAAGGATATGCGTCTTATTGAGAGAATTGGAATATTCAGACGAATAATTAGGTTCTTCCGAGGCGTATTGCGGAGATAAATTGGATAAGTTCATAATTCGATTGATAAAGATTCAAAAAATCGTTTATCAAGCTGCTTAATTAGTTATTCCTAAATCTTTCATGGTTTGGAATAATGGTTTTTCCTTTTTTGTAGAATAACCTATTATCTTCTTTATTGCCAACATTTGATAGAGCCATCTTGTCGCTGTTAAATTCCTTGACAGATGTTGTTCAATTTTACCATATTCCTTATTTTCGTAGTATTCTCTTATCTTTTTTCCACTTTCTAAAGTTTCAGGAGCATATGAGGTCCCAATTTTTTTAGCCAGTTCTACGACATTAGCAAGTGAGAGTTTATAGAATCTAAAATCATTATATGGCAATAATTGCTGTAAAAAATCTATCACATATACTTGATGGTGCCAAAATCGATTTAATATTTCTACTTTCTTAAATTCACTCAATTTTTGAATTAATAACGGGAGGTCAAATCTCAAAATATTATGGCCCATTATCACTACATATCTTGCATCCAAATTTTGCATAATCTCATAAAATTTTAAGATTAATTGTTTCTCAGATTTTTCCTCCCATTCAGTGAGTAGTTGTGTTTTATAGTATCGATCAAAGATCCTTTCTGAGTAAGGACTTTTATCTTCTGTAAAGCCGATTGCAATAATTCTTTCTTCCAAAAATGAATTTCCATCTTTCGGCCTATAAGTTTCAACGCCCAGATAGATCCTTACCATCATTATATCATTATTAATTAATAAAAAAATTGTATATAGAGATTAAAATCGCCTGCAATAATTAGAACAGAATTACTTGAAAAATTCAATAAAGTAGTACGTGCGATTTAATGTGGTTCCGAATTCTAATAGGCATGGATGCCTTTCAACTCATACCTATTGCATTCGTTCAATAAAGAACTACTATATCGCCGTCCATTAGCTTCTCATTAGGGTCGTTTATGGCTCTAGCTGGTTTCCGAGCCCTGCTGAGGTATATGTTTGTTTTTACATTTAGAATCCCTATATCTGGTGGAATGAAGAGATCTTTCAGGCCTGGATATGCCTTATCCAGCTCTACAATAAGATCTAGAATGGTTTTTGCTTTGCTTTCAATTACCTCATCCATCTTGCTCGTTAGAACCCATATATGGGCTAGATACTTGAGGTGAAAGGTTGGCATTTTATTCAACCTCTATTTCAAGTGCAAGAAAGTCGTCTACAATCCTTGATAAACCTAGTTCTTCAAGTTTTGTTCTCAATGGAATTCCCGTTCTCTTACTCCATCCTCTAGCCTCATAGTATTCATCAAGCATCTTATCAAACTTCTCTTGTGTAACGGGGGGATGCCCGCATGGAGCTGGCTCTTCAAGCATCCTTCTTGGGATTGTGTCATCTCTTCTCCTAAAACCCTCTCTAACTATGAAAGCTCTCTCAACGTTCTTGATTCTTTCGCCAACAGTCATTACCTCCTCATATGTATAATCCACACCAGTACCGGCTACTAGAAAATCTCTCCACAGCCTAAAATCGATGTTATAGTTCGATCTTGTCAGGAATACGCAGAATGGTAGGGTGTCTAGCACACCTCTGCTATCTTCAAGGAATTTTAGAAATCGTCCCTTTCCCTCAACCTCTTGGGGTTTATATGCCTTTTCCAGGTCAAATCCGAGTTTTAACTCCTTTAATAATTTTGGTTTGATTAAATCCAGTTTGGGTAAATGAACCTGAATGAATTTTGTATGATCAGGGCCCGACTCGCTCACAGCAACTCCTAAAGCCGCTATGTAAAGAATTCTAAGAGGTAACAACTCAAGCTCTGCCCCTTTGATGGATAGAGCGAATCTCTCGGACCCCTTTCCTATCTTCTCAGATGCTTTTTTAACTCCGTCGGCTAGAATCGATCCGAAACCCTCTCTACAGGTCATCCTCTTGGTCATTTCGATCATGCCCTCATAATTTCCGAATTTTAGTTCTATTCCATCCATATCATTTTTTGTCAGGATCCCCCTCTGATAGCATTCCATAGCCCATGCAATGCTGTAGCATATATGGAAAAAGTCAAGCCCTAATTGGTCGCATAGACTTCGTATGTACAGGCCTGCAGGAAGTGAATTTATTTCAACAAGCCCCATTCCGACAATGTCTGCCCAGATCATCGCTCCTTCAGTACCAGCAAATGGTCCACTATCTATTCTGTACCAAGTACCGCATGCAGGAGTTACGCATCCAAAACTTGTTTTTGGTTTAACATCATATGTACTAATCATTTTTTCTCTACTTAGCTCATCAGCATACTCGAAACGCAAGTCCTGAGCATTGCGAGTCTGTATGCCTGCCATTTCGCCATAAATTCTAACCAGCGAATGAGCTCCAAAGAGACTGTACGGTGCTATGAAAGGGTCAAGACCATTTTTTAAGTCCATAGATTCACGCCATTTGATGTATACCTTTTCAAACTCGTCAGGATGAGCTAATTGGACGCCTTGAGAACCCCTAACCGCGATTGCCTTTAGTTTCTTTGACCCCATTACGGTTCCACATCCCAGTCTTCCCCCTGAATGATACAAATTACAGAATACGGGACAAGTGTAAACAAGATTCTCAGCAGCTGGGCCTATGTAGCTTACTTGGATGTCTGTATCGCCAATTTCTTCCTTTACAATCTCGTCTGTTTCCCATGTTGTCTTCCCCCAAATGTGTTTAGCGTCACGTATTTCTATTTCATCATCATCTATCCAAACGTATACTGGTTTATCTGATCTCCCACTCACTATGATGTGGTCATAGCCTGCATATTTCAGCTCAGGAGCGAAGAATCCTCCAAATCCACCTTCTGCGGGAGTCATTCTAGTCGATTTTGTGTTTATTGAGGTCCTTCCGTGTCCTATGGGAGTGCCGCTGAGTGGGCCAGTACTAAATACTAGAATGTTATCTGGAGAGAGCGGGTCGATTCCAGCCTTTAATTCGTCGTAGAGAATTTTAGCATTGACTCCTCTACCACCAATATAATTTCTCGCCAATTCTTTTGGTAAATTTTGTTTAGTGAACTTACCTTTTGAAAGGTCGATCCTTAGCATCTTTCCTTTCCAACCAAACCATTTAGCAGACATCTATTTCTCCTCTAAAAGTCGCCAGTGCGAGCTCATAGAATTTTCCTCTCTTAAAATTGATATATCTTTAAACATATAGAGTCTAACATACTCTTTCTTATCCAAAACTATATTGCGCACTCCTACCAATAAATAGGATTCTGAATTTGAATTCTCAACACAGTGATTGATATTGGGTAAACTGGAAAGTAATAAGCCTAATGCCTTGATTAATGAGAAGAGTCCGTATCTTCTACAACACGCCTATAATCCAGTCAAATGGCTACCGTGGGGAAGAGGGGCTATAGATAGAGCGAAAAAGGAAAACAAGCCCATATTATTAAGCATCGGTTACTCAACTTGCCACTGGTGCCATGTAATGGAAAAAGAATCTTTTGAGGATGACAAAGTAGCTGAGATTTTGAACAAACACTTCGTAAGTATCAAGGTAGACCGCGAAGAGCGACCCGATATTGATGAGATATACATGAGAGCAGTTCAACGAATGACTGGAACAAGTGGGTGGCCTTTGAATGTATTTTTAACACCTGATTTGAAACCATTTTATGGTGGAACTTATTTTCCTCCAGAACCTCGACATGGCATGCCCTCTTTCATTCAGATCCTTGGATCAATTAACAAGATTTGGCATGAAAAACGCGAAAAAATAATTCAAGATTCCGATAGAATCATCCAAACCTTGAAGGATAAGTATTCGATTAAAACAAGTCTTGAAAGTATTTCACCATCTATTTTTCAAGAAGTTTATGAAAACCTAACATTATTATACGACTCAATCGGCAAAGGTTTCGGTTCTGCTCCTAAATTCCCTATGCCCACATACCTCTCCTTTCTTTTGCGACACTATCATCGTGAAGGGATCGAACTTTCTCTTAAGATAGTAACATCATCATTGAATGCTATGGTTTCAGGTGGGATCTATGATCAGCTTGCAGGTGGTTTTCATAGGTATTCCACGGACAGAAATTGGATGGTTCCCCATTTCGAGAAAATGCTTTACGATAATGCGCTCTTAGCCTATGTATATCTTAATACCTATCAAAAAATTCGAGATGCGTTCTATTCAAGAATTTCAAAAGAAATCTTGGATTGGATCTTGGATGAGATGATGCGACCTAAAGGTGGATTCTATTCTGCTCAAGATGCTGATGTTAATGGTGAAGAAGGCACGTATTATGCATGGGATTATAAAGAAATATATGAAATTCTGGGGAAGAGACTTGGGGATGTTGCTGCCGAATATTACGGAATATCTGTGATTGGAAATTTCAACAGTAGAAATATCCTATTTTGTGGGAAGAGACAGGAGGAATTATCGCCAAAATCTATCGAAGATATTATGAAGGCTAAAAAAATCCTACTGAAAGAACGGAGAAAGCGTAAAAGACCCCATTTAGATGATAAAATCCTAACAAGTTGGAATGCTCTAACGATATCTTCGATGGCCTTGGGCTATCAAGTCTTGAAAGAAAAAAAATTTCTAAATGCGGCAGAGTCATCTGCAAGGCTTATTCTGAATGAGTTGTGGAATAAGAATAAATTATATCGTTATTTTAGAAATGGAAGGAGTCAAACGGTAGGATTTCTCGAAGATTATGCCTTTCTAGTTTCTGCGTTAATTGATCTGTATGAGACGACTTTCAACCTTGAATATCTAAAAATTGGATTAGAGATAAATCAATCCATGATTGATGTATTTCTCGATAAGGAGCATGGTGGATTCTATAAAACTGAAAAAGATTCCGAATTGCCTGCAAGAGTTAAAACAATCGATGATGGCGTCATTCCTTCTGGAAATTCAATAGCTGTTTCTAACCTCATTAAGCTATCAGAACTGACTGGAAAAATGGAGTATAGAAAGATTGCTGAAACAACAATCACTCAATTTAAAGATAGATTGGAGTCTCACCCCGCAGCATTTACCAGCATGCTAAATTCCATTGATTTGCTCATGAGCGGAGTCAAGGAAATAGTCATTGCTCCAAAGGATAATAGAGAAGAAAAAGAATTTATTGACCAAATATGGTCCTATTACATCCCTAATAAGGTGGTTGCCTTATCTAGACTTGACAATTCTGAACTGCAAGAAATCATTCCATTTGTTAAGGGACGCAAACCTATCGATGGAGCAACAACGGTATATGTATGCGAAAATAATGTTTGCAAAAAACCCATAACTGACTTAAAAGAATTGAAGAATCTCTTAAGATATCAATAAGCTCACAGTTTACCGTTCGATTAAGGAGATTGGAAAATGATCATCCGTAGAGAAAAAAAAGAGGATTTTAACAAAATATACGAAATCAATAAACAGTCTTTCAATCAAAAGGACGAAAGCGAATTGATCGAACGAATAAGAGCTGGTAAAAATTTTGTTCCTGAGCTTTCTTTGGTTGCAGAAGAAAATGGAAAAATCGTAGGGCATATTCTTTTATCAAAAATTAAAATTATTGGAGAAAAAGAATACGAATCACTTGCGCTTGCTCCAATGGCCGTTCTGCCCAAATATCATAAATAGGGAATAGGAACAAAATTAATTGAGAAGGGATTAAAAAAGGCTAGAAAACTTGGATTCGATTCGGTAATTGTTTTAGGGCATAAAGATTATTATCCGAAGTTTGGATTTGAAAGAGCATCTAGATGGAATATCGAGTGTCCGTTTGAAGTCCCTGATGAATCATTTATGGCGATTGAATTAAGCATTGGAACTCTGAAAGAGAAGTCTGGGATCGTAGAATATCCAAAAGAATTTGGAATTTAATAATAATGAATCAAAAAACCTCTATAGTATTTTGGGAGTAGTCATGTTTTTATTATTTATGTTATATATGCCCTCTATTTGACTCAAACATATTTTTATTCGGGAAGGCATGATACTCTTTAGAGGGATCGGTTTTGGAAAATCCTATTAGGATTAATAAAGTTTTTAGACCACATTCAAATTTTAAAAAACTCTACTATACATATCTGGTTATAGGATCGATTGTCTTCTACCTTTCTTGGGCTATTCCCGTAAACCTCCTAATTTATTTAGATTCAGGACCAATGACTGCTTTTGCGGCCTCACTCTTTCTTTTCTCTCCAGTTATTGTCATAGTTATTTTTACAGCTTTCTGGATTCCAAAATTTCATTCATCTTTATCATATCTTCTTACCGAGAGCGATATAATCGTTGAAAAAGGAATTTGGTGGAAGCGTAAGAGTATCGTACCTTATAATCGAGTAACCAATGTTGAAGTAATTCAAGGACCGCTATCTAGACGGTTCGAACTTGGGAAAGTTTCTATCCAGACTGCTGGATTTTCGGCGGGGGGAAGCAGCGGAAGTGCTAAAGTTGCTGAAGCCGTCATATTGGGAACTAAGAATTTCGAGGAAGTCAAGGACTTTGTTATGACTAGTGTTAAACGATTTAGACCGATGGCTGTAGAAGCTGAAGCTGAAGTCACAGCTATGGGAGATGTTAACGTTAAAATTTTGGATGAACTGAAGAAAATAAGGAAAATTTTGGAAAGAATAAAAGATTAATCCTTTAGCATAATCGTATTTCAGAACTGATATATAGTATATGATCTACTATCAATATCGCGCGCTCGTTTAGTGTGCATTACAAACTTATCATATGGATTCTTGGTTGAGTTCATCCCATTTATTATCTATAATTGCTGAAATCACATTGCCGTTTACGACTTTAACTACCGCACTGTGTGGTGTTATAACTTGAGCTAGAATTTGTCCTTCTCGGTTTCCGTAACCTGCATATCTCGAATCAAAGGTTAAAGTTATTACGTATTGGACTGGGAAGCTCTCAAGTATCTTACTATCCGTAACATTAAGTGTTTCTAAAATACCATCATACCTGAAGGTGGGTGCTTGGATCATGAAGTTATTGGCTGTTTCGATAGCTCTCTTGTTGGCTTCTTTTAAGACTCCTATCTTCAGATGTATTTTTTCAATAATGCTTTGGACATGAATTTGTATCTCTTCTAGCCCACGAGGTAAGGTCTTTTCGGTCGCCCAACTATCGACCCATTCAATAGTCTTTTCGTCTGAAGTTGTCTGAACAGTGAACCTGTAACTGAAATAGTCTGCGGCGCCCGGTTTAGCATCATATGAATTGTCCAATGCAAAGAAGTTTACCTCCTTTAGGAGGAATAAAAGATCTTTAAATTCGGGTTCGGTGAGGTCTAGTTCTCTATCTCCGAACAAGTTTGATTTGTATGTTGCTGATCCATCAGACTTGATAGTAAGTTTCTCATTTAGACCCATAAATCCACCACTCCTATTCCAGGTAAGTTTTGTTACTTCTCCTTTTAGGGCGCTAAATTGGTGGATGTATAATGCTGATGTTGCTAAGAACACTACAACAACTATTGCCACCATTACTGATCTACGATTGAATCTCATGATTCTCACTAAACGTACTTGGTTCCTATTATTTAATAAACATAAAGTTAAGGCGCACAAAAACAAGTCTAAAGATTTTGACTTCTTTGGACCCCCTCCCGATATCTATGCATCCAGGCTAATCTGTTTATGAATTTGAGAGATCATATTTTTTATTAAATACAACGAACACTCAATAAAGAGTTCTACAAAATAGTAGGTTGAAGCGCGTGCTTTTATAGGAAAAATAGAAAAAAATACAAATTAAAATTCGAAATTCTGATCTGGTAAATTTATACCAAACCACCTTGGACAGCTATCTTTTATTGTATCGAAAGTAACTCATAAATTATTTCCAAAGTCCTTTTACTATTCGATTCAGAATTTCTCTCGCTATATATTTTAACATAGTTCGAAGTTAAATCGGATATTAACAATGGTGGTACAATTATGTCTTCGCAACCGCATTCCTCACTCCATCGATGTTCATAGTTGGTACTAGAGACTATGGGTAAAAAAACATCATATTAATCAATACAAAAAAAGTACTTTCATTACTTTCGTCTATACTTACTGAATGTGGATTAATATATACGAGCTATAAAAAAATTTATTGGGTTAGAGTATGGTGTAACGTACGTGCGTTAAACCATGATAGGAAGTCATAGTATTTGAAATACAAAATAGCTTTGGATTTGGACGGAGTTTTAGCAGAACTGCTAGAGGGTTTCTGCTCGATCTATAAAGAACGTTGCAAAAAGGATTTATCACTTGATCAGATAAAGGATTGGGACTTTTTTGAACAACTGGGTTTCTCGGAAAAAGAGCTTCTTGATTTTCTGGATGAAGTATGGTCTATGTGGTGGATCATTCCTCCAACAGAACCTGATTTAGAACAACATTTGATGAGATTGACTGAATCAGAGTCAGTGATAATTGACATTGTAACCTGCAGAAATAAAAAAACAGTTCCGTATGTAAAGAATTGGCTAAAGGAATATAAAATACCTTACAGATCGTTGATAATTGCTAAAGAGGTAGCTGAAAAACTGAGTTTTGGATATGATATCTACATAGACGATTCCCCTCATCTGATGAAACTGATAGAATCAAATGAGATGGATGCCAAGGGGATTCTTTACATTAGGCCCTGGAATTCTACTTTTCCAGAATCTCGAAATGTTTTTCATGCAGAGAACTGGGAACAGATATATCAAATCTTGAAAGAAAAGATCATTGAATAGACTGGTAATAAAAAGCGCATGTGGCCACCAATTTAATTTTTTTATAACGCGCATTAGAAGATTGCGATAAATGACTTTTCCAATATACTACATTTTCTTATACATTACAATCATGTGTTGCCCAGGACCATTATAGTCTTTTACTGCCCTATCGCCATTGATGATTATTTCTTCTCCTTCCTCAGATATTTTAAAATCTTGGCCCTAAAAAAATTTAATGAAGCTTTGTTCTCAGGATTAATGATCAAAAAAATTTTTTTGACACCCTTATCTCTTACAACCTCAATAAATTGGTTATATAGATCAATCCCAATTTTTTTTCTTCTCAAATTAGGGTCGACGCATATGTTATGAATATATGCAATAGAATTATCCACCTGAGAAATCCATCCTAAAATAAATCCTGTCATTTTGCCTTCTTTTTCAGCTACAAAACAAGTATTGGAAAAGTATCGTGTTAGGTCATGATAAATCGAATCTCTTTCTAAAGGTATAGGTGCGCAATTAGTTGCAAAGTTCATAATATCCAAAAATCTTCTTCCTTTACGTTTCTGATTTTTCTTTCAAACAAAGTACAAATCTCCCGATATTGCTTTGTCTATGCATATATTAATAAATATGATTATTAATGCTTGGATTGCAGAAGCAGATTTATGTAGAATGATTCTAGCGCGGGCTCTAAGTTTTAATCGAATTTAGATTAGAAATATCTATTTTAAATAATAGCGCGCGCTACAATTATTAAATGGTGGATTCAATTTTGAAGAAATTGGGCGTATTTATTCCTATATTGTTAACTTTAATTTTACTTCTTATACCAATAGCTCCAGTTCAATCCAATTCCGTCTATTTGCACAGCTACACAGCAACACCCCCCATAATTGATGGTAATTTAAATTCATTTTCAGGTGAATGGGCGAATGCTGCAACGCAAGAATTTGATACGACTTCCGCAACAACTTTTCATGGGAAAATTTATGTGATGAATACTCAAACAGACCTATTCATCGCAATCGAAATAAACGATGGTACAAACAATGGGGCAAGTGATTGGGTTCAGATTTTTTTCGATAATGATAATGATGGAACTTCGGAAGTAGGGGATGATGTTATATTATTACGTGGAAGCTCCACCTTCGAAGATCGATATATTAAAGACGTAGCCTTAAATGATCTTGATACTTCAGATTCAGGTTCGAACGACGGTTCGGGCGCGAGATTATGGGGATCAAGTTACACCTTTGAGATGAGTCATCCTTTGAAATCAGCCGATACAGGATACGACTTTCAACTTTCGGTTGGAGATATTGTAGGATTTATGGTCA
>Ga0111204_121_pt1 | contig 55878 bp, 55 predicted proteins | sample DeeMarSWOR136_30_FD_80378 | JGI IMG/M metagenome (GOLD analysis project Ga0111204, IMG submission 80378) | Crenarchaeota group archaeon SMTZ-80
AGACTATCATCCCATCCTGAATTATACTGGTGAGGCGCATCCCCGTCTCACCTCCTTTCAGTGGGATGATAGTTATTTTAAAAATAAAGGATTTCTACAACCCCGCTTTGTACAAAAATTCATATAGCTGTAACTATTCAAATTATAGAAAAATTATGAAACAAGATGACGACCGTCTTAAATTATCAAAAATACAAAAACTATCTAAGGGGGATTACGACCTTCCTATACAGGCATTTCATAAACTGATGCCATTTAAAGTGAGAGAAATTCTTCTCGTCTCAAGTTTATATGATGCTTTTATCGTTGAAGAAGAAGGACTAATTTCTGAAATGGTCATTTGGGAATATAGACATCTTCTTCTTAGTTCTCCACCTAGAGTTACTCAGGTTACTTCTGGTGAAGAAGCACTTTCAAAAGTTAAAACGCATCAGTATGATCTTGTTATTACAATGTCAAAAAACATAGGTATGGATCCATTTGAATTTGGCAGGAAAGTAAAAAAAGAATGTCCTAATCTGCCAGTAATAATTCTAGCAACTGATACAGCTGATTTACATACTTGTCAGGAAAGAGTCGGTGAAGTAGGAATTGATAAGGCCTTTTTTTGGTCAGGTGACATGAGCCTTTTCATGGCGATTATTAAATATGTTGAAGATAAAATTAATGCCCCACATGACACAGTTAATGGTAATGTTCAAGTAATCATAATGCTAGAGGATTCAATTCGTGATTATTCAATGTTAGTCCCAATTATTTATAGTGAAATTGTAACTCAAACACAGCGGTCGATTTCGGAAGATCTTAACGAAATGCAAAGACTACTTCGAAGAAGGGCTAGACCTAAAATTCTTCTGGCAAAAAACTTTAAGGAAGGCATGGCTCTCTATAAGAGATATAAAGATTATATTCTTGGAATTATCTCTGATGCCAAATTCAACCGTAATGGAAAACTTGATCCTAAAGCAGGTCATGATTTTATCCAACTAGTTAAAAAAAATAATCCTTATATTCCTACGATGCTCCAGTCAACAGACCCTGAAAACAGGACTAGAGCTGAAAAACTTGGGACCTATTTTATTGATAAAAATTCACCTACTCTCCTTCAGGATTTTGATCATTTTCTATTGAAACATCTGGGTTTTGGGGATTTTATATTCTTACTACCGAAAAGCAAACAAACTAAAAAAACCAGCCATCTTCATGCATCTACAGTAGAGATAGCGCATGCCCCTAATCTAAAAGAATTTGAAGAAGCACTACAAAAAGTACCACTTGAATCGATACAATTCCATGCAAATAGAAATGATTTTTCCAATTGGCTCATGGCAAGGTGTGAATTCAAACTTGCAATGAAACTTCGACCACAAAAAGTATCAGATTTTACAACTCTTGATGAAATGCGAAACTATCTCATCAATGTATTTAATGAAAGTCGTAGGGAACGACAACTTGGAGTCATGACCGAATTCTCTCAACAAAAATTTGAATTCGACTCATCCTATACAAAGATAGGTGGAGACTCTCTTGGGGGTAAGGGACGCGGAATAGCATTTATACGTACACTTCTTGCTAAATATAACTTACAAAAAAAATACAAAAATGTAAAAATAATTGTACCAAGTTGTGTTTCTATAGGCACTGAAGAATTTGATAAATTCATTTCAGAAAATAAATTACAAAAATTTATAAATCAAAGAAAAAATCCAAATGATAGTGTTATTGCACAAACCTTTCTCCAAGGGAAACTATCTGATGATCTTAAAAGCAAATTATCAATTGTGCTAAAACACTTTAAAAAACCACTTGCCATCCGATCATCAAGCCTTTTAGAAGACTCACAGAATATTCCTTTTGCTGGTATGTACTCCACCTATATGCTACCAAATAATCACAAAGACGATAAAATTAGACATGAGCAACTCTGCAAGGCAATAAAACTTGTTTATGCATCGGTTTTTTTCAAAGATGCAAAAATTTACATTGAATCGACCTCAGCGAAAATCGAAGAAGAAAAAATGGCTATTCTCATACAGGAACTCGTCGGAGATGAGCACGATGGGCGGTTTTATCCAACCTTTTCCGGTGTTGCACAATCATATAACTTTTATCCTGTTTCACATCAAAAAAGAGAAGACGGGATCACGAGTATATCAATAGGACTAGGTTATTCAGTTGTACGCGGTGAAAAAGTTCTAAGATTTTCGCCTCATTACCCAGAAATTATACCTGAGTTTTCAACGCCGGAATTAATACTTGAAAATTCACAAAAAGAACTTTATGTTTTGAACACAAAGAAAAAAGATGTCGCTCTATCTGAAAATGAAGATGATACCCTTGAAAAAATTAATATTTCTGATATATTAAATGATGGTACACTGGACTTTATTACCAGTACTTATGATAAGGATGATGGGATGGTAAGAGATATTTTCTCAGAAGAAGGGCCTCATTTGATTACTTTTGCTGGAATACTTAAATATGATGTCTTCCCCCTAGCATTGATACTGAGGGACATACTTGAAGCTGGACAAAAAGCTATGGGTTGTCCCGTGGAGATTGAATTTGCAGTAAATTTTGATAAAGAAAATAAAAAGCTACCTGTTTTCGCAATTTTACAAATACGACCACTTGTAATCTCCCAAGAGCATTATGAGATCTCTTGGAATGAAAAAGACATTGATTTAGAAAACGTATTAATCCGATCCAACCAGTCTTTGGGGAACGGAGTTATCGAATCAATTAAAGATATTGTATATGTACCTCCAGATAGTTTTGATTCTTCAAAAACCGTTAAAATTGCTAGGCAGATTGGTGAAATAAACCAGGAATTAATAACATCAAATGTACAATATTTGCTAATAGGACCTGGAAGATGGGGGACACAGGATAAGTGGCTAGGCATACCTGTCGGTTGGAGTGAAATATCAAACGTTAAAGTTATGGTAGAAACAATGATAGAAGATTTCAATATAAAACCTTCACAGGGAACACATTTTTTCCGAAATATTATATCTAAAGGAATTGGTTATATTAACACTACACTTAATCCTAAAGTAAGTTTTGTTGATTGGAATTGGTTAAATAAACAGAAACCTAAAAAAAATCTGCAATACGTCAAACATCTGAAATTTACTCAGCCTTTAACTATCAAACTTGATGGTAGAGCAGGCCGGGCTTTAATCATAAAACCAGAATAATTTATATTATTAAAAGACTTTCTTTAAAAGAAGTAGCTCCAAAAGTAGAATCAGAAAAATTACTAAAAAAACAATGTAATAATATTATTTTTCATCTGATTTCATAATAGCTACTAACGCTCTACCATGTATTTTTTCTAATCTTCTTTTAATGATTTCTAAAGAAACAAATTGTTGTGCGATAGAAAAAGTCATCTTAGGTGAAAGATAAGTATTTTTTACAGCACCAATACATCCATAGAAACGCTGATTATATGTTTCTTGCCAGTCTACATGATCCTCAGTAAGATAGAAACAACTGAAAATTAGATGGGTATATCTTCCAATACTCGCTCTTAAGATTATAGGAATATGAGGATCGTTATTCCACGCTTTTTCTATTTTGTCTTGATGTTTTTTAATTTCAACTAACGAAATCACTAATGTGTAGTTTGGTGGAACAACAAAACGTGGGAATCTGCAGGTAGGTTTTAATATTATTTTTTCCTTGAGGAGCAAGGATATTCTCCGGTCTATAGTTTTTCTATGGATGCCAAGTTTTTCTGATAAAAAATTCTCGTTAGTTTGAATTCCTATGCCATAGACTAATTTTTTTAATATCTGTAGAGATAGTGCATCTAATTTATAGCCATTAAGTTTACCTTGTATTTTGTTAAAATCGTTTTCAATTAAATATATCGGATGTGAAGGATTATATTTTATAAATGCCTGATTACTGAAAAACATAGATTCTGAAGGATACCGAATTTCTCGTGGTGGTAGTTTTCCTTCTTTTACTAGGTCTTCTCTCCATTGTTGATAGTTATATATGTCTTTATGATATTGAATAATTAATGTATTATATTCTTCTTCCTTTTTAAAAAATGCAGCAAAGATATGAGGGTCTTTTTCTATAAAGTCATTGGTTAGTGCATCTCGTGGGAGATCAGCACGTGTAATTATCATTAAAGGATATTCTCGGTATAACCAAAAGAAGGGATATATTGGTTTATTTATAATTTTATTTTTAAAGAGAGGTTCTAATCTATCACGAACAGTATTTCTATGTTTTTTAAGGGAACGGGATAATTCACTGATATTTACCTCAACGCCGTTACCACAACATATTTCCTTTAGCAATTTTAAGTTCAATTCATCATTTAGCAAATCGGTCATGTTTCTTCCATTTTTTGTTGTTTTATACTATTTGTTCCTACAAATAGTGGCATTATTTATATCATTTATCATTTTTACATACATAATTTTCTTATATTATTTTCCATTTTTTTATCGTGGCTGTATATATTCTATATATAAAAACTCCATCTATGACATAATTTTTATTTTTTGTTGTAATCTGGCTATAAATATACCATAATTGATGCCCATGTCAGATATGGTAAAAACAAGGGTAAAAAATAGCAATAATGTTGCATTATCTAAAAATTTTATTGGGGTATCGGAAAATTCGAATGTCTCCGCTTTTCTAGACAAATGGGGACCAGAAGAGGTCTTACAAGTATATGATCCAGAGATCAATATGCAGGGAATATTAGTTATCGATAATACCACACTTGGTCCTGGAAACGGTGGAATACAAATATCGCCAACAATAACACCCAAAAAAATGTTTCAATTAGCACGAACAAGAACCTGGAGTTGTGCATTAGCTGATGTACCCTTCGGCGGGGCAAAAGCAGGAATTAAAGCAGATCCTTCTTGCATAGATAAAATACGATATATCAAATCTTTTGCAAATAAAATATCTCATACTGTCCCATATCGATATATTGCTACTGCAGACCTTAATGTTGGACAACAAGAAATTGCAGAATTTGTCAATTCTGTTGCAGATAGATGCGGAGCAACAGGAAAACCTGAGAACATGGACGGCATACCATGTGAATTAGGTACAATAGGCTTTGGAATCAGTGTAGCAATTGATGTTACCTCCAGTATCTTAAACTCACACATAAATTTACCCAAACAGCTCTCAGATGCAACAATAGTTATCAATGGATTTGAGAATGCTGGTTCAGCGATTGCAAAATACTTCATCAATAAAGGTTCAAAGATTGTTGCTATCAGTGACCAATGTAATGCGATTTACGACTCAAATGGAATAGACATAGAAAATGCTTTAAAATATTTTAATGCGCCCCCTGAGAAACGCTCCTTAAAGAAATACAAACTAGCAACAGCACTATCGATTGAAGATATTATTGATGTTGATTGTGATGTTTTCGTCTCTGTTTCAGGTAAAAATTTACTGACTGAAAAAACAATTTCTATCTTAAAAGCGAAATATTTTGTTGAAGAGATAAATGATCCAATAACCCCTGTTATAGATCAACTTTTGAATAAAAAAGGAGTGCTTGTTCTCCCTAATATTTTAACAGACATCGGTAGCGTTATTTGTTCAAATGCTGAATACAACAGAAGCAGCGTAGAGACGACGTTTTCTTGTATGGAATCAAAAGTCAAAGAGGTCACGGAGCTAGTTGTGCAACGTTCTCTGGAAACAAATACACCCATTAGAAGAGTTGCCCAAGAAATTGCACAAGAAAAAATTCTTAATGCAAGGAGACAAATATGAACACAGAAACACTATCTTATGTAGATTCTATATTGAATAAATGGCGCAACAACGGTTCTTCTTTGGTTTCTATATTATTGGATATTGAGTCCAAATATAATTACCTTCCAAAGGATGCTCTTTTTAGGGTATCAGAGCGATTACAAATCCCGTTGAGTCATGTCTATAGTGTAGCTACCTTTTACAAATCTTTTCATTTAAAACCCCGAGGTAAACACATTATAACCATATGTTCAGGTACCGCGTGTCATGTACGTGGAGGACCAAAAATTCTACATGAGATTGAAAGCCAGTTAAACATCGGAGCAGGTGAAACTACACCAGATAAAAACTTTACTCTCGAGACAGTACGATGCCTCGGCGCATGTGCTTTAGGACCTTTGATGGTGGTAGATAAAAAGTATTACGGACAGATGAACACAAAAAAAGTCGCTTCTACTCTTAAAAAATATACGAAAAAAAAATAGGGAGAAAAATGCTATGATCCAACTTAATGTAGAATGCCCTCACTGCAAACATAGTTTACTGGTTAAGACGGATAAGATCGATGATCACCCTTCTGTACATATCTTATTTGAATTTAAAGGGAAAAAAGGCGAGATATATTTAAGTTCCCTTTATGGGAGCCATAATTCGAAAATCCCTTCCTTTGTATCGGAGGGAGATACATTACTACTTTTTTGCCCGTGGTGTAAAGCTAGTTTAATGAGCACTCGTGTATGTGACAAATGCAATGCTCAGATGGTGTTAATGAATATCGAGGATGGAGGAAATATCCAGATTTGTTCACGTAAGGGATGTAAGAAACATCTCCTTGAATTCGAGGATTTAGAGACCGAGTTGAAAGCATTTTATAACGTATATTCAACGTTTTTCAAGGGATAACAATGGAAAGGATAATAAAAAATTTTTCAGATCTAAAACAAATCAAAGAGGACATCGTTAAAAAAACAAAGAAAAGAGAACAGCTAATAACGGTCTGCGGAGGTACAGGTTGTCACGCCTCAGGTTGCAAAAAAGTAATTAATGCTTTTAAACGCGAGATCAAAAAAAAAGGTATTGAAGATAGAGTAGAATTTAAAATTACTGGCTGCCATGGTTTTTGCGAAAGAGGACCGCTTGTTGTTATTCATCCAAAAGGTATTTTTTATCAAAAAGTACAATCACGAGATGTTGAAGAAATTCTTACAGATACTGTTCTCGCGGGTAAGATCATAGATCGCTTACTCTATATCGACCCTCTCACGGGTAAAAAGATTAAATATGAGAAAGATGTGATGTTCTACAGGAAGCAGCATCGTATTATTTTTAGTAAGAATGGATTAATAGATCCACACAAAATAGAGGATTATTTCTCAATTGGAGGATACGAATCAGCAGGAAAAGCACTATGCAATATGCATCCTGATAAAATCATTGATGAAATTAAGGAATCTGGATTGAGAGGACGCGGAGGTGCAGGTTTCCCCACCGGATTTAAATGGGAATTTTGTAGAAAAGCAAAGGGCAATAAGAAGTATATTATCTGTAATGCAGACGAAGGTGATCCTGGTGCCTATATGGATAGGAGTCTGCTTGAAGGAAATCCTCACAGCATTCTCGAAGGAATGATAATAGGCGCATATGCAATAGGTGCCAACGAGGGTTTTATTTATGTAAGAGATGAGTACCCTATTGCAGTAAAAACAATTAAAAATGCAATAAAGCAAGCACGACAATATGGATTGCTTGGTAAAAATATTTTAGGCTCTAATTTTGATTTTGATATAAAAATTGTTCGAGGTGCTGGAGCGTTTGTCTGTGGTGAAGAAACAGCGCTCATAGCATCTATCGAAGGAAAGAAAGGTGAACCGAGACAACGTCCACCATTTCCAGCACAAAAAGGTTTATGGAACAAACCTACAAACATAAATAATGTTGAAACATGGGCTAACATTCCGCTTATTATTTCTAAAGGTGCAAAGTGGTATTCAAAGATTGGTACGGAAAACAGCAAGGGAACAAAGATATTTTCACTCGTGGGGAAAATAAACAACACCGGTTTAGTAGAAGTTCCAATGGGAATCACCCTGAAAGATATGATCTATGGTATAGGTGGGGGAATTCCTGGGGGAAAATCATTCAAAGCTGTTCAAACAGGGGGGCCTTCTGGCGGTTGTATACCAAAGGATCTCCTTGAAACACCCGTAGATTATGAGAAACTCAAAGAAGCAGGATCTATAATGGGCTCAGGCGGCATGGTCGTCATGGATGAAGATACCTGTATGGTGGATGTCGCTCGATATTTTTTAGAGTTTCTTCAGGATGAATCTTGCGGCAAATGCCTGTCCTGTCGCGAGGGCACAAAACGAATGACAGAAATTGTTACAGATATTACCAAAGGACGAGGGATGGAAGGACATCTAGAGCTTCTTGGAGAGCTTGCTACTGTTGTAAAAGATACATCGATGTGTGGTCTCGGTCAAACTGCTGCAAACCCAATTTTAAGTGTATTAAGATATTTTATGGATGAATGTGAAGAACATATTAAATATAAGAAATGCACAGCAGCGGTTTGTAAGGAAATAATTTCTTCAGCCTGTCAGCACGTTTGTCCAATAGGTACAGAAGCACCTGTTTATATTTCTCTGATTGCACAGGGACGGTTTAAAGAGGCGTTCGACATAATAAGAAAGGACAACCCCCTACCATCAGTCTGCTCTAGAGTATGTCACCATCCGTGTGAATTCAAATGTCCAGCTGGTAAATTTGGTGATCCTATTGCTATCAGAGCTCTTAAAAGATTTGTTACTGGTTATACATTGAAAAAAGGACTGGTAGAATCTACAACCAAAAAACTGAAAATTAAAAAGGAAAGGGTTGCTGTCATTGGCTCTGGTCCTGCAGGATTGACAGCTAGTTATTACCTAGCTGAGAAAGGATATGATGTTACTGTTTTTGAGGCTTTACCTGTTGTGGGAGGCGCACTTGCTGTATGCATACCAGAATACAGGCTACCCAAGGAGATTCTCAATATTGATATTCAAAACATTAAAGACACAGGTATAAAAATTAAAACAAATGTTTCAATAGGAAAGGATATTCTTTTTGATGAACTTTTGGAGAAATACGATGCTATATTTGTTGCTACAGGTGCGCATAAATCCTTGAAATTAGGCATTCCTAATGAAGATGTCGATGGCGTTCTAGATTCTATGGATTTTTTGAAGAAGGTCAACCTTAAAAAAGAGGTTAAAATCGGTAAACGTGTGGGTGTTATCGGTGGGGGTAATGCCGCTGTAGATGCTGCCCGAGTTGCCAACCGCATCAAAGATTGTGAAAAGGTTACTATAATATACAGAAGAACAAGAGCAGAGATGCCGGCATTCAGAGAAGAGATAGATGCTGCCGCTGAAGAAGGGATTAACATGCAGTTTTTAACTGCACCTGTCAAGGTTCTAATTAAAAATGGAAAAGTCACAGGAATTGAATGTATTAAAATGAGACTAGGGGAAATAGATGAAAGCGGTAGAAGAAAACCCATTCCCGTTAAAGGCTCGGATTTTGTTATTGACCTTGATACGTTAATAGTTGCAATAGGTGAACAGCCAGATATTTCTTTCCTTGATAGAAACAACGGATTTGAATTATCTAAGCGTAACACAATAGTAGTGGATTCTGAGACATTTACCACGAATATAGATGGAGTTTTTGCTGGTGGGGATGTTGTAACAGGCCCTAACACCGTGATAGAGGCTATGGTATCTGGGAAAGTGGCTGCAGAAATGATTGATAAATACCTACGGAGGAAACCGTTGGTAAGAAAATATGAGGTGACCAGACCATCAATGTACATAGAGCCCGTTGAACTGACCGAAAAAGAGGTAGCCGAAGCAAAAAGACCCACAATGCCCTGCTTAACTGTAAGTAAGAGAGTTAATAATTTTGATGAGGTGGAATTGGGTCTTACTGAAGAGATGGCGATAAGAGAGGCCAAGCGTTGTACCAGATGCGATTTAGAAACTGAGGAGGGAAAAAATAGTTTGAACAAAATGAGGCAGTAATATGATAACGCTTAGAATCAATGGATTAGATATTCAAGCAGAAAAAGGCTGGACTTTATTGGAAACATGCGAATTCTATGGAATGCCAATACCCACGCTTTGTCATAATGATGGGCTGACGCCTTATGGTGCATGCCGTCTGTGTATTGTTGAGATAGGAGACAGAGATAAAGCAAAGCTTGTTTCGTCATGTACGTATCCCGCCGAGCAGGGCCTTGTGATTAGAACTGATTCTAAGCGAGTTGTACAGGCTCGGAAAATGTTGGTGGAACTATTGCTTGCCATGTGTCCATCATCAAAAACAATTCAAGATCTTGCCTCTGCAATGGAAGTACAAAAAGTACGATTCAAAGTGGAACATAACGACTGTATTCTTTGTGGGCTTTGTGTACGTATGTGTGCTGAGCAGATGGATGCTCGGGCTATCGAATTTGTTAACCGAGGAAAAGATCGGAAGGTTGCAACCCCGTTTGATATTAAATCTGATGTTTGCAGAACATGTGGTGCATGTATGTATATTTGTCCTGTCTGCCAGTTACGTTGTCAAGGTCCAGATGCACCTGGGGATGTCTGTGGCGGTTGTGCTAATGTTTTGCCAGTTTGTCTGGAAGATGAGGATGACAAAATGTGTTTTTTGGAAACATGTGGATGGTGTTATAAAGGATTAGGAAAAACGAAAAGTAAAGAAGAAAAAAAAGAGAAAATAGTTTGAATTGGAGGAAAAAGAATATGGCATTAACGAAGATAAATGCGTCTGCAGCTACACTGAGTAAAAATAGGACAGAAGGAGCTATAAGCTCGCTTAGTGGAATGTGTGCAACATGTGTTGATGGATGTATAGGGATGTGTGAGATAGGAAAATCTGCCTATCGAGGTCACGAGGTGATCTATCCGCAACCTTTTGGAATTATAACATCCGCATGTGAAAAGAACTATCCTGTCGACCTCTCTCATTTTACGATATTGGGTGGAGTTGAAGGCGCGTGGGGGATAGAAGCTGATAGCGACAAAGCAATATTTTCCAATGTGAACCTAGAAACAAAAATTGGAAAAGACAAAAAAATCAAACTTAGAATGCCACTAGTCATTCCTGGACTTGGATCAACATCTATTGCAAAAAACAACTGGGAAGGATTGGCCATAGGCGCAGCATTGTCTGGTATAATCCTTACAATTGGTGAAAACGTCTGTGGGATGGACCCAAAATCAGAAATCGTCAAAGGCAAAGTAAAGCATTCTCCAGAACTCGAATGGCGTGTAAATCTCTATAAGAAATGGCAACGTGATGGATATGGTGCATTAGTTGTACAGTCAAATGTGGAAGATACAAATCTTGGTGTTCATGAATATGCAATATCTGAACTAGATGTAGATGTGGTTGAACTTAAATGGGGGCAGGGAGCTAAAAATATTGGTGGAGAAGTAAAAATCAAGGAGCTGGAAAAAGCGCAACTTTTGAAGAAAAGAGGGTATATTGTCCTGCCTGATCCGAATGACCCAGATATTATCAAGGCGTTTGAAAAAGGTAATTTCAAGGAATTCGAAAGACATTCCAGAGTGGGTATGGTAACAGAAGAAGCTTTTTTAAAACGAATAAAAAAACTCAGAGATATGGGCGTAAAACATGTTTTCCTAAAAACAGGAGCGTATCGACCAATAGCCCTCGCACAGGCATTGAAATTTGCATCTAAAGCAGAGATCGACCTCTTAACGGTTGATGCCGCTGGCGGAGGGAGTGGTATGAGCCCATGGAGGATGATGAATGAATGGGGCGTACCTGAAGTAGAATTGCATTCTTTGCTCTACAAATATTGTGACAATCTTGCTAAGAAAGGCGAATATGTTCCGGACATCGCTATAGCAGGTGGTTTTGCATTTGAAGACCAGATGATGAAAGGACTAGCACTCGGTGCACCATACTTTAAACTCATAGGGATGGCAAGAGCACCACTTGCAGCAGCTATGGTTGGTAAGACAATTGGTAAAAAAATCGATGAAGGAATGGTTCCTGTATACATTGAACGATTTGGTGATACTCCTGAAGAGATTTTTGTTACAGCGCCCGATCTTAAGAGAAAAATTGGAAAAAATTTCGAAAAACTTCCGACAGGTGCACTAGGCGTCTACACGTATATGGAACGACTACATCAAGGGTTGAGACAGATTATGGCTGGCTGTCGTAAGTTTTCATTAGAACATATTTCTAGAGATGACATAGCAGCACTAACCTCTGAGGCAAGCAGCATCAGCGATGTTCAATACATCATGGAATGTGATAAAAAACAGGTTGAAAAAATACTTAATTCATGAAAATAAAAATGGAAGAAAAACAAAGAATTGGTAGGATGGTTGGAACCTAATAAATATGTATAAGGATGGAGGTATAAAAAATGGAAAAAACATCAAAGGATGAGATGAACTACACAGGACTATGTGTGAATTGTATTCATAGAGATACCTGCACACTTCCAAAATGTGAAGGAGGAAGATTTCACTGCGAAGAATATGAATGTGGATAATTTGCTAAACAATAACATATGATTTGGTTTATCTCGCAATAAAAATGTTCCTTGAAATAATCAGTTTGGATGATAGAAGAACATAGATTCAAAATATTGAATAGTTTTAAATGAACGATGTGGGGAGAATGGGGATAATGGCTTTTAAAAAAATATCCATAAAATTCCATAAATGTTTCAACATGTGACGTCCTCTCCAGCATAAATGCCGGAGCTTCCGTTTTGACACGTTAGGTCGTCGATGGAAAACCATTCAAGGAGGTTTGTTGAAGTCGATGATCACGGACGTACTTGATCACCGTCTCTGCATCAGCATCGCCCACAGTCCGATAGAATTTTCCAGGGCTCCAGAAGTGTCCCCTGGAATACCGGGCACGGAAAAGAGGGATTTGTTTGAACAGCTCTCGTGCTGATGCTCCTTTGAGCAGGTGAAACGCTTGAGAAATACTCATGGTCGTTGGTAATTCAACAACCATGTGAATGTGATCTGGCATCACACTCAATTCGGTGACGCCGATTTTGTGTCGTGTGGCAACTTTGCGTAAAATGGTTTCGCAAAGCTTTTTATTGTCCTCTCGCCTAAACATATTGTACCTGTACTTCGGACACCATTCAAGGTGATACAGGTTCTGACCAATGCTGTGGCTACCGCTAACCAATTCCATAATGTTTTTGCTCCTGGGCAGGTATTCAAAGCACCCCGCTGAAAGCGGGTGCGCCTGCCCAGTAAGCAAGAACAGTTGTCTAAAGAAAAAACAGCGCGATTCATCACCATTCTAAAGTATGGGGATTTCTCGCTTACAAAACGTTAAAAAAAGCCGTGATAAACATATCCCCATTTAACCCGCGCCTATATCCGCCCGTGTAATTAAGTTAACTTTTTATACTACTTTTTGACATAAGAAATGATGACAGAACAGTTATCTAAAGAAATTATTCGAAAAGCACGTGAACTTGTTCTTTGTGGTAAATCTAAACACAGCGTAGCAATGGAACTTGGAATTAGTATATCTACCATGTACAAACATACTAAAGATATTCCTAGTGGGAAATGGTTCAGACGACTCTAGGAGGAAACTATACAACAAATCAGAGAAGAAGTAATCAGGGGAAAAACAAAATATCAGGTAGCCAAAGAGATGAAAGTACGTTTCCAACGAGTATATTACTATACGAAAGATTTACCTAATCATAAATATCTTGAGAGAGGTATTCAAGGTAAGTCTCTGAAATTATTAAATGAGTTACTTCAAGAAGGATAGGTCATTTCTAACGAGGAAAACTCCCAGCGACTCTGCAGGCTCAAAAAATATCTTCCTATGATTGAAAGGGCGGAGGTTGATAGACGTTCAGTCTATTATTTATCTGATAAGAATAAAGTTGCCTTACAATCTTTAATACAAAGTAAGAAATCCAAGATTTTTAGCTATCAGGACTTATCGAGTATGTCTCGTGTTTTTGATGTAAAACTTAGTAAAAGGGAAAAAAAGAGTGTTCTTTCTCATAAACAATGATAAAAACAGGTCGAAAAGTGATAGATCTCAGAGCCATTTTACTCCTGTAAAACATGGTTTCTTTCTCATTTTTTTACATTCGGGACTACTGAAAAGGTACTTATCACAAAAGATTTTTATGTAAAAAATTCTTGCTGTACAACAAAAAATTGCGGGGTAAAATTTATGGTACAATCATTTTATGAAAGCGTTTTAGAGCAAATTGATGTAACTGCTGAAAGAATTTCATTAGATCGTGGAATCTATAAAATCTTAAGGCAACCAGAACGTGAGTTAACCGTTCAAATTCCTATAGAAAAAGACGATGGTGAAATAGAAGTCTTCACAGGATATAGGGTACAGCATTCCAGTGCAAGAGGGCCTTGTAAGGGTGGTATTAGATACCATCCACAGACCAACCTAGATGAAGTTAAGGCTCTAGCAACACTTATGTCTTTAAAATGTGCTGTTGCTAACGTTCCTTATGGTGGCGCTAAGGGAGCTGTAACTTGTGATCCATACAACTTGTCAAACAAAGAACTTATGAGAATTACCAAAAGATATGCTGCTATGATTTTACCCGTCATTGGACCGAGACGTGATATCCCTGCCCCTGATCTAAATACTAATGCCGAAACCATGGGATGGATTATGGATGCAGTCAGTATGGTTGAAGGAGCAACTGTTCTTGATATTGTCACAGGAAAACCACTTGAGCTCGGTGGATCGCTGGGAAGGAAAGAAGCAACAGGAAGAGGTGTAATGCTCAATACTATTGAAATCCTAACGAAACTAAAGATAAATCCAAAGAAAACAACTGTTGCAATTCAAGGTTTTGGAAATGTTGGCTCAGTAACTGCAGAGCTTCTCGCAAATCAGGGCTGTAATATTGTTGCAGTAAGCGATGTTTCAGGTGGGCTCTATAATCCAGATGGGCTGGACATTCCCGATCTTATAAAATATATTAACTCTCAACCACGACCTCCATCTATAGGAGATTATGAAAGCAAAAAGAAAGATGAAGTAATTTCAAATGAGGAATTAATAGAAATGAACATTGATGTATTGGTGCCTGCAGCTCTTGAAAACCAAATTAACATTGATAATGCCGATAACATTAAAGCAAAAATTATAGTGGAAGGTGCGAACGGTCCTATAACAAAAGAAGCAGACAAGATAATCGAAGAAAAAAGAATCCATGTTGTTCCCGATATTCTTGCGAATAGCGGTGGTGTTATTGTATCTTATTTTGAATGGGTACAAAGTATACAGTCATTTTTCTGGGGTGTTGATGAGGTTAATGAGAATTTAAAAAGGATCATGCTCAAGAGTTTTAATGAGGTATGGGACATTTCTAAAAAGGAGAATATTCCATTACGAGACGCAGCTTTTATATTGTCAGTCAAAAAAATTGCAAGAGCCATTGAATTAAGAGGGATTTTCCCATAAATGATATAAATTATGCATATTATATATCATTTTTATCACTTATTTTAATTCCATTATTTACAATTATTATTCTTAAGTTGATTCTGTCAGAAAGTTTTAAAAAAAGACCTTGTTACAGGTTTAGCAAATAACTTTTTAAAGCTGTGCAAGAAATGTATGAAATTACAGAGAAAAAAGTGTTATCAGAAACAGTAAAGCTTATGAAAATTAAAGCACCTTTAGTTGCTAAAAAAGCTCAACCTGGTCAGTTTATTATTCTTCGCATCGATGAAAATGGTGAGCGTATTCCTCTTACTATCGCTGATTACGACAGAGAAAAAGGCACGGTGACTGTTATTTTCATGGAGGTAGGAAAGACCACACGGCAACTTGGTAAAATGAAAGTCGGCGATTCTCTCTTAAATTTTGCGGGACCACTTGGAGTGCCCTCTGAGATTAAAAAATATGGCACTGTTGTTATGATTGGTGGTGGCGTCGGCATTGCACCTTTATATCCTATTGTTCGTGAGTTGAAGAAAATCGGTAATCATGTTATTAGTATTCTTGGTGCCCGCAATGAAAAACTTCTGATGTTGGAAAAAGAAATCGATGAATATAGTGACGAATTATTTATTACGACCGATGATGGATCTAAAGGCCAAAAGGGGTTTGTTAGTGACATACTGCAGAGACTTATTGATGAAGGGCGTAAAATTAACATGGTTATGGCTATAGGTCCAGTTATTATGATGAAGGTCGTAGCTGATGTTACTCGCCTGCACAAGATTAAGACTTTGGTAAGTTTGAATCCGATAATGGTTGATGGTACTGGCATGTGTGGTGGTTGTCGTGTTTCTATTGGTAATGAAACCAAGTTTGCCTGTGTTGATGGCCCTGAGTTTGATGGCCACCTTGTAGATTTTGATAATTTGATGCTTCGTAATCGCCGTTTTCTATGTCAAGAAGAGGAAGCTTGTAATTGTGCAGGAGTATAGTATATGGTCAAAGTCAAAACAACGAAACATAAAATGCCTGAGCAGGAACCAAAAAAACGTATTAAAAATTTCAATGAAGTACCTTATGGTTACGATAAGGAAACTGCTATCGAAGAGGCTAAAAGATGCTTGCAGTGCAAAAAGAAACCATGCACAGAGGGTTGTCCTGTTGAGATCGATATTCCTGGTTTTATAGCCTGCGTTGCTAATGGTGAGTTTGATAAAGCTGCGGAGATCATTAAAGCTAAAAATAATCTCCCTGCTGTTAGCGGGCGTGTTTGCCCTTATGAAAACCAGTGTGAGGGTTTGTGTACTGTTAAGAAAATATCACTTTATGCTGAGCCAGTAGGCATAGGAAGACTTGAGCGTTTCATAGCTGACTATGAACGAAACAAAGGTGTGAAGATTCCAAAAAAAGCTAAGCCAACCAGTAAAAAGATAGCTGTGGTTGGTAGTGGTCCTGCTGGCCTTACCTGTGCAGGCGATCTCGCAAAAATGGGACATAGCGTGACTATTTTTGAAGCGCTACATGCACCCGGTGGTGTTCTAATGTATGGTATTCCTGAGTTTCGTTTACCAAAGGATATTGTAAATGCTGAAGTTAATTACATAAAGAAACTTGGCGTAGAAATTAACTATGATGTCGTGGTTGGAAAAACTATTACAATTGATGAACTTATGAAAGAGTACGATGCCATTTTTATTGGCACAGGTGCAGGTCTACCTCGATGGCTTCGTATTCCAGGTGAGAACCTAGATGGTGTTTATTCAGCAAATGAGTTTCTTACTCGTGTTAATATGATGAAAGCATACAGGTTTCCAAAATATGATACGCCCGTTAAAATAGGAAAGATTGTAGCCACGTTTGGTGCGGGTAATGTTGCTATGGATTGTGCTCGTACATCTCTTCGCCTTGGTGCTGAAAAGTCCTATATTATTTACCGTAGATCTGAATTGGAGATGCCAGCAAGAGCAGAAGAAATCCATCATGCCAAAGAGGAGGGAGTTATTTTTAAATTCCTTACTACTCCTGTTAAATTTATTGGTGATGATAAGGGGATTTTAAGAGAAGGGGAATTTCGGAAGATGAAGCTTGGAGAGCCAGATGAAACAGGAAGAAGACGACCAATTCCTATGGAAGGGTCTGAGTTCAAAATGAAAATTGATACAGCCCTTGTTGCTATTGGTCAGAGTCCAAACCCACTAATACCCAAAACAGTAAAAGGATTAAAAATTGGTAAACATGGAAATATTGAAACAGATAAAGATGGTAGAACAAATATCCCTGGTATTTTTGCTGGTGGTGATATTGCAACGGGTGCTGCCACTGTTATTCTTGCGATGGGTGCAGGAAAACGAGCAGCGAAGGCAATAAATAAATATCTTAAATTAAAAAAATAAAATCATTTTTTATTACTTTTTTCTTCTAATTCTTTTAATTTATTTTGTATTATACACAATGATACGAATTCTGGATCTATAGAAAAGGTCATTTTTGGTGATAGATATGTATCTTTTAAAGCCCCAATACACTCTGGAAAACGTTGATCAAGTTCTTCTTGCCATTCTAAATGATCTTCAATTTTGTAAAATGTGCTAAATACTACCAAATTAAATCCACCTCTACCAGTTACAGCTTTTATCATCCAGGTTATGTGGGGATCATTTTTTAAGGTTTTTATAACATTATCCTCCTGTTTTTTAATCTGGATTAGAGATTTGACTAGAATATATTCGGGCGGAACAATTACTCTGGGAAAGTAGCAAACGGGCCTTCCTATTATGCCATTATTATAAAGAATTTCAATTCTTCGCTCTATAGTTCTCCTATGAACATTTAATTCTTTTGCTAATAAATTTTCATTTGTTCTTATACCATCGCCACGTAGTAGTTTAGTTAATATTTCAAAAGTTAAATCATCAAGTTCTATTCCTCTTATTGTTTTTTGTCTTTTTGTTTTAAGATTTTCTTCAATAACTTTTATTGATGCTGAAGGGCTATATTTTTCAAAACATCCTGTTCCTAGATAAAGAACTTGTGAGGGATATCCACCTTCTCTTTTTGGAAGTACTTCTTTTCTTATGCAATGTTCTCGCCATTGCACATGTGAACATACATTTTTATGAAAAGAAATCATCAATGTATTATACTCTTCTTCTTTAAAGAAAAAGGCTGCAAAAATATGATCATCAAATTCAATGAAATGCTTCGTATTTCTGTCTCTTAAGAAATTAACTCTTGAGATTACCATTAGAGGATATTCCTTAAAAAGGTATGGAAATGGGTATTGTGGTTTAGTAATTATGTTGTTTTCAAACAGACGATTCGCTCTATCTTTGATCGTCTTTCTATGTTTATTTAGTTTCTTTGCAAGTTGATTGATATTTAACTCTACACCCTTTCCTGATACTATTAAATTAAGAATTTTTAGATTTATTGGGTCATTTAATAGCTCTGTCATAAAAAACCTAATATAATGTTCATTTTTGTAATTTTTTGTTGCAATGTTTATCATTTTATTTATTACACTCCTTTCAAAGAATATCTAATTACTATCAATAGATATTAGTATACAACTTTAATATGATAAAAATGACATCTTTGAGTTATAATAACTATCAATTATCACACTATAAAATGAAGTTCTATACAATAGATATAATAATCTTCTACTGATAACGAATCAGCTTGTATGATATATATAAAGAAAAAAATTGACATTGGCGCTAATAAATTGATGTTTGGAATAAAAATGAGATTAAAAGAATGCTTATTAATTAGATCAAAAAATAAGAAAAATTTGAAGAACTATAACAATAGATGGACGACCTAAATGAGTATTGATATCTTAAAAACAAAGAAGTTAATCAAACAATATAGTGGAAAAAAAGGACCATTAATTCCTTTGCTCCAAGATATTCAAAAAAAATACGGATATGTTCCCAAAGAAGCTATAGATCTTATTTCTAAAGAATTAAACATTTTGCCTATCCAAATTTACGAAGTTCTAACGTTTTATGCTCAATTTCATTTAAAACCGCGTGGTAAACATACAATAAAAGTTTGCCAGGGAACTGCCTGTCACGTGATGGGTGGAAAAGAAATTCTTAATTATCTATCAAATAAAATTGGAATCAAAGAGGGGGAAACAACAAAAGACGGTATGTTTACTCTTGACCGTGTCGCCTGTCTTGGTTGTTGTGGAATGGCACCTGTTATAGTTATCGATGATGATTTCTATGGCAATTGTACATATCAAAAAGTCGACTATGCGATAAAAAAATCTCGAAAAGAGGAGGAAACTAGTGAAAGCTAAAATTTTAATATGTATGGGTACAAGTGGTATATCATCCGGTGCCAAAGAGGTTTTAAAAGCCTTTGAAAAAGAAATTAAAAATCATAATCTTGAGGATAAATTCCGGATTGTTGGAGTTGGCGATAGAGGATTATTTCGAGACGTTTTAGTTGATATTATTGAGCCTGGAAAAGATAGATTTGTATATGAATATGTTAAACCAGTTGATGTAAAAAATATAGTAAAAAGTCATTTAATCAACGGAGCTCCTATTAAAGAACTTCTTGCAGGAAAAGATTATGAGCAGTTTTTTTTAAACCAGACTAGAATTGTTCTGGCAAATTGTGGTGAAATTAATTCCGAAGATATTGAGGAATATATTAAAAATAACGGTTATGAGGCAGTTAAAAAAGCTCTTAAAATGCGACCCACTTCTATAACAGATCAACTTAAAAGATCTGGTTTGAGAGGCCGAGGTGGCGCTGGTTTTCCTACTGGCCTTAAATGGGAGCTTTGCAGAAATGCAAAAGGTGATACAAAATACATTATTTGTAACGCTGATGAAGGAGACCCAGGTGCCTTTATGGACAGAAGCATCCTGGAAGGAGACCCTCATTCTGTTATAGAAGGAATGATAATAGGGGCATACGCAATAGGAGCAAATGATGGATATATTTACTGTCGGGCAGAATACCCTCTAGCTGTTAAAAGATTAAATATTGCTCTTGAACAGGCAAGAAAAAAGAAGTTTTTAGGACAGAACATTTTTGGAAGTAATTTTTCGTTTAATCTATGTGTAAAAGAGGGTGCTGGAGCCTTTGTATGTGGGGAAGAAACAGCCCTTATGGCATCAATTGAAGGAAAACGCGGGATGCCAAACCCTCGTCCACCATATCCAACACAAAGTGGCCTATGGGGAAAACCAACGTGTATCAATAATGTTGAAACATTTGCGAATATTCGACATATCATTTTGAAGGGTGCAGACTGGTTTTCCTCGATAGGTTATAAAAACAGTAAAGGAACCAAGGTTTTTGCACTAGCGGGTAAAGTGAGAAACACTGGACTTGTTGAAGTTCCAATGGGCACTACAATAAGGGAAATCATTTGGGGATCTGGTGGGGGGATGGAAAATAAAAGGATACCATTCAAAGCTGTTCAACTTGGGGGTCCCTCTGGGGGATGTCTCCCAGATGATTTAATCGATATTCCTGTAGACTATGAATCCATCAATAAAACTGGGGCTATTATGGGATCTGGCGGAATGGTTGTGATGGATGATCGAACATGTATGGTTGATATTGCTCGGTTTTTCTTAAGTTTCACAGTTGCGGAATCTTGTGGAAAATGTGTACCTTGTAGAATCGGTCTAAAGAGGATGCTTGAAATCCTTGAACTTATAACAGAAGGTAAAGGCAGTTATGAACATTTAGAGTTTCTAAAAGAAATGGGAGAAATAATTATTGAAACTGCTCTTTGTGGCCTTGGAAGTACAGCACCAAATCCTGTAACTACAACTACCCAGTATTTTAGAGATGAATATGAAGCGCATATCGAACGAAAGTATTGCCCATCCCATGTTTGTACAAATCTTATAGAATTTGAAATAAACAGAAACAGATGCATCAGGTGTGGTCATTGTTCTATGGTTTGTCCAGTAAAAGCGATTGTTTGGGAAAAGAAAAAATATCCGAAAATTGATAAAAATAAATGTATAAAATGTAAATCTTGTATAAGTAGCTGCCCCGTTATGGCGATAGTATGATAAAATTAACAGTAGATGGAAAAAAGATTACTGCAAAAGAAGGACAAACTGTTCTAGAGGCAGCTATCGAGAATGGCATTTACATTCCTAATTTATGTTATCATCCTAATCTTAATCCAATCGGTGGCTGTAGGCTTTGTATTGTTGAAATAAATGGGATGCGGGGCTTCCCAATATCCTGTTATACTGAAGTTGCTCAAGGAATGGTAGTAAAAACTAATACTAAAAAACTTCAGCAACTTAGACAAAATCTTGTTTGGTTAATTCTAAGTAATTATCCTAAAGATATTCCTTTATCAACTCAGCTTAAAAAAATAGTTGATTATATCGGTGTAGAAAATATTTTGTTTAGATATGTCTCAAAACATAGAGATCTTCCTATTTTTTCTGATGACCCTCTTTTTATTAGAGACCTAAATCGCTGTATTCTATGTGGTCGTTGTGTAAGAATATGTCAGGAGGTTCGTGGTGTTGGTGCTATTGGTCTTATCAATCGTGGAATTGAAACTTTTGTTGGTACAGGTGACAATTCTTCATTAAAAGATAATGAATGTAAATTTTGTAGAGCATGCGTAGAGGTTTGCCCCTCAGGTGCTTTAACTGATAAAGAGGAAATTAAAGATGAAGAAAGAGATGAAAAACTACTTCCGTGTAAAACTAACTGTCCAGCTGGAACTGATATACCACATTATGTTAGACTCATAGCAGAAGGGAGAATTCAGGATTCGATTGAAGTTATCAGACAAAAATTCCCATTCCCACATACTCTAGGTCTTGTATGTCATCATCCTTGTGAGGATGGATGTAGCAGAAGCGAAATTAATGAACCAATCTCAATCAGAGAATTAAAACGATTTGTTGCAGAACATGATAATAGAAGATGGAAAAAGAAAATTATAATCGGTAAAAACACTGGTAAGAAAATTGCAGTTATTGGAGCAGGCCCTGCAGGTCTTACTGCCGCCTGGTTCCTCAGACTAAAGGGTCATAATGTAACTGTTTTTGAAATGCATTCTCAACCTGGTGGGATGTTAAAGGCAGGAATACCTGATTATAGACTTCCACCTGAAGTTCTAGAAAAAGAAATCAAAGATATCACAGATGTTGGTGTAAAGATAAAAACTGATACAAAAATAGAATCGATGGATGAATTATTCAAACAAGGATATGATGCAATATTTTTATCATTAGGTGCATCCCTTGGAACAAAAATGGGTCTTGAAGGTGAAGAAGACCCACGTGTTTTAGATGGAATTAATACTCTTAAAAAAATTAACTTTGGAGAAAAAGTAGACATCAAAGGAAACGTTGCTGTTGTTGGCGGAGGAAATGTTGCAATAGATGTAGCACGAAGTTCATTACGTATTGGTGCAAAAAAAGTAACAATAATATACAGGCGTACTAGAAGGGAAATGCCAGCTTATGAACATGAAATTGAAGATGCGCTTGATGAAGGCATAGAAATTATGTATCTTACAAACCCACAAAAAATAATCCCGGGTAAAGACAAACTAACAGTCGAATGCATAAGAATGGAGTTAGGAGAACCTGATAAGAGCGGTAGAAGACGTCCTGTCCCGGTAAACGACAGTGAATTTATCCTTGAATTCGATCGATTGATAATTGCCATTGGTCAAAAATCGGATATACCAAAAAAATTTGGTGTAAATCATGATGAGAAAGGTAGAGTGATTGTTGATGAAAAAACACTAGTCACCTCAATGAAAGGTGTTTTTGCTGGAGGGGATCTTGTCAGTGGACCAGCATCCGTCATAGAGGCGATACAGATGGGTAGGACCGCTGCATCTTCAATTGATAAATACCTTGGTGGAAACGGTGAAATAGAACAGGAACTAATAACTGATGAAGAGGAAAATCCATATATTGGCAGAGAGGAAGGATTTGCAGATAGAAAGAGGGTAATAAATAAGAAGATGCCCGTCAAAGAAAGATTGCATGATTTCTCTCAAGTAGAATTTTGTCTTGATGAGAAATCAGCGGTCGAAGAAGCAGAAAGATGCTTAAGATGTCAATTAAGACTGAAAATTTCCAAAGCACCTTTACCGAAAAATAATAAAAAATGAGGCTGCATTATATTATAGCCCTGTAAAAGATTGCGCGCGCAGTTGAGTTAAGAGGTATATTCCCCCGAGGATAATTTTAATCTACTAACAATAGATTTACGGCTAATATTAGCAAATTGTAATCTATAATGCCTGATTCCCATGAAAGCTTTCACCATTAAAAAAAAGGATATGGATATTCTTCTGCAACGATTTTTACAGGAATATCAAGTCTATGGTCCTACCAAACTAGGTACAGACTCCACTTTCGATGAAATTACCTCTATAAAAGACCTACATCTTGACTACATATCTACTGTTCTTCCACCCAAGAAATTCTTCCTTCCGCCCAAAGAGACATTATTTACCTTTGACATTATAGGTGGAGAATTTACCACAAAAGAAATCAAAGCAGATGAAAAATCGCTTATACTGGGGATTCATCCTTGTGATGTACATGCTCTTCTAAAACTTGATAAATTCTTTTCAGGAGATTTTGATGATGTATATTACCAAAATAGAAGAAAAAACACAGTCATCGTTGCGCTTAACTGTGTAGAACCAAGTGAATATTCTTTCTGCAGCTCAATGGGGACCGGTCCATTTCTAAACGAAGGATACGATATACTTCTTACAGACATTGGAACATACTATCTTGTAGAAATTGGAACTGATATAGGCAAACAACTTGTTAAGGGATTAAATCTTACAGCTGCATCCGAAGCGGATTTTCAGGAAAAAGAGAGGAGGCTTAAACTAACAGAGAAAAAATTCAAGAAATCTATAAACACTTCTTGGCTGCCGAAAATTGCTCGAGAGAACCTTGATCACGACGTGTGGCTTAATCTTGGAGAACGCGGCGGTGTAACAGGCTCGCATCCTTGTTTATCATGTGGATCATGTACCTTTGTCTGTCCCACATGCTACTGCTATGATGTTTACGACAATATGGATTTATCGTTAAAAAGTGGTACGCGCAATCGAGAACTTGACTCATGCCAACTACTTGAGTATGCTGAAGTTGCATTAGGTGGAAATTTCAGGAGAGATAGAAAGGATAGAATAAGGCATTGGATGTTGTGTAAATTTGGTGCTGCTGGTGGTGGTAAAAATTCCAGTTGTGTAGGATGTGGTCCAGTTGTGTAGGATGTGGTAGATGCATACGGGTTTGTCCATCCAAGATTGATATTACTGAAGTGGCTAAAGCCTTTAGGGGAGGGTAAAACTTTGAAAAATTTATACATTCCTAATCTGGCTATAATAAAAAAGATAATCCAAGAGACGCATAATACAAACACTTACAAATTAGAGTTTTTTGATAAACAATTGCAGAAAAGTTTTTCGTATATGCCTGGTCAGTTTATGATGTTTGGTTTATTTGGCGCTGGAGAATCTGCAATTTCGCTATCCGACATTAATAACAACGGTGCTATAACTACTACAATCCGTAATGTTGGGGGTGTCACCAACGCGATCCTTAATCTGAAGGAAGGAGACTCTATTGGAATAAGAGGCCCATATGGTAACGGATGGCCTATTGATAATGTAAAAGGTAAAAATGTTTTGATTGTCGCTGGAGGAATGGGAATTGCCCCCCTAAGAGGTGTGATTAGTCATATCAAAAAACATCGGAAGGATTTTGGATATTTAGAAATCATTTATGGTGCTCGAACTCCCGAAGATATGATCTTCAAATATGAATTTGATAAATGGAGGCAGATAAAAAACAGCAGATTGGATCTCACTGCCGATAACATAACCGTTAATGCACCCTTTGAATGTAAGGCAGGTCTTGTCACATCGTGTTTTCCTAGTATGAAAACACATCATAAGAATGCTATTGCGTTATTGTGTGGTCCTGAAATAATGATGCGGTATGCGGCTAAATGTTTAGAAACCATAGGATTCAGAGAGAATCAAATCTATCTCTCACTAGAAAGGCGAATGAAATGCGGCATCGGTAAATGTGGTCATTGTCAAATGGGTTTAAAATTTGTTTGTAAGGATGGGCCTGTGTTTAAATATACAGATATTAAACCATTATGATTATGGCTAAAAAACTAAGAATTGCAATATTTAAATTCACCGGGTGCGCTGGATGTCAACTAGAACTCCTGCACTTAGAAGACATATTTCTGGATTTACTTGAATTATTCGATATTGCTTATTGGGTCATGGTAAAAAGAGATAATGATGAAACAGAATGGGACATCAGTCTAGTCGAAGGAGGAATTTCAACTCCAGAAGAAATAGAAGAAATCAAACAGATTCGAAAGAAGACAAAATTCCTCGTGTCCTTCGGTGATTGCGCTATAGGTGGCTGCATACCTTCGATACGGAATTGGATACCGCAAATGGAAGCAGAAAATCGGGTATATCCTGATACCTCTAATATTCATTCCATGAAGGTACTTGGCATAGGCGAATATGTTAAAACTGATGCACTTCTAAAAGGATGTCCACCTCATAGAGAGACCATGGTAGAACTATTGAAGTCAGCACTTCTCAAAATCAGACCACGACTTAGACAACATCCAGTCTGTGTTGAATGCAAATTCAAAGATAATGCATGTCTTATTACCAGTAAAAAAATGGCTTGTATGGGTCCGGTCACCAGCGCTGGATGTGGTGCTCTATGCCCTTCCCTTGGCAGAGAATGCGAAGGTTGTTTCGGGGCCATGAGTAACCCAAATACTGCTGCTTTGGCTAGCATTTTTAAGGATATCGGATTAAGCGATGAAGACATCAAACGGAAGTTTAGAAAATATGCAGGTATGTCCCCAGAATTCCGAAGGGAGGCAGGAAACTAATGAAACAAAAAACCATTAACGTTGATTATATTGCACGAGTAGAAGGACGGGGTGCATTAAACATCAGCATTTCAAAAGATGGAAAAGTCGAAGACTTACGATTTCGAATATATGAACCACCTCGCTTTTTTGAATCATTTCTTATCGGTAGGAAATATGATGAGGTAATGGAGCTTGCCTCACGTATCTGCGGTATATGCCCTGTTGCTCACCAAATAACAGCTTTAAGAGCAATTGAAAATGCGATGGGAATTGAACCCAGTCAACAAACCTGGGATTTACGAAAACTCATGGCCATAAGTGCGCATATCCAGAGCAATGTACTTAAGACTTAAAAAACTAGGGAATGATATCACCGATCTCATCGGTGGGCGAGCAGTTCATCCTGTTACTGCGGTAATTGGGGGATTCACAGCCTTACCAAATATAAATCAGATGCAAAAATTAAGAAAGCGATTAGTGGATGCGAAAAAAGATGCGTTTGAAACTGTGGATCTTTTTTCACAGGTTGAAATACCTGATTTCAAACGAAGATGCGAACACTTGGCGATTTCAACTCCTAAAGAGTATGCTATCAATAAGGGTCGACTTAAGTCAACTGAGGGATTAGACATAAATGAGAAGGAGTATCGGAAGTTCATCAATGAGAAACAGGTACCTTATTCTACAGCGCTTCATTCATATGTTAAAAACAGAAGCTCTTTTATGGTTGGTCCACTGCCACGAATCAACATTAACTTCAATCAACTCTCATCAAATGCTAAAGATGCGGCTAAAAGCAGTGGCGTTAAATTTCCGAATTTCAACCCTTTTGTTTCTCATCTTGCACGAGCTATAGAACTAGTCCATGATATAGATGAATCAATAGATATTATTGATAGGGTTAAACTAAAGGAGGAACGGCTAGAGCTCAAATGTAAAGCAGGATTTGGTGCCGCTATTACTGAGGCTCCCAGAGGAAGTCTCTACCATAGCTACGATCTTGATAATAACGGTATTGTCAGAAACGTCGATATTGTTCCACCTACTGCACACAATGCATCTAATATCGAGAAAGATATGAATGAGTTTATACAAAAAATGTTAGATTTATCATTAGATGAAATTACCCTTAAATGTGAGATGTTGATAAGAGCTTATGATCCTTGTATTTCTTGTTCAGCTCATTAAAAAAAGCAGCACATACATAGATAAATACGTTAAATCTATTTTATAATGCTATAGCTAGAATCCAGAGATACATAACTAGCTATCCTGATGATACCAGCTACAGTAAATATTAATTAAAAATGGATTTAGTTAATGGGCTTGGCAATCAAATGGAAAATATTTAACATTTGAAAATAACAATTAGTAAAACATAATAAAAGAAATGAGGAAAGGTATTGTTAAAAAGAAAAAAAAATTCACTCAAATATAGGCCATTTGCATTCATAGCACAATGGCGATCTTTACCAGCTTATGAAATGATTAGTTATCTCCTGATGTTTGCTAGTGTACCTATGCTTGCATATGGAATTCAACCTTATAATTATGAAATATTAAGAATTATTGTTCTTACTGTCTTAACTTTGTATTCAGGTTTTTTTGCATCCCTCATTTGGAATGATATAACAGATTCTGATATCGATGCTATTGCCCATCCAGATCGCCCCCTTCCATCTGGTAGAATAAATAAAAAGAAATTCTTTCGAATAGCGCTTATTTTCTCAGCCTTGACCTTTATTTCTGCAATTCTAATTAGCATTTGGTGTCTAATTTTGGTGGGTGCAGCTGCTCTATTCGTTGCATTTCATAATAAATATTTAAGAAGAAGGATAAGATTTCCAGCTTACTCTGAAATATTCGGTCCACTCCAGTGGATTGTAGTCGCCTTGTTTGGCTTTTTTGCAGTTTGGACTGCTCTCCCTCAAAGTTCAGAAATTTCACTTACATTCCAATTTTTTGGTAATGTTTCTACCAGTATTGAGTCAATCCAACAGATGGTTCTGCTAATAATTTTCATTTATTTTGCAGACAACTCTCATGATATCGCAGATGGCATACATGATGCATATGCTGATAAGCTACATGGGGTTAAAACATATGCTACAACATTTGGTGTGGAAAAAGCTGGCAGAATTTCTTTTTTTATGTTTATTATATCAGGAATATTTGGAATTATCTTTTTTCTAAAATCTATCCTTTCACCAATTTTTTTAATTCTTTTTTTATTATTATTTAGCTATACTCTTTTTTCCCCTATTAAACTTTTAAGATTTAATAAGGAAGCAATTGAAAAGAAAGGAATTCTTGTTGGACGCAAACTTTATGATTATTTTTTATTTTCCTTTAGTTTGATATTTATCGATTTAGTGATTCAAATATTTCTTTTCAATAACTGAAGTTTTGTCTAACCAAATTTGGTAGTAATCTGAATATAAAACTCAATTTAGATAAAAGTCATTTTTCGTACAAGTTATTAATAAAAAGCTTCCAGGAGGAGCATTATCTGAAAGAATATAACCATTAATCGAGTTCCTGTTCGTTCATATCTCTCAAAAGCTTGCCAGATTCTCTTTTCATTACCTTGCAAAACTATTCTATAAGTAAGAATCCATGTAGAAAGAAGAGCGAGCACGAAAATCGTTGCTCCTGCCAGATAGAATGGTCCAAATAAGGCTGGTTCTGCACCAAACCACCCAAAGTAAGGTATGGGGTAAAGAGGAACAAAAGCTAGATAAAAGATTAGCGCGACATACATAGCTTTTTTTCTACCTATCAAAACAGGCAAGGTCTTGTAGCCTGCCTTTAAATCTCCATTATAGTCACCGGCGTTTACCATAATCTCTCTGCCAATCTCCTGGATGAAAATGGCGAAAGCTAATGGAAACATAAGGAGGAGATGATCTGGAGCAATTGCAATTGCACCCCAAAATGGTATCGCTCCTACTCCATAAGCAACTGCGATATTCCCAAAAATCCCATGATATTTGCCATAATAATTATAATATAATCCTACAGCTACAACTGTAAGTGTAAAAATTCCACATCTCCAGTTGATCTCGCCAGTATCCTTATAATTTAGCAATGATGCAATGATTATTGAAAGAATCATAAGACCTATGCCCATTGGTCTTGCTTCTCTGGTAAGAATTTTTCCGGAAGGAATCGGTTTGTGAGGTCTATTGACTTTGTCTGATTTCAAATCTGTAACATCATTATGAATCATGAGGCCAGCTGCAAGAGCTGCAGCTCCAAGAATAATCATAGAAATCTGAAAAAATGAAAGTTCTATCACTCCTTCAGTGGGTAGATACGCAGAAGTGTTCAATGCACCCACTAAAACCCCAAGGCAACTAATCAAGATAATAGGGGGGCGAGCGATTCTTACCCAGGCAACTAGTTTGTTCATAACCACTTATCAGTGTATAATTAGATAATATTTATGTTTATCTCCAAAATTATCTAAAAAAGCAGAAAAAAATTATAAAGATATGATTTATCTATTCAGAACAGGAAAGGCTTACAAAAATTGTGATAACAATGTTATGGGCAAAAATAAAAACATATATGCGTCTAGGGAGGATACATTCATCTGTTTTAACTGGGTTAGCCCCGGTATGTACTGCAGCAGCTATGGGCATCTCTATTCCCTTCATCCATTATTTACTTCTTTTCCTTATTGGTTTTCTTTTTCACATTTTTCTATTTGTATTCAATGAAATACGTGATGTTGATGTTGATAGCACCTCTGTTTCTCTTGAAGCAAAACCCCTCATAGATGGTTCGATGTCTATAAAAAAAGCGAAGATATTCATGTTTTTGTCAGTAGTTCTTATTTTTCTTCTAACCCTTGTTTTTTTTCTTGATCAGGCATTTATTTTGATCCTAGTTAGTATAGCAGCATTTATATTTGGGGGATTGTATGATATTTTAGGAAAAAGCTTTCCCCACTCTGACTATTTTATCGCTTTGATGATTTTTTTTATAGCTTTATATGGTGCCTTTTCTGTAACTACAACTCTCAGTCTTTTTGTAATTATAATATCGCTTCTTGCCCTTACCCAAATGCTTATAAATAATATAATTGCAGGGTTGAAAGACATCGATCATGACTTCATAGCAGGTGGTATGAGTACACCTCTAAGAATGGGAGTACTTATAAAAGGAAAGCGTTTTGCTGTATCTAAAGGTTTTGTGGCATATCTAACATTTCTTAAGATAATTCATATCTCTTTGACTATTTTCCCTTTTATGACAGGTTTAATGCCATTTCAAATATGGCAGTTTTACATAGTAATAATATTAATTGCCATTGCCATATTTTTCATGTTAAGATTTCTGACTTTTAAAACATTTAATAGAGAGAAAATCATGCGAGCAATAGGATTCCACGAGATGTTTGCTTTCATGGTTATACCATTTCTTCTTCTTGGCTATATTGGCTACATATCTGCTTTATTTTTGGTTTTTTTCCCTGCTGTATGGCTAGGAATTTTTTTGAAGATTATGTACGGTAGATTGATGCCAACAATATAACCTACTATTTAATTTAAATAAACAATTTTCAATGTATTAATTGTCAAACACTATGAAAAACATGAGTGTAAAAATTAAAATGCTTGAATATTTCCGTCTTCTTCGGCTACAAACGGCCGCGGCAACAGCCACTGCTCCTCTCTTGGGAGCATTAGTTATTGGGCAACGAGATTTGCTTTCGCTTGCAATTCTGTTTTTCATTGGAATGCTATATCATATTTACGGGTTTGTATTAAACGAATATATCGATATAGAAGTTGATAAGAAATCTGCACATCTCCAGAAAAAACCGTTAGTTAGTGGTATAATAAAAAAGGAAACCGCTTTGTTTATCACTGTTGGTGCAATAGTTATTGCCTGCATTTTGATAATTGTTTTTTTTCCAGCGTTATTTCCGATAAGTCTTTTTTTGTTGGCTTTGGTGCTTGGTGGAATTTATGATCTATTTGGTAAAAAAATTCCAGGTTGTGACTTCATTTTAGGTGGTGGATTTTTTTTCCTTTGTTTATTTGGAGTAAGTACAGTTTCTACCAATTTTACTCTACCAAGCTATATCGTTTGCTCCGTTTATTTCTTTCATATTGTTTTTAATAATGCAGTAGAGGGGGGGCTGAAGGATGTCGAGCATGACTATCTGGCTGGTGCAAAAACCCTAGCAATAGCAATGAGGGTAAAGGTTAAGAAGGGAAGAATAGGAGCTTCAAATCTTTTCATCGCCTTTGCCTATGGCTTAGAAATTATCTTTCTTGGATTTATCATATACCTTGTTTTACAACCTGAAATTAAACTTAGCTATACAAATACACCTACACTTCCAATCATTCTAGTTTTTTTGTTTTTAATCTTTTTTATAACCTCTTACAGATTTTTACATATGCGGACAATGGAGCGAGGGAAATTAAAAAGATTTTTTAGTGTCCACGAAATGATATCCTTTTTCATACTTCTAATGGCTCTTTACCCTTTACTAGGATTGTGGATTACAGTGATTCTTCTCTTGCTTCCGTCTGTTTGGTACCTGATATTCAATATTATCCTTTATGGAAAATTGCTACAACCGCAGGTATAAATTAAGTCCCATTTTTGAGACCTTACATTGTCCGATATATATTTATACGTGTAAATAAATATTGTTTATAAATATTGGAATAAAATGGGGGCAATAAATGGATTTTGAGTGGTTGTTGGAAGATATAATAATATCAAGAAACTTCCAAACTCAAGTTTTCTACCTTTTCATGCTCTTTTTTACTATTTTTGCGATTCTTTTAGCAAGAAAATATAGATTATTCAGATTCTCCATATTTCTATGGATTAGCGCAGCTCTTATTGGTCTTGTCTGGGAAATTGCACTCTTTGGTTCTGGACTAAGGCATTATAGTTTTTGGTCAGCAGCAGAGCTTTTCTACCATGTCGTAACTGAAGGGGGTCCTGGACTAATAGTAATGTCGATTTTTGCAGATAAAGTCGGGATTTTCGACCTCTCAGATTACAAAGAGGAGGTGAGAAAACGGAAATCCTAGATTGGATAACGACTCCTGCTAGTGTAAGTAGAGAAGTTAATTATCTATATTTCTTTGTAGTACTTGGAATCACATTAACGGTTGTTGGAATAGCATTATACACTCACAACAAACGCGCAGTGCGAATTTTCTTATTTGCCATGGTTGTCTGGGCGGTTATAGAATCTATCGGAATTGTCACTGGAATGAGAGTCTATGATCCTTTCGAGGATAGGATGGTCATTTTTATCTTTGTAGCATTTGTTGAAGATCCGGGCTGGGTCTGTCTTGGCTATATGATGGCTGAGCAATTTTATAAACGATTAAAAGTAACAAAATTATTTAGATAATTCGAGGCAATTTTTTACAGTATACCAAAAAAATCCTTTATTCGATCTTGAAGATAATATAAAATAAGTCTCCATCGATGATCTCTAATGCGAAGGTCTCCGTAAAGAAAATCTGATGCGATTTGCCCAAATCTTTTATCTTTACTCGCAACCCTGATAAATGGCTCAGTTTGTCTTAACCAAATATTTGTGAAACGAGAAAATGTCTGCAAATCTTTTCCAAAATCTTCTATCCATTGATCTTGGTATTGTGATAGATAACTACTTCTAAAATTCTCAGATTCTAGAGATTGTGTAATTACTTTCGAGGCTATTTCTCCACTAGCCATGGCAAAGTAAATTCCTCCTCCACTAAGAGGGTTGATGAATCCTGCTGAATCTCCACATAGAATCAAGCGATCGGAATATGTCTTTTCAAGAGGAAAAACAGGTACAATACCTCCTTTGCATTTTCCAATTTTGAGATTCCTTGGTATCATATTCTCTTTTTTCAACAACTTGAAATATGATGTATATACATCTATCAATCTTACTTTTCTAGTTGAGTGTTTTTTATATGGCATAGATTCTCCAACACCAATATTGAAACGATCTTTTTTTGGAAAAATCCATGCGTAACCTGGAATTCCATTATATTGTAGATGGATATGGCTCAGGCGTTTTTTGGTTGAATATTCATCCATAATTTTTTCTCCAACCTTGTATTCTTGAAAAATGCAGACATTAACCATTTTGCCTTGTGGTGCCAAGCCAGATTTCTTTGCAATGGTACTTGGGATGCCATCAGCGCCTACAATTATTTTCGATTCTAGTTTAGATCCATCTTGAAGAACGATTTGAGCCTTATCGTCATTTATCCTTAAATCCTGTACTTTTTTGCAATCCATAAAATGTGTTCCACTGTCAATTGCTATCTTTACTAAACCATGATCAAATTCTTTTCTAGAAGCCAATGCTATAATAGGTTGTTCTTTGCTCAATTTCATAGAATATTTAAGAGAAGGTGAATGTATGAAACCACCATAAGAGTAACATTCAACTAAATTGTAGTCATTTAAATAAGAGAATCTTTTAAAGGTGTTAATTGGAATTCCGCCGCCGCAGGGTTTTTCTCTTGGAAAACGTTCCTTATCCACTAACAAAACATCTAAGCCTTTTTCAGCAAGATGTTTTGCAGCAGTTGAGCCTGCTGGTCCAGCACCCACAACAATAACATCATAATTCATAGAATGATTCACGCTGAGAATCTGTTTAGTTTATTTCAATATTTGTAACAATCTATTATAAATGCTGTATTTTCGTGTGAAATAAAAAAGAAGATCAATGGAAAAGTATAGAATTTATTTCGTCGCTGCTTTAATAAGTCCATCAAATAGTGGAGCAGGTTTCATAGGCCTTGATTTGAATTCAGGGTGTGCCTGTGTTGCAATAAAGTAGGGGTGATCTTGTAATTCCATAAATTCCATTAATACTCCATCCGGTGATCTTCCTGAAAAAACAAGCCCATTCTGCTCTAGGATATCAACAAATTCTGGATTTACTTCATACCTATGTCTGTGTCTTTCGTGAACCTTATTTTTTCCATATAGTTTATTCACTATGGTTCCTTTTTTAAGGATGGCAGGATAAGAACCGAGACGCATAGTTGCACCATATCTTGATTCCCTGATTAATTTTACTTGCTCTGGAATAAAATCTATAACAGGATGCTTGGTAGTTGAATCTACCTCTGCTGAATTGGCATCTTTAAAACCGCAAACATTTCTTGCATATTCTACAACTGCAAGTTGCATTCCAAGACAAAGACCAAGGTAAGGAATTTTGTTCTCTCTGGCATACTTTATTGTTGCAATCTTTCCCTCGATTCCTGATAGACCGAAACCACCTGGGACAATAATGCCATCAACTTTTTTCAAAGTGGATATCTTTCTAGATTGTTTCTCAAACAATTTTGAATCAATCCATTCTATCTTAGGAGAAATATTGTTATTCCAAGCTGCATGTTTTACAGCTTCAATAACAGAAATATAAGAATCGGATAGTTTATATGAGCCAATGTCAAAATATTTCCCGACAATCCCGATCTTAATTTCCTTATTGAGTTTATTTACCTTATGAATAAAATTCTTCCACGTTTTTAGGTCAAGCTCTTCTTTTCTCAGGTTCAATTTGTGCAGAATCTTTCGGCAAAGCTCTTGATCCTCAAAAAGTAAAGTTACACCATAGACATTTTCAACATCCGAATCTGAAATAACATCTTCCTCGTGGACGTTACAAAACATTGCGATTTTTTCTTTTCGTGGTTTGTCAAGAGGTTTCTCTGTTCGGGCAATAATAAAATCTGCTTGGATCCCAATCTCTCTCAGAAGTTTTATCGAATGCTGCGTAGGTTTAGTCTTGGCTTCACCCAATGTTTCTAGGACTGGTACATAGGTTACATGGACGTAGATTACTTTATCTTCTTCCAGCTTCATTTGTCTAACTGCTTCAAGGAAAAGAACATTTTCGTAGTCACCAACTGTACCACCGATTTCAACCAATACAAAATCGAAATTTGCTTCCTCTGCTGGTGTTCGAATCCTTCTCTTGATTTCATTTGTAACATGCGGTATGGGCTGAACCGTTTTGCCAAGATATTTACCTTTTCTTTCTTTTTCAATAACTGCACCATAAACTTGACCGGTAGTAATATTGTGAGATTTTGGAATGTTAATATCAAGAAATCTCTCATAGTGTCCTAGATCTTGGTCAATCTCCCCTCCATCCTCTGTTACCCAGACTTCACCATGTTCTGTAGGTCGTAGAGTACCAGCATCACAGTTCATATACGGATCGATCTTCATGGCTGTAACTCTGTATCCATGAAGCTGTAGAATTTTTCCAATAGAGGCGGTAGTAATTCCTTTGCCTAAACCAGAAACAACGCCCCCAGTGATGATAATATAATTAACCATTTTACATCAACGGGAAAATAGAATAGGTTATGTGATTTAAATGATTTTTGTTTTGGCTATTTACTAATTTAAGGCCATAAAAAAGATCAATCCAGAGCCAAACCAAGTTATAGATAGTAAGAAGTACCATGCTACCCAAGGAGCTCCTACTATACTTTCCACATTAAAAATCATTCCTGATAATATGAATATCCATGGAAAGATTAGAAGTAAGAATACTTGAAGTATTTTCTTAACTCGATCGGATAGTTCTATTTCCATATATATCAGTACTTAACCCTTAGATCGCATTCGTATAAAGCATGTATTATTTAACTGTTACTGTTTTTGATGTTGATCATAAATAACAACAATTTATGTTTATCTGGTTTTTCTCATTGAAATAATTTAATACAGAATCGTGTTAATAATCGTTCATAGAAATTTTTCTTCATAAATTACAGCAAAAGCTCCGCTGCTGAACTTAATATCAACTATTTGTTTGTCCTGATTATTTTTCAACCATTTATTAGTTCCTTTCTCTGTCATAAAATATTTAACTTGTTTCATATTTTTGCCTCATTTGAAGAAAAAGATTATCCTTTATAAACCCTGATGACATGAAAAAACTTCTTTTAGGCCCTTTGCCGATACTTAACTAATTGGCAAAGGGCAAGGGCGGCCCGTGAAAAACATGGTCCAATAGAGACCTGTAACCCTGATTGGGCGCCCTCTATAACGACCAGTCAATATGTGCCATTGAGCACGAATAGGTGCCTGTCGTTATTTGCCCCATATACGCAATAAGGAGGTGATAATCCCTATGCGTACAACATATGTAGGAATGGACATACATAAAAACTTTATCCAAGCAGCTGCAATGGATGAAAAAGGAAACGTTTTACAGGAACAGAAATTCAGTAGTACTATAGCTGGTATAAACAGATTTATAGAAGGCTTAGATGCCCAGAAGATTAAAGCAGCAATAGAGTCAACATGCACATGGTATCATGTTTATGAAACATTGGATTCTCTTGGTATTGATACAACACTGGTTAATGTTCGAAGAACGAAAATAATAGCTGAGTCAAAGATAAAGACCGATAAACTGGATGCAAAGAGTATTGCTCATTGTCTACGGACAGGATTTATTGCTACGGCATATATACCACCCAGGGAGATAATGGAACTTAGGACTATACTCAGACATAGAATATCTCTCAAGAAAGAGATTGTAAGATATAAGAATAAAATACATGCGATACTACTACGGAATGGTATAAACCATGGATACAGCGATCTGTTCAGTGCAGGAAGTATGAGGTTCCTCAAGAATCTCAAACTTAATGAGTCTGATCAATACAGTCTAGAAAGTTACCTTACCATTGTCGAGACATTGCTGAAAGAGAAGAAACAGACAACAAAGAAAGTAGAGAATCTCTGTAAAAACAATAAGCAAGCAATGCTGCTTACAAGCATTAAAGGTGTTAGCTACTACAGTGCAATGATTATCATTACAGAAATCGGAGATATACTGAGATTTCTACATCCAAAGAAGCTGTGCAGCTATGCAGGGCTTGTCCCACGTACAATACAATCTGGAAACAAAGTGTATCATGGAAGAATTATAAAAGAATGTAACCAGAATCTCAAATGGATACTGAATCAATGTGTTCATGTACACATTAGATATTGTCCTAATACTCCTATAACAAAGCTGTATTATAGAGTGCAAAAGAAGAAAGGATCTAATAAAGCAACTATTGCAGCGAGCAGGAAGATGCTTACCTGTATGTGGCATATGCTTACGAAGGGTGAAAGGTTTAAGTATAACAATTAGAATTATGAAATAGAAGTTTTTTCATAGGTGTTTTTTCCGTTGAAAAAATGTTATTATTTAAGTTTAACTTGATTATTTTATATCTTTTACCTTGCCTAGATAAGATCCATCAAGAAGATAAACTTCAGCATTCGTAATATCAACAATTTTTCCAAACGGACCAATGAATGGTTCTTTATTAATTGCAATGCCTCCACAAAGAGGATTGAAAGCAGGCATGACAATTATATTTGGATTAGTAGAGTCCGGATATCTTTCTTTAATATTATCCTTGATAAATTGACCTTTCAGCCAACATGGTTCGAATGTTTTATAACCGAGTCTATCTGTCAACATTATAATAGGATGTGTATGACCTATAACAATGTGCTCACATTGCATGATCTCATCTCATGATTTCCGGGTAATATATGTGTCGAGCCATACTGTTGAATATTCTCTAGAAATCTTTTTACATCAATCCTTTCTTGTATAGTAGATGAAGGAATATTATGCTTTATATCACCGAGCAAAATGATTTCTTTAGGATCGTACATCTTAAAAAAAGAGATAAGACGTTTTGTCATAGATTCTGTTTGCGAAGGAGCTTGCAATCCCATCTCACGAAGCTCGGTTTCTATGCCAATATGTAAATCTGCGATTACTAGTAATTTCTTATCTTTAATAAAAAGCACATTTTCATTTACGATTGGCTGAATATTTGAAGGTTGCATTTTAACCCATAGGGAATAAATTACCTGGATTAATAATCAATAAAATCACATTAACAAATAGTTTTACATAAAACGCACAAAATACCCATATAAAGAGGGCCCCTACACCTTTTCCAATAGATTTTCCACCCTTTCCAACCCCATAAAAGTATTGTAATCCTGAGTTAGTTATGATACGAACTGGAATGGCGAGCAAAATAAAACCAAGTACCCATATTATTAATTCAATTCCAATAAAAGCTGCAAATACTAAAGATACTCCCTGCCCTAGAATGGCATCAATTGCACTTACGCCGAATTGGAAGCTAATTTCTCTATCCAATAAGACAAAAGCAACGATCAATGCGACGATATGAAATATCATCGTATATCGTTTGATTTTTTCATCAAGCTCTACGTTGACATTTATCTTTATATAAAAACGAAAGAAGAGATATAAACAAAAAGCCAAGATCCAAATTAAAAGAAGAGGAAATGGAAAGGCAACACCATCTTCACTTTCTTTTGCCTGAACAGTATAAAAATGATCTCCTAAAAAAACTAACTTATATTCTCCTTCAATCGTAGATTCCTGGGTTTCCTGCGAAATTGTGACATCGATGTTATTTGCACGTGCAAAACCAAAGCCTGAAAATGTTTGAGGAGAATTGTCAATTTGAAAGGTGCCGTCATATTCTGTTAGAACCATTGCGCCATTAGCTATCGCAGATAATGCAGTCAAAAGTTCATCAAATCCTTGTATATTTTGGGAAATGTCTGACACATCCGGCCCTCCAAAATATGAAAATGATGTGGAAATTTCTTCTAAAAGACTGGAAATATCAATAAATCCAGCGTTTGTAGGAGTCAGAGACAACTCAATATCTGTGGTGGTATCTGATGAAATTAGTGGAAATAAAAAAATTGAAGATTTTTGTGTAAGGGAGAAGCTAGTATCATCAATCAAAAAACACTTATCTGTCGGGTCACTATCCCAAATGACATTTCCAGAGGAATCTTCGATAATTACTCCACTTCTATTAGAAAAATGGATTAACAAAGAATACCGTCCAGTATGTTGTGTTTTGAGTTCAGATGCTGTCAATATGGTCAAAAAAGGGACAGTAGTTCCTTGAATCATATCTGAACTGAGAATTGAAGTAACAGCAAAATCAAATTCTGACTGGAGCTCAATCTTTCCATTGTTAGTGCCAAAAAGAGTGAGGCCTGATTCCGTTTTCAGTTTAACATTTGAATATCTTTCTAGGCTTAAATCTATTATTTCTTCTAACGATTTATTTTCCAACTCCTGGACATCTACTATTATTACGCTGTCAATATCTTCAAAAGTACTTGATCCAAATAGGGGAAGGATATTTATTCCTTCAAAAAAAGCTATATCGCCGAAAGAATCTAATTGATAGCCTTGAAAAACACCAGATATACTAGTACGACCTACAAAAAAAGGATTTGTGCTTGCATCGATTTTGCCTTCTAAATGGGAAACCGGTGAAAGTAATTGAGCATCAACAGATATAGTAAATAGAATTAATAAGCATCCCATCATTAACAGAGTTTTAATCATTCTGTCTCTTGATTGAGAGAGTATTATAAATATTTTATTAATGAATGTACACAATTCAACCAATTTATAAGAACCATCGGATTTAAAGACTGTTTTTCTCGTTAAAAGTAAAGAATGTAATTAAAATAATAAATAGAAAAGAGAGGTATTTTTGCCCTTCACCTTATTGTTATAAAGACAAGAAATACAAAACCATCTGCTGTTTTTGAAGCCGTTTGTATACCTTCTCCACTTGCTTCAACAGTTATCTGAACTTTTCCAAGTCCAAAGATCATTTTATCTGTTTTTATCGAAGTTTCTTCTCCGACGACAAGAGATTCTACAGTTCCTTCTGTTAAAATGTCTATTAATCCCAGAATTCCTCCCTCAATAGTTATGCTCCAATCAATATCTGTGGCATCTATTTCACCAATATTTCTTATTTTTGTACTTATAGCACCAATATCGCCAGAGATAATTCCGATTTCGAGCTCAGCTCCAACTATATCAACAATCAATGGTTCTGACCAGTCTGATTCTGCGTCGTATTTGTCCTTTGCTTTTACCCTAATTTCGAAATCACCACCAGTTTCCCATGAGTGAGATGTTTCTACAATTTCTCCCGAATCTATGAAATTAGTCCAATCATCTACAATAAAATCTCCATTCCAATCCCAACCATATTTTATCATATCTCCATTAGGATCGTTGGAGCTTGTTGTAAAATTATATGGCACTCCAACTTCACCACTGCTGGGTCCTGATGGAATATCAGGTGTTTCTGGTGGTAGATTTTGTCTTCGATAATAAATATCAATATCCGGAAAATTGATCTCTTCTTCCCATACAACATGTGCCATTCCATTATTATCAACAGCCAAGTTGGGGCCTCTTGATTCCAACACACTTCCTGTTGAAATGACCTCTGTAATGGTCCAATCTTCACTTATAGGTTTCATTTTGTAAAAAATATCTGAATCCCATCCAGCACCACCATACTCGGAGTAATCAATCCATGCTACATGGATGCTTCCTTCATTAACCGCTATGGAAGGTTCAAAAGCCCAATCTGAGCTTTCTGTGGATACTAGTTCAGTTGTTGTCCATTCACCCTCATTTGACTTTTGTTTATACACGACAAATGAATCCCATGATTCAGTAAATTCATCCCATGCGATGTGAACAGTTCCATCAGGTTCTACAGCTAATGATGGCCAACTAGACTCGTTGTAACTTTCTGATGAAACTACTTCGGTTGTTGTCCATATTCCATCGCCTGATTTCATCTTATAGAAGATATCCCAATCTTCAACTGAATCTCTATAATTTGATAGATCCATCCATGCAACGTGAACAGCTCCTGAATCATCGACGTCTATTACTGGAACAGCTGTTAAATTTGTACTTTCAGAGGACACAACCTCGGTCGGATAATCTTTCCAATTGCCACCGCTAGGCTTCATCTTATAATAAATTTCTGTATCATCTGTATTACCTTCATAATCAAATTCATCCCAAACAACATGAATAGTGCCTTCATTATCAACGGCTACTGATGGATATAGAGAATCATTTATACTTTCTACGGAGACCAATTCTGTTGTTGTCCAATAACCATCTATTGTTTTCATCTTATAAAAAATGTCATAATCATCGCCGGAATCGCCGTAAGAACTATTCTCTGCCCAAACAATATGTACTGTTCCATCTATTTCTACTGCCAAGGATGGGAAATAGGACAATTGATTGCTTTCTGTAGAGACAACTTCAGTAGTTGACCAGTCGCCACCATTTGGTTTAAATTTATAGACAATATCCACAATGCTGTCAGAACCGCCATAATTAGTTTCATCCATCCATACGACATGAACAGTTCCATTGATATCGACAGCCACTGAAGGAAAGGCAGCCCAGTCAGTGCTTTCTGTTGAAACAACTTCAATGTTTGTCCAATCTATAGGATTTCTTTCACAAGTGGGATTTATCCATGGTTTTGGAATTGGTATCACGTTTTCTTTATAACGTTCTTCAGGAAACCTTGATCCTCTGCTAATTGCACTTATACTTGGTACAATACTAACCCCAATAAATATAATTATAACACTTAGTACTATTAATTTTTGAGATACTTTCTTCTTTTTCATTTTATTCTCTTCCATATCCTATTTATCAATATAATGTGGCAAAAATACTATTTAAAAGATGTTGTACAAGTCTTATCAAAAAAGAAAAGGGTTTAATGAGTCAGACCAATTGGTACTGTTAGTATGTAATGTACAAAATCGCTTCTATCAAACTGAACCTGTTTTGTCCACTAATTTTAAACTATTTGTTGCACTTATTATTCGAGTACACATCAATAAAGGAATTTTATATGCATTGTCGATGGTCTTACAAATATTTTTTCAAGACAGAAGGGATCTCTTCAATTATATCAGTTGCAAGCAGTCCATAAGATTTTTTCTTAAATGCTTCATTACCTGTTTCACCATTTAGAAAAGCTGCAATTCTCGCTGCGTTATAAGGCTCGACCTGTTTTGATAACAATGCACCAATAATTCCAGCTAGGACATCGCCTGTACCACCAACAGTCATGGCTGGGTTATGAATATCATTGAGCTTCGTTCTCGTTCCATCACTAATAATATCTGTAGGTCCTTTTAGTAAAATGGTCAAACCTAGTTTTTTTGCCCATCTCTCAACTAAGTTTTTTCTTTCATCGAGATCATCTGAGAGACGAATGCCAGTGAGATCATAGAATTCACCAGCATGAGGAGTGATAACTGTTTGTGAATGTTTAACAATATTTAGATTTTCACCGACGACTTGAATCGCATCGGCATCAATTACCATTGATTTCTTCTGTTGTACAGAGAAACGTAAAATCTTCTCAATAGAAAGTTTCGTGGTTTTATCTGATCCTAGGCCCGGGCCAATCACCATAGTATCAATTTTTTTTATAAGAGTTTCGATAACGCCCATATCTTCCTGAACAAGGATTTGCTCATGAGACAGTTCCTTCACAATGAGATTTAACGAATGCAGAGCCATGGATCTAGCCAGTCCCTTAGGTTTTATCAATTGCGAAACTGAGGTGATTGCTTTCGCGGCTCTACCTGGGGTAGCAATGTAAGCAAGATCTGCACCTGTTCGAAGCGCAGCAAGTCCAGATAGTGCCGGTGCGCCAATGTATGGCCCGCCTCCCACAACTAGGACCTTTCCATTATCACCTTTATGTGAGTCTTTTTTGGGTCGAGGATAATAAACAGAGAGTTCTCCTGGTCCGACATAGGCATCTGCTTTTTTTGGAATGCCGATGTCAACTATGCGAATCTCACCGCTATTGGTTTTATTCATTCCTTCTTTAATATCATGGAAAGTGATAGTATAATTAGGTTTAATAGCGAGATTTGTTCCTAGTCCAGTTGGGATATCAATAGAAACAACAGTTTTATTTTTTTTATAAAGAATTTTTTGAACGATTAATGAAAAAGGTTCCCTTAGGTCGCCTGATAGACCTATCCCTAACATGGCATCTATAATGACATCATTTTCTTTAAGTAAATTGTCAATCTTATCGAGATGATCTAATGTATAAATCTCTATATCCAGATCTTTTAACTTGGATAAATTTTCTTTTGCAATATCTGTTTTTGTTTCTTTTCCAGTTAAAAATACTGATACTTTGGATTTATTGTAAAGATATCGTGCTGCGACAAATCCATCTCCCCCATTGTTGCCAGTTCCACAAAAAACGATTATACTTTTGTTTGTAAGTGTTTTATTTTTAATAATAAAATCTGCAACAGCTTTTCCAGCATTTTCCATTAACCGGGATGTTGGAACGCCGTAGTACTCTGAATTTTTATCAAGCACATGTACTTCTTTCCCTGGAAGCATATCAAAAATGTTAAACAGGTAATAAGCTATATATTTTAGGTATTATCGAGGAATATATTTTCCCAGTTAATAATTATCATATCTAGCAGGTTTTAACATCAGTTATAGTTTGTTTACAATTTTCTATTGTTCTTTTATAGAGTTTATCATCAATTGAATATACACCTTTTAGCGAATCTTTTAATTTATCATCGTTTAAGGTTACTAACAATTCATTGATGTGCTCAATTATCTTTTTCTTTGGACTGTTTTTTAAATGAGTAATGATATCCTCAATATCGGGCATTTCATAACAGAGCATGATAATATCTCTTTTATCCGCCATTCTCATTGAATGAATTTTTAATGCTATTAGCATCTCTTTTTTTGCAATTCTCACTTTGGCTTTATTTGTTTGATTCCAACCACTTGTTTCCCTGAATTGAGAGTTTTTAAAAATATATTGAAATGGATAATTATATCCAGTTTGACGAGATTGAACTCCACTAATTAATAAATCAATACTTACAAGGTCTTTTTCATATCGTTCAAATTTACCGGAATATGCTAGATCTTCTTTCCCAATTGTAAATTTATAACCGTTATCGGAAATCAATTTCTTAAAAAAGGATACTTCATGTTCAGGTATTACAATATCTAAATCAACAGAAAATCTAGGGAATCCATATGAGGTGACAGCATATCCCCCAATGATCACATATTTTCTATCCTTGGGAATAAGATTTAAAAAACTGAAGCATGTTTTTTCTCTATCGGAAAAATCTGTAATCATGATGCCACCTGCTCGTAGTTATCAAATATATTTAAATGATATTTTTTGTCTAAATACTCCAATGCCGGTCTGTATAAATAAATATTTTTTTGACAATATTGTACTATTTCCTTTAATGGAATAACTGTATTGCCCTCTTTAATCTCAAAAGTAAATCTTTCTTTTGGGTGTAAAACATAGGTTAAGCCAAATAACGTTTTATTTTCACCTTCTAAAACATATTCTACATCGTTTTGTTTAAAAAAATTATTCCAATACCTAATATCTTTTTTCAAAATGTGTATATGAATCGGTTTAAATCCCTTAGTAAAATCAGTCCAATAATAACCATCAGTCCATATATTAACCGCTGTACTATTTGTAAACGCATATTTTTTATCAGATTTTTCTAAAATATCATCTTTTTCTAAATTTTCTTTTACAATTTTTTTTACAAAGTCTTCTGGTTTCATTATTTGATATTTTCCACGTTTTACTCGCTTCATAAAGTTTAATCTGATTAAATCGTGAATAATTTTTGCAGGTTGAGAGCTTGGAAAAACCATCCGAAAGTCATCTATAGTAAATGTAGTATTTCCAAATGCATTGTATAACCAGCCATACATCTTCGTATATCTGTTCATAATTACCATTATGGTAATTAACAATATATATTATTTTCGGTAAAATATCTTAAGATGATTAACCTATGATTTAGTTCTCCTGTTGGAAGAATTCCTGATTAGAGACTAATTTCACTAGTGATCGATTATCTTGGCATCATTTTCATTGTACTACATAACTTTTATAAATCGTTCTACATTAATATAACATTTATTACATACGGGAGGATATATGGATTTTCACAAATTCATTAATATCGTTAAACTTGGTCGAGGAATTGCCCATGCCGCGATTTTGGTGTATTCGTTGGGAGCACTATTTGCTGTTGTGATCGGCGCGTCGTTTGATGTGTATAGGTTTATTTTTGGTTATGCTATTGTTTTTAGCGGTGTTCTGGCTGCGGGTTATACGAATAATTATTATGATGTTTCTATCGACAAGTTTGCGATTCATACGCCTTTTTCAGGGGGAAGTGGCATTCTTGTTGATCATCCCGAGTTAAAAAAGACGATAAGAAATATAATGGTTTTTCTCTTTAGCTTGTCGATTCTACTTGGTTTGGTGTTTACAGTTGTGTTTTCGTATCCTATTACATTTTTCGTGTTTGTGGTAATTGCGAATTTCTTTGGTTGGAGTTATACTGCACCGCCCTTGAGGCTGGTGTATCGAGGGTTTGGTGAAATCATTACAATGCTTGGGACTGGTTTTCTTATCACCGGATTTGGGTATTTTGCGGTTATGGGGACGATCGATGCATCGTTTGTTTTATTTTCTATCCCATTATTATTGTTTGGATTTGCGTTGAGTTTTTATTTGGAGATCCCTGACAAAAACGTGGATCGTCAGGGTCACAAGATCACGTTGGTGACTCTAAAGGGAGAATATCTTGGATTTGTTATCGGTGCTGTTTCGTTAGGTCTTGCAACTCTTTGTTTTTTGATGTTTGGTCTGTTCAATGTTTTTTCAGGGGGCGTTAATTTTTTCCTAATTGGATTATTTTCTTTAATACCAGTCGTCTTAGGGATTTGGGGTCTTAGAGAATATATTACAGATAAGACAAAAATGATGAGAAGCCTGTTTCGTACTACTGCTTGTATTTTTGTTGTGTATATTCTTATTGATGTCTATTTTTTGTATGTGATACTAACATAGAAAAATGTGGTATATGTAGAGGTCCTAAGTAAAATCAGTTAGCTAAGATAAGTTTTTCCTGTTTGAAAAATTTCTAATTAGAGACTAATCCTATTTTGATTATTAACCTAGGATCAGAGAATTAAGGAGAAATCAAATTGTAATCTTCAAGGATCTTATTCCATTTTTTATCCATCATCTTGATTTCCTTAAATTCTGACATATCAATACCCGAATTTCTTTTCATTGTCTTTATGGGAAAACCATTCTAAAATAACATTTAAAATCATTATTTTATCCTCAAGAATTGTATAGATTAGTCTCCATGCATTAGGAAGATCATATTTCCATAGGTTTGTTATTTTGTATTCTTTTACATAAATCTTCGGCCATAATCTTTTTGGAATTTTTGTTCCACACAAAGGATTTCTCTTTAAATCTCTGATTGCTCTTTCAATAAACTGATAAAGTTACTTATCCTCAAATTTTCCATCTTTCAAAGTATTAAAATCATTTTCCAGTTTTGGTGTAGCAAAAGCAACATAAATAGGTTTATCTTTCATCGTAGTTTTACTCCAGATGAAATTATCTTTTTGATCATATCTGGATTCCATGTCCAAATGATTCTTCCATCCTTATCAATCATAATTTTTCCTGATTCTTCAAGATAATCGATTATCATGCAGTAGGTCTGATACATAACTTTCTTGGGTAAGGCTTTCCAAAGCTCTGTTTTTTTTGGGTAATCCATTTTTTGAATTGTTTCTTCTACCATTAGAATTGTATCTAGTTGTGGATAGTGTATTTTCTTTGTCATCTCGATAAACCTATTATATAAATTTATATAACTCTCATATTTAAGATTTTTGTTTAAATTTGTCATTTTAATCATTTCTCCCCTTCAATTATTTCAAAATCATCTTTATTTCTGTACAAATATCTTGCATACCATTTTGTTTCGTCTATAGCAATAGATTTACATGAACAATAGATAAGAGTCCCTCTCTTATCTCCTTCAATTACATCTCCGCATTTTTTACATTTGATCTTCATTATCAATTCCAAAAAATATTACGATGTTTCTCCTTATAAATATTTAAATAGGGTCATTGAAAGTATTATTTAATAATACAAATAATAATACTCTAATCATGTTTTATGATTAGAGAATAAGATTTCTCCGAGAAAAACACTTCATAACTCTATCGATGTACAGTAATGCAAGTTTGAAGATGTTTTTCTCGAAGGAAAAAATTACTTCAATCATAAAATATGATGAAAGTTTGAAGTTAGTATTATGTTTTATGATTAGATTCAAACTAATTGTTTATATATTGTTTGGTTATTCTTTGCTTGAGGAGATGAATAAGCAGTTAATTATCGAAATAATTATTCTTTTGTTAGCCGTTAGTTTAAGTGGATGTGTGGATGAGAATCAATCTCAAACACCTGATGAATCCTTAACGCTTCAGGATACTTTTAATTCTAAATTTGGTTCGTTACGAGGATCATTTGAAGAATTAGAAGAACAATCTTCACTTGGAATCTTTTGGACTAGGCCTCATCCTGGCGATGCGATTTGGAATGAGGTTGAAAATACACCCGGTGATTACAACTGGGAACGGCTTGATGATAGTATCAAGATAGCTCATTCTCTTGGTGTTCATCCTCTTATTACTATCTGGCCTTTTGCAGAATGGGATCAAAACAATTGTCACTCTGATTTACCTGTCAGTCCTGATCCTTTTGGTGGTATTCTGCCTGAACGCAAAGGAATCCCGTGTGACTGGCAGAGCTATCAAAACTTTCTTACTGTTCTTGTGGAGCGTTATGATGGAGATGGTGTTGATGATATGTCTGATCTTGCATATCCCGTAAACTATTTTGAAATTGGAAATGAACCTGAGATGAGTGGTTATAATACGTTTTTCCAAGGTACACCAAGTGATTATGCTCTTCTCTTGGAGAAAAGTGCTGAGGCGATCAGAGAAGCCAATTCAGATGCGAAGATTCTCCATGCGGGTGTTGCTTCAAGTGCGAACTTTTCTGAAGATTTTTGGATGGAAGTGTTTTCAACAGTGGGAATAGGTGATTTTTTCGACATTGCTAATGTTCATGATTTGGCGGTTACAGATGATGGTAATGTTGGATTTATGAAGCAACTTTTGGAAGAAAATAACATTTTTGATAAAGAAATTTGGGTTACTGAGTTCAGGCTTTACGGTGGTCCAGGTCAGGAGGAAGTGTTGGATCAGGATGCTTTGAAAGAGAGGATTAATTCGACGTTTGCAGCTGGCGCTCAAAAGCTTTTCTTGCTTTTACCGGGTTATCCTGAGGAGATGAGTGAAGAGTTAATCATTGTATTGGAAGAAATTATCAGTTATCATCAATGAAAAATCCGATTAACCACAAAACAAATAGCACAAAAAGCAAGGGATGAGATTTGAATTCGCTTTTACCATTATTACAAAGATCAACATTTGAATATGCAGACGAATAACATCTCCATATGCAGATGATAATCCTGTGGAGGAAAGTGAATACCCAAAAATATAAGTTCTACGAACTGATTTCCTGTTTTGAGGATGGGCCATATGATAGATAAGATAGAAGATTTTGGTCGAAATGCCGGAAAAATATGGGAGACGCTTAATTCTCTTGGTGCTCTTACACGAACGAACTTAATAAAAAAAACGAAGTTAAAAGATGATGAGTTCCATGCTGCCGTTGGATGGCTGGCAAGAGAAAACAAGATATGTAAAGATGGTGCAACGTATAAGCTCGGTGAGACTAATCTGACTGATAAAATCGGAGGAGATGCCAGTAGGATATGGGATGTTCTCTATAAATACAGAGACATTGATGCAACGTATATCCCAAAGTTAACAGATATTCCAAAGAAAGATACATACGTTGCTCTTGGTTGGCTGGCATGTGAAGGAAAGGTAACGACAAAGAAGGTAAAACCAAAAACACCTCAACTACATTTCAGGCTGAAATAAACCGTTATAAAAAGAATTTAAAAAATTGAGGTTTTCTTCTGTTGGTTTCAAAATATTGTCTAATCAAGATACAGTGATTAGAGACTAAAACTATCATTATATTCTATGACTAGAGTCTGCTGAATATCAATGTCGTTCCTAGGAGTGTATAGCTTTTTTCAAGGAAAGATCCTAGATATCATGATTCCTTAATTAAATATTTTTTTAAGGATTAGCTAAGACGGTCACTGTTCCAGTAGAAGCTTTAGCCTTGAGTGCCCCATCAGCTGAGTCACAATAAATGACAAAACCTGTTGATGGACTGTTTGGTTCAGTTATCGGATCAAGATTAATGGCACCATTTACATGAAGTTTATTTTCCATATCTATTGTCCCAATACCGACGTTGCCACTGAAATAACCTCTTCCTTCAAACCAGCCACCATAGAATCCAAAACCCAATAAACCGATATAGCCATTTCCGCAGACACCTGCATGCCCCCCTTCTCCAGTGATGCCAGTTCCTTCATAAATAGTGCTCACACTTTTAATACCCAATCCACCTTCTGCATAAATGGCATAATCCATATATGGGTTGTTTGTTTTAACATAGAGCTTTGCATCTCCTGGCGGTGTTCCTCCAATACCTACATTTCCCGTAGGAATTGCAGTCATATGTGGTGGGTTACTCCAGAAGTTCCAATCTTGATCACGAATATAAACTGGTGTGATGCTATTAGGTTCATCCAATTCTATATCATGCTCCATTTGAGGGTCTGCCATCGCACTAGAAAAAATAATTGCTATGAATGACACACTTATTGCTGCTGTTAGGCCCAGCCTAATTTTCTTATTTCCATATTTTTTCATACATTTTCCTCCAAAATTATATGATTAAGATGTATCGACTACAATTTCATACCTAACTAATTATCTTCTTAGTATAGTATTTGTAACAATGAAAAAGAATAGGAACTCGTTCCACCATGTATCATTTGGAAGATCAAGACCAAGTCCTGCTTTTTTGTACTCTTGGACTAATTCATATGGTGAAATATGTGCTGGGAAAAAGATAGATAATCCATGTGTTTCTTCCATACTACTACCATGGACTTCATGGATAACAGCCTCGTTAAAAGCATCTAATACCGTGGTTTTTTTCGATGATGCAGGGAGGTGTTCTATAAATCCTTTTAGATCATAGACTTCAAAGACTTCAGCCCATCCTTGATAATCAGCGAGAAGAAACGTGTTGTCATGAGTAGTTTTCACGTTACGGTACGAGCGTAGCCAATGGAAGATAAAATATTTTGCTAATTCATCAAGAGCCTGTACTAATGGTTCAACTTTATCTGCTTTTATCGCACTCGCTGTCAGGACATCAGTAGGTGGATGACCTTGTTCCTGGAAGGAATTCACGATCTCTATGCCTACGTCTTCATTTGATATGTCTGGGTTACTTGTGAGTAGTTGGTTGGTATCGCCACAGATGCCATCCCACCATGATGCCCAAGCAAGATCCTCACTTCCAATATAGACATCTACGAGACCACGGAGTTCATAGACAGCTTCTAAAGATGACATAAGACAGGCAAAGAAACAAATCACGTCGATACCCTCTGATTCTGTGAGTGCTTGTTGTAATTCATCCATGGTAAGTCCAGGATCGTTGTTGGTGGTATCCATACAGGCCCCTTTCCAACCCCCTCCATGATCATATGCCCATAGAAGATAGCGATCTGCTGGATAATTTTGTTTTCCATAGTCGATGAAATAACTGAGTGTTTGAGGATCTCCCATGTTAATCTCACCAAGTTCCTCAAGGACTATTTTCGAATGATTCTCATCAATGTAATATAAAAATGCAGGTTCTTGCTCTTTATCTTGTATGACTACAACATTGACTTGTTCTGTTGATGCTATTTCATCAATAAAGATTCCTTCTAGTGGATCGAAATTATTGGAATCATAGTCGCAATCGAGATAGTAGAGTGTAGTCCATGCTTTGTTTTCTGAAGTATTTACGCGAGATATATCTTTTTTAAAATTTGCTCCTTGAGCAGGAGATATTATCATACAAATTATGCTACAAACAACGATATATACAATAATACGTGCCTTACTTAATCTAATATTTGAATTTTTCTTCATATTTTCCCCAACTCCTAATTAATTATTAGTAAACATTAATATATAAAAATTTTCCGTGAAAAGTTGTACAAAATAATAAATGACTTTAATAGACATAGCCATTTGTACAAACATTTCTCGTCATGAATTAAATGCATTTTTTATTATTAATTTCTTTTACAAGTTCAAAGAGATTACAGAAGAAAAGTCAATTTATATTTACAAATAGTAAAGTTTATATAACAAAAAGTAATATATATTTTACATGGGAGTTGATTAATATGGACGAAAAAACATATTCAATAATACGTAAAATAATGGTAGTAATTGTAGGGGCTGGCGTAGCAATATCGATACTTCTTGAAAACTTGATTATAGCATTTGCAATAATCATATTTGGAATGGCGATCTTAGTAGGATTAAAAAATAAGTTAAAGGTAAAAATAGAAGATGAACGAATTTACTCTATTGCTCAGAAAGCATCAATGAGAACTGTCCAAATTTTCGGTTTTATCATAGCAACAATAAGCATTCTCATCCTAATCTTTAGAGATCAATATCCAAACTTTGAACTAATTGGCTCAGTATTAGCATACACTGTTTGTGGATTTCTCGTAATTTATGGTGTGTTCTATAGCTATTATTATAAAAAATTGAGTGGATAATGATGAGAAACAGAATTAAAGTTTTCAGAGCCATACATGATTTAACACAGAAGGCACTAGCAGATAAGCTTAAAGTAACAAGGCAAACAATACTAGCAATAGAAAAAGGAAAATATGATCCATCGTTGGAACTAGCATTTAAGATAGCAGAATTTTTTAAAGTCAAAATTGAAGACGTTTTTCAATATAAGTGATAGTAAAATCAATACCAATAAATCGTTATTTTTTACTGGTAAGCAAATTGGCAATTATCTAAACATCATGAAAAAGATTGCCATAAAAATACAATCAAACCTATTACAAAAATAATAAATCCTGCTGCAATTAAGAGCTTCCGATTCTTTTTTTCTTCTTCTGTCAATTCTGACCATGGTTTTTGATTTTTTCCTATGCTAATCCCGATAGATATGCCTATTGCGATACCAATTGCTATTCCGATTGGAATACCAATAACAAAGTCACTCATTTTTCATACCTGGTATGCCAATAAAAGGGAGGATATTTAAAAGTTCTTACAGTGTACTGTCAACCTAGATCGCTAACATCGGAATTCAAAGAGTATGCAGATATATTGACAGCAAAATCCTTTGGGCATTTATTCTCTTTAGGAAATGTTGGCGATGTCGCTTTAATTTACAGATTAAAAAGATTTTGAAGAGAACTTTATAAAACAATGCTGGTTTCAGATACTGTAATTGGGGAGTTAAAAATGGTATATTGTTATGAATGTGGTAAGAAAAACGATGATGATGCACGATACTGTACTAAATGCGGTAGTTATATAGCTAAGCATGGTACCCTTGAAAAGGATATAGAGAAAGCTGCTGAAGAATTTGGAAGAAGGGCTGAGCAATTTGGCAAAAGGATGGAAAAAAGGGCAAGAGAATTTGCAAAATCAATAGAAAAACGTACAGATTTAAAAACAAAACAGTGTCCAGCTTGCGGGGCAGAGCTTTATAGCGATGCAAAGTTCTGTTGGAAATGTGGGAAGAAAATTTAGTGATTGGAGATCAAGATTCATATTGTCTTTTATGATTAAAGTTCTAATTCTATAAAGAATGGTCGTTAATAGCTTGGTATTATGAAAATACCCTGTTATAGCAATTTAGCGAATAATGACAAAGATCAAGAAAACGAAGCCATCAACTGTTTTTGTAGCAGGGGGTGCATTAGGTGCATCTGCTGTGACTGTTATCTGTACCCTTCCAAGTCCAAATACTGGTCTATCAGTTACTATTTCTACTCCGCCTGCTGAAATCGATGGAAGTGTACCGTTAGCCTGTCTGCCAAGTATTATGAGACCGCCTTCAAGGCTTATATTCCAGTTTACATCGTTTACATCTGCTTCTCCAGTATTTTTAATCTCTGCTGTAATCTTAAATAACCCACCTTTTATCTCGCCTATTTCAAGATTTCCTTGTGTTCCAAAGCCTCCTGAGAAGCAAGCGACTTTTCCGTTTCTACCACCAGCCACCATTTCCATGGAACCGTCACCAACAATATCTGGAATTGCTGCAATGGCATCGACTGCTGTGCCAAAGCCTATCGATTCTAACTCAGAGCCATTTACACCGTTAAGGAAATAACAGTAATTGCTTGTAAAGAGTGTGCCGACCAAGACATCATCTATCCCATCTCCGCTGATATCTGTTGTTCTTGCTATATTCCATGGCTGATCTGCTACAGGATGGGACCATATAAACTCCCCTGTATATCCATCGACCATAAATACTATTGACGAAGTACTATGTCCAGGTACAATATCTGGATGACCATCACCGTTTACATCATTAAACTTTTGAAATCTAGTTATGATAACACTTCCAATTGAATTGCTAAATATTTGATCTCCATTTGTAGCATCAAGTCCATATATATGTCCACCAAAATCTCCAATTATTACATCTTTTATTCCATCATCAGTAATATCATCAATTTGTTCTATAGCCCAAACTGATATCCCAGCAGCAGTAAAAGTCCAAGTTACGCCACCAGTTGCTCCATTAATTCCTTTAGCATATCCAATGGTTTCTACCTCGTTAGAACAACCAGCTACAACATCTGGATTATCATCACCTGTAAAATCCTCAACACCTATTACAGCAAATCCAGGGCCACCCAAGGGGCGTTCCCAAATTGATATACCAGTCAAGCCGTTAAGACAGTATATTCGTTTTGGGCCTGTATCAGTTGAGTCATCACCTGTTGCTGCCAATACATCGATCACTCCATCACCGTTATAATCGTAGCTGCAGTCTACTTGATAGACCCAGCCTCCACCACCATATTCGTGTGTATCATGAGTCCATATCTCTAGGCCGGTTTTACCAGATATGGTTCTAATTAAACGTCCACCCCATGCTGATCCTACTACAACATCACTGTATCCATCATCATTGACATCTTCAGTAATAGCCAAGCTATTTTGCATGTAGAGTGAGCCTGCATAAATCTCATGTTCCCACAAAACATCTCCCAACGAATGAGCATTTCCATTGAAGCATCTGATATAATCATCCTCAGAACAAACTATTACATCATCCACGCCATCGCCAGTTACATCTGGTATAGGAGCAATTGCTTTGGGGCTATTATCATAGCCTGTTTGGATGAAATACTGCCATAATGTATCGCCCATGGGATAGTCTTTTTCTAGTCCTGTTCCTTCAACAGTTACATAATATGGATTTTCGTCAGGATCATTGTTTGTGATGGTGAGTGTTGCGCTGTATTCCTCTGCTACTTCTGGATGGAACCATATTCCGATTTCCACTGAAGATAAGATGCCAATATCCATAGGGAATGAGATTTGATCATCGACGTAGAAATGGTCGTCATCAGAGATGATACTTTCGATTGTTAAAATCTCATCTCCAAGGTTTTGAATTTCCATTAGCCACCTAGTTGTAGCGTTAATTCTTACTGATCCATAGTTATGACTGTCTTCTGGTAGATAGATATCTGGTCCAGTGGCCACCGCGTTTCCAGTTAGGGTGATATCCACTTCTGGATGAACAGGATCATTGGATTCAATTGTTGCAATTGCATTAAGAGGTCCAATTTCCTCAGGTTCATAAACAATGGGTATTTCTGTTTGATTACCAGGACTAATTACTATAGGGAAGGTTAAAGGACAGTAAAGTTCAGTAGATCCAGTAAAATCAATACCACTTACTATCAGATCTGCTGTTCCTGTACTCTGCACAGTTGCATTCCATGTTGCATTCTCGCCAATAGGTACTACACCATAGTCATGGCTGGTAACTGGAACATATATCTCTGGAGTTCCGCCCCCCGCTAGATCAATCTTGTAAAGAAAATCCTGATCATATCCCTCACCTTCATCACAATACCATAGGTATGCTCCATCCCATACAATCCCTGCAGGGTTATTTCTTTCTGAAGGATGGCTTTCTAATGTATCACCTGTATCTGGGTCTATCTTGTAGAGAGCGTGACCATAATAATCTGCCATCCAAAGGTTTTCATTTTCCAAGCATAGATCCCATGGTTGATTATCTGGAGCAGTAAACTCCTGAAGAATGCCCCCCGTATCATTGACTTTATGTATTGTTGACGGGTCAGGGTAATAGGTAGCAACCCAGAAATCACCATCATCATAGGCAATGCCAGACATATAATGATTTGGTAAATCGAATTGAGAGATCAGGCTTCCATCCATATCAAGTTGCATAGCAATAGCAGGGTCTTGGGAGCCACCAGGATGATCAATTGTCCAAAGATATTGCCCATCATAGGTAAGACCAAATGCATCATCTTGAGGACCACTAAATAAAAGTTCATAACTGCCAGTGTCAGGATCTATCTGATATGCTTCATCTCCATCAGCTCCATAAATTCCGCAGTAGAGGTATGATCCATCATACGCAAGTCCAGAAGCAGCATCTGGAATTGTATATGTAAGAAGGATTGTCCAATTGTTCAGAAATAGTTTTCCTCCAGCTTCAAAATAATATTGAGCAGCTGTCAGCTCATTGAATAAAAGATTATTTATCTCAATTGAACCTGTCTCTTTTTCTTCATTCGGTGTTGCAAGTGTTCCAAACCAGCTTAAGATTAAAAATCCTACAATTAGTAATGATATTA
>Ga0111204_105_pt1 | contig 54950 bp, 52 predicted proteins | sample DeeMarSWOR136_30_FD_80378 | JGI IMG/M metagenome (GOLD analysis project Ga0111204, IMG submission 80378) | Crenarchaeota group archaeon SMTZ-80
GGCTCTAGCTCTTAAAATGGAAATAGGAGATAAATTTATAATTGCGAGTTCGCTAAGTTCTATTGGATCAACATATTATAATTTATCTGATTTCAATAATGCACTAGATTATTATTCTAAGGGAATAAAACTCGAAAAAGAAATTAATTATGAACCAGGGATTGCCTTCTCCATGAACAATATCGGAAATATTTATTTTCAATATAAGGATTATAAAAAAGCTTTAACTAATTATTTAAATTCATTCAAGATTGTTGAAAAAATAGATGATAAATGGGGGATAGCAAATATTTCAAATAATATTGGTAAAGTATATTTACAATTAGATTCTTTTGAAGATGCTTTTCTTCACTTAAATAAAGGATTATTTTACGCAACAAAAATAAAAGCCAAAGATTTAATTCAAAACAGTTATTTTTCAATATCACAATATTTTTTTGAGATAGGTAATTACAAAATGGCTTATCACTATTTAAAGCTTTTTTCTGATTTAAAAGATAGTGTATTTACTGAAAGCAACCATAGAATTGCTGAAATGCAAATAAGATATGAAACTGATAAGAGAGAAAAAGAAAATCAAATACTGAAGAGCAATAATTTTATTCAGAATTTAGAGTTAGAAAAACAAAACCTGATTAAATGGCGACTATACTTTGGTCTCGTAATCGTATCAATTTTAGTTTTTTTCATTTACTATCGCTATAGATCAAAACTAAAAATTAATATAGAATTGAGAAAAAAAATTACAGCAGCTATTAAGAAAAATAAAGAACAACAACAAATCATATTTCATCAAGCGAGTTTAACATCACTTGGAGAACTGGTGGCTGGATTAGCTCATGAAATTAACCAGCCATTACAAAATATTTATTTAGCCACGCAAACATTACAATTAGAACTTAAGGAAGAACATCCCGATTACTCAATAATCACTTTGAATGTAAATGATATATCCAATAACATAACAAGAGTACGAAACATAATTGATCATATTAGGATATTCTCAAGTAAGCAAAAGGATGAGATATTCACAAATTTTAATGTTAATGATTATATAAATAAGGCGCTTTTACTCGTGGAAAAACAATATATTAAAAAGGGGATTAAAATCGATTTAAAAACAAGTGATGATGTAATTCTTTTAACCGGTAATCCGTATAAATATGAGCAAATTATCCTAAATCTCTTATCAAACGCACGAGATGCCCTCTTGGAAAAATCAAAAATATCAAAAGATAATCCTCCCATGAATATCAAAATTGAAATCTATCAAAATAATAAAGAAATAATAACAATTGTTGAAGATAATGGTATCGGTATACTTGCCGATAAAATTTCTGAAATATTCACCCCCTTTTATACAACAAAGAGATTGGGTGAAGGCTCGGGATTGGGAATGTCTATAACTAAAAATATTGTCCAAGAAATGCATGGTAGGATTAAAATTGTAAGTAAACAAAATGAAGGTACAAGAATTATTATTAAACTACCCAATAACTAAAAACGAAAAGGAAATCATTTGAATACCCTATCTATCCTTGTCTTAGACGATGAGAAAGAAATCACAGATAAAATATGTAACTTTTTAAATAGAAAAAATTTTAAAGCCATAGGATCATATACCCCTAAACATGCTATTAAAATACTTGAACAAGTCCCCATCGATATATTCGTAATCGATGTACTCTTACCAGAAATGAATGGAATTGAACTACTAAAATATACAAAAGCTAAATTTCCTGATATAGAAGTAATAATAATAAGTGCTCATGGTACTATGGATATGGTAATTGAAGCTCTGCAAGCAGGTGCTATTGATTTCATGAAAAAGCCAGTTGAACTCCTAGATCTCCAGCTGGCTATACAAAGGACCGGTAAATATATTGACTTACAGAACCGCTTCCAAATAATGCAAAATAAATCCTCATTAATCTCAATCGAACTGGAAAATAGCATAGAAAAAAATTTTATAGGCGTCAGTGAGGATATAAAAAAAGTTATGGAACTTGCTACGAAGGTGGGAAAAGATAGAGATATTAACGTACTGATTTTTGGTGAGAATGGTACCGGGAAAGAAATTGTTGCAAGAATAATACACTATGCAAGTGATAGACGCGATCACCCCTTTCACCCTGTCAATAGCGCTGCTATTCCAGAATCTTTACTTGAGAGTGAGTTTTTTGGACATAAAAAAGGAGCTTTCACGGATGCGAAAGAAACTAGGAAAGGATTATTTGAGCTAGCCAATGGTGGATCGCTTTTTCTAGATGAAATTGGAGATATGCCTTACGTATTGCAAGCAAAAATATTAAGAGCAATTGAAGAAAAAAAAATTAAACAAGTTGGGAGTGAAAAGGAATTTACTGCCGATGTAAGAATCATATCCGCTACAAATAAAAATCTTGATAAATTAATTGAAGAAAAGAAATTTAGAATGGACCTGTACCATCGGATAAATTCATTCGTAATAAATATAAGCCCCCTGAGAGAAAGACCAGATGATATTGAACCTCTTTTATTACATTTCTTAAATATTTTAGCTAATAATAAAAATAGACCCATACCCAAAATCAAAAATAATGTGATTAAAGAACTGAAAAAATATCATTTCCCAGGAAATGTACGAGAATTAAAGAATATGGTAGAAAGAGCTCTTATCTTATGCGAAAATAATACGCTTGATATAAGAGATTTTGCACTCCCTGTGAATAAAAGTAAGATATCTCTACCTGTAAATCTAAATCTAAAAGATAATGAAATCAGATTGATACGACATGCACTTTTTAAAGCAAAACATAATCAAAATAAAGCCTCAAAATACCTAGGTATATCACGAGATGCCCTCATTAGAAGAATGAGAAAATACAATATTACAATCCAAAAAGATATCAATACACAAGATACTTTTTAAAAATATTTTATAAAACCGCACATGTGTGTTATATTAAAAATATATACTTCAAAAGCAATTAATGAGGGGGTGGAAAAAATACTTACTGTATCATACTCTAAATTGCTTTTTTCCCGTTTTAAAAGGCATTTGATACAAATAAATATCCTGTTTTTACTTTTTGGCATAATTTTGGTTTAATAAAAAGTAAAAGAGATAAATTGTGATAAATCTAAAACTATTTCAGAATCTATTTGTTGAGAAAACCATAATATTAGATTCATTTTAATCCATTAAGGGAGGTATCTATGTCAAAAGGAACCGTAAATAAGGTCATACTCATTGGTAGATTGGGGAAAGATCCGGATATGCGCTACACGCCTTCCGGCATAGCCGTTGCAAATTTTAGTCTAGCTACTAATCATGCAGTAAAAGATCAGGACGGTAATTTTAACGATAAAACAGAGTGGCATAGAGTTGTTGCTTATGGCAGGACCGCAGAAGTAGCCGGAGAGTACTTGCAAAAAGGAAAACTTGTATATGTTGAAGGCCGTATTCAAAGTCGATCATGGGAAGATCAAAACGGTCAAAAAAGATATGTTACAGAAATTGTATGCTCAAATATGCAATTGTTGGGTAGCAGAGCAGAGGCTGAAAGTAAAATAGAGGGAGAGGCTGAACAAGAAGAAGTAAAAGCACCTGATACAGAGATAAATCAAAATGAAGAAGGAGAAAATGATCTGCCTTTCTAATTAATTATATAACTATGTTGATCTCGTGCGCTTATTAATTTAAAAACATACAAACAATTTCAAATAAAAATCCCTCCATTGTGTCCTAGCTCCAACGGAGGGATAAGAGGTCTATTGTGGGAGGTAAGAATGGTTACTATTTACTACGTAAAATATATCTTACAGTTTCATATTTCTGTAAATCGATTTAAATTATTTTTATCCTTATCTTTCATTATATAAAATAAATGTTATAAAAATCTCTTTTTAAATCACTCTCTTCAAGAATTATCCCCATCATAATACGTTTGTTTTTATCCCAAAATCTCTTAAATTTGCTGACAGTTGTCCATATAACTTGTCAATGGATTTGAAAAAAGCACGGCGCTTAATTAACCAAGCAAAAGCTGCACGGATTTTTTCTCAAGCAAAATACTCTAATTTTAAAGTAGGTGCGGCTTTAGAAACAATCGATGGTGAAATTTATTCTGGATGCAATGTTGAAAGCAGCTCTTACGGACTCTCTATTTGCGCAGAACGTGTGGCTATAACCAAAGCGATATCAGAAGGAAAGAAAAAATTTAAAAGCATTGCTATTATTGGTCCAGATCAAGACTATTGTCCACCCTGTGGAGCATGCCGCCAATTACTTTATGATTACGCACCAGATATTACAGTACTATTGACCAATGGTAAAGAGATAAAAGAATATAATATTAAAGAATTATTGCCAATTGCCTTTGATGAAGCGAAATTAGTCAAAAAATGAAGAAGGGAATATTAATAGGTATTTCAGGCGCTTCCGGATCTGGTAAAACTTTAGTTGCCCAAAATATATATAACCGTTTAGGTTCTGAAAACCTCGTTATTATTCAAGAGGATTCATATTACAAGGATTTATCAGATATCCCATTTAATGAACGCGCTGATAAAAATTTCGACCACCCTCACGCCTTTGATCACGATCTTCTATATAAGCAATTATGCGATCTTTTAGCGGGAAAAACGATATTTCATCCAATATACGATTATAATACACATAGTCGGCGGGCAGAGACACGAGCCGTTGAGCCACATGCAATTATTGTTTTAGAAGGTATTTTGATTCTGAACGATCAAAACTTATGTAATCTCATGGATATCAAAGTCTTTATTGATACAGAACCAGACATTTGCTTCATACGCCGGCTAAAACGTGATATCGATGAACGTGGGCGTGATGTAAATTCTGTAATTAAACAATATATAGAATCCGTTCGGCCAATGTATAAACAATTTATTGAACCTTCTAAGCGGAATGCGGATATCATAATTCCACAAGGTGGTAAAAATGAAGTGGCTATAGATATTTTGACCGCTAAAATCGAATCACTTTTGAAAGAAATGTGGGCAAATTAAGTGTATACAATTGTTCCAAAACATATGGGTTGGATTGAGGTTATATGCGGTAGTATGTTTTCCGGCAAGACGGAGGAACTTATCCGTAGAATGCGCCGAGCACAAATTGCACGACAGAGAATCGAAATATTTAAACCTGCCCTTGATAAGCGATATTCAGAAGATGAGATTGTGTCTCATGATGCTCAAAAGCTACCTTCAAAACTAGTTAAGCATGCTAAAGACATCATACCTTTGGCACTCGAAGCCCAGGTCGTTGGAATTGATGAAGCACAGTTCTACGGTAAAAGCTTAATAAGAGTATGCAAAACTTTAGCTAATATGGGCAAAAGGGTTATAGTTGCAGGTTTGGATATGGATTATAGAGGAGAGCCGTTTCATCCAATTCCTGAATTACTGGCAATTGCTGAGGATATTTCAAAAACACACGCTATCTGTGTCATTTGTGGTAATCCTGCAAACTTTACACAAAGAAAATCACAACAAAAAGATAAAGTAATTATTGGTGCCTCAGATCTATATGAAGCGCGTTGTCGTAATTGCTTCGAATCTCCTGCCAAGCAAAGTATCAAGGAGAAAAAAAATAAATGATATCAATCTTATTTGGTATACTAGGAATTGCCGTTTTACTTGCCATAGCTTGGACATTTTCTGAAAGCAAAAAAAATATAAATTGGAAGATTGTCTTGATAGGCATTGCCTTGCAATTACTTTTTGCGGTCTTTGTCATTTTAACTCCATGGGGCTCTATATTTTTTGATGCGATAGGTAATTTCTTTGTGAAAATAATAAATTTCACGAACGAAGGTTCTGCTTTTGTATTTGGAGCTTTGTCAAATCAAGACAAATTTGACAAGGCATTTCCAGAAATATTACGAGATGAAGGAGTAGGATTTATCTTTGCCTTTCAGGTTTTACCCACGATAATATTTTTTTCTTCCTTAATGTCCGTGCTGTATCATCTGGGACTTATGCAAAAGATCGTCCAAGGTATGGCCTGGATTATGGCAAAATCAATGAATGTTAGTGGTGCCGAATCGATTTCTGTAGCAGCGAATGTTTTCATAGGTCAAACTGAAGCGCCCTTGGTTGTAAGACCCTATGTATCTCCAATGACACGTTCTGAGCTTTTGACTTTAATGGTTGGGGGTATGGCCACCATTGCCGGAGGAGTTCTCGCTGCGTACGTCAGCTTGTTAGGAGGAAGTGATCCTGCACAACAGTTACTCTATGCAAAGCACCTTTTATCAGCAAGTATTATGGCAGCACCAGCGACAATCGTAATTTCAAAAATCTTAGTTCCCGAAAAAGAAGAATCCAAGACAATGGGTACCCTGAAGATTACTGTGCAAAAGACATCTTCAAATGTTATTGATGCCGCAGCTACTGGTGCCGCAGATGGCTTAAAACTTGCATTAAACGTTGCAGCAATGTTACTAGCATTTATTGCTTTAATTGCGATGATCAACTGGATCTTATCAGGGTTTTTTACAGATATTTTAGGAATCAGCATTAATGGGAAGCCAATAAGTTTAGAATTATTACTAGGCTATACATTAAGTCCTTTAGCCTGGATAATCGGTGTCCCATGGCAAGATTCTGTAGTAGTGGGTTCTCTCATTGGTCAAAAAGTTGTTTTAAACGAATTTATTGCATATTTAAATCTATCCCAGCTAATTCCGACGGGAGTGCTCAGTGAAAAGGCCATCATTATATCTACCTATGCTTTGTGCGGTTTTGCAAATTTCGCTTCTATTGCCATACAAATAGGTGGTATCGGAGGAATTGCTCCCGATCGCCGTGCTGATTTGGCAAAATTTGGATTGCGCGCAGTATTGGGTGGATCCCTGGCTACTTTCATGACAGCAACAATAGCTGGTGTATTAACATCTATTTAATGGGTGGTGATGAATATGAAGCGTTTCTTTATATGGTTGGCAGTCATTGTAGGTATATTTTTTATTTTTATTCTGGTTGCATACTTATTTATATCTTCTTTTTTCGATACAGAACCGATAGTAGAGAACAATAGTTATGTCTTAATGCAAGTAGGGGGAGGCATAGAGGAATATCACCCACCGGATCCCCTGCAAGAACATTTTAGAGGTATAGCTATTGATCTCAAAAAAATTCGCCAAAGTTTAAAAATGGCGGCAGTGGATGATAGAATTAAAGGTGTCATCTTGGAAATAGGTTTCATGCAAACTGGATTTGCAAAAATACAAGAAATACACCAAATAATCAGCAGATACAGAGAATCAGGTAAAAAAATTTTGGCTTATTTAGAGTATGGTACAACCCGTGATTATTATCTGGCCAGCGCATGTGATTCAATCTTCATTCAACCAGGAGGTACATTACTACTAACGGGTCTTTTCGCTGAGGTTACTTTCTATAAAGGTTTGTTCGATAAAATAGGTGTTGAAGCTGATTTCGAGCACGTTGGCAAATATAAGAGTGCACCAGAAATATATACACAGCAAACGATGAGTGCAGCACAAAGAGAAGTTATAAATGAAATTTTAGATGCGAGATACTCTGAAATCATATCTATGATAGCACAAAAACGCCATCTATCCCCAGATAGAGTCCGTAACCTCATAAATAATGTTTCAGGATTTAGTGCACAAGAAGCACTTGAAAATGGGCTTATAGATGGTATTAAGTTTTTAGATGAAATTAAAGCATCTGTGGTTAAGAATGGAAAAGATCTTTTAAAAAAGATTAATGCTGTGGAATATTCCAGAATCTCTCCTTCATCAATAGGCTTGGAGGAAGGGCCCCTTGTAGCTGTAATTTATTGTTCGGGTACCATTGCTGGTGGTGAAGATACTTCAAATCCATATTTTGGTAATATCTTAGGTGCTAATCGTGTTATAAGAAATATTGAACATGCAGTTAAGAGTAAATCAATAAAAGCCATCGTTTTACGTATTGATAGTCCCGGTGGATCGGGAATTGCCTCGGATCAGATTTGGTATACTGTTGACAAGGCAAAAAAAAAGAAACCGGTAATTGCCAGTATATCAGATGTTGGTGCATCGGGTGGATATTACATGGCGCTTCCAGCAGATACAATCATTGCACAAAAACTCAGCTTGATTGGCAGTATCGGTGTATTTGCAGGTAAATTCAGTATTAATAAACTCTATAGTAAATTAGGTTTGAACACTGTCTCTCTGCAAAGAGGTGAAAACGCAAAATTGTTTTCACTAACCAGTAAATTCTCCGATTCTGAACGCAGAGTTGTAAAAAAGATAATAGAAGAATACTATGCAAATTTTGTTCAAAAAGTAGCACAAAGCCGTGATATACCAATTCCTCAAACTAACACAATCGCCCAAGGAAGGGTATGGATGGGGAAAACTGGTAAGGAATTAGGTTTGATAGACTTAATTGGCGGTTTAGATGAAGCTATAGAAACTGCCAAAGAATTAGCGAACATAGACAATAACATCGATGTTCGTCTTGTATATTATCCTAGAAGTTCCTCTTTTTTAACCCAATTTTTAAGAAATATTTCATTAACATCAGAGACTATAATTAATCCTTTGCAGCAATTAGAGAATTATCTCATGGAGATTCAGACATTTCCATTAGCAATAATGCCATTTTTTATAAACTGTAATTAGTTATCTATTTTTTCAATCAATTAGGTATAAATGCGGAAACAAGAAATATTCACATTATCAAATTGGCTAAGCTTTGCTAGAATATTTTTAGTCCTACCAATTTACTACTATTTATCAATAGATGATAAGGTATTTGCATTAATATTGATACTTATTGCAATTATTACAGATACCTTAGACGGTTATTTCGCTAGGAAATTGGGACAAATAACAGATTTAGGTAAGCTACTCGATCCTTTAGCCGATAAAATTTGTACAGCAGGAGGTTTAATAGCGTTATCTCTTTATCACGGATTTCCTTTATGGTTAACGTTTGTTGTTATTATCAGGGATGTGATAATTATTATCGGTTCTATTTTTCTTATTAGTAGCAAACATATTGTGGTAGCTTCAAATAAACCAGGAAAAGTCACGGTCTTTTTAGTGGCATTGTTGGCAATCTCTTATATCGTCAATATTGCATATCTATTTAAACCTTTACTTGTATTGGTTCTTTTAATGCTTACGTATTCAGTTATCAGTTATATAATCGTTTTCGTTAAATATATGAAAAATCAAAATAATGTCTGAGTTATTAGAATCTGTAGTTTATATTAAAAAATTCTCCGATTTTAATCCTAAAATTGGAATAATTCTCGGTTCTGGTTTAGGATCATTTGTGGATATAATGGACAGTCAAATTCACATACCCAGTAAAACAATACCCCATTATCCTCAATCCACGGTAGCAGGTCATGAAGGTTCTTTAGTTTTTGGTATGCTACAATCGACACCACTATTAGTTGTTAAGGGAAGAACGCACTATTATGAAGGCTACCCTATAGAAAGAGTAACTTACGTAGTTAGAATAATGTCACAATTGGGTATTAAATTAATAATAGTTACCAATGCTGCAGGGAGCGTCAATAGGAGTTTTAAACCTGGTGAGCTAGTACTCATTACCGATCATATTAACTTTATGTTCTGTAATCCTCTTATTGGTCCTCTAAAATATGATGGACCGAGGTTTCCCGATATGTCAGATCCCTATTGCGTTAAATTTCATCCAACGATCGAGAGTATTGCACTTGAGAATAATATACAATTAAAACGGGGAGTACTTTATGCCTCATCCGGCCCATCTTATGAAACCGCAGCAGAAGTGCAGATGATCTCAAAAATAGGAGCTGACATGGTGAGTATGTCCACTGTACCGGAAGTTATTGTAGCAAACCAGACTGGGCTCGATATAATTGGCATTTCATGTATAACTAATATGGCCACAGGCATTAGTACAAAGCCATTAAATCATAGTGAAGTTATGGAAATCGCAAATTTAGTAAAATTTAAACTCATAAAATTAATTACAGGAATAATTATGCAATTAAGTGGGTATTACTGATCTAAATAAACGATCTTCAATATATATGTATTAGTTGGCATAATAATTTTCATTTAAGTATATTCCTTTGTAAAGCAGTAGAAATTGATAGAAAATAATATTGTTATACTGTGATTATTATCATTATTAACTTAGTATTACAAGTCTACCTTTTTAGAAAATAGAGGAGGTTTTTTTATGAAACCATTTTCATGTAATAAATTGAAAGTGCTTCTTATTATACTGTTCCTCATGTTTTTTACTATTCCCCTCTTTAGTCAGGTTTCCGTTACCTTTCTTCTGAGTCCCACCATCCAAAATGCTCAGATTGTATATATTTCCAACTTTGATTTTATACAGCAAGGCTCAGCTCAATTTTTGTTTCAAGTAACCATGGAAAATTTTAGCGGCCAAGAACAATTTGGGTGGCTTGAATTCTTGATTGTTAAGGATGGTTATGAAATTGTAATCGCTAAAAGTAATTTTTTTCATCTTCCCTCCAATCCGCCAATTATTACATTTAATAATATTCAACTTATGACTGGTTTTCCTCTGCCACCATATTTTGATGATGAAATCCGGTTCGATGAGACAACGATTACCAGTCCAGATGAGTTTAGAAATGAAACTTTGCAAGGTGGAAGATTACCAGGAGGTCGATATATTTTCAATATTAAATTCGTAGTAGCCTCCAGCGGGGAAGAATTTCCTGCACCACCAAAGGAAATTATCGTCATTAGCTCCCCCTATGTATTGCCAATTGCCCCTGGAACGGAAGATTTATCGGCGCCAGAAATAATCTATACACCATTTCCGGTATTCCAATTTAACACGAATTTATCAGATCCTTTGGCTCTAGCAGGGGATCCTTTCATTGTTCAAGTATATAAAAAGCAGGATTATCATTTATCTGCAGATGAAGTACTAAGCACATGGCCTCACCTGGAATATAGAACAGGTACAACTCTCTTTCAATATCCACAAGGTGAAGGAGAACAACCTCTTGAACCTGGATCGTACCTGTGGCGAGTTCAAATGGTATTAATGACTACTAATGGTACTGAAATTGTCAACTCCCCTCTGTTTGCATTTAAATATACGGATCCCACCAATGCATCAGAAGATATTGTAGCAAGAGCTTCTGCTGATGAAGTGCTGAGATTATTAAGATATCTAATCGGAAACAGGGCAGATGTATATGCCGAGATGCTAAATGCCTATAAATTAACAACAATGAGAATCAATGGTGAAACTGTTGACTTAACGAATCTCTATAATAAAATTATCCAATATGAAGGAAAAGTGTTTAAGGTTAGTGAAATAGATTTATTGTCCACTCAAAATTAGGAATATAGGTATGAATACAAAAAATATTTTTAAGCTTTTATTACTATTTCTGTTTTCGCTCTTTGTTTCATCTTTGGCAGCAGAAACGGTCGCCATTGTAATCAAAGTAAAAGGGGATGTTAAATTTCTAAGAGAAGGTGTGGTAACTTCACAAGCCTTGAAGAGAGGATTTCGCTTACAAGATGGTGATAAAATAACCACAGGGAGTAAAAGCTATGCTGCCGTGAGATTTATCGATGATGCCAGTATGCTAAGAATTCGAGCCAACTCAACCTGTCGCATCGAAGGTAAGAAAGAGAAAAATCAAGTAATAAAGAATGTTTACTTAGAAGTCGGAGCAATATTAGCCAGAGTTACGCAACAGAGAGGTAAATTTACAATTACCACACCAACATCAGTTGCGAGTGTAAAAGGTACAGAGTGGATTAGTGAACATAGAATAGAAGGTGGAACTTTTTATTTCGGTATAAGTGGTGTTGTAGAAATTTCAAACGAGGCTGGTGCAGCACTGCTTCATGCTGGCGAAACTGTGGAAGTGCCAGATGCGAGAACAGCACCAATAACCCGGAAGTCCAGAGAGGGTGAAGGAGTATGGGATGAGGAATTCGGAGCTGTTGATGACTTCGAGTTTGAATTTATGAATGAATCCGGTCAAAAGAGGATGCTGAGATTCAGAATAGAAACTCAAGAATAATAGAATAAATAGATTGGTACATAGATTATTTTATTCTTAGTTGTTTTGTATTATTAAATATCGCAGTATTTCTATATTATTATTAAATAAATAGAAATGGAGTAAATGATGAGAACAGTAGTTTCTATACTCTTAGTCAATATATTAATGCTAGTCTCTTTGGCAGCGTTAAATAAAGTAACATTGTACCATGAGACTCCTATTGGGGTAATAAAAGGCGAGGAAGTAACATTTGAAGTAATGCTTACCTCTTCAAACTCAAAAATTTATGATATGCACTTATTTTTTAAAGAGATAGGTCAGAGTGATTATAAGGTTCTTCAAATGAGAAGCGACGGGTATTTGTACCATGTTACTATGAACACATCTGGATTTACAACGGGTCAACTACAATATTACATTGGATATGAAGGTGAGTTAGGAGAAATCGGAACGCTGCCCTCAGAGGCACCGCAAGTAAATCCTTATGTTATGCATATTGCGCCATCGCGTGAGAATATACAGTCCGAACAAATTGATATTGTAATTTTAAGCCCAGAGCCAGACGAAGTTATTCCTAATGATGAGCTGGTTATAGCGGCATCATTACTTGGTGTGTCCGAAAATTTTGATATATCTAAGACTCAGTTACTCATTGATGGCACAAATATTACAAGTATGATCGACTTTAGGGAAGAAGTTATAACCTTTTCACCTGGACAGATCAAACCAGGTCACCATAATATCGAATTGTTATTATATGATGCTCAAAATACCATGATCGGTAAAAAAGAATGGTCCTTTCGAGCCAGCGGGGCGGCACCAACATTTGGTAAATCATATTACAGAGGTAATGTTTTCGTAGAAAACAGGTATCAGAATATTGATTATTATGGTGAAACAGATAATTTCTTTAGAGCTGGAGGGCATGTCAGGGGGCGATATAATGCTTTAGATTACATGGCACGATTAGTTCTCTCTTCTGAGGAGTCGGATGAAAGACAGCCGGTTAACCGTTATGCTGGACAGTTACAGTATAATTTTTCCGAAAGAAATCATATTTATTTAAAGGGAGGAGATTTTATCCCATATTATAATCACTTAACTTTCTATACTAAGCGCATAAGAGGTGTTCAAACAGGTCTTGCTTTTGGATTTTTTACCTTTGATTTTGTTACGGGACAATTAAATCGCTCAATCGAGGGTAAATTCACAGTTTATCCTTTAGACACCGTTGGCACAAACAGTCCTGCAGTCGACGATACCCTAGTTAGTGCTGGTACTTATAATCAAACAGTACTTGCCTTCCGACCTGGATTTAGATTTGGTGATAATGTTGCCTGGAATTTGAATTTGGTGAATGCCAGAGAAGATAAAAATTCGATTAAGTATGGGGGTAATGTAAAAGAATCTATCGTGGCTGGTACAGATCTTAATATGAATTTCGATAATAGGCGTATTTTATTTGATGCAAGTTTTCAAGCAAGTATTAATAACAGCAACGCCGGTTTAGAAGAAATAGAATATGATTCATTAGCCCGTGTAAACGAGGATCTTAAAGACAACAGTGCTGCGAGAAATTATTGGGATTTTCTTAAAAGTACCGGTATGATCTCAATGACCCAGGGTTTAAATCCCCTTCCTAGCATGGCAATGCATTTTGAAACAACACTTAGATACTTCAATAATACATTAAATATTAAATATATAAATATCGAAAGAGATTTTGCAACTGATGCCAATCCATATCTATTAAAAGACATGGCAGGATTTTATATAAACGATAATTTCCGCATGATTAATAATCAGGTCTTTGTAAATTTATTCTATAATAATTTTAGCAACAGTCGGTCTAAAGAAAATTTACGCACATCAAATGGTGAATTTGGTGGTACAATCACCTACTTACCAATGCAAAATATTCCCTCAATTACAATTGGGTATACCAATATAATACGCTCAAACAAAGTAACTCCAGCAGATACTGCTGATTTTCTATTTCCAGAATTATTCATTGAAGATAATACCACCTCAAAGTTTACATTTACAGCTACATACAATGTGAATTTCAACAATATTAAAAATGCACTTTCATTTAATATAACAAATTTCGGTCGAAATGAAGCGGTAGAAGCTCGAAAAGAAAGTGAGAGTGATTTTACTCTCTTTAGTATTGGACTGAGAAGTAAGTTTAATTTTCCTATGACAGCGCGGCTTAATTATTCTCAATCTGAGAGTATGTTTGGTTCAAATAATAGATATGAAACGAATATAAACAGATTGTTTTTAGGTTTAGAATATCAGATCGCTAATTTTATGGGAAATGATTTTTTCATACCTTATATAAATTTAATTTTCCAAAATATTGAAAATATATATCCCTCCGCAGATCCATTTGACTCAAAGAGGAACCATTATACATTAGGATTGTCTTATAGAAATCAAAATTTAGGTGTACTTTCACTGCGCTTCGATCAACTAAGTTACCAGGTTCCAGGGACGGATAATTCTAAAAGAGATATTTCCGACTCCATCTTGAATGTAAGGTACGAATATAATTTCTAATTTAAAATTTGACTAGAAAAAATTGAAAGGGATTACCCCACTTGATTGTAGTCATGTGGGGTAAGATATGTTATGAAAAAGTTCAAACATAAGGAAAATGCATTAATTTCAATTTCTATTGCTTTAGCAGCAATTATAATATCACTGTTTTTAGCTCAAATTACTACATTTCGTAATCTTGAACTAGATTTGCTCGATTACCGTTTTAATATAAGAGGACCTCTTGATGTTTCCAATAGTCCAATTGTTATTCTTGCCATTGATGATCAATCGGATGGATCTACGCCCCACCGTTGGCCCTGGCCCAGGGAGTATTTTGCTCATGTAATTGAAAATTTGAACGAAGCTGGAGCAAAGGTTATTGGTGTAGATGTCATTTTCGAACAGGCCGATATTCATGGACCGGAATCTGATAATAAATTTGCAGATGTTTTAAGCAAGTTCAACAATGTTGTACTTGCAGGAAAAATTCATGTTCCCAGTGGGAGAACTGATATTGTAACTTTAGTACCACCCTATGAAAAATTCATCGCACAAGGCACCCTGTGGGGTCTTGTCTCATTTGACTTAGATGAGGATGGTTTCTACCGCAGATATCTCGTTGGGCAAAATTATAATGACGCGGTTTATAATTCTTTTGCCGCAGAAGTTATGAAAGTATATATGAATTTGGATCGCAATTTGCGAGTTGCAAATCTCGAAGATATATTTAAAATTGGTCCTTTTACTATTCCAAAATTTGATGGTTATTCTACGTTGATAAATTATTCAGGCCCTGCGGGAACTTTTCAAATGTATTCATTTGACAATGTATTGGATGATGTAGATTTTGACCTTCTTGATGAATTCGACATTGATAGTTTTGATGATCCCGGTGATACTGAATTAGGTTTACCTCCAGGCCTTTTATATTCGGGTGTTCTGCAGGATAAAATCGTGCTTATTGGCTCAACAATGCAGGAGCTTCATGATGAATTTAATTCACCCTTTTTAGAAGTAAGGGATTCTGAGGGAAGGATATCTAAGATATTGACTCCAGGAGTTGAGATACATGCAAATGCATTAAATATGATATTAACTGATAATTATCTTCATAATGTACCATATTTTGGACATCTTACTATTTTAATTCTTTTGGCTTTACTCGCCTTTCTGATCACACGTTCGCTTCGTACATTCTTAGGTGCTTTAACTATAGCTATAGTAGTGGTAATATATTTCGCAGCCGCATTTGTAGTATTTTCGTACTGGAATTTAGTTGTCGATATAATTACCCCTATACTCGTTATTCTGTTTTCTTACGTAGGACATACACTTTATCATTACATCCTTTCACAACAAGAAAAAAGAATGATTCGGGGAGCATTTAGCCATTATGTTCCCGAAAAAGTTGTAGCAGAGATTTTAGAAAATCCAGAAAAACTAACCTTGGGTGGTGAAGAAAGAGTGGTTACTGTTATGTTTTCTGATGTGGTGGGATTTACTACCATCTCCGAAAGACTAACCCCTGCTGAGCTGGTCCAATTGCTTAATGAATATCTTACAGAAATGACCGATATCATTTTACAGCATCAGGGAATTATAGATAAATATGAAGGCGATGCGATTATGGCTGAATTTGGTGTGCCAGTTCCCTACGAAAATCATCCTTATATGGCATGTATAGCAGCACTTGAAATGCAGGAAAAACTCAATGTCTTACGCAACAAATGGAAAGATGAAGGTAAACCATTATTAAAGGCACGAATTGGTATAAACACAGGAGAGGTGATTATTGGTAACATGGGTTCGCGCGATGTATTTGATTACACAGTAATGGGGGACCACGTTAATTTGGGATCAAGACTTGAGGGGGCTAATAAATTTTATGGAACGGAAATAATGCTCAGTGAATTTACCTATGACTATATAAAGGATGGCTTTTATACGCGTGAGTTGGACTTAATAAGAGTTAAAGGAAAAGAAAAACCGATCAGAGTCTTCGAGCTTATAGCCACAAAGAAAATACAGCTTGATGAAAAATTCATTGAAATGCTTGATATTTATAGAAAGGGCTTAGAGAATTATAAAGCTCAAGATTGGGACCAAGCCATAGATTGTTTTGAAACCTGCCTAAAATTGCGTCCCAATGATACACCTTCTTCAGAATATCGTTCTCGCTGTATAGAATACAAGTTTAATAGCCCCGGACCTGATTGGGACGGTGTCACGGTAATGAAGGAGAAATAGTCCTATTAATTATAAAATCATTTGTTCTTCTATCTCACTGCAACCAATATTTAGTTGACAAAACTTCGAATTTTAATTACTTTTTTCATTTATATAAAAGGTATTTTATGCACAAAAAACGTATTCTTTGGGCTGATGACGAAATAGATTTGCTTAGGCCACATATTCTCTTTCTTCAATCAAAAGGGTATGAAGTTGATACCGTAACGAATGGTGATGATGCTATCTCAAAAATATCTGAAAATTTTTATCATGTAGTTCTTTTAGATGAGATGATGACCGGAAAAGATGGAATCACAACTTTGCAAGAAATAAAAACGCTTAGTCCTCATACGCCGGTTATAATGATTACCAAGAGTGAAGAAGAGAGTCTGATGGAAGACGCTATTGGTCGTAAGATTGATGACTATTTAACTAAACCCGTTAATCCGAGCCAGATTTTGATGGCATGTAAAAAAATACTTGACACTAAAGATATCACAACAGAAAGAAGAAGTAAAGAATATGCCGAAGAATTACGTCAGGTATCATCGATTCTTCTAAACCCTTTAAATTATAACGATTGGATTGAATTAAATTTGAAATTATGTAACTGGGATTTGGAATTAGACAGTTCCACAGAACCTGAATTTAGAGAGATATTATATGATCAGCGTAGAGAATGCAATGTTGAATTCGGCAAATATGTTGCAAAAAATTATTCTAACTGGGTATGGAAACGGAATGAAGCACCCACGCTGTCAAATGATTTGATTAAGAAATATATTATACCCACGTTAAAAAAGGGAAAACATGTCGTTTTTATTGTTATAGATTGTTTGCGCCTGGATCAGTGGTTAACCCTGGAATACTTTTTTTATCCCTATTTTAACATTAAACGAGATTACTATTATTCTGTTCTTCCTACCGCTACTCCTTTTTCAAGAAATGCGATCTTTAGCGGGTTGTTTCCAGATGAAATTGAAAAAAAATATCCTGACCTTTGGACTCAAGATAATGAAGATGAGAGCAGTTTAAACAAGTATGAAAAGGAACTTTTAGAGCAAAATCTGCAGCGTAATGGAATAAATTTAGAAGGCACATCAAAATATATAAAAATTATGAACAACGATGATGCTAAAAATTTGGAGAAAACGATACGATCTTTCCTTGATAACCCGATGGTCTCCATTGTACTAAACTTTGTCGATATTTTAGCCCATAGCCGATCTGATTTGCCAATTTTAAAAGAAATCGCTCCCAATGAATCCGCATATCGCTCCTTGACTAAAAGTTGGTTTGAACATTCCCCTATGTATAATGTTATAAGAGAATTAGCCAAATTAAACCATACTCTGTTTATCACAACGGATCATGGGAGTATTCGTGGTATGCGAGGTACGAAAGTTATCGGTGATAGAGAAACTTCGACTAATCTGAGATATAAATATGGTAGGAGCTTAAAAGTAGACAAAAAAAACGCCATCTATATAAAAAATCCCGGTGATTTTAAGCTACCGCGCAGAGGAATTAATACAAACTATATTATAGCTAAAGAGGATTATTACTTCATCTATCCAAACAATTATTATAAATTCTTAAATTACTATAAAGACAGTTTTCAACACGGTGGTGTTTCATTAGAAGAAATGATCTTACCGATCATTCGATTGGAAAAAAAGTCTTAAATGCAAAAGGAGATTATTACCAGAGAAGTTTTTGATGAAGATGGGACAAAATTATTTGCATCGGAAACCATTTTTCAATATAAAGCAGGGGATACCGTATTACTTTATGGAAAATTAGGAAGTGGTAAAACTTTTTTAGTCAGGGAGTATGTAAATCTTTTAGGAATTACCGATCAGGTTTCCAGCCCTTCCTTTTCATTGGTAAATCAATATCATGGTGAACTGATTATTAATCATATTGATCTCTATCGCATTTCCGATCCAAGTGAATTGGACAATTTAGGGCTCGATGATTTTTGGGAAATGTATTCTATCAATTTTATTGAATGGCCCCAGCTCATAGAAGAACGTATAATTTGGCCCCATTTTCGCTTATATATTGATACAGAATTTAGAAAAAAATCATGGCGTAGATTCAGGTTAATATATCTTTAGGATGATTAAGTGGTATTGGGTATAGAAACATCAGGTATTTTGTGCAGTGTTGCTTGGTGGGAGCAAAATCAAATTCTAGAGGAGTCAAATATTATAAGCCCGGGTAATCATGCCCCTCTTATATCCCACTTAGTCTCACAAGGTTTTAAGAAAATAGGACGAAATCCCCTAGAACTCGATTTAATAAGTGTCACATCAGGTCCAGGATCTTTCACGGGTTTACGCATCGGGATGTCTTACTGTAAAGGTCTCAGCTATGCCTTGAAAAAGCCCATTATTTCAGTTTCTAACTTTGAAATTTTAGTAGCTCAAGCAAATGGAAATCACTGGCCTATATATACATTGATTGATGCAAAAAGGGGTAGAGTATATTTTGCTGTTTTTGAAAAAAACAACTATGAGTTAAACTATACAGCAGTAATAAAGATTACAGAAATTGAAGATGTAATATCCCCTGGTAATACAATCATTATCCACGAAGATTTATCTGCATATGCGTCTGATGTTGTTCGTAATTTAAATGTCGTCGTAAAGACTGGAAAATACAGTGCTGGAATCCTCTGTAACCTTGCTCATAGAAAATATATAAATGGTGAAAGAACAAATTTAGATTCTTTAGAGCCCATGTATATTCAGCCATTTGCTGGAATACCATGAAACTAGTTTTCAGAAAAATGGAAATTAAAGATGTACCACAGGTACATAAAATAGAATGCCAATTGTTTACTGATCCATGGCCAGAAAAATGTTTTATTCGTGACATTGAAGATAAAAACATATCACATTTATTTATCGTAGAGCACAATGGCGAGATTATCGGTTATATAATATGTTGGTATTATGCCAACGAAATCCACATCGGTAATGTGGCGGTTGCTCCAAGATATCAAAAGAGAGGTGTGGGAAAATATTTATTACAAAAAATTTTTCGACAATTTCCAGAGTATGATTTATCATTCCTAGAGGTAAGAGAAAATAACCAAGCTGCAATTAGCCTTTATAAACAATTCGGATTCAAGCAGATATATAAAAGAATGAAATATTACTCAAATAAGGAAAATGCTTTGGTTATGGTAAAGTATCGTGATAATGAATAAGTGAGGAAAAACAATGGATTGGTTTAAACGTAAAAAAGAAGTTTTAAAACCGGTAGACAAAAAGGAAATGCCGGATGGATTGTGGATCAAATGTGATAGCTGCACTGAAATTATATATAAAAAGGAATTAGAAAAAAAGTTATACGTTTGTCCCAAGTGTGGCTACCATTTTCGGATCGGTAGTATGAATTATATTAATATCCTATTAGATGATAACAGTTTCAAGGAATTTAACCAAAAAATCGGTTCGTCAGATCCATTAAGGTTCAGAGATGTAAAGAAATATACAGAACGATATACGGCAGCAGTAAAAAAAGTAGGAATAAATGAGGCTGTGATAACCGGTGAAGGCAGGATCGAAAATATAAATGTAATCATATCAATCATGGATTTTTCATTTCTTGGTGGCAGTATGGGTTCGGTTGTTGGAGAAAAAATCTCTCGAGCAATTGATAAATCTATAGAAAATAAATGGCCTCTAATTATCATCTCTGCATCTGGTGGTGCAAGAATGCATGAAGGAGTCTTAAGTTTAATGCAAATGGCAAAGACTAGTGCAAAGTTGGCATTGCTATCAGAAGCAAATATTCCTTATATTTCTATTCTTACAAATCCTACTACAGGGGGAACAACGGCAAGTTATGCCATGCTTGGTGATGTACATATCGCTGAACCAGGTGCGTTAATTGGTTTTGCTGGACCTAGAGTGATTAAGCAAACAATCGGACAAGACCTTCCTCAAGGATTCCAAAGATCAGAGTTTTTATTAGAACATGGATTTATTGACGCGATCATTCACCGTCATGAGCTTAAAAATCGTGTGGCAGGTATGCTGCGATTTTTTGCTCACCAAAATAATGAAAGCCAAACAGGTTAAGATAACTTCTACAAGTTCAAATATGATAAAATTGCGAGAGGATGTTAAAAGACATTGGCAACTAATAATAATAGAATAGCTGTCTTTGATAGATACAGTTTGAAACGAATGCGGTGAAAATGATATCACAAGATACACATGATTCAATTATCATCTTAGATTTCGGATCACAATATACACAACTCATAGCACGGCGTATTCGAGAGATCGGCGTGTTTTCAGTGATCATGCCTTTTAATACCCCCATTAGGCAAATTTCTTCAAAAAGAGCAAGAGGGATTATTCTATCTGGTGGTCCTTCTTCAGTATACGATAAGGAAGCTCCGAGGATATCAAAGCACATTTTTGATTTAGATATCCCCATACTAGGTATTTGTTATGGTTTACAATTAATCATAAGCATTTTTTGTGGAAAAGTTGCTCCGGCTGCAAAACGAGAATATGGCCATGCACAATTACTAGTATCGGCAAGCTCACCTCTTTTCCGCAATATATCTAAGAAATCAAGCGTTTGGATGAGTCATGGCGACAAGGTTGTAGATTTAACAACAGATTTCAAAGCCATCGGCCATACAGATAATAGTCCATATGCTGCTATTCAACATGTGAGTAAACCTATATTTGGTTTACAATTTCACCCGGAAGTAAAGCATACAAAAGAGGGAGAAAAAATACTTGAAAATTTTTGTTTTTCAATATGTAAATGTACTGGAGATTGGACACCTGGCTCATTTATTGATGAGACTATAAATAATATTCACAATATAGTTGGTAGTAAGAAAGTAATATGTGGCTTAAGCGGTGGGGTGGATAGCAGTGTAACAGCAGTTTTATTAGACAAGGCAGTAGGCAAAAACTTACACTCCATTTTTGTAGATACAGGATTATTAAGACGAAATGAAAGAAATATAGTCCAAGATGTATTCATGAAAAATTTTCATATAAATTTAACAGTTGTTAATAAAACAGAGTTATTTTTAAAAAGTCTAAAAGGTATATCAGAACCCGAAAAGAAAAGAAAAATAATAGGACGTTTATTTATTGAAGTCTTCGAGAAGGAAGCAAATAAAATTGGCCGATTCGACTATCTTGCACAAGGGACACTCTATCCCGATGTCATAGAGAGTCTATCATTGAAAGGCCCCTCAGCCACAATAAAATCCCATCATAATGTTGGGGGATTACCCAAAAAAATGAAGTTTAAATTAATAGAACCTCTTAAAGAGTTGTTTAAAGATGAAGTTCGGCGTGTTGGTAAAGCTCTTGGTTTACCTGATGAAATAGTAAACAGACATCCCTTTCCGGGTCCTGGTTTAGCGGTTCGAATTCCTGGAGTAATAAATCGTAAAAAAATTGCAATACTTCAGGAAGCAGACGACATTTATTTATCTGAGCTCAAGAAACACAATTTATATAATGAAATATGGCAGGCATTTGCTGTGCTTCTACCGGTTCAATCTGTTGGTGTTATGGGTGATGAAAGAACTTATGAATATACACTGGTTTTACGGGCCGTAACAAGCACGGATGGCATGACGGCGAACTGGTATCCAATGCCCCATAACATACTGGCTGAAATATCAAACAAAATAATCAATGAAGTAGAGGGTATAAATCGAGTGGTATATGATGTTAGTTCAAAACCACCTGCCACAATAGAGTGGGAATAGAGGATATTTTATATGTGTGGAATAATCGGATATATTGGTACTAAAAAATCAACTGCTATTTTATTAGACGGTTTAAAGCGAATGGAATATCGAGGTTATGATTCAGCAGGGATTGCGGTCATTGAAAATGGCGAATTACAGATTATCAAAAGAGCGGGGAAAATAAGTGAACTTGAGACTACGCTGCAAAATTCTGATTTAACCAGCACAATTGGAATTGCTCATACACGTTGGGCTACGCATGGCGTTCCCAATCAAATTAATGCGCATCCCCATACAGATTCAAATAGTAATATTGCTATCGTCCATAATGGTATAATCGAGAATTACAAAACCCTTCGTCTAATGCTTGAATCAAAAGGATATAAATTTAAGACAGATACTGATACCGAAGTTTTTGCACATTTAATTATGGAATTTTACCAAGGTGATTTTGAGCAAGCTTTCCGGGCTGCACTCGCAGAATTAGAGGGTGCCTACGGTTTTGCTGTTATTTCAAAATATACACCCGATAAAATTTTTGTTGCACGAAGAGGAAGCCCTTTAGTGATAGGTATTGGTCAAAATGAAAATTTTCTTGCTTCCGATGCTGCGGCCTTGGTTGAGCATACGCGAAGTGTTTTCTATTTAAATGATGGTGAAATAGCCGTATTAAGCAAAGACGATGTCATAACAAAATCAAGTACAAATAAAGTTATAACAAAAAAAGTAGAGAAAATTTCATTTGATCTAGAACGTATTGAAAAAAGTGGTTATCCTCACTACATGTTAAAAGAAATATTTGAACAACCCTTTACGATTGAAGATGCTTTCAGAGGCCGTTTAATTCCTGGGGAGGGAAGGGTTAGATTAGGAGGATTAACAGAAGTAGAGAGCAAATTATTAGAAGCAAAAAAAATAATCATCATTGCATGTGGTACCAGCTGGCATGCGGCACTAATAGCGGAATATTTAATTGAGGAATATTGTAGAATTCCAGTTGAAGTTGAATATGCTTCGGAGTTTAGATACCGCAACCCTATTATCGGTGATAAGGATGTAATAATTGTTATCTCTCAATCGGGAGAAACGGCCGATACCCTCGCTGCTCTTCGGGAAGGACGGCACAAAGGTGCCTTAGTATTAGGAATTGTCAATAGTGTAGGAAGTACAATAGCCAGAGAAACAGATGCGGGGGTGTATATTCATGCAGGCCCCGAAATAGGTGTCGCGAGCACAAAGGCCTTTACTTCCCAGGTCACAATCATGTTACTCCTCATGCTGCTTATTGCCAGGAAAAAAAATATGTCTGTTGTCACGGGTCAATCTATCATTAATGAGTTAGTTAAAATTCCAGGTAAGGTGAAAACAATCTTAGCTCAGAGCCATAATATTGAAGAGATTGCTGATAAATATAAGGTAAAAAGAAATTTTCTCTATTTAGGAAGGGGTATTAATTTCCCGGTGGCTCTAGAAGGGGCATTAAAGTTAAAAGAAATATCTTATATTCATGCAGAAGGATACCCTGCAGCAGAGATGAAGCATGGTCCGATTGCTTTAATAGATGAAGATATGCCGGTAGTTTTTATTGCCACAAAGGATATAATATATGACAAGGTGATCAGTAACATGCAGGAGGTTCGGGCCCGAAAAGGAAAAATAATTGCAGTGGCAAATTCCGGAGATAAGAAAATGAGTGGAATTGCAGATCACGTGATATTTATTCCTGAAGCTCATACCTCGCTGATGCCCATTCTATCTGTAATTCCATTACAGTTGTTAGCTTATCATATAGCCGTAAAACGGGGCTGTGATGTTGATCAACCAAGAAATTTAGCAAAGAGTGTTACTGTTGAATAAATATAAAGGATATAGTATTGTGCTTGGGAAAGTTAACTTGGTATATTTAGCACTAATCTTTTGTCTAATACAGCTCTCCATAGGGCAAGATTCAGCACAGAGAGAGTATTCTCTGCTTTTAAATAATATTGAATTATACAAGCAGGGACGCTATAAAAAAGCAGAGCAAGGTTTTATACTTGTAATAAATCGTTTACCAAATAGTAGATATATATCAACAAATTATCTAATGTTAATCAAGTGTAAATATAAGCTAAGTGACTATGAAAACGCTATTGATCTTGGTAAGGAATACTTGGATACTTTCCCTAATAGTAGCTATTGCGATGATGTACTTTTTGTTATAGCTAATAGCTATTATAAACTTGATAGATATGAAACAGCTATAAAAACATGGTTAAATGCAATCTCTAAAAGCAAAGATGATAGATTGAAAGAGAAAACTGGATTCTTGGTTACGAAAACTCTGCGATACAATTTAGATGAAAAAGCGTACTATAGATTGCAAAACGAAATTAATATCATAGACGGGCAGATGCTGATAAAAATAGCCATGGCTGAAAATGACTTGAAAAATGGCATGGTTCTTTCAGCAAGTAAAATATTAACAAATGCCTTATCAAAACACCCGGGAAGCTATTTTGATAAAAGGGCTAAAGGTCTTTTGAATACCGGAGAAATCCAGAGCTCTGATATAATTCGTTTTGCACTTTTAATACCTTTGAGTGGCGAAAATAAAGATATTGGAAATGCTATTAAAGAAGGTGTCGAATATGCTTTACAAGAATTTGAGAAGCAAAATAAGCTCAATATTCAGCTGATTATTAAAGATTATGGACAGGAGATAACAAAAGCTCTGCGTTATTATAAAGAATTAGCCCAGAATAAAAGTGTTCTTGCAGTATTAGGTCCTATTGAAAATGATATTTCTGCAGCGTGTGCTGCCCTCTCTGAATATGAAGGATTGTCAATATTGAGCCCAACAGCTACAGATCCCGAGCTAACAAGTTTAACTGATTATTTTTATCAGCTTAATTCAACAATAGACCTGTGCGCTGAAAAACTGGCAAAATATGCACTAGATAGTTTAAAAATAACACGCTTTGCTACTCTCTCACCCTTAGACAATCACTTCCTCAGAATGGTTGATAAATTTGTTGAGACGATAGAAATATCCGGTGGTGAAGTAATAGACCAAGAATGGTATTATTCCGGGGATCAGGATTTTAGTAAGCAGTTCATGAATTTGAAAAGAAAAGGACTTAAGCTGTCTTTCAGCGATTCCTTAATGCAAATTAAACCTGATCTCACTATAAATCAAATTGATAGTCTGTACGCAACTTATATAGCAGCAAAAAGAGAAACATTTAAGCAAAATGAGACGAAGATTGACTCTGCAGATATACCCGTCAATAGCATAGAAGGTATTTTTATTCCGATATTTAAGGAAGATTTATCCTTTATTGCCCCGCAAATCGCATACAGTAATATCCAGTCCCAGTATTTTGGAAATGGCGATTGGTATGATATAGAGCAATTAAAGAAAAATAAAAATTATATCAATGGAATTATATTTGTTTCAGATGGGTTTCTAAATGAAGAAAGCTGGGATTACCGCAGATTTAGAAACGATTATCGGAATATGATTAAAAAAACACCGAGTATTTATAATATGATTGGTTATGATTCTTTTAATTATATGCTTAAAGCTATTCCAACAGATAATACTGTAGTTACAAGGAATACGTATATAACGCATTTAAAAAGTATTGCTAGATACAATGGTATATACAGAAACATTTCTCTTAATCAAGAAAATTATAACACAAACTTGCAGCTTATTAAATATAATTTTGGACAACTCATTCCATTGATTTGGTAATTAACTATTTGCTTAAATGAAGATTGATAAAAACCTCCAAAAAAAATATCTTAATTTGCAATCAATATTGAGAGATATGCAAAAAGTCGTACTGGCGTACTCCGGCGGGGTAGATAGTACCTTGTTATTGAAGGTGGGTACTGATATATTAGGACAGGATTGTATCGCAATATTAGCCATTTCAGCTAGCTTATCAAAGTCTGAATATAATGATGCCGTAAATATTGCCGATTTAATAGGCGCAAACCTTGTAACCATCACCACAACTGAAATGGAAAATGAGAAGTATTTTAAAAATGATTTAAAGCGCTGTTTTTATTGTAAATATGAATTATTTTCGACTTTAAGACAATATGCAATAAATCATGGAATTTCCTTTATACTTGACGGTAGTAATATTGATGATACAAGTGACTATAGACCTGGCCTGGAAGCAGCGGATAAACTACAAATTAGAAGTCCTCTAATTGAAGCAAATTTAAATAAAAAAGACATTAGATGTTTATCCAAGTATTTTAATTTGCCTACCTGGGACAAACCCGCACAAGCCTGCCTGGCATCCCGTGTTGCATATGGCCATAGAATATCTCCGGAAATCCTGCATAAGATTGATCAAGCCGAACAAATTTTAAAACTTAGGGGATTTAAAATAGTTCGTGTAAGATATCATGGAAACCAAGTATCTGTAGAAGTTGGAGCTGAAGAAATCGACAAACTTCAAAACAGACATGAAAGATCTTATATTGTAAAAAGATTTAAAAAAATTGGCTTTGAAAATGTCATGTTTGACGAAGAGGGATATAAAAGCGGTAAGCTGAATAGGATTCTGGCAACCAAGTAATGTATGACCAATCTTACCTGAATTTTCAAATATTTAAAGAATATTCAGAATTATTGTGTGCTTTCTCGACAAGAAAAGGAGGATTTAGTTCAGGTAATTTTTCGAGTCTGAATTTGGGTATTAACACAGGGGATTCACCGGGCCTGGTGCATAAAAACAGGAAACTTTTTTATAAAAAATTAAATATCTCTGAAGTCAATATTGCATATCCCTCACAGACGCACTCATCAAATGCCAAGATTGTTGAAAAACCAGGCATCTATGCAGATACTGATGGACTAATTTGTATGAAAAGAAATATTTTTTTAACAATCCAAACAGCAGATTGCTTTCCAGTTTTTCTATATGCCTGGAGAGAAAGATTGGTAGCATTAATACATGTAGGCTGGCGAGGTGCATTACATGGCATTTTAGATGTAACTTTATCCAGCATCGAAGAGGACATAAACGTCAACTTATCATTCGTTAAAATTGCAATCGGACCAGGATTAGGTCCAGAATGTTTTGAGGTTCAGGAAGATGTTTACAGCCAATTCCCTGAAAAGTATTTACTAAAACACAAAAATAACTTGAAAAGATATTTAGATTTAAAGCGTTTCATTTATGAAAAATTATTACAAAGGAATGTATCTGCTAAGAAGATATATGTAGATAAGGCGTGCACTAAATGCAATAAGGACTTTTTCTATTCATACCGTCGGGATGGTCATCACAGTGGTAGAATGATGGGAATCATTGGACTAAAATAATTTGATACTAAAGATGATGCAAAAAAGGACGTAAATATGAATATTATATATAGATGTATTTGGAGGTAATTTGAGAACAAAAAAAGTAAACATTTTATTGATTTTACTTATATTTTCTGTATCTAGCCTTCATGCGCAGAAAATGGGTATACAATCGGTAGGAATCAACAGTGGTATCTTTATACCACAAAAAGATTGGAATAATGGTTTTTTCTTGGAATTTCATACTAACTTTGGTGAGGTACTTGATTACATATTTTTCACACCATATTTTGTATATTTACATAGCAACCGTCCAGAAAATTCTTATAATCTTTCTTTACAATATGCATCATTTGGTTCAAAAATTCTTGGTTATATTAATCCAAAACCAAGAGGCTTTTATACAGGGATAGATTTGAGCTTTAATACAATATTAACTGAATCAATAACATCTCAGATTGACGAGAACGATCCGGAAATTAAGCAATTTAGTGATACAAAAATTGGACTAGGTGCTCTTGTTGGGTATTTATTTAAATTTGATGTTTTCTCTATTAATATAGAAACAAAGTATATCTTGATGCAGGGAGGCTTTAATACTTTTCAAATTGGAGCTGGAGTGAATTATTATTTAAAATAAGTTGCTTACCCAGTATACTGGTGTATTTATGTGGGTAATTGTTGTTTACTCTCTCTAAATAAAATAACCAACCTTTTAGCAATAAAATAACGATTCTTTCGATTTATTTTAGATCTTTTGTAAATTCATATTTCAAAACTTTTGGTGCTTAGGAAAAATATATGTTGATTATTGTAAGGATTAATTGTTAAAAATACTAAAAAAACAGTTAGGATGAATGAGGCTTGGAATTTATTAAAATTGTAATATTAGGCATTATTCAGGGATTAACCGAGTTTTAACCTATATCAAGATCAGGACACTTAGTACTGACAGCAGAATTATTAAATTTTAAAGAAGAGGGAGTTGCTTTTGAGGTTTTCGTTCATATGGGAACATTATTTTCGGTCCTTTTGGCTTTCAGAAGTGATATTTTTAATATGATAACGGCACCATTTCGCTATTGGATAAAAAAAGAAAACAATCTTGAAATAAGCCAAGCTTTGAATTGGGACTTATACATTATCATTGGTTCTATACCCGCTGCGTTGATTGGACTTATTTTCAAAAAACAGATTGAGGCGATTTTTTCAAACGTTTTCTTAGTTATAATCATGTTGGCGGTAACAGGTACAATTATGTTTATTTCGAAATATATCTTAGCTCATTATGGGAAAATTAATATACCACGTAGCTTCGTTATTGGAATAGCACAAGCCTGCGCAATTTTACCAGGTATTTCTCGAAGTGGTTCGACTATCGTCACAGGAATGGCATTAGGAGTAAACAGAGAAAAGGCCGCAAAATTTTCATTCATTCTTTCCATACCCGCCATTTTGGGAGCTACAATTTTGAAAATAAATGATCTAATCACCAGCCATGTTAGTCTGCTAGAATTAATGTACCTTTTTATCGGGGCATTCACTGCCTTTATCTCAGGTTATTTAGCAATCATTTGGTTACTTGATATAGTACGAAAAGGTAAATTAGAGTTTTTTGGCTTTTATTGTTATGGGATTGTTTTCATAGCTCTATTTCTTTATTGGCTAAAATTCTAATACTAAAACGGTGTTTATGAATATTAAAAAAGATTTCTTTTCATCTCGTTGGGCATTTTTATTTGCAGCTTTCGGTATGGCAATTGGTGCCGGAAATATATGGAGATTTCCGCGTTTAGCAGGTCAGTACGGAGGTTCATTTTTAATTCCCTGGATGATATTTCTTTTTTTATGGTCCATACCTTTGATAATCGTTGAATTTTCAATCGGTAAAAAAATGCGCCTCGGTGTTATAGGTGCATTTAATAAAGGATTAGGTAAAAAATATACCTGGATGGGGTGGTACGTTGCGCTTTGTACAATTGGTATCATGTTTTATTATTCAGTTGTCTGCGGGTGGAGTATAAAATATTTTCTATTGGGTTTTGGTGGCAGGCTGTTGCACTTAAATCACGCAAAATTCTGGTCAACTTATACCAGTTCTAATTGGGAACCAGTGATTTTTCATATATTAGCTATTTTAATTGGATGCTTTATCATTTATTTTGGTATTCGCAAAGGGATTGAGAAAGCAACAAAAATATTAATCCCATCTTTGTTTATTCTTTTAATAATTGCCGCAATCAGAGCTGTAACATTACCAGGAGCAGTTGAAGGGCTAAACTATTTTTTTCGTGTGCGATCTGAAGATCTATTGAATTACAGAGTATGGTTGGAGGCATTATCCCAATCAGCTTGGTCGACTGGTGCTGGATGGGGATTAATTTTAACCTATGCAGCTTATGTAAAAGAAAAAGAAAAAATAATTGTAAACTCCACTCTCACTGGCTTAGGAAATAATATCGCATCTATTATTTGTGGTTTGGCAGTAATACCTACTGTTTTTGCATTATCTTCTTCTACAGATCAGGCTTACGCAGCCTTACAATCCGGCAATCAGGGATTAACCTTTATTTACATTCCCCAGCTTTTCAATAATATGTTAGGTGGAGAATATTTTACAGTAATATTTTTTTTCGCTTTATTTATTGCTGCTCTTTCCAGTCTGATTGCTATGCTTGAATTAGCAAGTCGCCTTTTTATTGATTATGGTTATATCCGTAAAAAAGCAGTGATAATTGTGGGTGCAGTCACTGTTATTGCTGGTTTTCCATCTGCATTTTCTCTGAATTTCTTTAATAACCAGGATTGGGTCTGGGGGGTTGGATTACTTTTATCAGGATTTTTCTTTATTATTTTTGCATTGAAATATGGATTACAAAACTTTAAAATAAACCTTATAGGATACAAAGGCAGAAATCTATTATATCATTCAGGTTTTCTTAGATTTTTAATCATAATAATGGTTCTGGAATTTCTATTGATGTTCTTTTGGTGGTTTTTTCAGTCTATTAGCTGGTATCCCCATACATGGTGGAATCCATTTGGTGCCTTTACTATTGGTACATGTATGATGCAATGGATCATTGTACTCTTTAGCGGTTGGATGCTGAATAATAAATTGTCCAAATTTGATAATCAATTAATCTGATATTAAGTTTAGCTAAATGGAAAAATTGGCTATTGACAGGTGAATAACTTTCGTAAAATTTAAGATGATATGAGAAATTTGTCATTTCATTCCATCGATAAATATTTGGACAATTTTAAAGAACAAAATTTATTCGTTTTATATGGTGAGGAACGCTTCTTCTTTGATCAAATTTTAAAAAAGATTGAGGCCAAATTATTTAAAGATAAAGCAGAGAAAGACCTGAATTACTCTCAATTCTCAGGATTAGAAAATACCGTATCCGAGGTATTGGCAGCCTGCTTATCCTTCCCAATGCTCTCAACCTTTAAATTGGTTGTGGTAAGAGAATTCGATAAAATTAAACTGAATGATAAAGATAGTTTCATAAAATATATCAAACATCCCCAGCCTACAACCGTGCTGGTTCTTACAGCAGATAGATGGGGCACTACAAAATTTCATCAAGAAATATCAAATGCCGCAGCATCAGTAAGATGTAATACCCTAACTAACGGTGAAATCTATAATTGGATAAACACAAAACTAAAAGATGCACAAGTGCAGGCAGATAAGGATAGCATAGTTTTTCTAATTGAAAATATTGGTAATAATTTGCTGCGACTTAATCTTGAGACTGAAAAAATAATCAGTTACTTAGGTTCGGAAAAATTGTTGACAACTGAAATCGTTTCACAGCTAACAGGATTTACAAAAGATGTAAATATCTTTAACTTCCAAAAAGTTTTAGCCTCAAAGGACTTAAAGAATAGCTTGAAAATTGGGATTCAGCTACTGGAACAAGGCAATAAATTAGCAGCTATATTACCGATGGTGTTTATCTTTTTTAGACGTATATTAGTCGTTAAGTACCTGCAATCAAAAAATTATTCTAAACCCCAAATCTTACAAAAATTAGGTGGAAGTAAATTTATATATTCAGATGTCTTCTCTGCCCTGGATAATTTTTCAGATCAACATTTAATCTCAATCATGGAAAAACTAGAAGAATCAGAAGTTCAACTGAAAACCTCTCAAAAAACCGATGACTCAATTCTAATGATGTTATGCTATTATATTTGTCAGGGAGAAAAAAATTATCACCAGAATGGAAATTAAGGAACTAAAAGAATAAAACATTGTTTAAAATTACATTTAAGAAATGACAAAAATTACCAGTGAGAGTAAACTTAATCGAATTGATTCACAAAACCAACCTACGGACGAAGAGCTAATTGCCCGTTTCCAATTAGGAGATGGTTATGCATATGATCAACTAGTCAGAAGATATAAAGAACCGTTGTTAAATTTTATATATCGGTTCTTAGGAGATATAGTTGAATCTGAAGATATTGTTCAGGAAACCTTTTATCGAGTATATAAAAATAAGCATTATTATAAGGAAGTTGCAAAATTCTCGACATGGATTTATACCATAGCAAGCAACTTGGCGAAAACGGAACTGCGCAGACGCAGACGCCGAAAGATTTTTTCCATACATAAAGAGACGGCAGCTGAGAAGGAAATCGAGCTACCTGATGTAAAAAGTGATCCTGAAAAAGAAGTGAACACAGTATTAACAGAAAAGGTGATTCATAAAGCTATTAGCAATTTACCACCGAAATTTAGACAGGTAATTATATTAAGAGATGTTCAAGGATTTTCGTATGAAGAAATAAGTAGCATTATCAAAGTTCCTTTAGGGACAGTTAAATCAAGAGTAAACCGCGCACGTCTTAGACTTCAAGAAGATCTGAGATTTCTTATCGAAGATTTTGAAGACGTTTCAATTTAGAAGAGGAGAATGCCTATGGGTGATTGTGACAGAATGAAAAAATATATTTCTGATTATGTTGATAAATCACTAGATCCCACCACACGCAAGGAATTTGAAAATAAGTTAGAACTATACCCAGAATTACGCTCAACTACAAAGAATATATCAGCTTTGTCCAAGATATTAAACAAGTTACCGATGCATAAATGCTCAGATGATTTTATGATTAATTTGCGTCAGAGAATAAGTGTTGCGCCTCAGCATAGCCAAGAAAAATCAAATATGGTAAAATATGCCTTTGCTTTTTCCTTTCTCGTTTTGGCCGTCATAACAATTTTTCAGGTTAACAGTATAATTAATAAACAAGATAATTCAAATCAATTTCAACAATCCTTTGAAAATCAACAGATTACTCCAGAACCAACAAATATTCCTGTAGGAACAACTAATAATCCTTATATTCAAAATGACGCTGTTGACATCAAACCACGTGCTGAACAGGATGCTTTGCAGGATTCATTACTTGAACAGAAAGATGCTGGCATTAAACCACAGACTAAATATGTTAAGCAAACGAATAAGGTACCAGTAAATAAATAATCGGATCAACTGTATCAGAGATCGAAACATTTATTGAACTTTGCATTTAAATTTGATAAATTTTTAAAAAATTTTTTATCCTTTTTAAAATTCATACCTTTCTGTAATCAGGGAATTCATGATACGCATCATAATGATTATAATCCTTGCTCTACTGGGGATATTTATTCATCCTTTCACACCAGGAACGTTAGATTTTATCTACCGCTTCATAATATTTGCTGCGATAACTTATATCACTTATACCAGCCTACACAGCACATCTGTGGGAAAAATTGAATCTACTGAAGTTGAATACTCTATACCAGAAAAAGAAAATCTAATGGAACTTGAATATACAGATAAATGGAATATTGAAAATCTACTTCACTCTGATGAGCGAACGAATGAATATTTAAGAGATCAGTTTGATATATTAACGAGTATTCTGTTTCCCGATAATGGATGGTTATTTTTTAAAAAAGGTAAAGGTACAATCAAAACAATTTCTAATAAGTTACTCATAGAACAATTCTCTACAATTGATAAGAAAGAATTTGAAATTGCAGGATTAATGCAGATTTTAGACGAAAATGACGAGATTCTGATAGAGAATAATCTAGATAAGACGGGGAATCTACTAAACTTTTACAACAATCAGAATTACAAACCATTATCCTTTTTAGGAATCCCAATAATTCTTACAGACCAGGAAAAAATTTTCATCGTTTTTGATTCTCAGAACAAAGAACATTTCAATCGTGAGGACAAAGACCTTATTGCTAAAATTAGAAATAATATTCAACTTTTTATATTAAATAGAGTCAAGGCATATACTCTTCTCAGTACATTAAAGGAAAAGGAGAATTTATTAGACTTTGCACAGGAATTAAATAGCTGTAAAACAGTCTCGGTAACAATACAGAAATTAGCTGACCGTGTTAGTGAGGTTTTTGAAGCTACTCGGTTGACCATCAGCTTTATGAGTCAACAATCGGGTATGGGGATAATAAAAAAAGTTATCGGACAAAAGGATGACTTTGATGAGAATGTAGAATTTCCGCTTGAAGAGGGTTTGACGGGGTGGATTATAAGCAAAAATAAGCCTTATCTCATCGAAGACTTGGAAAAAGGCGATTATTTTATTCCCAGGTATGCGAAAACAGAAAAATCGAATTTTAATCTACGTTCTTTTCTGGGTATTCCGATTGAACATTCAGGTACTGTTTTTGGTGCGGTTACATTAGAACATCATCTGTCAAATCGCTATTCAGAACAAGATAAAGAGAAATTGAAAGAATATATTAAAGTCTTTAGCACGACATTTTTACGCCAAAAATAATGGTGATTGCTTTCTTATAGTATTTATAGCCTCATTTAAACTCTATCGTTGCGTCAAGAACTCTATAGATAAAAAAACTTTGGTATTAACGGATTATTATCAAGATTAAGGACAGCAACACTTCCAACATCACGCCCTTTTGGTTTTGAAGCACTCCCTGGATTTATATATAATATGTTCCGAAATATTTGGTATCCTAATTTATGCGTATGCCCGTATATAACAACATTGGGTACGATATTTTTTTTAAAAAGTACATATCTATGTAGTTTTATACTAACTATATTATGAGTAAGATAGATAGTTTTAGAATTCAATTCTTTAACTAATACACTCGGGTATTTGGAAATTATGGGTCGCTTGTCAATATTGCCATAGACTGCAAAAACTGGACAGAGAATTTCTAGCTGCTGAATAATTCCAATATCTCCTATATCCCCGGCATGGAAAATAATATCAACATCATTAAAAACACTAAAAACCTTTGAGGCTAAATGGCCATGTGTATCTGATATAATTCCGATTTGCATGAATAGAAAATAAAGAAGTTTGAAATAATAATAAAGAAAAAAAGGACTCTTTACGCAGAGGGCTTGTAGAGGGTAAAAGGGGCTTGGGGATAACCCTGAACAAACTACGTTAAGAGTCCTTCAGGAGAAGCACCATGAGGGCAAATAAATAGTTCTATTGCATATCACTAACCTTAATTCATAGGTTTAACATATAAACTTCTAAATGTTGTCCAGCGATCAACACAATGTCTTAAGTGTTTTATTTTGAACGGTTCTTGCATTAATTGTACAAGTGAGTCGGAGGAGTAATTATTAAATTTTGTATGAAAATTGGGCTTATCTGAGATAAATATTATGGGTATATTAATACTTACCGGATTTGTTCTCAGTTCACTAATCAAAGTATCCCCTGCTTTGGGGACAAAATTTTCATGTAAAATAATAATCGCAGGTTTGTGAGTTTGGACCTGTTTTATAAAATCATTACTTTTTGTTACAGTAATTAATTTAAACTTATATACGTTCAACAAGTCTGTAATAACCTTTGCTTTTAAAGCATCCTCTTCACAAATCATTACTTTCATTTATTCCCCTTTATAATTTTTAGTTAACCTGTTCTTGGATAATTCGGGCACGTAAAGCATAGACTAATATTTGAGGTAAGTCATCAAGCAATTCATCAATCGAATTACGGTAAATTGATAGGATGTCATCTTCTGAAAAGCTCACCTTTATATTATAATATCTTCTTCCAGTTTCATCGGAATGTGCAGATATATTTAAACGACTATTCAGAATATTATCCATGGTCATAATCCTCTCCTATTGTTACAAATAATAATATTCAAAAATGATGCCAAGATATAACTTAAATAAAATCAATAGGATAAAGCCATTTTGATGCTAAGTATAATAAAATTAACAGTTTGGAAAAATAATAAAGGAGAGCTATTGTATATAATGCAATTTATGTAGAAGAAGGATTGTATAAATTACAATTAATTTTATTCAAGTAGTTTCCGCTGTAGTGTTCGATAATTAATATCTAAAATTTTACAAGCATCTTTTTTATTTCCTTTAACATGTTCAAGTACAAGTCTAACGTAATTTCTATCTACTTGATCCAATGTCTGATTCTCTAAAAGAGCCGTATATAAAAATGAGGCATTATTACGCTTGAATTCATCAGGAAGGTCTGATATTGACAATGTCTTCTGGTCTAAAATCAGCATTCTCTTCAGGGTGTTTTCAAGTTGACGAATATTACCTTCCCAATTAAGTTTAGACATAAATGCGACCAGACTGGATTCAATTCTTGGAATCGGTAATTGATTTTCATGGCAATATTTTTGTGTAAAAAAATCTATTAATGCAGGAATGTCGTCTGGTCGTTCGCGTAGCGGGGGAATGTGTATTGGAATTACGTTGAGTCGATAAAATAAATCCTCACGAAAATTTTTTGACTTTACTTCAGTGCTAAGATTCTTATTTGTAGCCGCTAATAGACGAAAATTGGTCACATTTTCTTTTGTCCCTCCTAAACGATAATATTTCTTTTCTTGAATAACTCTCAATAATTTTGCCTGTAAAGGAGTAGACATATCACCAATTTCGTCAAGGAATAATGTACCATCATTGGCTAGCTCAATTTTACCTTTTTTTAAGAAGGTTGCACCAGTAAAGGCGCCTTTTTCATGTCCGAAAAGTTCGTTTTCTAATAAATTTTCTGGCATTGCTGCGCAGTTGATAGCGATGAAAGAACCATTTTTATACTTACTGCGTCTATGAATATGCTGAGCGATTACCTCCTTGCCGACACCAGATTCTCCTGTAATTAATACACATTCTGAACTTTTTTTAACGCGTTCTACTAATTCTAATATGTTCTGCATTTGTTTGCTTACCGCTATGATATTTTCAAAATGAAAAACTTTATCTAACCTTCTGCGTAACCTCTGGTTCTCACGTTCCAATGATTGCATTTTTAATGCGCGGCGTACCAGAAAAGGTAATTCCTCCTTTATATCTTCACCTTTAAAAAAATAGGAATAGGCTCCTCTATGTTGCGCTTCAAGAGCATGCTTATGATCCTTTGAAGAGGTAATTACAATTACTTTTATATCAGTCCCCTGAGCTATTATTTTATCAAGAACTTCTAATCCATTTTCGATTTGTGGAATCCCTAAATCCAAGATGACTAAATCTGGTAAATGCGCTTCAAATATTTGCATAGCTTTACTTGCGGTATCAATTTGGATAAACTCGTACTCATCCCCCAACCATTTAATATAGCTTTGTCGCCAGACTAAATTATCTTCAATTATTAAAATTTTATTTTTTCTCATAGCATACTTATAATGGTAAATATATTATAACTTCTGTGCCACTAGGTTGAACCTGTTGTATATTTAAAATTCCACTATGAACCTCGATAATTTTTTGGGCAATCGTGAGACCAAATCCCGTATGTCCTTGGCTCTTATATGTAGTAAAAAATGGATCTTTCACTTTATTTAAATAATCTTCTGGGATACCAGATCCATGGTCTGTAATGCTTATCATAAGCCAATTATTATCATAAAATATTGAATAATTCTCAATTTTTCTTACGGTCAGGATAATATCGCCTCCACTGTGTGCTGTAGCTCTAATTGCATTATCTAAAATCGCTGCAATTGCTTGATCTATAAGTTCAACATCCACAGAAATACTCTGTAGATTCTCCTCGATTGCATAGGTAAAGGTGAGATGATTAGGTACTGGATGATTATGCAAAACGGCCTCTATCAATTCCTTTACTGGTACATGCGATTTCATTACATCCGTTTCGCGAATATACAGTAATAATTGGTTTATTAAATGTTGTGAATAACTTAATTTTTCTTCTAAAAGAATCTTATCTAGGGCTTCAGTTCGAACTAAGGAGATCAAAGAGTTGAAATCATGATTGATATGACTTACTAAATTCGCCTGTATATCCTGTTGTATTCGTTCAATATAACTTTCTTGATTTTGCATCAGATAGAAAAGGTATTGTAAATTCTCACAGTGATTCAAAATGGGCTTTTCATCGGCTGAGGGTAATTTTTTAAATATTACAAGATAACGAACATTCTTTTCAGAATCATGAACAATAAAAAGGCTTAACTCATCAATACGAATAAATTTATTATGTTGTATGCCAATTTTATGTTTATACTCCATTAATTTTTTGCATACTTCTCGTGAAAAACTTGTATCAAAAATAATATGATAAGCATTAGGAGAAATCATATGTTCGAGAACGGTGTGAGAAATTGAAGGATATCTCTTTTTAATGAAAGAGTCAAATATAAGAATTAGCTCATTAGCATTTTTTATAGCATGATTCAATTTAAGAAAATCAATGAAATCGTTACAGAAACCTTCATTTGCTATCAAAATTCTGCTCCTTTGATCGTTCCCATAGTTGATCTAATTCCTGCATACTGGCTTTTTTCATCCTTTCATAGTCTTTTTGATAATAACTCTCTATAAACTGAAATCGTTCTGTAAATTTCTTGATACTTTCTCTTAGTGCATCTTCAGCAACCACACCCAAAAAACGAGATACATTTACCGTGGTGAAAAGAAGATCTCCTATCTCCTCGGTAATTCTCTCTTTTATTCCATCCTGAATTGCCTGTTTCAATTCTTTAATTTCTTCTTGTAATTTTAGTAAAACATCCGAAACCTTATACCAATCAAAATCGACAAGAGACGCTTTTTCTTGAATTCTTTGCGCACGTAGTAAAGCAGGGATGGTCTTTGGGATTCCTGAAAGAAGAGATTCCCGGCTTTCTTTATGTAGCTTTATATATTCCCAGTTATCTTTTACATCTTTAGCAGAACTCACCTTTTTTGTGTCAAAAATATGGGGATGACGTTCAATTAGCTTTTGATTAATCGCCATTATTACTTTCTCTAGTGTAAAATATCCCTGCTCTGCAGCTATTATACTTTGAAATACGATTTGTAGTAATAAATCACCCAATTCACCTGAAAGGTTTTGCCATTTTTCTTCATCAATAGCTTCAATTACTTCAAATGTTTCTTCGAGAATGAATTGACGTAATTTATGAAGTGTCTGTTCTTTATCCCAGGGACACTCTTTACGCAATAGCCGCACTATCTCTAATAATTTTTGAAATTCTTTAGATGTTTTATCGCTCATTTTACCATATTTTTAATTTAATATGTAATATTTAAGAAAAATTATTATTATTATATCATGAATCAAAATAAAAAGAAAAAATATTCGTAATCATACTCTTGTTTTATCAGGAAGAATCCGTTGCGGGAGTTCTGAACTATATTTCAAATTTTAACGAAGATAATTTTTTACTTCACCATAAATTCAATTTCACCGATCTCGCTTATTTTCGCCTTTATGTGATCACCATGTTTAATTTGGCCCACACCTGCTGGTGTACCTGTTAATAATATATCTCCCACTTCTAAGGTAAATATTTTCGAGATATATGAGAAAAGATGGTCCACAGGAAAAATCATATTCTTTGTTGAACCTTGCTGTTTTATTGTGTTATTAACCTGCAACTCGAGGTGCAAGTTTTGTATATCCGATATCTGATTTAGAGGGACAAATGAAGATATAGGACATGCACCATCGAAACCTTTGCAGACACTCCAGGGATATCCTTTGGATTTTGCTACATCTTGAATATCTCTTAAGGTGAGATCAAGTGCAATCCCTGCTCCGATGATATAATCTCTCCAATCTGTTTTGCTAATACCTTTAGCCGCCTTACCGACCAAAAGGGCAAGTTCAATCTCATGATGTACCTGATTACTAAAACTGGGTAAAATTATAGCATAACCCTCTTTCAATAAGGATGTGGAAGGTTTTAAAAATAGAATGGGTTCTCTGGTTCGCTCTGCCTTCATTTCACCGATGTGTTTAGCGTAGTTAAGTCCAACACAGACGATCTTACCAACTTTAAATTCGGTATCAGGTCTTAATAGTACGTTTGACATCGGATACCTCCCCTAAGATTCGAAAAAACGTAATTTCACCTTTAATTACATTAAATCTTCTAATTTGTGCAATCGAATTTTGAATTGCTTTTTCAGATGCCAATTCTGTAAAAATATGAACATAACTTATTTTTTCGTCCTTTTTACGCTCTGCCACAGAAGCATGCGTAGATTCGATATTGATATTATTTTCCCCCAATACTGTTGCAATTTTACCCATAACACCAGGTACATCAAGACAGGTAAAGCGTAAATAGTATCCGGATTCTACTTCCTCAATTGGTAAAACCGATTTCTCTCTCCAAAGTGGCAACTCATACATATATTTTGCAGATGTTCTAATCGTAGTTGCAACATCAATTAAATCACGAATGACCATATTAGCAGCCGGGTATATACCCGCCCCTTTTCCATATAACATAAATTCACCAGCAATATCTGTTTGAATATAAACTGCGTTATAATCATTCTGTACAAAGATTAATGGATGTGTTTGAGGAACAAGTGTAGGATGAACACGCAATTCCAGTTTCTCATTTCTATCCTTTAAAATTGCTAACAACTTTATTTGGTATCCAAATTCCTCTGCAAATTGAAAGTCGATTGCTCTCAGATTTGATATTCCCTCAGCATACACATGTAAAAAATTTACTTCTACTCCAAAAGCAGTGGCTGCCAGCAGCGCCAATTTTTGTGCTGAATCTGATCCTTCATAGTCAATTAACATATGACTTTCAGACAACTTCTGTAATTCAGGTAATTTTAATATTTCTTTCAATGATTTTTTGCTGCGACTCATTTCACTCAATATAAAATTTGAGCTACCACTTGCAATTCCCCACAACCCGATAATTTTTGCTCCAATTAGATCACGCCGCAGCGTGTGTATTATGGGGATGCCTCCACCTAAAGCGGCATCAAACTGGAGATGCACTCTTTTTGACCGAGCTAATTCAAAAACCTCTCTCATCTTACTGGCTAAAAGCGATCTGTTGGCAGAAACCAGATGACACCTGCGCTCAAGAAATCTTTTTATAATCCCATAGGTTGGTTCAATACCTCCCATAGCATCAACAACAATTTTAATATCTTGATCAGCTATAATTTTAACTACGTCATCTGTAATAATCTCAGGAGGAATTGCCCGGTTGCGTTTATAATGAGTATGCTTAACTAAAATATGTTTAATATTTAAATCAATTCCCGTTTGTTCAATGATTTTATTTTTTCTGTCTTTTAATAACAGATAAATACCCTGCCCAAGCTTTCCGCAGCCCAAAAGAGCTATATCTACTTGTTTAGCTTTACCCATGTCTACTCTCCAATTATTGAGCTAACTTGATAAATTAAATCGATACCATAAGATAAGGCAAAACCTTTAAAAATTACAAGGAATAAAGAGTCTAAGTGATAAAAATAGATACATAGAAAGCTTAATAAAATTTATTATGGATAGAATTATATTTGAAAAGGTTGGTAAATAATATTTAAATTACTTGGTAAGAGTTAATATTAATAATTTTATTAGTATCATCTATCGGACTTATGAATAAAATAAATTTATCTGCAAAAAAAAATTTAATTGTAGTTGGTGATCGTATTCTAATCAGCCCCGATGAATCAAAACAAAAAACAAGCTTTGGTCTATACCTTCCCCAGGGTGTTGAAGAAAAAGAGAAAATTCAGGGAGGATACGTTATAAAAACCGGACCGGGATATCCCTTGCCTGATCCTAGTTCAATGTCTGATGAACCATGGACAGGAGCTAAACAAGACGCAAAATATCTGCCCCTTCAGGTTGAAGAGGGAGATTACGTACTTTTTTTAAGAAAATCTTCAATCGAAGTTGAGTTTGAAGGGAAGAAATATTTAATTTTACCACAATCTGCAATTCTACTAATTATTCGCGATGATATATTAGAAGAATTAAATCCAGATGAGGCCGAGTAATTCTAGTAAATCAATACCAATCACACCTGCATAAGTTCTCTCATATCTTTCATTTTGAGATTAATAAAGATTATATATAATTCAATGGCAATAATACCTACACACAATTATTTATGCATTCGAAGTGGAGGGAAGATGTTTCTAAAAATTACTCCTATATTAATTATATTATTGACTAGGATAGTGCCGGCTCAGGTATATTTTGATCAGGCAGAACGCTTTCAAGGATATAAGATTATTGACGATAAATCATATTTTGTTTTTGACGAAAGTTTATATGATGTACAGGCTTATAGAGTAATTGTCGAAGGATCTTTCAGAGGATGGGATCATAACTTAGATGATGCAATATGGTGGTTAAAAAAAGATACACTTGATGCACGAATTTGGTTTCTGGAAGTAGCGACACCTATTCCACCAGGCTGCGAATTCAAATTCAGAATAAATAATGGTGAGTGGATGGACGTGCCAGAAGATGCTCCTAACGAGCATGGGGGAAATCTAGTCTATGCTCATGAATATAATCCACCCCGACTGATTGCGGAGATGGTTAGTCCACGTCATATATATGCCCAATTAAGTGGAGAGGGAATAGAGATCTCGCTCAATCCAGATAGATTCCAGCTGCTGGATGCACATGGAAAAGAAACAACTATTTCTCGCATTTTTTATATAAAACCAGGGGAATTGCATATTTATCCGGAATACGATATTGATATAAGGAGAGTATATTACTTATCTGATAAAAAAACAGGACTAAAAGCCCTTGTTTCATATGATGGATGGTTTAAACATCTGTATTCCGGTAAACAATTAGGGGCATTTTTTGATCAAGAAAAGGGTAAAACAATTTTTAGATTATTTGCACCGCGCGCCACCTCAGTTAATCTATATTTATATAAAAATCCGGGTGAAGCATATTTTAAAAAATATGCACTAGCAAACGATCAAAATGGAATTTGGGAACTTACAATAGATAGAAATTTGAATGGCGTATATTATGATTATACCATACATGGTGCGAATGATCCCGGTAATCACTTCTATGAAACCAATCCGGTGCATATTAGCGATCCCTACGGACAGGTTAGTGTAGACAGTTTTGGACCATGTCGTATCTGGCCTAAAGTTGAAACACCTCAAGTAGTAAAGGGTGGGCGTCCATTCATGGAAGACGTAATAGCTTATGAAGTTCACATTCAGGATTTTACATGCGAATTACCGCTTTCTGAAAATAAAAAAGGAACCTTCACAGCATTCCATGAAAAGGGATTAAAGAATAGTATTGGTGAACCAATCGGTTTTGATCACATCATAGACTTGGGTGTAAACGTGGTCCATTTGCAACCCATTCAGGAATCTTTGCATTTTCCTGAGCAAGCGTGGCAGGAAACATTTGCCAATGATCCCTATATGATTGCGCAGGGTATCAACAAAGAAAATTATCAATGGGGATACCGGACAACACATTTTATGGCCATAGAGAGTCGATATCGTGAAAAAGGAACAGAATGGGGTGCCCAAAACGAACAATTTCGTGATTTAGTTCAGGCGTTTCATGAAAAAGGTGTGGCAGTGATCGTGGATATCGTATTTAACCATACCGGAGAACGTATGGATGGAAGAATGGACTATTTCAATTTTGCAGTAATCGACAAACCATACTATTACCGCACAGATGAAAAGTTAGACTACATAGGAACCTATGGCACGGAAGTTAAATCGGAATGGCGACCGATGGTGCAACGTTGGATTTATGATCAATGTACAAATTTAGTTGACCAATACGGTGTAGATGGCTTTCGCATAGACCTGGCTGGTCAAACCGATGAACAAACATTGAAGGAGCTGAGGCGGATATTAGGACCTGATATTATCATTTATGGAGAACCCTGGATAGCATCCGCAGATCCGAACTACGAGAATAATCCCGATTGGGATTGGTATAAAAAAGATGCGCCCATTACCTTTTTTCAAGATGAAGCTCGCAATGCTTTCAAAGGCCCTCCAGATAATCCTAAAGATAAATGGAAAGATCGCGGCTATGCGGGGGGGAATGGTGGTCGAGATAATGTAAAAAAGGCATTAAGTGCCGGATTTTCAGATGACGATACCCCCATAGATGGGATAAATTATCTCGATATTCATGATAACTGGGCCTTAGCGGACAGGTTTGCTACAGATAATTGGGATGGAAGAAATGGTGTAGATGAGAACAGGGTGAAAATCGCAGCGACTCTGTTGCTTACGTCATTAGGCCCCGTCGTCATACATGGAGGTACAGAATTTTTGCGAAGTAAAGGACATGCTCCTCTTGAAGAGATAAAAAAAGAGTTTCAGGGTTCATATCTCTATTTTCATGGAAAAAGAGATACTTATAATTTAGCTCAAGCAAATGCCTTTATTTGGGAAAATAAGGGTAAAATATCCGGAGATGACTCAGGTAGAGTGAAATGTGATTATAAGAATATGTACGAATATTGGAGAGGACTCATCGCTTTGCGTAAAAGTGAAATTGGTAAGGTTTTTCGTATCAGGGAAAAGCCAGCAAAAGATTATTATCAATGGATTGAACCTGAAAATATAAAGCTTCTTGGCTATATGGTGGCTAAGAAAATTCTGGTACTAATTAACACAGATACGCTCTCTGGAAAATTTAATAACATTCACATCCCACCGGGAGCAGATTGGCAATTAGTAGGGGATATAAATCAAATAAACTTTTATTCTGGAATTAACGGTAAAGAAGATTCTATTTTAAAAGGTGGTGCAAAAATCACTACCATTCTTCCAGGTGAAAGTCTAAAAATTTGGGTTGTAAGATCAAAACGCAATTAAGATTCTAATGGGATTCACATATAAAATTTAATGATAAAATTACCGAAGTTAACCTTTATTAAAGATATGTTTTATCACATAAGAGGCAACGCTGGGATTCTCCTTTAATCTGCGTGTTGAATAGGCATGCCACTTCTCCCCATAGGGCACATAGACCCTGAGGCGATGACCGGCGGACACAAGTAAATCTCTTAGTTCTTCAGTAACTCCAAGCAGCATCTGAAATTCGTAGTCTTCTTTTTTAAGTTTAAGCCTGTCAATTAAGCTAAGGGCAAACCAGATTAATTTTTCATCATGAGTTGCGATCCCAACGTAACATTTTTCCGATAATAATTTTTCAAGGCAGTAATTAAAATTGTAATTGATGATATCACGGTTTTTATAGGCAATAAGCTTTGGCTCAACATAAATACCTTTACAAAGTCGCACATTTGCTCTGTGTTTGATTAAGTTGTTAACATCATCTATTGTCCGTCTCAGATAGGATTGAATCACTATCCCAATATTATCAAATTCCTCTTTCAATCTGATATAGATATCAATACTATCAGAGGTACAGGTATGATCTTCCATATCGATGCGTACAAAATTATTGTACCTTTTTGCGGTCTCGACAATTGTCCGAATGTTCTGATAACAAAACTCTGTATCAATTTTAAGACCCAAATGTGTGGGTTTAACGGATATATTTGAATCAAGCTTTATTTGATCTATAGCAGCCAATATTTCTTTATATTCTTCTACCACTTTTACAGCATCTTCTCTGTTTTTTACATCTTCTCCCAAAATATCGATGGTAGCCATTATATTTTTCTCGTTAAACTTCATTATCAGATTGATCGCATCCTGCAAAGTAGAACCCGCTATATATTTTTTTGCAAAGATGTGAACAATAAATTTAGGTACTAAAGGAAGGGTAATAACGACAAGTTTATTGAAAATGCCCATTCACTCCCCTTTTATCCATCTTTTTCAATATAAGAAATTTATGAATCCACCTGAATATGTTGCAACTCCAATATCATTCAAATGGGGTTGTGTATATCAATGAACTTTATCTTCAGTTCAAATTTTTCACGCAAAAGATTACCTAAGGCTATAACGCCAAATTTTTCTGTAGCGTAATGACCTGCGGATACGAAATGAATACTCTCCTCTTGAGCATAATACATGATGTGCTCACTTACCTCTCCGGTAATGAACACATCCAATCCGGAACCAACCGCTTGTTTGATTTCTTTTTGTGCACCGCCACTAATTATGCCAATACTTTTGATGGTATCGGGTCCGTAAGGAAAAACGGTTAGCTCACGATCGACAATTTTTTCTATTTTTTTAAAGAATTCTATTTTATTAATGCTTTCAACTTCTCCCCTTATACCAATATATTGTCCTTTATAATCACCAAATGGTTGCGGATTTTTCACATCGAGATATTTAGCCAACTGGGCATTATTACCCAGTTTAGTATGAGCATCTAGAGGTAAATGATAGGCAAACAGGTTAATATCATGCTGCAAAAGCAATCGAATACGCTCGCGGTATCCACCGCGATAGATAGGTCGTTCAGACTCCCAAATCAAGCCATGATGAACAATAATGGCATCAGCGTGTTCGGCAATTGCCCTTTTAAAAAGTTCTACAGAAGCACTCACACCCGTTATCAGGGTATGTATTTGCTCTTTTCCTTCCACTTGAAGCCCATTAGGACAGGAATCGCTGAAGTCTCTGACTTTTAGATATTCATGTAGAAATAATTCTAAATCATTCCTCTTCATATACCATCCCCTGTAATCAATAATCTACACAGTTTTTTAAATTACTAGGGATTAACACCAATTTTCTCAGCAACTGTAGTTAAAGATTGAATCACAAAATTAACATGTTCATCAAAATCGACACCCAACTCTTCCGCACCACTGCGAATCTCATCACGATTTACTTTAGCGGCGAAGCTTTTGTCTTTCATCTTCTTCTTGACCGATTTTACTTGTACCTCGCCTATCGACTTATTTGGACGAACTAATGTTACGGCAATTATGAAACCGCAAAGTTCATCTACAGCATACAATACTTTTGCCATTAACGATTCTCGAGGTACGCCAGTAAAATCTGCATGGCCAAGGATAATCTTTCGCAACTCTTCTGAGATACCTTTTTGAGCAAGAATTTCACTTCCCTTTTGAGGATGCTCATCGGGATATATTTCATAATCAAAATCATGAATTAAACCGACTGATCCCCACAATTCTTCTGACTTTGTGTATTCATGGAGTAGCGCCAGCGCTTTTTCTCTTGTCATTTTAACCTCTTATTCTAAATTATTAACCAATTTCTCGATTAGATCTAATTAAGGGCAATTGTTATCCGCATAGGACGCTTCCTGCATTAACATTTAAAATCTCCCCTGTAATTGCCGTAGCCCATTCTGAAGCTAAGAAGACAATGGGACCTGCAATTTCAGATGGTGTTGGAATGCGTCCTAAGGGTATCGTAGCTAAAATTTTATCCCCTTCTTCCTGCAATGCCTGACTGGACATGTCTGTATCAACCCATCCGGGTGCAACGCAATTCACTGTTATACCCAGCGGACCCAATTCAGCAGCGAGGGATTTAGTAAAACTGATTATTGCTCCCTTGCTTGCTGCATAATGGGAATGAAAAGCTTCACCTCTTTGACCGGCTGTTGATGCAACATGAATAATACGTCCAGCAATTTTTTCCTTTCTCATATGCTGCACAATATACTTTGTGAAATAAAAAACACTGTCTAAATTAACTTTCATAGTACGATGCCAGTTTTCACTAGTCATCGTTTCTATTGCACCATAATCCCAGATACCTGCATTATTTATTAAGATATCAATACTGCCTAGATTTTTAATCGTATTATTAATAAATGTTTTTACCTGATCAATATCTGAAACATCGCAAGCCTGTGTATACCTTTTTCCCGGCAACTCTTTAAGCTTATCACCAAGATTCTCTGCGGCTTGCTTATTTTGATAGTAATTGAAGGAAACGTTTGCACCAAGTTGCGCAAAAAGTTCAACAGTAGCAGCACCAATACCACGGCTACCGCCTGTTACTAATACATTCTTCCCCATAAAATTTTTCATAGTCTTTTTTAAGTTTTTTAAGTTTGTGTTTACTTTTTTAAAATTTAAAATCCCTGCAGGTGCTTCCTACATGATTAAAAATTTTATGCGCACGGTTTATGTTTTAATACCTTCAATGACAGAACTTGTATCCGTTAAAGTGATCACAACCCCTGTTTTGAATTTAGCATTATTAAGCATACTTAACACTTCATTACCAGTATAACATTTACCTGTATTAGTTGAGACCAGCATATGCAAGGCAAATAGCGTTGTAAAAAGCGGTCCTTTGTGATCAGATCTTAAATACAGATCTTTGACTAATATACGCCCTTTATCTTTTAGTGAGGAATGGCATTTCTTAAAAAGAAAGAGGATTTCATCTTCACCAAAGATATGAATTACATTCGATAATAAAACAACATCGTAAAGCCCTCCGAATGGATCACTGAAAAGATCACCGCTTACAAAGTGCATTCTCTTATATGCATAATGATTCTTCAGATTTTGGCGAGCTACTTTTACGGTTTCCGGTTGATCAAAGAGGGTGACATGCATATCTTCATATTTCTCACATAATGCCTGAAGATATTTACCCGGCCCTCCCCCCAAATCCAGTATTGATTCATCGCCACGAAAGATGATGTTCTTTAAAAAAATTGTAGACGAACGTCGACCGATATCGCACATTGCATTTATAAATCTCTTACTATCCTTAGATTTTTTTTGCTGTTCATGGTGCCTGGCTGATTTACCCGTGCGAATACTCTCGGATAGGAATCCCCACCTTTTCTGTAAATGTATTTCATGTTCAATCAATGCACATAAGGATTCGGGAGATTGTGAATTTAGAAAGTATTTAAAATTATTAGAAATTTTATAGAAATTGTTTTTATGGGTCACAATGCCCAAAGCCACAAGAGCATGAAGCAACATTTCTACACCACGGCGGGATATCTTTAATTTAATCGTCAGATTTTTTACCGTTTGTTTTTCTGATACTAAGGCATCAAATAAACCCAACTCCACTGCACTGAAAATAGCATGCGATTGACGATAGGCGCGAATTAATTCATTTAAATAATCAAAATTTTCGTTCTTACTCTTAGCTGCTTCTTTTTTCAAATCACTAATTTGTATTTGATCTTATTGTAATCTTTGCATGTACCAAAATTCCACGATCTCATTTATCTTTTTCCTTTTATCCTCCAACAAGTCCTGAAACTCACAACCAATACCCACATCCTGGGATAGTTGATCATCTGAGATCCACTTCACCTCAGTATCCACATTTACAACAACTTGAGATGATTCAGATCCTCTGATCTCGGTGAGGAGTAATTTATCACCCTCTTTAATTCGATTTCCCAAGACAGATTTGAATATCAATTGGAGACCACCCTCACTCATATTCATTACATTGGCTGTAATCGGTTTTTCTTTAGAATCGGCGGGATTAAAAACGCCAACAATACCATCTTCAACAGTAAACAAGACACGTTTATATTTTCTTCTCTCTTGACCGGTTCTTGGCATAGACACCTCGTCATTTATATTTTTTGAATTTATAAATCATGTTAATTAAATACAGAGAAAAAAACTACTATTTTAGAATATTTTTTATTTATCGGTGTAATTTATATTGAGAAAAATTTTTAATTTTAATATACTAGACTATTAGTATCGCTTTAATTAAAAAATTTGTCTATCTGTACTAATTATTAAATGAGGCATATTATGGAATCATCAGCAAATTGGCTATCACCGGCATTAATATGGTTTATTATTGGTTTAATTTTTATTCTTATCGAGTTCGGTATACCCGGATTAATTACCGTCTTCTTTGGAATAGGGGCATGGCTTGTGGCCTTATTATGTTTAATTTTCAATATCCCTTTAAACCTGCAGCTATTTATTTTCTTGATAGGTTCAATTATACCCCTAATATTTTTACGAAAATGGTTCAAAACGTTAATCGAGGGCAGATCTGTAGCCAGCCCAGTTAACATTGAGGAACTGGAAGAATTTTTAGGAAAAAAAGCACTGGTTGTGGAAGAAATTACACCTGATAAGAAAGGTAAGGTAGAATTTCGGGGCAGTACCTGGAATGCGGAAGCTTACGAAACAATTCCAAAAGGGACAACTGTCGAGATCATCGATAAGAGTAATATAACATTGGTAGTTAAATCTTTATAAGGAGGTTATAATTATGGATCCTGGATCAGTCATTTTAATTGGACTCATCTTTATTTTATTAATTATTATTGCGAAAACGATCAAAATTGTACCGCAGAAGACAGCCTTTATAATTGAACGGCTTGGTAAATATAGGGATACACTGCTGGCTGGCCTGCATATTCTTGCACCTTTTATCGATAAAGTGGCTTATAAACATACATTAAAAGAGCAGGCGCTGGATGTAGCATCACAAACTTGCATTACACAGGATAATATTGCCGTGGAGGTTGATGGTATCTTGTATTTACAGGTGATCGATCCACAAAAGGCTTCCTACGGTATAAACAATTATCAATTTGCCGCAACACAACTGGCACAAACGACGATGCGTAGCGTAATTGGGAAACTTGAATTGGACAAAACCTTTGAGGAGCGTGATACCATCAATACCCAGATTGTTGATGCGGTAGACAAGGCATCAGATCCCTGGGGAGTAAAAGTTACACGATATGAGGTCAAAAATATTGTACCTCCTCAGAGCATTAAAGATGCCATGGAAAAACAAATGCGCGCTGTCAGAGAAAAGCGGGCTTTGATTGCCGAGTCAGAAGGAGATAAGCAAGCAAAGATTAATAGGGCAGAAGGTGACAAACAAGAATTGATAGCTCGATCTGAGGGTGAAAAGCAAAGAAGAATTAATGAGGCAGAAGGTCGTGCTGCCGAGATCGAAAGAGTGGCCATGGCAACAGCAAAAGGAATTAGGGAGATCGCTTCAGCAATAAATGAGAAAGGTGGTATAGACGCTGTAAATTTGCGCGTTGCTGAGCAGTATATTTCTGAGTTTGGTAATCTGGCCAAAGCGAATAATTCAATCATAATACCAACAAACTTATCCGATGTATCCGGAATGATTGCCAGTGCCATGTCAGTCATTAAAAATCAATCGGATAAGAAAAGCGATTAATAATTACTGCGGATTTGGTTGATCAAAATTATTCGCTTTTCTCCATAAATATCGTTTGGCTGGGATAGGCAAATTCAATATTTTCCTCATTAAATTTATGAAATATTTGCAGATTTATTCTCTGTTGCGTGTCCATATATAAATTATAATCGGGGCTTGCCATCCAGTATACGACTTCAAAATTTAAAGAAAAGTTACCAAACTCTTTAAAGTGTGCTCTATCAAAACGGGTTAACTCCTGAGATTCAATAATTTCTTTAATCATCTGCGGTATTAACTTTAATTTGTCCTCAGGTGTTTGGTAAACCACACCAATGGAAAATACCACCCTTCGCTCAGCCATGCGTTTAAAATTGCGAATTCTACTATTAAGTAAGTCGGTGTTAGAAAAAACTAACTGTTCCCCTGATAAACTTCGGATTCTTGTAGTCTTTAAACCTATATGTTCTACAGAACCCAGATGATTATCAACAATTATAAAATCACCCAAAACAAATGGTTTATCAAGGACGATGGACAGCGAAGCAAATAGATCGCTGAGAATATTTTGCACTGCCAGGGCGATGGCGATTCCACCAATACCTAGCCCGGCAACAAGCGTGGTAATATTAACACCAAGGTTATCTAAAATAACCAGAAGAATTAAAGACCACAGGACAATGCGGGCAACAAAACCAAGAGCGCTGAATGTGGTAACACCTGCGGCATCTTCCTGAATTCTTTTCTTTTTATAACGTTCAATAAAATAGGTGATAATACCGTTGCCCCAAATGGCTCCCTGTAGCAGGAGAACAATGATAACAATCGAAGTAATTAATTTATTCACCGTTTGAGGCAGAGTGAGTATTAAAGAACCGAAATAGAGGGCAATAATTAAAATGAAAAAGAATTTAATTCGCTCCAGTAAGTCGGCGACTAGATCGTCTAGATCGGTTTTTGTCTTTTTAGCCAATTTCTTTATCTTACGCCGGATAAGGGTAAAAATAATTTTAAGAACAAAAAAACTCAATACTACTATTACAAGAGCGATAAGCCACTCCTTAACCGAATTGTGATAAAATTGCTGCTCAAGAAACATAATAACCTCCGGGTAATATTACATTATTTTTAATAAACTGTATCTATAAGCAATTCCTACAAAGCCTCTTGCTTGGGGATCTGCGTCAACTGCGGGTTCACCAGCCAATTCAACTTCAATTATTCCATTTTTAAATTTAATTGCAGGTATTATCGCAATTGTTTCTCCCTCACTATAATCCTGACTTTTTACAAGTAGAATTCCCTGCTTCCCCTGATGTTTAACGGATTTCGCCGTTAGATTGATCAGATCAAGATTTTCTACAGAATTAAGCGGTAATACTACTGTCTCTGAATTGTCAGCTGATTGAGCCGAAACAAAAATAGAGCTTAAAAAAAGGACCAAAACAATTGATATTGTATTAGACATAATATTACTCCTTTTCTTACTGATAATTACGTATATCAAAATATTTGAATATTGAAATAATCTTTTTACTAATTCAATCCTCAATTTAAAAAATATACCTTTACACAGACAAATCTAAAATAATCGATTCGCTGCACACAAGAATATAGGAATTAGATTATTTTAAAACAGCAAAATATATACAGGAAGATCAATGAAAAATATCCATATAATAATATTATTATTGTTGTACAAAAATGAGAGATTATGTTATATCTTATATGGATGTTTTATATATTACTTCAAAACATTATAATATCTGGTAATTAAAAAGGAGAGCAATATGACCGTATATTTTGTTCAACATGGTAAAAGTGTTCCCAAGGAAGAGAATCCTGACAGGCCATTATCTGATATCGGGGCGAAAGAAGTTGAAGAAATTGCCACACTATTGAGGGAAAATAACGTTAAAGTAAATATTATTTTTCACAGTAATAAACTTAGAGCAGTTCAAACGGCAGATATTATACAAAAGCATTTAAATGCTTCGCAAGGTATAAAAGAGAAGCCGGGTATGAATCCCATGGATAATGTTCGTTTGTTTGCAAAGGAAATTGAAAAGAATGAAGATGCAATGTATGTTAGTCATTTACCGTTTTTAGAAAAACTAATTTCCTTTCTAATTACGGGTGATGAAGATAAAGTAGTTTTAAAGTTTCAAAATGCCGGTGTAGTCAAGCTTCAATTTTCAACTGAGGATTATCATTGGTATATAACAGGTACATTGCTTCCCAAACCCATATAAATTTACTTTAAATATACCATCTTCTTTACATCACTCCACAGACCTGTTTCAAGCCGATACAGGTATACACCTGAAGACAAATTTCCTGCATTAAACTCAACTTCATGATAGCCTGCAGATTGCTTTTCGGATACAAGTGTGGCTATCTTTTTACCTAAAATGTTATAAACAGATAGATGTAATTTTACGGGCGACTTGTAAGTCGCCCCTACATGCCAACTGATGACTGTTTTAGGGTTGAAAGGATTAGGATAGTTTTGAAATAATTTAAAGGTAGTCAATTCATAGCGATTTCCTAATGAAGTTGTTACAAATCTAGAGGAATCACCACCATACGTAAAAACATTTGGTTCTATCCTGTGTTTCCAAGTGAACTGGACATCATCGCCCTCCAATTCGACCAGAACATATCCATTTTTTTCTTCATGAAATATCCTATTCGGAGTCCAGCGGCCATTATCCCCATCAAAACCAGCATCTTGATGTAGTGAACTCGCTGTTCCAACAATAACCTGATGGATATCGTTATGCGGATTATCATCACCATCATCAATCACTGCGTGATCATAAAAATGATCGTGTCCGCAAAAATAGATCTTGACACCAGCTGCGATAAGACTTTCCCAGAATGTATTCCGTTCTTCCGGACAGGCCCCCATACAATTGGTGTGCAACAATTTAAAGGCTGGCTCATGCCCGGCCACAAACACATGTGGCTTCTCGTTATTTGTTAATATACTATCTAACCAGTTTTGGTTGATGCGATGTGTTACTGTATACTGATCCAGTGCAATAAATAGGATGTTGTTATATTCAAGGGCATAGGTAATATTTATTTCATTTTCAGGTCCATTTTGCGGAAAAGAATAGGGACCACTAAATAAAGAATCCCACGATTCCTTACTACTAAGATCATTGTTTCCCCGACAGGCAAACACTTTGATATTATGAGTGCTTAGCGTATCTAACACAAATCGCCAATCTTTCAAGACTGAATCCTTTTCTACATATTCTCCAAATCCTCTGACGATCATATCCCCGGGGAAAAATATAAAATCCACCTCTTCCTCAATAGTTGCCAGAACAATTTCATATAGCATCGTTTCCTTAAAGTTCTGTACCGGAGAATAGATATGCGGATCAGCGACCACCATAAAACGGATTGTCTCCTGTGCATAAATCCAGGAGAAAAACCCAAGGATGCCTATGATCAGACTTTTTTTCATCATTGGAAGTTTACTACATTAGTTTGTATTATAACACCCATAAAGCGGATTTTTAATCAAGGATTAATATTACTAACATCTGTTATGAGAATTTTTATAATTTACATAATGGCTAAACAATTACAATAAAAATCAAACACAAAAGATCATTCAAACGAGACAGGAGTTTTTGGCCAGGGTACAGCACCAGCCTCAATAAGGAGTTCTTTTTATCTCTTGTAATTGAATGCGGTAGTTTCCCTTTTTATCAA
>Ga0111204_103_pt1 | contig 53896 bp, 44 predicted proteins | sample DeeMarSWOR136_30_FD_80378 | JGI IMG/M metagenome (GOLD analysis project Ga0111204, IMG submission 80378) | Crenarchaeota group archaeon SMTZ-80
TAGGATTGGTCATTGACTTTGGCGATGGTTTTCCAGGCGGTTGAGGGTGAGGTGCCGCTGTTGGAATCATTCCCGTTGGTGGCATCCACATAATACACTGTCCCAGCAAGAATATAAGAGGCCACCAATAAAACAAAAAAAATACAGGAAGTTAATATTCTAACCAATTTAATCAAGTCGGATTATTGTAAAATATTTCTTATATCTTAAGATAACATGAATAAACACAAAAAAAGAAATATCCCTCTCAAAAAAAATAAGGATAGACGAACCAGTGGGTTTATGAGAGATGGGCACAGGGAATGGATAATCCAGGAAACTAAAGAAAATTTGTTAAAAAAAGAGATCTCTGATACATTAAGAAGCAGGTGAGGTTATCGAGTCCTGGCGAAGGAAATATAACCGGATGTACTCCTGCTTATCTCTGTAATAACCAGCAGCTCTCAGAGGCATAAGATCACAGCAATATAAATAATGGAAAAATTAAAAAAAATAGTCATTCTATTCAGTCATAATATGGTTTTTTTTCATGTACGAAGCTTTTTAGCAAAAGTAGGAATCAATATCATGCCTTTCTATCTAACCAAAGAAAAACTAAGCGATATAGAAGAACCAGAATTTAAGGATATCCTAGAAGCCTATTCCTTTGGATTCTTCGGACCACAGGAAATAAGGATGATAGGACAGACTCCGGAACTTAACAGAAATGAAAGCTTATTTCTTGCTTGGTTAAAAGAAGACAAGAAATGCTATGGTGTCAAAACAAATGGACGGATTATTGCCTTCGTCTGGATTGACTTTAAAGAATGTAACTATGAATATGATAGATTCCGCTTAAATGAAGATGAGGCCTATTTATTTGATTTATATACGATAAAAGAGTTTCGAGGAAAAAATATAGCCCCTTACTTACACTATGAAAGTTATAAGGTCCTTGAAGAAATGGGACGAACTACATTTTATCATATCACGGAACTGTTTAATATCGCCGCCATTAAATATAAAAAGAAAATGAATATGAAGAATACGAAGTTAGACTTATACATTGAGATATTCAGAAAATTTCGTTGGCATTGGATAATCAAAGAATATTAGAGCTGATGGATTGACAAAAGCAGTAGCAAAAAAAAATCTTTAAATCTTAATAAATCTCAATTGTTGGAAAATAAGACTTTTGAAAAAAATTAAGAAGTATTTCCAGCTCTTGGTAAGTATAATTTTACTTATCATAATCATTAGCTGGGTTGATTTTAGTCAGGTAATTAATGCATTAAAAAATGTTAACTATTTGTTTCTTATATTGGCTCTAATAGTATTTACCATAGACAGAATAATTATGGCAGTTAAATGGAATTTACTATTAAAAGTAAAAAAAATTAAAATTAGTTTATATGATGTAATAAAAATTTATTATATATCAAACTTTGTTGGTTTTATTTTGCCTACTACTGTAGGTACTGATTTAGTTAAAACACATTTAATTGTTAAAAGAAAATTTTCTTTATCTGATGTAATTGCATCGATTTTAGTTGAGAGATTATTTGGCTTTCTTGGTTTATTTGTATATGGATTAACAGCTATTTTTCTGTTGCTTGGAAAGCTAAGTTATTTACATATCGATTTAAGAGGGATCATCCTTATATTAACGGTATTATCTTTTTTGGGAATATTAGGTATAGTTCTTTCTTTTAATGATAAATCAGTTAGTTTTTTTATTAAGTTATTGAAGTTAAGTGAGAAAAAAAAATTCTGGAACAGAATTTCTCCTAAAATTCAGAAACTTATTCTTTCATATCAATCTTATAAGAAAAGAAAGATTGTCCTTTTGTCTTTTTTTGCTTTAACTCTTGTCGAAATATTTGCAGGAATTTTCATTAACTTTTTAATAGCTAACGGATTAGATCTTTCTGTACCTATTACGTATTTTATGGCTTATATTCCTATTATGATGCTATTAATAAGAATACCCATTTCTTTTGGTGGATTAGGAATCAGCGAGGGCGGAGCTATTTATTTTCTTGGCCTTGTAGGGGTTCCAAAAGCATTAGGATTTAGTCTTGGAATTATCAATAATTTTATCTCAATAATTGGATTGATACCCGGTGCTATTTTTTATGCATTTAACCGTTCGGAAACAAAAATAGAGGGTGCTGAACTTAATGATAGTTTTTCAATTTCCTAAATTTTAGCTGATTTTTCACACTACAGGAAGAGATGAATTTTTCCAGGTTAATTAGGAGATTATAACTATGGCATTTTATGATAATTATAGAAAGAGAATGAAAGCGACAGCTTTGGGCAGTTGGATAGTTGCTAACGAAAATCAACACATTATAAGGACTGTAAACAAATTTATAAAATTCAAGCATGTTTTAGAAGTAGGCGGTGGGAAGGGAGAGTTTGCTAGAGACTTGCAAAAAATAAACAAAAACGTTACCTATGATGTCATTGAACCTAATAAATATTTAGCGAAAAAACTAAGAGAATATGGTAATGTTTTTATTTGCTTTGTTCCTCCCTTGCCTAAACTTGATAAAAAATATGATTTGATTTACTCATCTAACATTATTGAACATATACAGAGAGAGAAACTGCATGATTTTGTGAGTCAATTTCATTCAAAATTAACTGATAAAGGCTTATTAGTAATTCAAACACCAAATTTTATTGATTTTAAATACTTATTTTGGGATTGTGATTATACACATAATTCGCCGCTTACAGTCAGGTCTATTACTCAACTTTTATTTGATACTGATTTTTCGATTCTCTTAATTGAAAAAACACGGGCTGGTTTTAAAAACTCAATACCAATTTTAATATTGAATATCTTACTAAAGTTTTTATATGTATTAAATTTCCCATTTAATAAACGATTATATAAATTACTGTTATCTACTAGCCAACAAGTAACAGTTTATGCAAGTAAAAATTGAAAATTATTAGAGTATGTTCGTATCAATTGTTGAATCCAGAATTATTAACCTGAATAATTCATAAAAAAAGCTGTTTCTCTTCATAACGTATTGATATATATTACGTTAGAGCCAAAAAGAAGAGGAAACAGCTATGAAAGATTATACCAAACAATTGCTCCTTTTTTGAGCCATTTCCAACAAAAAAATTGAAGCCGATTTCAATGGCGGTGAGGTCAGCTCCGATGCCGGACTTCTTTTCCTCCGGGAGGTTGAAAACCGGATAGGTCTGATCAGCAAAATGACTGATTCCTTGAGGGACCGGCGCCATCCCGGGTATGTCAAACATCAGCTCCTCGAGCTTTTCAAGCAGAGGATTTTCCAGATTGCCTGCGGTTATGAGGATGGAAATGACAGCAATGAACTGTGGGAAAATCCGATCATGAAAATAGCCTGCGAGCGAGAGCTAGGAAGAATTGAAGGATAAAGTCTCTCTTTATGAGAAAAAATCATCGTAATCTATACTGAATTTATAACCGTTAGTGTGCGTGTAAAATCAAATCCATTTATATGTTAAGATTTTTGGCTGTGCTTGAATCAACTTTTATTGCCTTTTACAATTTATGAATAGATCAGGTTATTTAAAAGGAGAAACTATTAACAACCTCCTGAATGAACAACTGAACAAAATAGTTGATCATGGTCAGCGTTTGTGGTTATTATGTAACGCAGAGATATGGGACAGAATGTTTACTGATGAAATGAGTAAAGAAGAATTGTATGAAGCCCCGCTGAGGTTATCTACTATGGGTTGAACACATAAGTCTTTAATTCAGCTGGTGCTTATTATAAATTTTCTTTATACTAAAAAAAGAACATCCGGTTTTGTAAAAAATTAATTGTTTTTAAAGTTTAAGTATTAATAAAAAAATTTTGTTAGATTATCGTGAACAATAAATATTTTAAAAAGGGGAACAAGATAAAAATTGCTATAATGATGCGTGCAATTGATCAGGATAGCGGCTTTCATTTATATATGGATGGTTTAATCGAAGCTTTACTAAATCTTGAAATTCCTGAGATTTCCTTTCTTTTGCTATACAGAACTCCAAAATGGCTGGGAAGGTTTTCATCTTATAAGAATGTAACCGAACTTCATCTTAAAGCTCCCCATAAAATTATTTGGGATCAAATTGTTGTTCCATATATATCCTGGAAACACAAAGTTGATATAATTTTCCATCCAAAGTTTACAGCACCTTTAATTAGCCATTGTCCTGTTGTAATGGGACTTCAGGAACCTGCATGGTGGGCCTGGCCCGAACATTATGAAAAAGGAGACGTGATTTACCAGAAACTAATGTTGCCAATCTATGCACGAAAAGCATCACACTTTTTTCCCATGGCACAATGGGTTATTGATGAGAATCGTAAGTATATCAACTTACCTTTTAATAATGCTACAGTAACTAATCCGGGAGTACATTCACATATAAAACCTGTTAATGATAAAAAGGTTTTAGAGCAGTTCCGTGCAAAATATAACTTGCCACAGAAATTTCTTCTTTCGATGACACGTGTTGATAATCCCGGTATGGATCGTTCAAAAAAATGGAATCCAAGTAAGAATCCACATACAACATTGAAAGCTTTTTTATTATGCCGTGATAAGATACCGCATCATTTAGTTTTTGCTGGGAGGAATGTTAGAAATTACTTCCTGGATATTGGATTTAAAGATCGCGATTTTGAAAGGGTTCATTTCATAAACTTCATTCCTTTTAGTGAAATACAGAACATTTTTAGTTTAGCCGATGTAACAGTTGTCCCCAGTTATTATGAAAGTTTCGGGTTTACTCTTCTAGGAGCCATAGCTTGTGGATGTCCAACAGTAGTATCTACTGCGGGTGCATGTTCTGAAGTAGTTGGAGATGCGGGATTGTATGCCGATCCTGACTCTCCTGAGGATTTCGCAAATAAAATTTTAATGGTTCTGAAAAATGAAGAACTAAGAAAAGAGTTAAAGAAAAAAAGTTTAGAACGCTCTGCAAAATTTACGTGGCAAAAAACAGCAAGGCTCACATTAAAAGGAATTCAGGATGTAATTGATTCTGTTCAACATTCGAAAAACCCCTTTAATGAAAAAAAGTTGCATAATATCCCCAAAACATAACAGCCATTCAAAATTATTATTAACTCAAGTTTGACAGTTCCTAGGGATAATTGAGTGTTGATAATAGGTCCATTTCTTGATAATAAACAAGTTACGTCATTTTGAGCGAATTGCACCTGAATTTTTCCTGACTGCCTATCTCAGAGCCAAATCAGCAGAAAAAGCGGGAATAAAAAAAAATCCAAAAAATCACTCTGAAGGTCCGAGTCTTTTTATCTGTCTTACTATATTCTTTTTATTTTTTTTTAGTTCTTTCAGGGCTCTTCTCTTTTTTTCAAGGCCATTAAACATCGACCTCAGGTAGAGCTTTACAAACCTTCTCTTGATCACTCTCCTCGGGATTTGGCCTCCCAGCTTTGCGGCTCCCGTATTCGGCATAGGATTAAACATAAAAACATCCACAACATCGAAACTCAATTCATCAAGGAGCCTGGCTGTATCGCGATATTCTTCATCTGTTTCACTCGGAAATCCAACGATGACCTGGGTGCGTATCTGTATTTTTGGGAATTCCCTGTTTAGGGTAAGAATCGCTTCTTTAAAATCTTCGATATCATACCCCCTGTTCATCAGTTTGAGAATTCGGTTATTACCGGATTGAACACCGGTCAGGATATATGATATTTTTCCACTTCGGAAAATTTTCCGAAGATCAGGCATCATCTCAATCAAAAATTTTGGATTCAGATTCCGAAGCTTTATTTTGTAATCGCCATTGCTTTTTATTAACTCGCTGAGTAGAGTAACCAAGGTAACATCGTGATCCCTTCCATAACTCCCAATATCCGTTCCGATAAGCCCAAATTCAGTATAGCCTTTCCGCAATCCCTTTTCGAATTCATCTACTATCTTCTCGACTGGCTTACTCTTTAAAGTTCCTCGTGCAAGACGGGGAGAACAAAAAGAACAATGACATAAACAGCCAGTCGATATCTTAATAAAAAAGGTGCGGGGATGACTGACGACACTGATGGCAGCCTGGAGCCGTTCAAAGTGCTTCCCAGTTAGCCATTTGACGGCCGTGATGAATACACCCGGATCTCGTAGAGCACAAGAGATTTTTTTATATTTTTTATAAAAATCCGTATAAGGGAGCAAGGAGTTTGCGTGAATATCCTGAGCTTTTGTCTTTTGGTTGAAAATCTCGTCTAACTTTTCGAATTCGTCCGGCCCAAACGTCGGCCCTCTATAGATTTTCCTTAACAGGTTATGATTGTTTTTACTCAGACACCCGCCCACGATAAGATCAGCAGAGGATTTTTTTTGAGCCTGCAGATGGTTAATAATATCCGAAGATTCAGCATTTAAAGTCTGAAGCGCTCCACATGCTTTGAAAAGGATTAAGTCTGCTTTTTTAAAATCGCTCGTCACTGCCCAACCATTCTGGATAAAAAACTCTTGGATCCTTGCCGCATCATTGCGATTTTCGTGACATCCATTCGCACCGACATAGACTTTTTTATTGAGTGCTATCATGCTGTTTCTAATCGTATTTTTTGAAGGGGCTTTATTCACCTTATAAAATTAATCTTCAACCTGACGATAGACAGTATGATTTTCTGGATATTTTGAGAAAATTTGTATCCACGACTTCCTTTTCCGTTTTTCATTATCATCGAAAAGAATAACATTTGTCAACCGCAAAAAAAGAATTAAAACGAGAGCAGGCGTAAGTTAATTCATTTCTGCTTGGGCTACGTTTGTCTTCCATTAATGCCTTGGTAGTGTATAATAGTTCCTGGATTCTGATTTTTTTCAAACTGATTAGTGAACATTAGCAGACACATTTTTTCAAGAATCTCTTAAAATGAGATCCAGGCAACTCTCCAGAAAGTGGATCCAGAAATTAACAACGCGTTCGTCGAAGACATTACCTATAATAAATGACTCTTAATGCTTTTGAGCGTGACAATTCAAAAGCTCCCAGTCAAGCATAAGAAAAGAGGATATAATGACAAAATCACCGGCCAGCGCCTATCAAAGAATTCGCGAAGGCTTCAAGCATAGCAAAATCATTCATATCATTCTCTCCCGCCTCGCTACCCTGGGCCTCGAGATCCGCCTGTTTTATGTCTTTCGAGAAGGTTGTCTCGGCCAAGAACAAAAGAAATTTGGGCCAGAATTTTCGGAGTATGACACTGAATTTCTTGGTCCTGAAGATATGAAAAAAATAGACAGAATCGAAGGGAGGACAGCATCGGAAGAATTTCTCCGAGAGCGCCTGGAAGCGGGAAACATGTGTTTGGCGGTCAAGGAGAAAGACGAAATCGTGGGCTTCACCTGGTGTGATTTCGACGTGCTTGATCTTCCCTCAAAGTGGAAATCTAAACTAGGGAAAAACGAAGCTTATTTGTTTGATGCGTTTATTCTCAGGGCCTATCGGGGTCATGGTCTCGCACCATTCATGCGTCACCGCTGTTACCAGGAACTGACCAAGATGGGCCGTGATGTCTTCTACAGCACCTCCGATTACTTCAACACTCCAGCGCTCCATTTCAAAAGAAAGCTCGGCGCACAGATCTTGAAGCTGTACCTTTACATCCAGTTGTTCAAGAGATTTCGCCTGTACTTGAAACTCAAGGATTATGCCAAGGAATGACTGGCTCAATCGTCAAGCCGGCCAGAAAATTGACGCGGCACTCGAAGCAAAAAAAAGCCTTTCCAATATCAGAGATAACAGAGGCAAATCACTTCTTTTTCATGCTAAAAAGTTGATTTCTTTAAAATCCTATAATTGATGTATCGCAGCCAATTCAACACTTGATATATGATGGGCCTAAAAATGATTTGATAATGAACCGTTTTTATAAACTGCCCTCCAAAAGACGCTTTAAATCTTGTGGGCCCATGAAGCCTATCCAGAGAAGCCCCTCCCAAGTCATACATCTCATAACCTCTTTCTTTATAATCCTCAATAACCCGCCAATGAAGTAACGAAGAGGCGTTGTAACTTGGATACTTTTTTGATGAACAGCCGAGCCAGTAAAAGGGATAATTATTGGCTATGATGATTATTCCTGCCAACAATTCACGGTTGCCCCAGGCCGTATACAGATGACCACATTGGCTGATCAATAAATCCCAAATATATTCTTTCTTTTCTGGTACAAAATCCCCTCTCTCGACAGTTTCTATATATAAATCCCACCATTGATTAAATATTTCTTCATTCACCTCTGAGCTCACAGTTATGTCACTACTTAGGGCCTTTTTAATATCTCTGCGTCTGCCACCTTTACAACTAGACAATATCTCCTCAACATCTTTCCTCAAGTCAATAATATAAGTGGCATCGAAGAATTTCTTTGCTTTATATTCTGATAACTCATTAACAGGAAATTCATGATTTGTAATCAACTCCAAACTCGGGACATCTTTCGAGCGCCCAAACTCGATAATTTTGTTGAACAACTCCTCATCGAATTCGGGGGCATAGATCTTCATTTTTAGAAAAACAAACCGCCACTTATAAAGGAGGACAGGGTTATTTTCGAGGATAGATGTCTTGAGGTTTCGATGACGGGCTAACTTATTTAGAATATCCCTATTGTATAAAAAATCCTTTTCATGATAATCCTTGTTGATCAGTTTGTGATGACCGCCAACACCTGGTTGGGATTTAGGATTCATTTTCACATTTTAAGCAGATTGAGTTTCCCTCTCCTTCCAGGAAGTTTATAGAAACTAGCTTTGTCTGTCAAACACAAGAATCCTTCACATCCCCCTTTTTCTACACGTTTCGTCAGAGAGCCATTTTATCTGGGTGACAGGCCAAGGGGAAAGAACGCGCTTAGGAAAGAATATGAAATCATTTCAAATTTAATCAAAGTGACATAATTATATCCATTCTTTAAAAAGCTTCTGCATAGGAAGGTGGCTTTTCAGGTGGGCTTTCACTTTTTACAGCCCGGAAAATAGACATTTTATAGGCCTCGGAAGGAGTAATTTTTTCATGAAAAGCAACTCTAAAGGATTCGAAATCATCACTAAAAGCTTTAAATTCATCCACTCTGCTCCAATTCTGTAAATCCAGTTTATCGAGTATTTCCTGGAGAGTTTGATTATTAATAATATCAATAGTGTAATCTGGGAGGGAACATGATTCTTGTCTGCACATCTGAATACATCCTTTAATGAGGTCTCTCAGAATATACTGGTTATTAATAGCATCCTGTCTCAGATAGAATTTTTCCCAAGGAGAGGCGGTTTGGGAAAGCTCTTTGTAGAGCACTTTTACTGTGTCTAACTTCTTTGTTATGGAACGGATAAGGCTGATTACATCGAGGATATTTTTCCCGTTATTCTGGAAATAATAGATGCGTTCGCTTCCCTGGATCTGTCTTGATTTCCGGAATTTCTCTAAAGTATCAAGGGCTCTTTTTGTTCCTTCTTCATCATCCAGATTCGATTCATCCTCGGTAGATTCTGTATCTCCCCGGACTTTTCGTTCTCCACCTTCTCTCCCCTCTTGAGTAGAGACAGCCGAAGTGTGTTCCAGCTTGAGTCTCTCATTCCTTTGTTCCCTGTTCTCCTTTGTGATTTCCTGTTCGATATTATTAATCTTTCTGCCTGCAGCTCGCTCCTTTTCCGGTTCAACTCTTTCCTCATTCTCTGAAATCTTGGAGTCCCCAGCCTGAATATGCAACTTATCCTTCTCACTATCAAGAATACTTGATAGATAATTTTGCATAGCTTTCTTATTCATTTCATGCTCTCCTTTCAATCAATCTAGCTGCTTTTTCCCGAGTCTCAAATCGGCATTTGGTTTTTCGCCTTGTCATATTAACAACGAACAGAATATATATAAATCACCTTTGGCGATGATTTTAGAGATGATTTTCATCCGTTTTTCTTCAGCCGTCATCACCGGATAGATCTCCTGTGACGGACAGAGCCGGGGCTAATCTCAGTCATCTGGATTCCGGCTGACGGCTTCCTGTTGATCCGCCTCATCGTGATAGACGGCTTAGACAACTGAAATTCTCACTTATAGAAGTGTTTCTAGCAGATTCAATGAATTTGAGACTGGCCCTATTGTCCAATCCTGTATAATCTTAATGGCATAATAGGTAATCCTTTTGTAAGCTTAGCCTGTATCCCGATGAGATTGACTGTTTCCTTTCCTGCATGATTTGTTTATTATAGTATGTCAACAGCTCGAATTTGAGGTAAATTGTGTGGGATTTATTGTGAGTCGAAAAAGGAAATTCATACAATCGTATTCTTTGAATCCCGCTGCCAAAAAAAACAATAAGGAGATTGAGTATGAGTCATTGGCTTCGTTTTGAACACGCCGGCCAGATCCATTTCGGCACTTTGGAAAAAACAGCCATCACCGTATATGAAGGCGACATGTTTAACAATCCAACCTCCACTGCGGAAACCCTGTCGCTGGATGCGGTGAAGCTGCTTACACCGACTGTGCCCTCCAAGATGATCGCAATGTGGAACAATTTTCATGCCCTGGCAGAAAAAATGGGCATCGATATTCCGCCTGAACCGTTGTACTTGTTCAAGGCGCCGTCTTCGTTCCTAGCCGGAGGAGAAATCATCCGTCGACCTAAATCCTATGAAGGCAAGGTGGCCTTTGAGGGCGAATTGGGCATCGTTATCGGAAAGCGCTGCAAGGAAGCTTCGGAGGCTGAGGCTGTCGATTTTATCTTCGGCTACACCTGTATTAACGATGTCACTGCTGTGGAGATCCTGAACAAGGACAAATCCTTCGCCCAATGGTGCCGGGCCAAAAGTTATGACACCTTCGGAGTTTTTGGTCCTGTTGTAGCCACCGGGTTGAATCCCTACGAGTTGTTAATAAAAACCCATCTCGATGGGCAGGAGCGCCAGAATTTTCCGGTCAGTGACATGATATTCCAGCCAGCACTCTTAGTCAGTCTGCTATCACAAGATATGACGCTGTTTCCCGGCGACGTTATCGCCTGCGGCACATCAGTCGGGGTGGGATCTATGAAACCGGGGAGCAGGATTGAAGTCACGATTGAGGGAATCGGGACACTCAGCAACATCTTTGAATGAATTAAACAGTTGGAACGAATTCAGTGATGAAGGAAAGACAGAAACCTAGAATTCAACGCCCACGCCAACGCCAGCCTTGAGCCCCCCTAAATTGGCCCTCATGTCTTTTGGCTTTGCCCCGCAATAGCTGTAGCTTCCTTTAAAGTCGAAGAACAATCCCCCTCCGACTTTCAATAAACAACCTAGCTGTCCGATATATCCGATCTCCCCTTTATCAACCTTACTGAAGGGAGTTGTTTCCTCATATTTAAAATATCCAATCCCTGCACCTGCGTATGGTCTTAATCTTGAATTCTGTATCTGAAACTTAAGACCACCGTGAATAGGGATTATTTGTAATTCAACCCGATCTTTAGAAAAAGTACTTTCCCCTTTGTTAGAAAAATAATCTCCACCTAACCACAATCCTATCCATCTCCAGACAGTCACACCAAATTCCACTCCATAGCTCATCCCGCCTCCATAAACATCCTTAAAAGCTTGTTCTGTTGGCTGAAAGTAACACCCTGTAGCCTCTATGCTGAAGTGATCTCCCCCATAGGTTAATGTTCCATACAGAAAAAATATGCCTATGAATAAAGCCTTAACTTTCATTGCTTACTGTCTCTCTTCCTGAACAGTCGTGAAAGCTGGGTCTCCCTCTTGATTTTGGCTATCAACGGCTACTAAAGCGTATTGGTATTGTTCGTCTTGGTTGACCTCCCTATGCCAATATTCAAGTGTATCTGCGCTCAATTCTACTACTATACTTTTCTGATCTCCCTCCATAAAATAAATCCGATATTTTTCGATATTCTTGTTGTAAGGATTTCTCTCCCAAGTCAGTACGTTTATGAATTCCCTTTGTAATAATGCTCTATTCTCAACGTTATCTCCTGTGAAATCGCGGGGAGCGTGAGGGATGAGCTCAACTTCGTTTAAATCCCTGGCAGTTTGATTGATTGAGTCATAAACACTCACTCTTATTCTGTACGTATCATTAACACTCTGATTCGTATTCCAGTTGTACTCATACGGATATTTCTTATCTGTACTCTCCAGGACACCATTTATGTAGAATTGTACTTTTTTTATCCCGAAATCATCTGAAGTTTTAGCCTGGATGGTCACAATTCCAGAAATACGAGCTCCGTCATTTGGAGATAAAATCATCACCTCAGGAGGCTGGTCAACTTTAACCTGGATTGAATCTTCTGCAGTCTGATTTATCGTATCATACGCCTTTGCTTTTATCGTGTGAGTGCCACTCGAGAATTTTCTCGTATTCCATCTCGCAAAATATGGTGCATCATAATCGACATCGATACATGAATCGTCAATAAAAAATTCTACTTTTGTAACACCTTTATCATCAGTGGCATCAGCTCTAATGTCGACAATTCCAGAAACATTATTCCTTTTTTTCGGAGACATAACCGTCACCTCAGGCGCCTGATCGGGAGGTCCCTCCAGCACGGACAGTGCTATGGGTCTCAGGAAGGGCGTGATGACCGAGTAGTCACTATCTGGGTTCGCTTTCCAGCTGTTTCCCGCCCTGGCCACGACGACATCCAAGCTCGGGATAACAACGATCAGGCTATCACCAAGTCCCCATGACCAGAAAGCATCCACCGGCACATCTTCAATCGTCCCATCGCCGTTGTTCCACCAGAGGAGTCCATAGTGATCGGAGGCATTAAAGTAAGTGTCCGCATTATAGACAGGCAGTCCGACGATTGACGGAACCGGCCTTCCAGCCTGCTCGACAAAGCTCTCAGGCAGGATGCGCTCGCCATTCCACACCCCCCGCCTCAGGTAGAGGTAGCCAATTTTTGCCATGGCATCTATGTCCGCTCGAATGCCAGAGCCGAACTCCCGTCTCTTAATGCCATCAAGGGTATCACTCCGGTAGGCATTTCTGCGCCAGGTCAGGTCTAAGGAGTCAATTCCCAGGGGAGTGAAAACGCGTTTGAACATCACACCGTTAAGATCCTGTTTATAGACAACCGTGAGCACATCCGCCAGCCAGTTGGCGCCTCCGTCACTGTATGCCCAAGTCATTCCCGGTTTAAATAGAAGATCTACATATCCACCCGGTTTATCAAAGCCAGCCGTATGTGTAGCCAGGTGGAGGATCGTTATTTTATCAAGCCAGCCCGTGTCTGAGTTGCTTTCAGGCGGTATGCCAATATCGGCCAGGTAGACTTGGGCCACGTCGTTCAAACCGACAAGACCATCTTCGAGGGCCATTCCCAGGGCCGTTGCACCGATAGACTTGGTCGTAGACTTCAAGTCGTAGCGCTCGGTAGTGCTTCCCCAGGACATGACGAGCTTACCCCCTCGAGTAATAAAGCCGGATCCGCCGCCTTTAAGAGCATAGTTACGGGCTTCTTCCAATCTTTTCGGATCCATACCCATCTCAGTCGGGATAGCTTTATCCCATCCATTAGTCGGCCAAACCTGAGTAGAGTCAATGACAAACAAAGTGGCCTGACCGCCTACCGCACCATCTGCGGCAGTGACCGTCACTCGTCCTGCCGCTGAACTGGCTGTGTAATATCCTGTTTCGTCGATGATGCCCCTCTTGGCTGCCCAGATAGGACTTATGGCCATCGGTTTCCCAAATTGGTCAAATCCCTCTGCCCTAAACTGCTTGTCCTCCATGATAGAGACAGTCACCGGGTTCGGTGTGATCCTAATCTCCGCAAGAACCGCTTCAGCTCCTTCAGCCGCCATCGCCTCATCGCGGGAATTAAGCTGTGTGTCATCGGTTGGATCCCGCCTCTTCTGGTCCAGGGCATCTGATGAAGCGAAGAAAATAAAAGTGACAAACAGGAGTGTCAATATTATGATTCTGTTCACGCTCTTCTCGTCTTGTTCACTAATACTTATCCTAATTTTTTTACACCTAGAATAAGATGTCAACTCCATTCCTCAAAAAAAGTGCTTCGATCAGCTCTCTCAGGAAAAGCAGGGCTAGGATGAAGGGGAATTTTTTTTGATGGTGGCTTGACTTTGTCATTTATACTAGTGGGGAGACTATCTCCCCTATTGATATGCTCTCCTGGTACACGTATTCGCCTTGACAGGCAAGAACCACTTCTACTATACTTATGCTGCTAAGAAAAGCGTCTCATTAAACCAATCATCAAATGAGCGGGGCCGAAAGTGATTGATTCTCACAATTCCCATTGATCCACACCCCGATATAAATACTTCAATGCGAGTGACAAACATCCAGATTTCAAAAAAGGATACCTTCTCTGAGCTTTCAGCCATGATGGATGATTTTCGGCTCTGGTTTCGGGTTCCTTCTGGTAATGCAGTCTCTTCAACTGGAGACATATTCTTAGCAGCCGGATTAATTCCTGCTATGGCAGCCGGAGAAAATTTGGAAATTGAACCCAGAGTACGCATCTCGCCTAAACTCGTTACCGGGATTATGCGCCTTCAGGATATATATCATTGCTGGAATCCAGTCCTAAAAAAAATTGAGATCCAGGGGGCACAGTCTATTTCTGAGCCCATAAATCATGGTGTCGCCTCTTTTTTCTCAGGTGGGGTTGACGGAGCCTACACCTTGGTCAGGCACAAGGAAGAAATCACACACTTGATCTACATCAACGGCTTAGACTTCGAGATGAAGGAGGAAGATTTTGCCAAGGCGGTTTTACGCCGCCGCCGAATTGCAGGTTCATTCAACAAATCTCTTATCCCTGTCAAAACAAACCTAAACTCATTCATGGCCCAAAATAAGATACACAGCGTTCTCCGCACTGGAGCCTGTTTGGCAAGTGTTGCCCATGTCCTAGGATTTCCCAAGGCTTATATTGCTTCCAGTAATACTTACAATGAACTCCATCCCGTGGGAACTCATCCTCTTACAGATCCCCTGTGGTCCAACGAGGCGACTGAACTCATCCATGACGGCGCAGATGTGAAACGCATCGAGAAGACACAACAGATAATAGACCACGAAGTCATCAGGGACAACCTCATCGTCTGTTGGGAAGAATCCGATGAAAACTGCGGGATATGTCCAAAATGTATCCGGACCATGATAACCCTTAAAATACTGGGAGTGAAATCATCGGTTTTCCAAAAAGATTTACGCCTTCGTGATGTCAAACGCCTCAGACTTAATAATAGAGATTATCTCTCCTACTATCATCAGAATTTAAGACTTGCAAAACAGAAAAACAATCGAAAAATGGAAAAGGCATTAAAGAAAGTCCTGCGAAGGAACTCCTTTTTGTTTTGGATAAGAGACATTGACAGGCAATACCTGAGAAATACCCTGAGGAAATTCGTCCGATTCGTTAAACACAGACATGTCCCAGACAAGCCGGATCGAATCCTTCCCCGCCCTTGATACTGAAGATAAAGACTCCAGAGACTCTTGGTCATAGAGTTTACAATTGACCGAGGGCTTAATAAGCAGGAGCAGGTTGATGGCGAGTGTCGAGACGACTCAAGTAGATTCGAGAGCAGCTAGGGAAGAGACAAAATACACCCTGTTTGCCAGCGGGGACACGATGCTTGCTGGGCGGGTGCCCTCTAGAGTCTACGAAAAAGGATACCAACACCCGTTGGCTGCTGTTAAAGATTTGATCGAGAATGCTGATATTGCGATGACAAATCTCGAATGTGTCGTGTCGACCAGAGGTCGATTCTGGAACAAAGGCGAAACAAAACCCTGGCTGTTCCGAGCTCCCCCGGAGATGCTCGATGTGCTGACAGAGGTTGGTTTTGATCTCGCCATCACCGCCAATAATCACGCCATGGACTACGGCCCTGAAGCCCTGCTGGAGCAGAGGGAATATCTCGAAGCAGCCGGAATCGCCCATGTCGGCAGCGGGAAGAATCGAAAAGAAGCCGCCCGCCCCGCGTATATCGGAGTGGGTGATTTAATTGTCGCCTTCATAGGTCTCGAGACAACTTTTAAGATACTCGCCGCGACCCGGAATAGGCCTGGAATTCATCACGCCAAGAGAAACAGGACCATTCTCAGAGTGTTGAAAAAATTGATCGCGGAGGCGAGGAAGCACGCCGATCTTGTCGTTTTCTCGCCCCATTGGGGAGACAACTATACGGAGAATCCTACCCAGGAACGCATTGAACTGGCGCAGGCCATCATCGACCTGGGGTGTGATGCGATTCTCGGCCATTCCGCCCATCAGTTGCACGGGATCAAAATCTATCGAGGTCGACCCATCATTTATGATATGGGCACTTTCCTGTTTGACTCTGTCAGGGTGAACCGCATGCGGCTGTCCGCTGGCTTCTTGCTCGAATTCTCTAAACGCGGTTTCACAAAGCTCGAAATTCACCCTCTTCTTCTGCAGCCTGCTAAAGTGTTAAGAGCGAAAGGAAAATCTCTTGTCAAAATCCAAGATATTATTCTCAAACAGACGCAGGCTCTGGATCCGAAGCTCGAATTGACACGCGAGGGAGACGCACTTGTCGCGCAGTTAACGCCGGAGAGCCGGTCAACACAGAAACGAACAAATCCCAAACGAATACATCGGGCGGGGATAACACGGAGACTTCCCGGCCCGCTTCGAGAACGGAAATCAGATGTTGTCCTTGATATCGCACCGGCCTGGGCCAGAGGATTCGATCCGGTTGAACTCGACAACGAGGTCAGGATTCTTGGTGCCCGCTCATCCGATGCGGTTCGGCCCGGAAACGGATTCAAAGCGGAAATCGCCCTTCTGGCTCCAGGATCCTTAAAAGGCGCTCGCTGGGAGGCATCGATAAAGGGCCTGAGGCGCGGAGGAGGAGGCCGCTTCACCTGGAGGCATCCGATTGCTGACGGAGCTTGGGTGCCGGAAATATGGAAAAAAGGCGAAATCATCATCGATAGAACACTTGTCAGATACAAAAGCGTTAGAGAGGGCCTTTATGATCTGTTCTACAGGATGGAGAACCTATCGAATAGAACCGTGGCACGACCCCAAGATAGGTCTCGAGGGGATGATGATAATTTTGTTCTCATCGGCAAAATCCAGATGGCGATGAAAGGCATTCCAAGGGGGCCTGCCGGAGTCTTATGGAGCGGTCGGCTTAACAGGGCTGGAAAACCTGTCGCAGAAGATGGTATCCCCGGGAGACAACTTCCTAAAGACCAAAACATCTGTTTGTGGCTGGCACGCATCGTTTTGGACGCGATAGGTTTGGGTTCGTTCGCCCGCCGGCTGCTGAAGAGATTAAAGAATTAAGAAAGAAGAACGGGGCGCCCAAACTCTGTAATGAACATGAATTGGCAGGCCAGGCTCTTGACAGACAATGACTCCTCCCCCTATACTGAAGCTACTTTAAAATTTCCTCATTAGCCAAGAACATTATGAAGCGGGTCTGAGAGTGACAGATTCTCATCTTTCCATTTGAACAACAACCAAGCGTAAATATTTCAATGCGAATCACAGATATCCAGATTACAAAAAGAGATACCTACACTGAGCTTTCTGCCATGATGAACGATTTCCGGCTCTGGTATCGCGTACCCGCTGATTATGAAGTCTCTCCATCTGGAGACATGTTCTTAGCGGCTGGATTATTCCCGGCTATGGCCAACGGAGAAGATTTGGAAATCAAATCCCAGGTCTGCATCTCGCCCAAGCTAGTCAAAGGGATGATGCTTCTTCAGCAGATATACCATTGCTGGAATCCAGCCCTTAAAAAAATAGAAATACACGGGGAAATGTCTGTCTCTGAGCCTAAAAACCTGGGTGTTTCTTCATTTTTCTCGGGCGGCATCGACGGAGCCTACACCCTGCTAAAGCATAAAGAAGAAATCACGCACCTGATATACATCAATGGTTTTGACTTCGTGATGGATGAAGAAGACTTTGCTAAAGCGGTTTTACGGCGTCGCCGGATTACGGATCTATTCGACAAGTGTCTCATTCCCATCAAGACAAATTTTAACTCGTACATGGCCCGAAATAGGATACACAGCCTACTGCGCACTGGAAGTTGCCTGGCAAGTGTCGCCCATATCCTGGGGTTTTCCATGGCCTATATTCCGTCGGGCACGACTTACAATGCACTCGCTCCAGAGGGTACTCATCCCTTGACTGATCCCCTATGGTCCAACGAGGCGACTGAAGTCATTCACGATGGTGCAGATACGATGCGCACCGAGAAGACCCAGCTGTTAACTGAAAACGCCGTAATCAGGGACAATTTGATTGTCTGTTGGGAAAAACCAGATCAAAACTGCGGAAAGTGCCCGAAATGCATTCGGACTATGATAACCCTAAAAATTCTGGGGGTAAAATCATCAGCATTTCCCAAGGATTTGCGCATCCGCGATGTAAAACAATTGAGAATTGGGAGTAACGTCTACCACTTTTTCTACCAAAATATCCTTGACTTAGCGAAACAGAAGAACGATCGAAAGATGGTTAAGGCATTAAAAATTGCCCTGCGGAGGAACACAATTTTGTTCTTGATAAAGGATCTGGACACTCGTTATCTGAGAGGAGCCGTGGTAAAGTTTATCCGATTTATCAAACATAGACATGCACCGGATAAACCCTATCGAATCAAGCCCAGCCCCAAATAGAGAGGCCAAAGACACTAGGAAAATTTTTCCCAGAGAACAAGCAGGGCCTAAACCGGATCAGTGAGAAACAGCCTTTAGTTTTCCTCACCTCATCATGTGTTGGCCCCGGTAAATTCCGCACTCGATGACTACAGCACCTTATGATGTTCAAAGAATTTGCGTATCCGATGATCCTCCAGCAGCGGGCGATAGACTTGAAAGACGCTCACTTCGGGAAACTGGTTGCCTTCGATTACGCAGATACCTTGCTCCAGGATCGCTACATCCCAGGCAATGTAGGGGATCATTGGAAATTTTCCGGCCAAGTCGACAATTTCTTTGCATTTATCGTTCCAATCGGGGACAACCTGCTCTTCGAATATCACGTCCGTTTCTGGATGCCGGTCAAGCCACCGAAAGGGTTTATCCATAAAGAAATCTGTTGCTGCTTTGCTCAGCCGTCCTGTTTTGAGGTCTATATCGCAGAACATTCCACCAGAAGAAACATTATCCCTGGGAATGGATCTGGCACACCCCACCCGCAAAATTGCTGCCCCTATAAACAGAGTCTGTGATTCAGGGTCCAGCATGGTCAGGATGCGCATCGTGTTCACTGTCTTTGGATACAGCTTGTTTGCGAACTGTCCCTGTCTGATATACTCCATGATGATGACATCTTCCGATTTAAATAAAATCTCAATTAGAGTTTCTTCATCGACCGGTTGGAAGTCATACCAAAAACTGCCTTCTCTGAATTCCAACAAATGAACACCTTCACCACCGCCTTTGCCCCTGGGTTTTAGTATCACTTTTTCCTGCTGTTTCACCAATCCTATCAGATCGCGTCCTTCTACTGGATGGCTGTCAAGCCAGAGCAGTTTTCCATCCCGGATCAAGGCAAAGTTCTGGGGGACCTTCACATACCGGCTCATCACAAGCTCAAACAAGATTTTATCCTGCAGCACGATCCCGTATTTCCCATCTATGCCTGATGATATCAGCATTTGCCTGTCGCTCATGAACAGTTTCCATTTTCTCCTTTTTAATTGGTAGATTTGGTATTTATCGGTAAAAAATCCTCTCCAAAGCAGCCTCAGCCAGGTAAATACAGACATCGATTTCATTGTTCGCCTGCGTTTTTTAGAGAACACCCACCTGCTAAATTCATACCATTTAAACAGTCGGAAGAGTGTTCTCCGAGTTCGCTTTATTATAGGCATATGATCCTCCTCCCTCTGTTCCCCGCTTACAAACAATCATTTACTGAGGGGATACAAATCATAACAGTTTGTGTTGCTTTTGCCTTTATTATACAACAATTTATAAGATAAAACATGTATTACTGATTCACTGACCCGGGCCTTAACTGAAATCCATATGTCTTGTATTCCAAATCTCCTTGACACATAAGAGCCATTCCCTCTATACTTAAGCTACAGAAAAAGCCTCTTATTAAGCCAGGCACAATGGAAAGCGGGTCAAAAATGAGGATTCCTCACATCTTTTTTGAACATCACCCAATTTTGAGTATTTAAATGCGAATAACAGATATCCAGATTTCAAAAAGCAACATCTGCACTGGGCTTTCAGCCATGATGGATGATTTTCGGCTTTGGTTTCGTGTACCCTCTGATTATGAAGTCTCGCCATCTGGAGACATGTTCATAGCGGCTGGATTATTTCCTGCAATGGTGAGTGGAGACGATATAGAAATAGAATCGAGGGGGCCAATCTCATCCAAACTCTTCACTGGGATTATGCGCCTTCAGGAGATATACCATTGCTGGAATCCGGTCCTAAAAAAAATTGGGATGCATGGGAAAATGTCTGTTTCTGAGCCAAAAAATCCAGGTGTTGCTTCATTTTTCTCGGGTGGAGTAGATGGAGCTTATACACTGCTCAAACACAAAGAAGAAATAACCCACTTGATTTACATCAATGGCTTTGACTTTGAAATGAAAGAGGAGGACTTTGCGAAGGTGATTACAAGCCGGCGCCGAGTTACAGACTCATTAAACAAGACTCTCATTCCCGTCAGCACAAATTTAAATTCGTTTATGGCGCGAAATAAGATAGGCAGTCAGCTGCGCTACGGGAGCTGCCTGGTCAGCGTCGCTCATCTCCTCGGATTTCCCAAGACCTATATCCCATCCAGTCAGACGTACAATAACCTCCAACCTAATGGCTCTCATCCATTGACAGATCCATTGTGGTCAAACGAGGCCACTGAACTCATTCACGATAGCGCACACCTGAAACGCACTGAGAAGACACAACTGTTAATCGAAAACGATGTCATCAGGAACAACCTGTTTGTCTGTTGGGAAAATCCCTATCAAAACTGTGGGAAGTGTCCGAAATGCATCCGGACCATGATAACGCTTAAGATACTGGGAGTGAAATCATCGGCTTTCCCAAAGGATTTGAGCCCTCGCGATATACAACGATTAAGAATTGAGAACAAGCTCCATCGCCCCTACTTCTATCAAAACCTAGAGCTGGCGAAACAGAAGAACAATCAAAAAATGCTCAAAGCACTAAAAAAGGCTCAGCGGAGGAACGCAATTTTACTTTTTATAAAAGATCTAGACAGGCGATATCTTGGAGAAATCATGAGCAGATCAGTCCGATATATTAAACGGAGAAAGGCATCTAACATGGCAGAACGAATCATGCCCAGCCCTGAACAGTGAAAATCAAAACGCCAGACAAGCTCATAAAAAGATTTATTGTGATGGATAAAATGTGTTGTCATTTTTGAATTTTCTTCCGGAATACAATGATTATAAGGGCTATTGGAAAGCTAATCCTGGATAACGAAAGGATAAGGGAACTTATCTATCGCAACAAAAAAATGAGGGACCTCATCCCTCGTTTAAAGACGAAGTTTGTTTACCGGCCATTCATAACCAGGTTAAGAGTACCGATAATTGCTATTACTGGTACTAATGGCAAAACAACAGTCGCCCGATTATTAGAGAGGATCTATCTTGATGCTGGTTACAATGTTGGAACCTGCACGACTTCGGGAGTCACCCATAACGGGATTCTGGTCTTGAGGGGAGACTGGAGTCTGGCTGGAGGTGCCTACGAGGCTGCAAAGTGTCCGAATGTTGACCTGTTAGTCCTGGAAACAGCGCGAGGCGGGATGATCAATTACGGTATTGGGTTCAAGAAATGTCAGGTGGGCATAGTAACGAATTTATACGAAGACCATTTAGGCTTTGATGGGATTGAAACTTTAGAAGAGATGGCGGAGGTAAAATCATCGATCCCGAGCCGCACTGATAAACAAGGTTCACTTATTCTGAACGGCGATGATGTGTATGTGCGGGCTATGGTTGATCGAAGCCAGGCGAATCCAATTTATTTTATGATTGAAAATGATCACAGGAAGTTCGAAAATGTGGTCTTCCTGAAGGAAGACCGGATATATAAAAAAATCGACGGTCACGAGGAGTTCGTCATGAACGCGATAGAACTCCCCATAACCTTTGAGGGAATGCTTGGCTACAACATTGCCAATGTGATGACAACACTGGCAGCAGTGGAGGGCATGAAGAAATTCCTTCCGTTGAAGGATGAGAGGGTCCTAAACACATTAATGCAATATGGTCAAAGTCCTGGTGACAATCCGGAAAGATTCTGTATGCTGACATTTGAGGGGGAAAGAGTTATTCTCAATTTTTGCAAAAATCCAGAGAGCTATCGCAGGGAGATTGAAGTCATTACAAAGATCAAGCGCGATGAGGGATTTACCAGCGTTGTGGGTGTTATGACTGCGCCTGGAAACAGGAGAGAAGATTATTTTAAAGAAATATCAAGGCTTGTCGCTTCGATCTGTGACTATGTTTTTGTGCATCCCCCAAAAGCTGAATACCTGAGGGGGAGAAGTAAGGAGGAATTAGTAAAACTGCTCTCAACCAACATCCCAAAAAAAAGGATCCTGAGCACGCAGCAATGCTCTTTACGTGAGATAATTTCATTAAGCAATGAAAAATGCGCAGGCAAAACGTTGTACGTTGTATTCAAAGTTTTGGCCGAAGCAGCCATCGACTTTAGGCAAGTGGTGGAAGAAGCCCAATTTGTTCACTATCCATCCCAAAAACTCAAGAAGGAAAACAAACTGAGTTCATCGATTAATTAAAAACAGGAAAATGAAAAAAAGTCTATTCACGCAGCAGTGGAACATCCCTGTTTTCTTTGAACATTCCAGAATTTCTCGAAAAAAAGAAGTATTGAAATTGTATTTAAAATATTCAAAAAAAACCATAAAAATAATTCTAAGATACTTAATATGCAAAGATGTTGATCATCGTTCATTACCTCAAAAAATTCGCGACATAAAACCAGCTCATCTGTTTGTTCACGACATATTAAGATGCTGGATAAAGTGGAAGGAATTTCCATTTGTATACTTTTTCTATAATTTATGGCTAAAATCATTCAATCCAACTAACGATGTGACCGATTTTATTCCCGTCCTTTCCCATGAAAAATATCGAGACATGCATATTACATGTAAAGCAAAATATATGATTAGCAGCAAAATTTCCATGAGCAAGTTCCTTCATTCAATGAACATTCCTCACCCTCGAACTTTTCTGCATTCTGAGCTGGGAAGAATCTATGCAGAGGATAATTCTATTATCGAAGAAGAGCAGTTTAAAAGTGTTCTCTCGACCATTAAAACCAATAAAATATTTGTCAAACCTGATATCGGCTACGGTGGGCAAGATGTTATGGCCTTCAGAAAAGGAGAGGACAACCAATTTATTGATGAGAAACAGGGCCTGATTTTTGATTTTGACTTTATAAAAAAAATGAGTGAGAGGATGAATTTCCTTTGTCAGGAAGGGCTTAAGCAGGTCGACGAATTAAACATCTTAAACCCTGATTCCATAAATTCCCTAAGAATTATGACAAAATTTAAAGACAATCAGGTCAAGACCTTTGTCACTTTAATCAGGATGGGTAGAGCTGGATCTCATGTGGATAACACGACTTCCGGTGGATTAAGCTGTGAAATTGATACTGAAACATGGATATTAAAAAGAGAAGCTGTTTTCCCTTTTTCCAATCCTCTAAAAACAACGATTTGTCATCCGGATACTAAAGTCCCTTTTGAAGGACTTAAACTGCCTTTCAGGGAAGAAACGCTGTATCTTGTTGAAAAAAACGCCTTACTTTTTCCTGGCTGTGAAACGATAGGATGGGATATTGCTCTGACACCTGAAGGACCGGTTATAATCGAAATTAACTGGAACCCCTGTCCCCAACTGGCCCAGGTCACATTGAGGAGAGGACTAGCCAAAGAATTCTTTAATTAACAGATAATAACTTTTTAAGAACCCGTTCAAGTCTCTTTGTCTCTCTATCAGGTCCCTCTAGGAAAAATTGGAACTCACCACCGTTTCCCTCATATTATGTTTTCATCCGTCCATTTATTTCTTATTAACCTCAAAGTCATTTCCACAGTTAAAATCTTCATTATAAAATGCTTATCCCTCGTTTTCTGTAATTTACTTAGATATTCATTATCAAAATACTCTTTAATCATCGAAGTCTTTGAGAATATCAATTTATCTATAAAGTCTCTATGAACATTATTCATCCAATACTCATTATCCTCCGATGGGATCCTTCTAAGACCCGGAAATTTCATTCTGTTCATCACCGCATTGTAATAATTATTCATTTTAAATGGTATTCTTCCTTTCAAAACCCAGGTCGGAGTGATATTCCCCACTGGTATTTTCGCAAATTTTGGATTGGCTTTCTTGAGTAAATAGGACTGCAAGAGCATTTCCGGCCAATGCCCTATTTTGTGGTCACTAAATTGAGAGAATGATAGGGTACTTTCTTTCATGCTAAATGCTAAACTCAATATATCATTGTCCCAGGCTGGAACTCGCGATGTATAGAAATGATCGGCTATCTTCATTTCTCCTGCAAATAGAGTACTTGCACTCACATAGACGTGAAACAACAGGTGCATGTATGTTGAGCTAAAATTTCCCATTCTTGAGACGAGTTCCTCATTTTTTCGATATAGAGTCGCCTCATACTCAGCTAACTTTTTAAAACCATCTGATTGATAATCAATGTTTCTTTTTTCTATCAAGTTTCTTAAGCCGTAGGAAACCATCGAGGGGACAACGGCATGCCCCCGAAACATCTGATCGAATTGAATCCCAGAGATAATTAACGGAAATCCATAATCTTGATGCAGTTTGGAATACGTATATGACAGACTACTCCGTCCAACATGATTCATCCCGGATGAAAGATAAACTGATCTGAGCATGTGATAAGGAATTTTCTTGACAAAACCTTCATCGAGGTGAATCTGTTTATTGTTTATCTTCATCTTCTTTGCAAAATTTGAAGCAAGCACGAGATCCTTACAACCCGGAATACCATACGTGTAGGTTGTGACTTTTTCCAAGTCAGGAGCATAAGCCAAGCTTGTCCGTGTATCCCAGCCACTGGTTAAGGCACATCCAATATTTTCAGCCCCTTTAAAATACGCGGGGACTCTGTCCTTGAACACTCGATTCGCACGTTCTAAAGATTCTGCACCTGAAGTCAAAGGCTCTCTGGGCTTGTATAATTCGGCATATTTCTTAATTCTCAAATGATCTTTTGAATAAAGAAGGACCTCTGCATATCCAAGTCGAAAAACATCTTTGATAGGTGTATTATCTGAAACAGGAAAATTAAAAAAATAATATTCATAAAGCCATTCTTCATTAAATTCCGCTTCAAACAACCTGCAAAAAGTTGAGATATCAGTCGAGAAAATGAATTCGTTATTTTTTTTATAGTAGAATAAAGGATCTTGGGCGCGTCTGTCACTAACAAGAGTAACAGCACTATTGATTTTATTTAAAAAGCAAAAAGAAAAAAATCCACTTAACGAAGAAAAGAAAGAAAATTTCTTCCCCTTATAATTGTCAATTATAGTGGGCCACGGTACTTCGTCATGATCAATAAAATCACCATGGAATAAGGCTATAGTTTCATCGTCTTCATAAAATCTTGCACCTTTGAGTGGATCAATTTCCCGAAAGGAAACTTCACAATAATAATCTTTCCCGTAAAATGATTGGTGATGATGGTTATTTAACAGGTCAATTGAATTTGATAGTGAATTGAAATCCAACCTTACTTGGCTTCCTATAATACCACAAAATCCAGCCATGATCCTTCCCGCTCCATTATATGGTTAAATTCCATAAATAATCCATTTAAAAATACCAATATTGGTTGTCTGAAATCTATAACCTTATTCCATAATTCATAGAAAACTATCATAACATCGAGGACTGAAAAAGATAACAGCCACATAAATAACTACTGCTTCTAACTATAACATTTCCGTTGTGTAATTGCGGGCACCTGAAAAAAAGACTATATTTATATAACCTTCTGCGGATTAGAAAATGAAACCAGCCATTATTATTGGTTGTTGTGAAACAGGGCTCAGTATTATCAGATGTTTGGGTAGAGAAGGGATTCCTGTTATATCAGCTTATTTTGAAAAAAATGATTTTACTCACTATTCAAAATATGCTCTTGAAAGAGTTATGGTTCCCAGTCCTAAAACAAGGCCTGATGAGTTTTTGAAATTCTTAATGAAAAAAAGAATGGAATGGAATAGCTGCTTATTGCTGTCTGATAATGATGATGCTGTCGAGTTGCTATCTAGGAATAAAGGGCTTTTATCAAAGTCCTATGTTGTTGGCTCTGCTGAATGGAATGTGCTGGAAAAGTTCCTGGACAAGAGTAAGACTTATGCTCTTGCCAAGAAACTTGAAATACCCGTTCCAAAAATTTATTACCCAGATTCAGAAGAATTTCTTGAAAAGCATAAGAAGGATTTTGTATATCCTTGCCTTCTCAAGCCTTTTCATGCTCATAAATTCATTCGTCATTTCAAGAAAAAGCTATTTGTGATTAAAAATTTTGAAGAATTAAAAGAACGATTCTATATGACTCAAAAGAGAGAAGTAAGGGTTATGATATCAGAGATCATAAAGGGAGCTGATGACAGGCTATTCAGTATTACAACCTATATCAGTAAGGATGGAGAAATGCTGGCTAGTCTGTGTAGACAAAAATTAAGACAGAATCCTCCGAGTTTTGGGGTGGCAAGGATTGCCAGAACTGTCGAAATGATTCCTGAAATAAAAAAAATAGTGAGCGGATCTTTAGAGAGGTGGGTTTTAAAGGTTATGTTAATTGCGAGTTCAAAAAGGATGATATTACGGGGGAGTACAAGCTCATCGAGGTCAATGGAAGGCCTGTCCTCCTTAATGGTCTGCATGAGAAAGCTGGAATCAATTTCCCTTACCTAATATACAAGGATTTAATGGAAAACAAACAGATTGGAATCAAAGGATACAAGAAAGATTTATACTGGATTGATTTATTTTCTGATATTAAAGAAACGTTCTTACATAATAAACAAGAGAACTGGAAACTTAGAGATTATTTTCGACCCTATTTTCAAAAGAAATGCTTCGCAGCTCTAGCTTCTGATGATGTGGTGCCTTTTGTCATGAAGATATTATTTTTATCCAAAAAATTCATTCATGTTATTTTTGAAAAAATTACATTAAGAACAAGTATCTGCAAATCATCATGAAAATGCAGTGAACGGGCAAAGCTTGTGTGTCGTCCAATGGATTTGAACAAACTTGCTGGTTCCCTAAGCTAGGAAAACAGGAAAGATCAAGAAGGATCAGATTTTTTATAGACCGGATGTCCCGTAATGATTTGTTTAATAATCAGTCTAATCAACTGATAACATCTTGACATAAATGGAAAAATATCATTCCAGGCAAAAACTGCGAATACTTTTTTATACTTATAAATTCTTAGATATTCATGAAAAGACATACCTTTTTTCCTGTATCCATTTGATCTAAAGTAGGACTTAATGTCCTCATCGAGTTCTATCCAGGCTATTGATTCATTCTTATTTTCTCTCTTTTCTATTTTCTTACCAATAGTGTCACAATAGACCATGTATTCAATATCAAGCCCTAAAAATGCCGGAAGCCTATTTTGAGTGCTACTCCTCGCATTTATCTCTAAAAGCTTATACCGACCATCGTCTCGATCCTTAATAAATTCAGGCTCAGCAATACCTCTATATCTTATACCTTCAAGAAAATTGATAATGGGGTAAATAAGGTCGTCTCTCCATTCAGTCAGGCAAGAACATCCACTTCCATAATCAGGAGGATTTTGTCTTATTTTCTTATAACCACAAATCCCCTTTACCTGAGCTGCCTTATCAAAATACGCATAAAACATATACTGATTGTCACTATCTATATGTTTTTGAATGATAAATTCGAGGTCTTCGTTTTTTATAAGCCTAATCCTTTCCCTCAATAATTCTTCAGTTTCACATCTATAGCACTTCTTTTTGAACTTTTTCTGGAATGCATAAGAATTACACGGTTTAATTATACAAGGATATTCAATGGAAGATATTATGCTATCTTCATTATATTCATCCATATAATATGTCTTGGGGAATTCAATATTATGTCGACCAAGAAGTTTATAAAATTTGCCCTTATCGATTATCTGTTCTAAGACTTCGTAATCTCCTGGAGGAAATAAAAAATATCTCGATAAAAATTCTTTATTTTTAAAAGCAAATAAAGCGGCCTGATCATATGAAGGAAATAGGAGTTTCTTTCCTGGATATTTCTTAGAGATGTAAACCAAGTCATCGATAAAATTTGTCTCATATTCATGATTTTTTCCAAAAAGTTCTTTGATGCCATACCTCGAATATCTCGAAATATTACTCGCAGAGGAAGAGAGAAGTATAACTGGAATTTTCCTCTCCCCAAAACACCGAAGAATGCCAAGACTGTTACAGCTTCCCCCGTCAAGGATAACTACGGTTATTGGACTATTAAGATTTGTCATGGATCCTTAAGCATCTTCTACTCTTATTCTGCATTGTTCCCTATTAGTTTGCGTATTTCTTTTTGTATTAACAATGTATTTTTTCCCGTATGTATTTTTGGCCTTTATCATCTCTCAATATTATATTTTCGCTAAACAAATCAAAAGATTAATAGTTTATCAATAATGAATTAAAAAGAATAATTCAAATGGCGGCCTCCCTTAAAGCCCTGCTAAAACAGAAAAGTGAAGATGAGATAAAATGGTGGCATGTTCAACCTAGGTTTTTATTTCAGCGGAATATCCAGGATTCAAATCAGAACTCAACTGACGGCAGGATCCCAGAGAAAAACAGAGGAAGATTATCTTGATAGAATTGGATGACTTTACGGAATTAGTCTTGACTATTAATGAGGGAGAAGCAAGTCAAAGAAGTTCTATGCTTTCATCGGATCGAATGAACCGTACTGGATCATGAGCGGTATATTTTTAAACAGCCTCAGCTTTTTTATGTTTTTTTAAGACTACTCCTAATCCAATTCCAGATAATATGGACAAATAAGGTTCAACAGGGACACGAAATCTGCTAGAGCCAATAAATCCAGGCAAAAATACAAAATAAGCTATGATTATCAATAATAGGATTAGGTATTTTCTTGTCCCTGGTTCTTTTATGAAGAAAATTAGAGATAAAAACAACGCAACGTATTGAAAAACCATGAATAATACGAGAAGAATCCATATGAATTTTACAGACAAAGGAACTCCTCCAAATCTTTGTCGGATAATCTTGAAAAGCTCCTTTATTCTGGCTTCTGAAATGAGTCTATCACGGACTTCTTTATCCATTTTATCAATCCCCCCCCTGTAATCAGCACCGTATAAATATCTTTGTAATTCAAAAATCCCTAAAGGGGGATGGGCCAGTGTCTTTATCATTCCTGTTAAATGTATTTTTAGAATTAATAAAGGATTCTCTTTAATGATTCTCGCGCCGATTTTTATCGCTAACTTTCTGAATTCGGCGCTATACCTGAAATTTTTATCACTATAAATACTTTCAACATCTTCTTGCCTTAGGGAAGAATTGTTTTTCAGCCTCTCTCTCTTAATTTCTTTTTCTAGTTTTTGAATGCTCTCATCTATCGACAATTGGTCTCTCTCAGCAATGACTGCGGTTCCATCGCTAGTTAAGAACATAAAATAAGAAACACTAGATACAGTAAATACATTGTAAGCTAAATAATTCCTTACAGCCCAAGGAACTAGTAAACAAATATAAACTAACAGAAACGTGATTGAATAGAACAGTCTAATCCTGAGAGACACCTTAAGAAAGAAGATAATTAATACAGCAAGGATGATGGGCAGGAGAATTCCGATGGGACGACATAAGACAGCCAAGGCAAAAAACAAGCCAGATAAAATGATAGAGATAGGTCTTTTTTGTTTAATAGTAAGCAAGAAATAATACACACCAATGAGGATTAACAAAGTAAAAAAACTTTCCGTCAATATTTGAGTTGAATAATATAGTCGCAGGGGATTTATCGCATAAACAAGTCCACCGATCATCCCGATTCTGAGATTCCAGATTATTTTCCCTATTAAACAGACGAATATGACTGCCAACGCGCTCAGGATAACCTGCACACATACAATGGCTCGCGGTTTGTGCCCAAAAACAGCATAAGTCATGCAAATGAAGAACGGATAGACAGGAGTTCTTCCAAGGGATGGAAATTCTTGAGTATTTAACAAAGAAAAAGCCAAACTTTCATACCCATAAGAATCAGGCTGATAGGCTCCTTCAGGATTGAGTAGAACTGGTATCGCAAATATTAAGCCCAGTATCAAAGAAATCAAGAAGACGACGGCAATGAATTTCTTCATCGTAAGTTGGGAATTCATAGACATATCCTTTAGGTTATTGCTAGATGCTCCTTTCCCTTCGTCTCAATCTCTCCCTGCTGAAATATCGAAATAAACATACCACACGCAAAACGATATGGTCAATTAGGATGTATATAACTAATATTTTTAAATAAAGCTTGAGGGAGATAGTTTACACATATAAAATATCAGAAAACGATTCGTCAAATTCATACATGCCTCTTGTTAAATATCACCCCTCGATTCATCTTCGAAGATGATTGCTTTCCAGATAATGACTTGATAACTATGGCAATGATAACTTCAAATGGATATAATGCTACGTTCAATTTAGCAAAGAAATGAATACATCTTCAATCCACTCCAAAAAAAACAAAACCATTTTACTGCTCCTGATCGCAGTCGGTTTTATTTGTTCTCTGTATTACTTCTTATGGTGGTTCAATTTTATTAAAATCACACATTGGATTTTTATATTTTTATTTTTAGGTATCTTATTTTACATAATTACTCAGATCTACTTCGTCTGGTATATTTACGCCAGAATAAAATATCCCAAACCAAAAAAATTAGAGAGGCCTTATGAAGTTGACATTTTTCTTCCCACCTATGATGAGCCTCATCAACTGGTCGAGAAAAGCTTGGGAGCTATCCAGAATATAAAATATCCTCACCAGACGTATCTGATCGATGATGGCAAAAATCCATCTCTCAAAAATCTGGCAGCCCAATATGGAGCCACTTACATATCCAGAGAAGATAAACATTACAATAAAGCAGGAAATATTAACAATGCTCTAAAATTCAGCGAGGGAGAAATCGTAGCGATCTTTGATATGGACCATTTACCCAATCCGGATTTTCTCGATAACGTTCTCGGTTATTTTGAAAATCCAGATGTAGGTGTCGTCCAAGTTAAGCTTGATCACTACAATCGCTCCGAAAGCTATGTAGCCAGCGCGTGTTATAACATGCATGATGACTTCTTTAACACGATCATGATGGGCATGAGCGGGTGTAATTCGGCTGTAGTTTTTGGAAGCAACTCTGTCTTTCGGAGAAAAGCCTTAACCTCAATCGGTGGTTATAAACCGGGTTTGGCAGAAGATCTGAATACCTCAATTCATCTCCACGCCAAGGGTTGGAAATCCGCATACGTCTCTAAGACTTTAGCGTTTGGATTAGTCCCCCTTGATCTGAGGGGATTCTTCGTTCAGCAATTGAAATGGGCCAGAGGAATTTTTGAAATTTTGTTTACTATTTTCCCTAAGCTCTTTATGAGATTAAAATTAAATCACATCGTATGCTATTTAAACAGGATGACTTATTACTTGGCAGGGTCAATCATATTCGCTCATATTATCATGACCATATTCGCCCTTCTTTCAACTGAGATAAATCCTTATTTCAATAGCTATCTAATCCACTCTTTTCCATTCTTATTTGTCTTTTTCGTCATTCATTTCTATGTCAGATTGGTCTATAAAAGCAGAGAATCAAAGACGGGTTTTAGCTTAAGAGGATTATTCCTTGCTTTGAGTTCTTGGCCTGTTTATACTCTAGCCTTCATATTAACTGTCTTTAGAATTAAGTTACCTTTTCAGTCGACACCAAAACAGGGGAGCTCGACAAAAAGGTTCTTAATCATTCTGCCGCAAGTACTAACCATTGTTTTGATTTTATTTGCTGTCATTTACAATATTGTGATGTTTGGGCACTTGGAATTAACACCCAGCACTCTCTTTGCCATATTTTTGATCTTGCTAAATACAGGAGTCACCCCGTTATTCATAGAAGAAAGAAAAACAAAACATCCGATTCTGTCCTCAGAAGAAAGGACGGATGCTGCTTCATAGGGAAAGATAGATTTGATGCAAACTGCATAAAGCTCAAAAGCTTAACAGAAGATGTGGATATTACCCCGATTCAGACAAGAGAAGTCATAATCTCATACCCTTTTCCCCCTGAATTCCCATCGAAAAGGCGAAGCAAGGACACCTTTATTGTGGCCCAGTGAGTGGATTAAAATCTTGTGAACATGCCAGTGATAGTCATAGGCATAATTCCCCTCGTTATCATAAACACCAACGTCAACAAAGTACCTCCCTCCATTCAGATCAAGCCGATCAAGGTGTATGTAAATGCTTCCTTCGCCTTCCAGAACCGGCAAGATCAATCCAGAGGTCGTGGTATCCGCATCGAAGTACTCTCTGTTTTTTGGATCGCATATTTTGACAACAAAGATTGGTGAGATTATTGACTGGGGAGCCCAATAATTTATGTCCACAGTAAGGGGATCACCGCTGTGTATCTCTTCAGTTGGAAATCCATTCCTGTCCAAAAATCTGACATCCTTTATCTCCATTTCCATGGAACCAAAACGATTCTCGTTAATCCGCAATTCAGCACCTTTTGAAGTGGTACGGGGAAGTTTATCTGCCGGGGTACGCTTTCTCGTCTCCTCGGACATCTCTGTAAAGTACCGAGTGGCAACTTCTTCTGCATCCCCAAATTCAACTTCCGATCCAGAACGGAGCCAAAGGACATGGTCGCAATGCTGACGGATTTGGGAAAGATCATGAGAGACAAATATCAGAGCACAACCTCTTTTCTTGAATTCTGCGATTCTATCCAAACATTTATACTGAAAAGCGAGATCCCCTACCGCCAGCACCTCATCGATGAGAAGAATATCCGGCTCTGTATGGACTGCCACCGAAAAGGCCAGGCGCATCTGCATGCCGCTGCTGTAAGAACGGAGTGGCTTGTCGATGAAATCTTCTAATCCAGCAAAGGCAACGATGGATTCGAACCGTTGAGTGATTTCACGGCGCGTGAAGCCGTAAATCACACCACTTATGAAAACATTCTCCCTGCCTGTTAAATCCAGGTGGAATCCCGTTCCAAGCTCCAGGAGAGCGCCTATACGGCCAGGTGCATGTATTCGTCCTTTATCTGGGCGAAGCACACCCCCTACGAGACGAAGCAGGGTGGTTTTCCCTGAACCGTTAGGACCGATTACGCCGAGTGTCTGTCCTTCACTTACTCTAAAACTAATATCTCGTAATGCCCAGAAGTGTTCCACAGGCCTTATCCACTGTAAACCTCGAGTGAAAATCTCAGCAATAGCTCTGGTTCTCTGATGATGATATCGGAGAAACTTCTTCCAAAGTCCTTCAACAACAATGACATCACTCATCTAAACCTCTTCTACAAATCGGCTGCTAGCTCGCGAATACAATCTGAAACTGAAACCCAGGATTAATACGGAAGACATGAGAATAATTATTAAGGGTACCAGATCAGGAAGTATGCCCTTTATAAACACAGCCCGATAAGCATCAACTAAATGGGCTAAGGGACTCAGGAGATACAGGAATTTATATTGTTTGGGGACCAAGCTCAAGTCATAAAAAATCGGGGTTAGAAAAAAGTACAACCACAACAGGACAGTCAGGATATGTTGGGTATCACGAAAAAACACATTCACCACAGCCACCAAATAAGCCAAGCCTAAGATGAAGAAAAATTGAATCCCCATCAATACAGGGAGAAAGGCAATGGAAGGCATTAATCTTATGCCACTTATCAAAACGATAACGACTATTATCGGGACAGCGATCAAATAATTTATGAGATTAGAAACGACAGAAGTCATCGGCAAGATGGCCACAGGAAAGCCAGGGTGTCGAATCAATTCCCGGCTGTCCTTGATGACTCCGGAGGCCTGGATCAGTGATAATTGAAACCAGTTATAGGTCAAAATTCCGATCAAAACAAACACTGGATAGTGACTTATGTCAAACGATAGAACGAGTTGAAAGATGACATAGAAAATGAACACGTACAAGAGAGGGTTGATGAATGACCAGGCCATTCCCAGAACAGAGTCTTTGTACTTGAGCTTCATATCCCGAAAAACAAGCTCTCTTAACAGATCGATTAAATAAACGAACCGACGTTGATTTCGTAAGACAAACAAGCTCTTCATCGGTTCCTCAACCTCGTCATTTCTTCTGGATGGCAGTCGCCCATGCCCATTTACACTAAATGATTTATTCCTGATTTAATCTTCAAAAAATTTTATCCAGGGCGTCTCTCTAAATCTATCCTTCAGCTCAAAATAATTCGAGATCGCTTTAGAAAGGGAAAGAACAGCCTGTTTAAAGGTAGAAGGCTTTAGAGGTTCATACTGAATGCCCAAAAAGTCTTGGATGCGTTTCATCTCTTTCTCATAGTCATAAGAGAGATCTTCATAGAGGACATCAATCTTATCATGATTTTGAAAGGCGATATCAAACTGTTTTTCTTTCTTTGGCTTTTCTGTAAAGGCTCGGAGACAATCTTCATAACTGATTGAAATCACATGGTTTTTTTCTTCAGTCCCATCAATATCAGTCCATCTGTCAGTTTCGTGCGCTATTCTGAGAGAGAGAATCAACCTAAGAGTATTGTTCCTCTTTAGATGAATCACCTTAATATCTTCCCGGTTCCTTAAAAAATTCCAGACATCTTTTCTCGTATCATTTTGGGCATGGTAATAAAAAATCTTGAATCCCACTGCAGAGATATTGGCTGGGTATTTACGGAATACCCTTTTTTCCAAAAATCGAGCAGGATCCTCTTGCATCAGCGAGACTAGAGTCCTCGATTGAAAAAATCTGTCATAATCGGGAAGATCCCACCCGATAGAATCATAAAATCTGAATAATTCCCCGAAAGCAAGGATTCGGGAGTTAGAATTGAGTAAACTCCGCAAAAAATTCGAACCCGTCCTTGCCGTCCCAAGGATAATGAACCTGGTATAATGCCGATGTCCCTTGAGCAATCCAAAGTCAAGAGCAAGAGACTTTAAATATAATCTAAAGAATCTTTGTGTATTCTCTAATTTACTCTTGAACATAGCCTTTCTTAGCCTGGGCTGATCAACAATCATGTCATTCATGTATTTATTTACCTGATTATAAAGCATCTAATGTGTTTAACCTGAAGTAGCTCTATCCTCTCTGATAAGTAAATTAGTCAGATATATTTTTTACATAGACTCTCAAGTTTGTTTGCAGCATCGACATGCATTTCAGGTGATGGATAGTACCAATTCTTCTTCCATGCCCCGCTCCAGGGATCGGATATTGACGTTCGTTTACCTGTAAATCTATTGATGAGCCAATGGGGCAGACCTCTTTTAGATACACACTCAACATACTCATGGCAAAAACTCCTGATTTGTCGGATCATGTTGAGATTCACCAACTGAGGAAACTCTCCAAACAACGCTTGGACATTATCGTATTTTTCCTCGTAGTCAGGCATCCTCGTTGAAAACCAAAATAATATTTTAGGAACTCTAATTTTTTTTAAGAGTTCAGCAAAATTGATCACCCAATTATCTCTTGTTTCGGAAACGATTTTGCTAACATAGCCTGTATCATTTTCTTCGAGTAATTGTTTGAATGCATCATCACTAACGATCGATTTGCCGTTGGAAATTCTGGTATAAATACCTAATCCCTGACTGATGAACAGGGAATTACTCTCCGATCTTCCTGACATGACTTGAACAACGGCAAATCTTGACTTATTGATATATTCATAAAATCTATCGGTGTTTTTATAGAAAAACGACGGGCCGGCTCCCCCCCTCCCGAAGTTTAAGCCTTGTCTATTGATCTTTTCTTGCAACAATTCAGGATATGGCTTTTCACAGAAACGGCCAAAAGTCTGAGCACCCCCAATACAGACAAAATACCTGCCATCTTCGAGATCGACGGGTCTAGGCCCTCTCAACAATAATCCTGAGTTCGTTTGCCTATCCTTTATTTCCGGATCAAGACAAAAGACTTTATAATCAACAACATCCCAATCATACTCCGCATATCCTCCAGCCATTACCTTCGACTCCCTGACATGACATATCGCTTTTCCGTCACAAACCAAACTCTCTGCATGATCAAATCAATTCAGTTAGATTTCCCAGATTCACGATTGGATCAAGAAAAATATCGTTCTTCAGTAAATCAATCAGAGCTGAATGTTTGGGATGGGATGGAAAATGTAATGCCCGATTTTTATACTCCTCTTCAGAATAGGCACCATAATTTAATAATTTGCTGAAGTAGACAGTGTCAAAATCAAATCGTTTACCGAGTCTGATGAAATCCGGCATCTCCATAAAATTGTTTTCTTGAACAACCATGCTTATCATGACTGTTTTGAGAGGCCCGCCTCTCCGGAGTTCACCTATGAAGGCCAGGTTTTGCAGAAGCTGATTGAACTTCCCTCCTCTTCGATTCTTGGAATATGTCTCCGACGTTGCAGCATCAATTGATACTTCAGCACTTTTTATAATCTGTTGTATGTCTGAATCTATGGTGGACCACATTTTTGGTGTCCAGAGCTGTCCGTTTGTCTGGAGATGTATCCATTTAAGCTGGGGAAAGTCCTCTTTCCTCATAGTCTGCAGCCATTCTCTAAAAAACGGACTCCCGAACGGATCTCCTGATCCCGTTATAAGCAAAAATTCTGCATCTGAGAGAGCCTCTGTCTTAAGCTTATTTTGAATTTCTAATATCTGTTTCTTACTCCTTCTCTCAACAATGATATTGGTACGACAGGACGGGCATGAGAGGTTGCAAGACAGGTCATAACAACAGATAACGTCTCTGGGCCCGTAAGGCAAAGTGGTGAGTTTCTCCTGGATCACTTTCTTTAAATCCTCATCTTTGACATCTTTCAAACGAGAAACAGGTCCGGATACTGTCTGGAGAAAGGAGCACCTGGAATAGCTGCAGTATCGAAACGTACCATCAAGGATTGAACGTCTTATTTCCTGAGCCTCTTCACCATTCCATATATCTGCGACAGAATGATCCATAAGATTTCCGATGGATTTGCTGACCCAGGCAGAACAACACATATACACATTTCCTCTTCCTCCAACCTGAGTCACTTCAAACCATCTAAATGGTCTGGAACAAAAAAGCGGTTCTTCTTTTAAGATGACTGTCATTTTCTTTTCAGAAAAGAAATAATTTGTCTCATTGTCCCGATCCATCGAAATGACATCAGCTTGGCAACGAGAGGATATTTCTCTGCTTTTTTAGCATTATCATTAAAACTGGAGTTAATTCTCTGTCCACTCCAATCGACTATGGGTTTAAGTTCTCGTAATTTTTTGAAAAAGGCTGTGTTTTGTTTGACTTTTATCAACTTCCATTCATCCTCACCGCATAAAAAATTATACAGTATCTTAACTGACGGCATTCTATAATCATCCACAGCAACAATCCCTCCCACTTTGAGCCTGTGAGCCGTATAATACCAATCAATAATGGGGGCTGGAAAACCATGGGCTCCGTCTATAAACACCAAATCAAATTGAGACGGAATTTTCTCCTTATGGGGAAGAACTTTATCTGAGCTCTCCGTCAGAAAGGTTATGGTGTCCTTTAAGTTTAATTTTTGACAATACTGTTTCACTCGGTCAACTTCTCCAGTCTCAGAAGAAACACAAATATGGCTGGTTCCTGCGATTAAGAAAACCACAGTGGTCTGTCCACAGCCTGTTTCAAGGGTGGACATATCAGGTGACAGTAAACTATAAAGATAGCGAAGAGTGTCGGGCTGAACAGCCCAACTCGTCAAAGTCCCCCCATGCAGATGAAATTTCGGGTTGTCTTCGATTAACATCTCTAACAACAATTTTCTTTCTTTTCGAATTTTATTTACCCCGGAAATCTTTTAAGGTTCGTAAGGTCCATACCAAAGTCAATATCACCATTTTTAAATTTCGAGGATGTTCTAAGTTAATTATTGGAACCATATCTAGAATACAACTCCTCATATTTCGGAGCAATATTTCGCCAATCTAAAGCTTCCGCTCTCTTCCGAGCCTGGTCTGCCATGCCTTTCAAAACCTCTGGATGATGAGCTAAATATAATACCGCGTCTGCGAATTGTTTAGGGTCGTTATCCTTCACAAAGATAGCCTCTTTATCCGACAGATACGCCTTCAGGCTCGGGAGATCGTTGGTTATCGCAGGCAATCCGCAAGCCATCCCTTCCAGAAGCGCATTATTAGCTGTGCTTTGAGACAAGGGCAGCAGCAGAACATGCGACTGCCGGTAGAGGTCCAATAATCTGCTGTCATCCACGTTATCTCTGTATAATTTGACGTTTTTTAAATCTTCCAACTTAATCTGTTGCGGGCCTGTCAACCTCGAAGAAACAACACAAAATTCAATATCCTTCTGTCCAGACAAAATATCAGCTATTTGGCGTAAGATGCCAAAATTCCTCAGCCAGTGTCCGACTGTAATACAGCTGAATTTGTGGCTGTCTTTGAGATGACTGTTTGGACAAAAAAAGTCCGTATCTATTCCGTGTAATATCAAGGAAATTCTTTCTCGAGGTAACAGCTCATGAAAGAAAGGCAGCTGTATCGGAGACACAACAATAACATGGTCAAGCTTAGAGAGGACTTTTTTATTGACGAGTGAACCCAGAACTTCTGGGGGTTGATGATAGGTCGCGATGAATTTTGTCAAAAATCTCTTCGATTTCCCGAATACTTGAGGTAAATACTGGGCCGAATGTTCGCCATCAATATAATGGAGTATATCAAACTTATTGTTCCGGCACTTCCAAAACGCCACAATCTCTGCTCGCAAATCACTCAGTTTATAGTAGCCCATACCTTTTCGTTGCACTAAATACCTTAAACATTTCCTTAGAACTCTATTTTTTATCGGAAAATCATCATCACCATCGGCGACTACGTGTTCTTCCACATGAAACTTTTCATAATCGATGTACTTTAAAAATTGGTTGATACCGGAGTATTTTCCCCAATGTAGCCGCCGGGTACGGATGACATAAATATTCGTGCTCATAGTGTTGACGATCTAAGCAAGTGATGTATGTGTCCTAGTTCTATTAAGGCCAAGCATTTTTTGGTAAACGTTTCAGGGTTATTTGTTGGGAATAACAGAGCCATTACCTTACTCGGAGATACGAACAAACGACGCGAGAGAAAGGCAGATATTTGAAGTCTCCTTAATTTCGATGGTCTTTCTTCAACGAATTGCATGACTGCATCCGAAACCCCCTGCCAGTAATACCTTTTTTTAAACCAAGACTGACTGACACGACTTTTCATGATGTGATGAGAGACAGAAATTTTCGGATGATAATAACAAGAATACCCTCTCTTCATGATCTGTTTCTCAAGAAACACATCACCGCTCGACAATAAGCTTTTTCCCACCCTGTCAAGATGATTATCAAAACCGCCGATTGCTTCAAGAATCTCGGCCGGAAAAGCAAAATTAGCTCCCACCAGCCATTCCTTGTCAAGATTATCCAAAAAATGGGGAGTATCGGACCAGTCTATGACGCCTAGGCCATGTAAAAGACTATCTGCTAGCCACGATGGTCTAGCCGTTTCCCATATAGGTCTTGTCTTGCCGCCAACGCATCCCGGCTTGGGGATCACTGACTCGAATGCTTCTAAAATCCTTCCCAGCCAATCAGGAGAGGCAATGGCATCATCATCCAGATACGCTATGTATGCCCCGTATGCATTTCGATAGCCAGTATTCCTGGCATATGATAAACCTAAATTTGATTCGAAGAGATATCTGATATTCTCAAAAGAAGAGTATTTTGTTACGATTTTTTTTGTGGAGCCATCAGAGCAGTTGTCAACGACTAAAATTTCATACTTATTTTTCGGCAAATCCTGCTCTAGCAAACTTATAATAGCTTTATCTAAATATTCGGGACGGTTATGCGTGCAAATGATTGCTGAGATAGAAATATTCATTTTCAAATCAACACATTCCTAAAATCTATAGATTAATTTAGATACAAAATGGGATATCCACGAAGGAGAGTAGTTCAAGAATTTATAGAGAATTTTCCCGAGTATCCTCAAGACTTTGCTTTTAGGAAGATTGGGCATCAGGCTGACTACTGCAAGTCTTTTCAAAGACATCAATAGCGGTCCATATCTTGACTGCGAGCGGTTATATTCCGTTAAAAAAATAATATCCTGAGCATCACGCTTTATCAATTCAGGGAACCTCGCTAAAAGCTCGCGGCGCATTCCCCCGAAAGTCTGAGCATCAATAACATGCCACATGGAATTTTTCCAACCCGAATCCTCAACCAGTATTGCAGGGAAAGTCACGGCTGCCCATCCTGCAGCCATAACAGCGTTGAATAAATCCCATTTCTCGTATCCCTGGCTCATTTGTGGGCGAAAATGCCCGGCCTCAACCAATGCTTCTAAACGTACAGCACTAAAAGGAACCGCTTCGTTCGTCACCCATTGATAGGGAAAACTCGGACAGGGCTTAATCCACACCTGTGTATCGCTCTTCGGATGCTTTGACCAGCAAGAAACCACACCAACCTCCGGACACCGCTGAAGAACTAAGACACATTCGAATATAAAGTCTGGATGAACCTGATTCTCTGGACTGAGAAAGGCAAACCCGACCGGATTCATTCCTGTCTTTATGATTTCTTGGATGGCCATATTTTTTGCTGAGGCCATTTGATTATCCTCTCTATAAACGACCTGCCATCCCTCCTTGGACGCTCGCTCTAAGGCTTTGAGTGTCTGTTTTTTGGTCGACCCTTCATCTACAATCATCACTGCTGAGGGCTTTGATATCTGTTGCTTTATCCGCTGTAAGCATTTCCCCAAAAAACGTCCATCATTGAAACAGGAGATGACGATGGCAAGATTGTCCTTTTTCTCCATTTTCGGACTTTTCCGGGATGACTCAGCGGAAATCGGTACTTCAGCCCAGGGCAAATTCAGAGGCAGATGGGAAGAACGCTCTGCTCCTTTTTTCTTGATCTGAGCGCGAAAACGAAGATGTTTTCCCACGTTATTTTTGTTATCACATATCCGTTTGATTTCTCGTGATGCCCTTTGACCCATCTCAGCTATTTCATCTGTCGGCGTTTTAAGCGCTCGTTCAAGCGCTTCTGCAAGGCCTCTGCTGGTGGCGTCTTTCGCCAGCCATCCTGTTCGTCCATCCTCGATCATCTCAACCATTCCCCCTCGAGGAGAAGCAATTACTGGGAGGCCAGTGCCCATAGCTTCTATACATGTATACGGAAAATTTTCCCAGCGCGAGGGTATGACTGCTATTCGTGCTTTCGCTAAGAAACCCAATAAAGAAGTACGATCCTGGTAGCCTCGAAAATGGAACCGGCTCTTCATATCCTTTGGAATCATCCGTCTCAAAAACTCTTCACCACCCATCTTATCTGTCCCAAGAACGTTTTCACCAATAAACTCAAATTGCACACTGGGAAATCTAGGAGCAACTTCGAGAGCAGCATTGATCCATTCGATTATCCCTTTCCGACGTTCAAGCCTTCCCACGTAACAAACACTGCCTTGTTCCCATGTTTCCTTATCCCGTCTGATCAGGCTCATGTTTCCGATTGGGTGAGCTATGACTTTAATGCTGTTATGAGCCAATCCATAATGATTTTCTGCCTGATGAGCAAGATACTGACTAGGACAAATCAGGGCATCGGCCGCAGCAATACTATAGTCCTCGAGTCGTTTTGCGGTAAGAAAATAGGGATTATAAATATCCCAATCATTGAATTTTACGATGAATTCCATAGGAGAGTGCAAATGAACAATACAGGGAGGCCTTCTATCCGGCCCCAAACCTAGAGTACGGCGAAGCTGTAAAAAATAAAGTGGAGCTTCGAAATCCTGGGCTTCTATGACCTCAATCCCTTCCTCCTCGATGAGCCTCTCAGCGAGAAGGCTGGCTTGATAAGAAAAACATTGAGGAGGAAAATCAGATTTAAAAAGATACTTAGCCTCTTTGGACTTCACACCTGAGTGTATTTTTTTTCTTACGGCAGACTTCCAATCCACAAAAGGAATGCGGTGAATGATAAGCTTTCCTTCGTCTAAAGCCTCGACTTCTTTCTCCGCTCCTTTCCATTGCTGCCCAATCACGTGAACAGTCTCTCCACTTTCAGCCAGGAGTCGAGCCATATGGAGCACATAAGTCCCGATTCCGCCCCCTGGCGAAGGTGGATACTCCCGGCTGATGATCAGATGCTTCATGATAACTTTGCTAAACTATATGAATATTTTGCTCCAGGAATTATTAGAAATAATAAATTGAATATCTTCTCATGGTTTATTATTGGAGATTTAATGCAGTATCCCATTCTGATTATTTTTTACTTCCTTTTCCAACCCGGTAATTTCATTAAAATATATATCATAGCTACTATTTTATGTCAATCAAACGATTGATTAGGTCATCTTCAGTATGATAGGCTTCTTCTGGCGTTTAAAAGAAATGATCACAGGAAGCAGGAAAAGATTCGGCGGGTAAACAAAAAAAATCCAGGAATATCCGACAAAAAAAGTATATTTTATTAAACGCCCTATTCGCTAGGAGGACAAACACTTTGTGAGCCGGCGAAGCCGTAAACAAGAAATGAGCTTAAGGACAGGATTTAAAAAACGCCAACCTTGGTTTAGATACGGATTCCTGATCCTTGTGATATTCGGGATTATCTCCTGCCGCATCCAACCAATCAAAAGGATTGGTGAAAAGTACTACATAAGCTCCACTGGAAGCGATCAAAGCTCAGGCACTTCCTCTAACAGACCATGGAGAACCATCAGCAAGATCAATGAAATGAGTTTTGGCCCTGGAGATCACATCCTATTCCATGGCGGCGAGACATTTGAAGGCACTCTGAGATTCGACGAAGCTGATCTGGGGAGCCCTTTAAATCCAATTGTCATCTCTACCTATGGCAAGCGCCGGGCAACAATTGACGCTGGCGGCAGCAGCGGTATCATTTTATCTAATACGGCTGGCTTCGAAATTAAAAATTTGATCGTGAAGGGGAATTGGAAGGCAAACAGCCAGACAGGCAATGAAGGGACTGGCATCCACGTGTATACCGACTATAGTAATGAGGTGAAACGCCGCTATATTCGCATAGATAATGTGGAAGTCAAAGGCTATAAGCATGTCGGTATTTCTATCGATGCCATGAATGGCGATGAGATTCAAAATGGATTCGAAGATGTCCAAATTACCAATTGTATTGTCCATGACAATGGAGGTGCTGGGATCGCTACCTACGGAGACAGCACGAGTGGAAAATCCTGGTCTCATAAAAATCTCTCCATCGGTCACTGCAAAGCCTATAACAACAAAGGTCTTATCGGAAGTTCAGGAAATTCAGGTAATGGCATCGTAATCAGCAATGTCGATGGCGCTGTTATCGAGCGCTGCGTGGCCTACAACAACGGGGAACTGAACAATCATCCCGGGGAAGGACCCATTGGTATTTGGGCCTGGTGTGCTAATGATGTCACCATTCAGCATAACGAGTCTTACAGCAACAAGAGCAGGACTCGCGACGGCGGGGGATTCGACCTGGACGGCGGTGTTACCAATTCTGTTATGCAATATAACTACAGCCATGATAACGACGGTGCCGGGTATGGTCTTTATCAATTCAAAGAAGCCCCACCTTTTCATAACAACGTCGTGCGCTATAACATCAGCCAAAACAATGGGCGAAAAAATGGATACGGCGGTATCACTATCTGGAATGGAGGCACAGGAATCAGTAAGGTGGATGTGTATAATAACACAATATTTATGAGTCCCGCTGTCTCAGGGGAGCCTGCGGCTGTATGCATCTGGAGTGAAACAGATAATGTCCGTTTTTTTAATAACATTTTAGTAACGACGCAGGGCTTACCTCTGATAAAAGCAAAAAATGAACAGACAGGGATGGTGTGGCAGGGTAATTGTTATTGGCCCAGTGGAAGCACCTTTAGAATTTTGTGGCAGGATGAAACCTATTCCAGCCTGAGTGAATGGCAGTCCGCCGCTCATCAAGAACGGCTCAACGGAGCCAGCTTAGGGTATAGTGTTGATCCGAAATTGATCGGGCCAGGTGTTGGGATTACTCTGGGGAATGCCGATCGACTGCATAAGCTGAATGCATACCGGCTTCAAACAGAATCACCTCTTGTCAACTCCGGCCTTGACTTATTCAGACTTTTCGGGATTCATCCGGGTTCTCAGGATTTCTACGGCACATCAATCCCTCAGGGAAAAGCTCTTGATATTGGCGCCCATGAACATGCTTCGTTTCCGCTAAATTCGGACAACTCATGATATTTCTTAAGCAATGTTTTGCGTATAGTAAACTTACGCAAGGAGAAATATACGAGTACCAAGAAAAAGCTCTCGTCTGGATGTATTATTTTTATTTATCAATAATTATAAAAATATTTTAAAAAAAATATTTTCACTCTTTTAGAGAAAAAGGGGATAGTAAATTAGAGAGGCTAGCAGCTTCTTGACGGCTTTTTGTCAAGTTTTATTCGAACAAAACTATCCAAGATATAAGCGATCCACAATCCTATCACCGGCAAAGCTAAGAAAAACATTCTCCTGTCGGCACTCAGCAGGGAACTACCCAATAAATATATTGAAATAAAGATCAATATCAAGAATACTTCCTGATGAACTCTCCTGCGATTGATCACAGTGATATAGGAACATAATACGCTGAAAACAACGATGAACATATTAGGGACTATAGTGAAATAGGTCTTCAGGGACTGTGGTGTATAAGAAAAAGGATAAGAGAAAAGCATTCTGCCAATATTGGCAAGCCAGTTGGCGAAATATTTTTTGGGATGTTTCTTTATATTATTTATGGCCTCTTTCATTTCAGCATCATTTCTTTCAACGGGATTCAATTTTGAAATACTATCAAAAAATTCAAAATGGTTCTTCTTCTGTTGTGGCGATCTATTCAATCGACGACTAGCCCAATCTCCATATTCTCCTTCATATGGAGAACTCATCCAATACAATACCCCTCCGCCTCCTCCCCAACAAAATACTTTCCCCGTTAAAGTATATGTATATATCAAATAAGGGCTACAAAATAACAAAGCCAGGATGAATATTAAAGCCGTAAAACGGGCTTTTACACTTTTGTTCATGAAAGAATAGATTATAAAAATAATGATCCCTACTGATATCACATACCCAAAAATAACCTTAGTCATTGCCAGATAAGCTAGAATAAATGAGGGAATAAGGACTTTAATAAATTTTATATTCTCTTTTCGGAAAAGGGAACAATAGAAATACACGAATAAAGTCACTAGGAAAACACTAAAAATTTCTGTCACGACATAAAGTAAATTTTTGAAAAAAGGGAAGTAAAATCCAAATAAGATCGCAAAAAATCTAGCTGTTTTCTCTTCTGTATAAAAGATAAGTGTTTTGTAGAAAAAAACAACAGCGAGATAAAGAAAAACGGCATTCAAAAGCTTAAAATAAATCAGAGGAAAATTGAGGGCGGTAAAAGGTGTTATAACAATCGGATAGCCAGGTCCATTTTTTATGTTGATTTCTGGAGGAGGTGGTGAGTAAAATCCTTTGGTTAAATTTTCCGCGAAGTCAAGATATCGCGGTTCGTCTCCATGAAAAACGTCTTTGGCTAAAATTATAATAAGAATCATGTAGAGAATTAGGAATGGTAGAAAAAAGAGAAAAGGATTTTTTTTAATCAATTTTAATAGACCCTCTAATTAACTCTCTTCTATCATATGAAAATTATAGAGTCAATGAAATCTAAAATCTTTGTCAAAGCAGCACTAGGTGTTAATCCTAAATTGTTGAAAAGGATGAAAGACAAGGAGAAAGCCTGTCCTCCTGGCCGGACTCGTACCAGCACCCACAGCCTTAATGAAAATGGGCCAGATGCTTTTTTACGAAGTTCTTCACCACCCGAGGCTTTAGGGAAAACAAGAAATTCTGCTCGACTTGACAGGGTATATAGCAAGCGACACACCTATGTTGGTGGAGTTGACGCCAAGCTTCTTTGACACCATCGGTGACAACATTACCACCAGGAATTCTTAGAGCGGTCATTATACAAGGATAAACCATCCCGTCAGGAAGGATGGTCATGTAATTGCGGCCGGCATGACACCGGGGACCAGCCCTCAGGATAGGATTATCCTCAGGTAAATCACCGGTTTCATACCTGTCTTTTAAGAAATCATCCCACAGGGCGGCATAGCGATATGTGGTCTCTGAAAAGAGTATCCATTTATTTGTCCAGGAGAGGTTGGCCAGCCGCTTGAGTGTCCTTCGGATTTCTTCATCTTCGGCTTTAATGGTTACGGCTTGACCCCAGAGATCAGTCTCCTCGGATCGCAGGATGCCTATTGTTATGTAAATCTTATTCTGCTCCACGAATTCAAGCAAGTCATCAAGCATCGGGGCTGTTTTCACAGACATCACGGAGTTGATCTTAACTGGAATACCAGCCCCTTTGGCAGCCGCGATGGCCTCTTTGACGGCCTCGAACACTCCCTCCCCCCGAACAGCATCATGGGCAGATCCTACGGCATCGAGGCTGAGAGTGAGCGTATTCAGCAGCTTTAACCGATCGATCATTTTACTGACAAGCACACCGTTGGATACCAGCAGGCATGACATTCCCCGCTCGCGAATCCCTCTGATTAGCTCTGGAAGATCCTGGCGTAACAGCGATTCTCCCCCTGTCAGGGTGACGCGGCGACACCCGAGGTCAGCCAGCTGGTCGATAACAGATAGCCATTGGCCGGTTGAGAGCTCGGGTGTTCTGAGAGACGGTAAGTTGCAGTATGTGCAGCGGAGGTTGCAGCGAAATGTCGTATGGATTTTAGCAAAGACCAGCGTAGGCTCTTGGAACAGAATGTTTCTCAACATCCGACCTGTATACCGCAAAGCCTTCTCAACTCTCATATTCATATCCTTTTTATCCTAATTTTACGTAGCAACCATAGCATCTTTAGGCTCCGCTACTTAAGCCCCGACGGGCAGAAATCATTACCCTTAGGATTAAAAAAATCTCGCCAAATGCCTCTTCATAAAATTCAAAACGACCCGGAGCTTAAGGGAAAATAAGTAATTTCTCTCAACCATGCAGGGTGAATAACAGGCAACACACTTGTGGTTATGCAGTTGCCGCCAAGCTCCTTCGACACCATCGCTTATGACATTGCCCCCTGGAATTCTTCCGATAGTGCTTACACAGGGATTGGCTGTGCCGTCAGGAATGATGTTTAAATAGTAGCGCCCAGCCTGGCACCGAGGACCATCGCGCAGGATGGGATCATCCGCCTTCAGCTCGTCGACTTCGTAACGATCTATCGAGTAATCATCCCAGTGAGCGATATAGCGATAGGTGGCCTCAGAGAAGAGCAGCCGAGGATTGGTTTTTGTCTGACCAGCGATCCGTTCGACTGTCTTTCGTATTTCGTCGTCCTCTGCTTTGATGCTGGCAGCATCACGCCAGAGATCGGGAGCACCGGAGCGCATGAGGCCTATGGTCAGGTGAAGATCGTACCTTTCTATGAACGAAAGCAGCTCATCGAGCATCGGAGCCGTCTTTGCGGACATCACAGCATTGATCTTGACTGGAAGGCCAGCTCCTTTGGCAGCCACAATGGCCTCCTTTACCGCGTCGAACATTCCTTCACCCCGCACCGAGTCATTTACAGGTCCTACAGAATCAAGGCTGAGAGTAAGCGCATTGAGCAGGCTTAGTCGATCGATCAGTTTACTGACTAGTAATCCATTCGACGTCAATGTACAATACATCCCCCGCGCCCGTACTCGAGCTATGATTGCCGATATATCCTGGCGCAGCAGCGGTTCGCCGCCGGAGACACCGACACGACGACAGCCGAGGTCAGCCAGCTGGTCGATGACCGACAGCCACTGGTCAGTTGAGAGCTCAGACGTTTTAAGATTCGGGAAGTTGCAGTAAGTGCAGCGCAGGTTGCAGCGAAAAGTAGGATAGATATGGGCGATGCTCAAAACAGGCTTATGACGCACAAAGCTTTCCAGCATCCGACTTGCATACCTTAGAGTGCTAACGACACGAATTTTAGTTCTTTTTGTTTGTCCGATAGTCATAAAAGTCTAGCTCCTCCTAAAAACCTCCCGTAAGGCATAGGGCTTGAGCCTGAACACAGCCAGGCGCTCATTGTAAAACACTCTCCAGCATTTTCCGCAGTCATGCCTCCGGACGTGGCGGAGTGCTTCATCCAAGCCTTCCCTGACAATATTTTTTGGCGTGAAGTCTGATTCGTACTGACAGCACGGTATCACATCGCCATTAGCATCAATGTAGATGAAGTCTTTACCGGCGACACATGGAGACTCTCCGGGACTCCGTACAGAAAGGATGGTGTGGTCCGGCCACTCCGCCACCTTCTGGTAGGACTTCGCCGAAAACATAAGGCCTCGGCCCTGCCGTTTCCATCTAGCCAAGTTCAGATGAAGCGTTCTTATCTGTTCGGAGGTTAGCGCGTAGGCTTGATTTTCACTCCTGTAGCGTCCCCTACCGAAGGCCACTGGCTGGGCGTTCATCAGCACTCCTTTGCTTTCGCAAAACTCCAACATCTCCTCCAAATCCGATAGATTTTCGCGCGTGAGGACCATGTTGACAAAGGTGCGGATTCCGCGTTGGAGAGAAAGCTCTATGGTCTGAACAGCCCTGCGATAAGAGCCCTCTCCTCTCAGGCGGTCGTTGCTCTCAGGATTGGACGAGTCCAGACTGACGATAAGCTCGTCGAGGTAATCGAGAAGCTCAGGCCTGGAGGGAATAATCTGGCCGTTGGTGGTGGCGGCAGCAATGATCCCAGCCCTCCGCACCTCAGAAGTGAGCTCCTGGAAGTCTGGTCTAAGGGTTGGCTCCCCTCCGAAGAACTTAAACCGTATGGTTCCAAGGGTTCCCAGACGATGGATGACTGCCCGCCACTGTTCCGTAGTCATGGGCTTCATCTTGATTTCTGTACAGCGGCAGTAGACACACCGGAGGTTGCAGGAGTTGAGAAGGTTGGCTTCAACCTCGAAAGGGTGCAGTTCTCGAAAACAGTGGGCCACAAAGCGGCTGGCCATTTTCAGGTGACGGAGACGGATCATGATCCCCCTCCGGAAAGGCCCCGAACCTGAGGGCGAGTATTTAGCGTTAGCATAGAAATAAATGTAAGGAGAAGGAGCCGAACTGAGGCGGGGATTAACTTCCACACACGGTACTCATCTCTCGCTGAAGCCGAAGAGACGAACAAAACAACTAGAGCCGATATAATGAATAACGCACTGGCGAGAAGCGGCCATGACCAGAAGGGCGTACAAAGGAGCACTAAGGATGATATCATCAATACCGCACCAGTTTTGGGCATCACGCGGAAGTGCCACAGGCGCATAAAGCGCGCCAGCCGCCAGGAGACAGAAACACGGCCATTTTCAGAAGAAAGCAGTTCAGCAAGGTAGGCAGCTCCCCGACGCCGACGGAATTGCAATAGCTCCCTCGGACTCTGGGGAACACGGAGTTCCGTCACCTGCGCCCTAAGGCAGATTCGCACGCGGTAGCCACCAGCACTTGTGGCAAAGGGCAGCCGAATATTCCTAGCCCTGGCTTCCCTGGCCAACTTCAGGACCACCTCCCGTCTGCAGGCATAGCATACCCCCGACACTCCTGCAGATGACAGGACTTCGCCCTCTAGCCACCATAAGTAATTTAAGATCCACCAGTGAATGCGTTCTTCCAGCAGAGCGCTGTTAGGCTTCACGGTGGCACCAATGATTGCTGTCCGAGAATCTTGCTCGAGCATTTTGACGAGCTCTCTGATACAAGATGGCTCAAGAACAGAATCCACATCGGTGACGACCACGATATCTTGCCTCAGCAGCCCGAGCGCATGAATGATCTGATTGCTCCTCCCGATTGACTCATTCACACTTATCAGCTGGACTGGCTCTCCTCGTCCGATCTCCTTCCGGATGAGGCTTGTTGTTCGATCGCTCGAGCCCCCATCGACAACGACAATTGTGATCCGGTCATGCGGATAATCGGTGCGTCTAAGATCGGCCAGTTTGGCAAGAATCATGTCTTCCTCATCCAGTGAAGGAATAACAACCGCGATTTCAGGGCAGACAGAAATATCACGGACAGTCAGAGGCCGGCGAAACCGATTGATGACGCTGAGAACGAGAATGTACCCGAAGACTGAAAGCCACAAGAATGACCCTGACCCCAAAAAGATCAGCAGCAAAATAATCATCGATACCATCAAAAACTTGAGAGTCTCCCTCGGAGTTTCTCAAGTACTCTTTTTGTAATATCTAGGGTGGGTAAATAAGGGAGCAGTCTTGGATCCTTTAGCCCCACCCAGGTAATATAGCGCTATGGATTGGAATGTCAAGCTCCAGAGATACAACAAAATTAACCTCGCCGTATCATCTCTCTCATGGCGGAAGGTTTGAGTCCGAATAAAAGCTTGCGTTCGTTTAGATAGGCTGACCAACAATCCCCACAGTTGTGATGCTGAACATGATAAAAAGACTCATAAATACCATCCCTTAAAATGTTTTTTGGTGTAAAGTCCGCGCCATGCTGAATACACGGCCAGACATCGCCATTGGGCTCGATATGGACATAATCCTTTCCAGCTCGACAAGCACTTTCTTCCTCTGATTTGCTTGTCAGATTGGCGAGATCTGGCCAGGTTAAGGCTTTCAGATAAGCCTGAGGAGAGAATAATATGTTTCGACCTTGCTGTTTCCATTCCGCCTGTTTTTGATGAACCAGCCGTATTTGATCGGGGGAGAGTCCGATGTTCTTGGCTTTATCATCATAATAATCGCGGCCAAAAATGACAGGCTGGGCATTCATCATGATTCCTCGTTCTTCACAAAAATCCAACATGGCCGCAACATCGGATATGTTACATTGACAAACCGCCATGCTGATATAGGTATGCACTCCGCGTTCTTGCGAAATGCGGATAGCCTTTACGGCCTTATCATAAGCTCCTTTTCCTCGAAGATAATCGTTGACTTCTGGTTTTAATGAATCGAGGCTTACCACAAGCTCATCTAAATAATCAAGAAGGGCGGGCCGTGATGAAATTCTTACGCCATTTGTCACTGTCGCTGTCAGCAAACCAGCATTCTTGGCTTCAGCACAAAGCTGCCTGAAGTCGGGATGGAGGGTGGGTTCACCACCCTGAAATTTAACACGTAAAGTCCCAAGATTGCCTAGAGAATGGAGAATCATTTTCCATTGATCTGATTTCAAAAGCTGGGTTTTGACATCAGGACACCGACAATATATACATCGCATATCACATGCATTTAAGAGTTGTGCCTGGACTTCATAGGGATGCAGACGATTGAATCTATAGGCAATGTAGCGAAATCCGATCTTTAGATGGCGTAGACTGATCATGTCGAGTTCACTTGAGGAATTTTAATTGAGGTATATTTACTCATGGTGATGAGTGAAATCAATAGGAGAACAATGTACCTGGAAAATGCTCTCATCAATTTTATCCATCCAACAGTATTATTAGTCTTTCTCTTATAGATTTGAATCCAAGCAATGGCCGGGATTATGAACAACATGGACATGGAAATCGAAAATATCCAGTATTTCGTGATAAGGAAAATTAATCCAAGGACTATTAGAACAATGGCCAGCCACGGAATAACGATAAACTGCCAAATCCGAACACCGCGGACAATATGATGAGATAGAGGCATGAGCTTATGTGATTTAAAATATCTCAATGCAGACAAGTATCTTGAACCTCGTCTCCATCGAAATTGTAAGAATTCTCTTATTGTTTGAGGAACTCTTAACTCCGTTGCGATGGCTGCTTTGCATAAACGAACACGGTGACCGCTGGCAGATACTGTCAGCGAAAGATGGATATCTTCGGCTTTGATGTTCTGATTAATCAATTCTAACGATTTCCTCCGTACAGCATAACAAACTCCTGAAAATCCAGCCGTTGAAAAGGCTTCCCCCTCCAGCCACCATAAAAAATTGAGAATTTTCCAGTGAATATGCTCCTCCAGGAGCCGGCTTGCAGGCCTCACTGTAGCGCCTACGACTGCTGTCTGTTTGTCGCTCAGAAGCAAACGAACGAGTTCCTTAATACAGGACGGTTCAAGATGGGAATCGGCATCGGTGAATACAACATATTCCTGCTCAAGAATTCCTAAAGAATATACCACTTGGTCTATTTTATTCCGAGCGTTGTTCATACATAAAAGCTGAATTTTCTGATTTCTTTCGATTTCTTGTTCTACTAGTTCAGTTGTTCGATCGAGAGATCCCCCATCGACGACCAATATATGGATCAGATCTGCAGGGTAGTCGACATTCCGAAGATCGGATAGCTTTGATTGGACTATGTCTTCTTCATTTAAAGTAGGAATGACGATAGCAATCTCTGGCCAATCCTCAACATCCATATCAGCTCGGCGTCTGATGAGCATAATTATACTAAGGATTATTAAATATCCGTATGTTGAAAGCCACATTAAAGTAATCATTCCTGAAAATATAATGAATAAGATTTTCATCAAGGATTTTTCAGGTATATAGTTTGATTTGTATTAGCCCGCGCTTCTCCTTCAAAGGTAATTAAAATTTATTTTTTTTATTGATCATTGTCAAGTTCCCTTCAATGCTCTAAATTCATTGTTAATATTGGCGCAGGGCTAATCGAATGGATAAATTTAGATTTCAGATTCTTAAGATCCTTAGGCGGCGATTCAGCGAGTAAGAACAGGGCCAAAACTGGGGTTGAAAGCTGGTACCCCTGGCCGGACTCGAACCGGCGACACAGGGATTAGGAATCCCTTGCTCTATCCGTACTGAGCTACAGGGGTACCGGATACTACACGCTGAGCCCTATTAATGTACCAATTTAAGGCCAGTTTTTCAATTTGAAGCTTCGAGCTCAAGGCGCTGCTTGCTGCGAATTCCCGTTAAAACCAAAATCCAGCCTCACGCACTAATCCCGATCAGGCTCTTCAGCCTCTTCAGAATAGAGCGTTTGCTGCAGCTGCGCTCGATATCTTTGGCGGAAAGCTCCTTGATTTTCTTCAGAAAGGCCTTGTTCTTCTCGTTTCGGGCGCTGACGATGTCGGCCACAACTTCGAGCAGGCCCTGGTTTCGCTCCAGCAGCCTGGCAAAATCTTCAGCCTTGACCTCCAACAGTTCCGACTCGGCCTCGACAATCCCGGTCGCTGTCCGCGGCATTCCGGTGAAAAGCGACATCTCACCGAAAAGGCCTCCCTTCCCCACCCTGAAATCCGAGGTGTACTTCCTTCCCTTCTCCTCATAAGCGATCTCGCCTTTGATACTCCCCTCACAGACGACATAACAGCTTTCGCCGCTTTCTCCCTGCTTGAACAGGATCTCGCCCGGGGCAAACCTCACTCTTTTAACCGAGTCGGAAAGCTCCCGCACCGCCTTTTCCGAGACAAGAAGCTCTCCTTTCTTCTCCCCCTCTTGGTAGCGGAG
>Ga0111204_106_pt1 | contig 42518 bp, 40 predicted proteins | sample DeeMarSWOR136_30_FD_80378 | JGI IMG/M metagenome (GOLD analysis project Ga0111204, IMG submission 80378) | Crenarchaeota group archaeon SMTZ-80
TAGGTTGAGTGACCTCCATAACGGACTGTACCCGTTATGTAACCTGGGTCAACTTCACCCTTTACAAGCACTACCGGATAGTTCTGTGGTGGGAAACTTACGTAATTTTCAATTTGGTCTCTTGTATAAGATCGCATTGCTACAGGATCAGTGTAGAATACCTTAAAGTGGTATTTACCAGCACAGCTTGGAGCTGTGAAGTCCTTTACCCATATCTTGTAGCATCCAGCATATGGACCGGTCTTCACCTGGCGGTCAAGCCAAGGATCGGTACCTGGAGGATATAGAAACATTGAGCTTGTGTGATAATCTCCTGGCGCAGCGCTAAGGTCACCGAACCATGCCTCTGGTAGCGGATCAGGATAATCAACGTTTGGAGCAGATATTCTCACGAACCACCATCCAGGTGCATAAGGATGATCACCCCTGAACTTGCCTGTCTGTATCCATCTGTAGTCATTTGTAATTGTTGTGGCAACGTTTGATGCTCTTCCCAAACCAGCGTTTTGTGTCCTGCCATCCTGGCCTTCGTTCTCCATCCAGTCAACTGGTGGAGTAAAGTCTGGTGGGATAGCGATGTATATGAAGTGTGGTTTTACTGGAGCATAGCCTTGATCTGATTCGACACGAAATATGGAGTTCTCATCACACATAATGCTGATTGGGCCGCCATTATCTTGATCTGCGCTCCAATCAATAGGATTTCCTGCACCAACACCTCCAGAATAGTGAGAAACGTTGATGTAGAATTGTAAGTCGCCCGTTGTATCTACCATGATTGAACCGTTTGGAGAATAGTAGTTAGCTGCTTGGTCACTAAGAGGGACATACAGAGAGCCTGGAGTGACATAAGCTAAGTGCCCGTCACCAATCTGGTAACCAATACCATCACTATGGTTATCGGGTTTGCTATACCTACCAAATCCATTTGTCCATGGTAGGCCTCCCATGCTTCCACCAGGACCCATCGGAGTCTGATCACCTAAAGTGTAGTGAGCTGAAGCTGTTGGAACAGCTATTATTGCTGATGTTATAAATAGCGTCACTAAAAGCATTGATAGTAATCTTTTATTCATTTTCTTATTTCCTTTAATTTCGCCACGGAAAATTAATGATTCATTAAAGATTCCCGTGACTATGTTACGCATTTATCTGGTTTCTATTATATAAAGGGATATATCGAAAATGGATATATCAGAAATTATGTTGCCAATAATGTATGCTCTATCTAATTTCACATATACTTTTAATAATTTCCGTAATAATAACAAAATCCAGAACCGTTTGAAATTAAGAGGTATCCTTTTCAGAACTTATTTTGTATGAATCAAATTGATGATGAAGTGATTTAATATTTGACGCCTAATAAATCCCTATTGCTGGGCTTATTAATTATATTAATTTCACTATCATTTACTGAAACCACTTTCGGAACAATCAATAATGAAATTCAGAACGAAGGCAAAGCCCTTTATTTAACAACGTTTAAGATAGATGATTTCATAATTATTGAGAAGGAATTCAAAGAAGATTTCTCCTATGAATTCGAATACAGCATCAGTATTGCAATAAAAATTCTCGAATGTGACCTATCCCGACCTGGTTCCATTTTGAGAATTGATTTAATGAATAATGATGGAAACGTTAAGTTCTCGATCAGGCCAACTAGCGACAGAGGCGTTTTATTCTATTATCCTTCTTATTCACTAATAGCCTTCAAACATGAGAATGCATGGACTTTTGGTAGTTGGACTAAATTTGAAGTTGTTGTATCTGAAAATAGTTCATTCTTTTATATCAATGATAATCTCATTGGACAGAACTCACCAGAATTCCCAGCTATTATAGACGACATCGAACTTGGAAAATTAAGGTTCGGGAAGATCAATAAAAGGCAATCAACTTTTGAAGGATTCATCGATAATATATCAATCGGAAGAGATAACAAAAATATTTTCAATGAGAGTTTTGATTTAGATTTAAAAGAATATCAGATTACAAAGTCCGATAATGCTGTCGTAAGAATTATGGATGCCGAATCTTTTACCACTCTATTAATAAATTTAGATAAACGAAGCATTGCAATTGGAGATAAATTAATAATAACATGTTTTATCAAAGACAGTTTTGAAAATGGTTTAGAAAATAAAACCATATACCTTCGGTATCTATACGAAAAGGGAATCAATGAGTTAGAGATAGGTGAAACCACATCAGATGGTTCATTGATATATACCTGGGAAGCCCCAAAAGAAGTTAGCGGGAATATCGAGATCTCTTGTAAATTTCTAGGAGATGAGAATCATTCAGCATCTGAGAGCAAACATGTCGAATTGTTTATAAAACAAAAAGAGACTTTATTAAAGAGCAACCATTTTTTTACTATCATCATAGGGTCGGCTTTCATTTTTCTTATTGCGTTGTTATCCAAGAAACATGGGATAAACAAAACATCATCATATATTTTTATAGCCTCTTCTGCAATCGGATTTTTTTTCTCGCTGATTATGCTGGTAAATACTCTTGAATTGAAGTATTACTTAATTTATGTGCAGAGAGAGATAACTGTTGAATTCTTATCATCGATTATTGATAAATTTATTTTGGTAATTTCTTTTATCATAAGTATTATATCGATTCCTTTATCGAACAAATATAAAGCATTTCCAAAAAAAATTATTCTCATCTATTTTACTTTGTTTATTTCCTTTATTCTATTTATATTGAAATTTGAATTTCTCAGCATTGTATTGGCATTTTCAGCATCTGTTGCTTTAATTATTTTTTCGATGGTCTTTGCGAACAAATTTCTATCAATTGACAAATATCAAGCATTACTTGGATATTTGGCAGTAATTTTATCGATCTTGTTACTGGTAGAGCTTGGATCGATTTTTGGATGGATTTTTAATGTTTTTAATCCTCACGTTCCTTTTGATGGGTCACTTAGATGGCTATTTTCAAGAATTGAAACAAATATGTCATACGTACTGTATCCATTTACACCGATTCTTTTAATAATACTACTTTTTTCCTGGTTGTGGACACCAATACTCAATAATGTTGAACATAAACTAATGTATAGAAAATTTTTTCCTATTTCTGAAAATTATATCAATTCAAATAGATTTATTAAGTTCTTGAGATGGCCAATACTTTTTCTCTCGGTTGGATTTGCTCTATTTGTCTCTTATTATCCTTATTTCTATGGATCAAAGCCGATTGGCGTCGATATTGCTTGGTATCTTGAATATTTGAAAGCCATGAATGATTGGAATAGCGCTTACTTGGTTCTAACTAGCTTTGAAAGTGCATCAAGGTGGTTGTATTTACTTATACTTTTTCTACTTAAGATTTCAACTGGATTGCCACCAGAGTTTATTGTGAGAGTGGGTCCAGCCATACCTGCTTCTTTTGTAGCCATCACTACATATGCGCTTGTAAAAATTGGGACCGAGAATCATACTATTGCTCTATTATCCTCATTTCTTGCTGCATTTTCAATAAATACTACTGTTGGGGTATTTGGAGGAATTTTCGCAAATTGGCTGGCTCTCTCTTGGGTAATACTATTTTTTGCAGTTCTCTTGTATACTCCAGTCAAAGGATTGAAATTTTCCATTCCTCTGGCATTCATCTTGAACTTTCTAATTCTAGCTACTCACGCTTGGACTTGGATATTTCTAATAATGATTTTATTAACTTACTTAGTTTTAAAACTGGGCCTAATGATTATAAGAGAACGCAATATTAATCTTGAGAAAGATTGCAAAACTGTGCTATCAATAATTTCTGCGAATGCCATAATAATCGCGATCATGTTTTCAATCATGTCAAGAAGCGAACTTGTGCAATTGTCTTCAGAAATATTGACTACGTTTAATTTTCAAAATTCGGTAGAATCTTTTTCTATCTTGATCTTTACTATTAGATTTTATGTAGGTGGTTTTTTCGGAAACCCAATCATCTTTTTATTTGGGATAATAGGAGCATTTATGTTAAAAGATTTGAAAAATAACTTCAGAATATTAATAGTATCATACCTATTAGTAGCTTCCATGATAAGCATATTTGTAGGCCAATTCTGGCAGTGGAGAATCCTTTACATGGTTCCCTTTCAAATACTAGCCGCATTGGGCTACGCACATATGGTTTGTTTGATGAGGTACATATATGCCGATAAAAAAGATAGCAAGTATACGCTTAATTTCTTTCTAGTAACTTTAATTCTATGGCTAGTACTTACTCAATTCAATTACACATTGAGATGCATGACTTCTATTATCCCAACTTAGGGATTTCAACCTAATCGAATATTCATTTTTTATTTTCATTTTCACTTTCCGAGATTGCCAAATATTGTACTATTTCGACAATCTTTTTTTCAAGATCATTGATTTTTTGGTATATCATAAAAATAAAAATAAAAAGAAAAATTATGGAGAATGTAGTTATAAAATGTATTGGAGTTGCCATGCCAAGATATTTAACAATTGACAGGTAAATGCTCGGAAAAATTCCAGTCAAAAATAATATTATCCACAATATTTCCCAAAAGACAAAAATATGTATTCTTATTTTTCCTTTGATATATTGTCGAATAGTAAAAAAGAAAAAAAATGCAGCTAAAGTTGCTGCGACAATTCCATAGGGCTCTATTATAAAATTCAAAATTATTCACCCAATTTTAATTTAAATGAGTTTTTTCTTAGCTCTTATACAAGATCATTTTCATGAATATCCTAATACCATCAATTAGTCCGGTTCCCTTAATTCTTTTCTTTGGATAAATTGTCTTTATTGGTACTTCAATCCACTTATAATCATAAGAAATTACTCGTATCAGAAATTCGGATGCCCATGTATAATCAGTGGAATCGTGTATAATCGATTTAAAAACCTTCGCTGAATATGCTCTAAAACCGCATTGAGAGTCAGTGATCTTTTTGCCACATCTCATTGATGTAATAATTGATAAAAATCTATTTCCAATTTTTTTATAAAACGGCATGCTTTTTATATTTCCTAAGAATCTGGAGCCTAAAACAATATCAACTTTATTTTCTATCAAAGGTCTTATCAACATTGGTATATCATTCGGATCATGTTGTCCATCTCCATCCATTGTAACAACCATATCAGCCTTCTCTCTTATTGCGATTTTAAGACCTGTCGATAAAGCGGCTCCTGTCCCTAAATTAATTAAATGGTTTGCTACAGTTGCACCTGCATTCTTTGCTTCTCTGTTTGTATCGTCTTGACTGCCGTCATTAACTACGATAATGCTATCACAATATTGACTGGCGCCATTTATAACACCCATTATGGTTTTTTCTTCATTGAAACTTGGTATTATGCAAATAACTCTCAATTAACTATCCAGCTCGAACCAATACTCATACAATTTAATCCGTTTACCTGTAATCATTATTTTTTAGGACTTGTGAATTATTATTAGTTTTCAATAATACAATTCTTCAATGGATAATTCTTGGTTAACTTAATGAATTATAATGATTTAAGTTAGACTTGAATTTTATTAGACTAAGAAAATTATGTCAAAGATAACAATTTTCTAATATTTTGGTGTTCAAATGGCAGATAAAAAAATCGTAACCTGTTTTATAGAGCATAATGACAAAGTACTCATTCTTAGAAGAAGCAATAAAGTTGGAACTTATAGAGGAAAATGGGCCAGCGTAAGTGGACATATAGAAAGAGGAGAGGATGAGTACTCGAGAGCCCTTATTGAAATAGAGGAGGAAACAAAATTAAAAAGAACAGATGTTGAATTATTAGCAAAATCTAAACCAATTACTGTATCAGATAAGGAAAATTGTTTCTTTTGGGAGGCCTATCCATTTCTTTTTAAAACGAATAGAAACGATATAAAAATTGATTGGGAGCATATAGAATATAAATGGATTTCCCCTTCAGAATTTGAAAAGTTTGATACAGTCCCAATTCTCTATGAAGTTTATAAAAAAATTAGAAAAAATATCCAATGTTAATTTTTTTTAAATTTTCAATAAATTTCATTAATTCATTTTAGAGGAAGGTGTATAATTACTTAGATATTATATCCCCTAAGAATTTATCTACTGCCTCATAATCTAATTTCTCATAGCGCTCAGTCGAGCCAATATCATACCAAAATGAATCGTGAAAATATGCATTAATTGATTCTCCTCTCTTTATAAGAAAGGGAATCAAATCTCCCATTATATCCAAATTTCTCTTTCTTTTTGAAAAAGATTCAAGCATTCCAAGAACTTTTCCATCCAGTATTATAACACCAATAGTTACAGGCAAATCAAGTAAAGGCTTTTCTTTCAGTCCAATAACCCTATTATTATCAAGATTTGCAATTCCAACGCGAACTTGATATTTTTTTGTAATTGCGATAGTTGCAATTGCTTTGGCCGCTTTGTGATTTTTATACATACTTGATATATCCATATTTGAGAGTATATCACCATAATATAGTAATATATTATCATCTTTTGATATTTTATCCTTGAGATAAGCATTTATTAAAGCACCTCCAGTGCCACCAAAATCTGGATTATCTTCGACATATTGAATATTTGCTTCGAATCTCTTGCCACTTCCAAAATAATTGAGTATCTGTTCGGCTTTATACCCTACAAGCAAAACTACATCATTTACCCCATTTTTTATAAAAAGTTTTATGATGTATTCAAGCAAAGGTTTTTGAGTCTTGCCGATTGGAATCATGACTTTCTGGAAGTAATATGTCAATGGTCTTAATCTAGAACCCTCTCCACCACATAAAATTGTGCCTTTTAAATCAATCGGTTTTGCCATTTGCCATCAGCCTAAGTCTGATTACATATGTTTTATTAAAAATGAAGGGTGTGAAATGTTAACTATTTTAAATAATACTATGAGACATTCTTAATTCTTTTTTTCTAATAATTTCTTATGCCCAATTAATTTATCTCTTACAGCCTTAGTTGTTAATTCCGGATCTGCTCTACCTTTTGTCAACTTCATAACCTGTCCTATCAAGAAATGCATAGCTTTTTCATCCTCTAGTGCATCATTAACAGCTTCCTTGTTCTCCTTAAAAACTTTATTTGCTAACTGTTCGATGAGTTCATCAGAATGAATTCGAATCAGTCCTTTTTCTTTAACGATAATTTCAGGCATCTTTCCACCAATTATCATTTCCTCCAGTACGGTCTTCGCTATCTTTCCACTGATAATTCCGTTATCGACCATTTTAAGCATCTTTGAAATATGCAAAGGAGAAATCTTCATTTCTTGTAATTGTATTCCTTTTTCATGAAGATATCCCAAGAGATCCCCAACTAACCAGTTGCTGATCGTTCCAGGTTTATAATAAAGTTCAGCACATTTTTCAAAAAAGTCCCCTAAGAACTTGTAACTTACCAAAACATCTGCGTTCTGAGGGGGCAATTCGTATTTTTTTATTAAACGTTCTTTATGCGCATCAGGCAATTCAGGCATCTTATCTTTAATTGTCTCCACCCATTCTTTGGTGATGATGGTGGGGACCAAATCAGGTTCAGGAAAATATCTGTATTCCTCTTCCTCCTCTTTTACACGTAATGAGATCGTTACTCTTCTTATTTCATCCCAGTGCCTTGTTTCCATTTTAGTACTTATTCCTTTAATCAGCAGATTTCTCTGTCTTGTCATCTCAAAGTTTAAAGCCCTTTCAACTTCTTTGAAAGATGAAATGTTTTTTATTTCAACACGTTTCCCCCCTTCCATCGAAATATTTGCATCGCATCTCATTGAGCCTTCAAGATAACTATGGCATACATCCAAGTGTTCCAATATCGAGCTTAATTTTTGTAAGAATATTCTTGCTTCTTTTGGAGATTCCATGTCTGGCTCGGTAACTATCTCCAATAGGGCTATTCCTGCTCTATTATAATCAACTAACGAGCTTTTTGATTCATAGATTGTTCCTTCATAATTTATCCTCGCTGGATCCTCCTCTATTTGAATTCTCCGAATTCTTACCTTCTTATTAGGAATCGATACATATCCGCCTGTAGCTAAGGTGATGCCACCAGCTTTATCGTATTGAGATATTTGAAAATTTTTTGGCATATCTGGATAGAAATAATTTTTTCTAAAGAAGTACATTTTATCGGATATTTTGGAATTCAAAGAGAGAGCAATAAGAATGGCGTCTTCTACAGCTTTTTTATTTAAGACCGGCAGAGTCCCAGGAATTCCCATACATATTGTACAAATATAAGAATTGGCTTCTTTACCTCTATAATCTGTAGGACAGCTACAGAATAATTTTGAGTTTAAATTGGTGAGCTGGCTATGAACTTCTAGCCCGATTTTAATATTACCCAATTTATTCACATGACCTTAAATTCAATTTTTTTTAATCTTTAAGAGATTCTTCTAGTTTATATGAAACTTGAAGGAGAGATCCTTCCTTAAACGGTTGAGCTATGAATTGTATGCCTATAGGCAAGTCATCATAAGAACCACAAGGAATGGAAATCGCAGGAGCGCCAATTAGATTTGCTGGAACCGTATCAAGATCACACATATACATTTCTAATGGATTTTTTAGTTTCTCTCCCAATTTAAATGGCAGAATTGGCATGGTAGGACTGGCTAAAATATCGAATTTTTTAAATGCTTTATCAAAATCTTTCTTTATTAGTGTTCTAACTTTTTGAGCTTTTAAATAGTATTTGTTATAGTATCCTGCTGATAGTGCAAAAGTTCCTAAAATTATTCGTCTTTTTACTTCTTGTCCAAATCCCTCACGCCTATTTTTTGAAAAAGTATCGCTCCAATCGTCAACTTCTTCATCTGATCTAAATCCATATCTTAAGCCATCATATCTTGCTAAATTCGAACTTGCTTCTGAATTAGCGATTATATAATAAGACGCCAAAGCATATTCGAGACTGTCTAAAGATATTTCAGTATAACTTGCTCCAAGATCTTCCAATGCATGAATGGCGTCCCATACTCTTTTCAATACATGTTTATTAGTTCCATGCCCAAATAATTCTTTTGGGACTCCAATTTTTAATCCTTTTATATCATTTCCAATATTTCGCGTATAATCATCTTTTACTACTTTTAGGGAAGTCGAATCCCTTTCGTCATGACCAGCGATACAATTTAACAAAATTGCCAAATCGCGTACATCTTTTACAATGGGAGATATTTGTTCTAAACTATTCGCATAGGCAATCAAACCATACCTACTTACAAGTCCGTATGTAGGTTTTAACCCAACTACGCCACAAAAACTTGCAGGGCATCTTACAGATCCGCCTGTATCCGATCCAAGAGATGCTGTGGCCTCGGAAACTGCAACTGCAGCAGCACTTCCACCAGAAGACCCCCCAGCAACTCGCTCATCATCATAGGGATTAATTGTAGGGCCGAAAAAACTATATTCAGTTGATGAACCCATAGCAAATTCATCCATGTTGGTTTTTCCGAGAATTATCGCATCTTCTTTTCGAATTCGTTCTATGACAGTCGCATCATAAGATGGGGTGAAATTAGATAATGATTTTGATGAGCATGTAGTTCTAATACTATCTGTACAGATATTGTCTTTGATAGCCATTCCTACTCCGCACAAACTGCCTAAACGCTCACCTTTTTTTACCTTTTTATCTATTTCTTTTGCTTCATCTAAAGCCATATCTTTAGCAACTGTTAGATACGCATGAATTTTTGAATCGACTTCCTTTATTCGATCGAATAATGCATTAATATACTCAATTGATGAGAGTTCCCCATTTCGAATCTTCTCGACTATCTGAAATGCTGAATATTCAAAGATCTTTTTCATAATTTACGATCCTCTATACTATTCTCGGGGCTTTAACATACCTGCCCTTGAGTTTAGGAACGTTTTTTAAAGCTTGTTCGGGGTTGGGCGGTCTAGATTTATCCGATCTTAAGACATTAGTAATGTCAATTACATGATATGTTGGTTGCAAATCTTCTACATTTGCTTCATCAATTTTCTGAAAATAAGATAGGATATCATTAAGTTGATTACTAAACAAATCTTCTTCTTGTTTGGTTAGTTCAATTTTAGCTAGCCAAGATAGGTGTTTAATTTCCTTTTTTGAAAGACTTTTCTCAATCTTCATTTCTGGTCCCAATAATTAAGGTGTTAATCTTGTTGGATCTCTGGGGAAAAGAACTACTTCGCGTATGTTTTCAAGTCCAGTAAATACCAAGATAAGTCTATCCAAACCTAACCCGAATCCTGAATGAGGCGGCATTCCGTAATCGAATGTTTTTAAATGATATTCAAATCGCTCTGGATCTAGGGCCTTCATTTCTAATTGCGTCTCCAAGATCTTTCTCGTGTTTACTCTGGTTCCGCCAGAAGAAAGTTCTAGTGAGCCATGCATAAGATCGAATGATTCACAGATTTCAGGTTTCCCTTTTTTTGGATTTATATAGAATGCTTTTAGAGAAGTTGGCCAGTCTTTAATGAAGTAGAATCCTGATATTTTTTCTGAATAAGTTTTTAAAGAGATGGTGGATAGATCCTCGCCCCATTCGATATCCAGCCCCTCACTTTTTAAGATATTTATGGTTTCGTCGTAAGTAAATTGTTTAAAAGGAGTCTCAGATTTCTTAATTTTATGCTTCAGAATGTCAAGGTCTTCTTTGCATTCTTTATTTACAAACTCAATAGAATTACAAACAAGTTGTTCTAACAATTTCATAGAATCCTCATAATTGACGAAAGCTTCTTCAACATCCACGGATATGGCTTCACTAAGATGTTTCAAAGTATCGAATTGTTCAGCTCTAAAAATTGGCGCGATCTCGAATACTTTTTCGAAGCAACTGGCGAGTTGTTCCTTATATAGCTGTGGACTTTGTGCCAGAAATGCTTCTCTATTGTAGTAGAGTAAAGGAAAAAGTGTTGCTCCTCCCTCGGTAGCAGATGCAATAATTTTTGGAGTATTTACTTCCAAGTAACCTTTTTTTATTAAAAATTTCCGAATAGACCACAATATTGCATTTCTTATTCTAAATATTGCTTGAGCTTTTGGACGACGAAGATCTAGTGCTCTCACATCGAGCCTTTTATCTAAAGATGGCAATTCACGTTTATAAGGATTGAATGGGAGGGGTTTCCTTACAAAATCTAATACTTTTATTTCGCTTGGAATTACTTCTGCTCCATGGGGAGCTTTATCAATACTCTTTAAAATTCCACGAACACCTAATATTGAGTGTTCGTTTAAATCTTTAATCCTATCCAATACTTTTTTTGGAGCTTTACTCTTTTTCACTGTGATTTGTAAGATTCCGCATTTATCTTGAACAATTATGAATGTTATTTCACCTTGTTCACGTATGCTAGTAACTCTACCGAAAACTGTAACCTTTTTACCGTCGAGATTTGGGGCAATATCTGAGGAGTAATGTGTTCTTCGCCATTTATCTAATTCGTCAACTTTTGGCAATTTTTATCTAGCCACCATTATTCTTTGGAATTACCTTGAGACTATTTGTTTCCCTAATCAAGTTTTTATAATGTCTTTATTAAGTAATTCTAACTTGCTCTTATAGATATAATTTAGAGTAAAAATGATTCCAATTAATGGTAGTTTTGGTTGAAGTTTTTAGTTATGGACATAGGTTCAGGCACCAAGGATATATTGCTATACGATGAAAGAAAGCATATTGAGAATTGTATAAAAATTGTTGTTCCATCTCCTTCGTCAATTTATGCTAGAAAAATAATTGAAACCACTAAGTTAAGAAAAAATTTACTAATTTACGGAGATGTAATTGGAGGAGGTAAATTCACTTCGGCACTATTAAACCACATAAAAAATGATTTGTCAGTTACAATGAGTAAGTATTCAGCATATTCAGTGAGAAACGATCTTAATCAAGTAAAAGAATTTGGAATAAAAATCAGAGAAAACAATGATTTACCGGAAGTTTTCGATGGGGAAGTGCTTGAACTAGATGAGATTAATCTAAATAAATTAAAAGAGTTCCTAATGAATTATGATGAGGACTTATCGGATATTGATGCTATTGGAATAGCTATACAAGATCATGGAGCCGCACCATTTGGTATGAGCAATAGAAAATTCCGAATCAGAATGATGAAAGATTTGCTTTCAAAAAGAAATGATCTGTTCAATCTGGCTTTTGATGAGGGAGCAATTCCGAAAAATTTTATAAGAATGAATTCCGCCTTTAAAGCTTCAAAAAGAATTCTGCCAGAAACAAGAGTGCTTATCATGGACACAAGTTTTGCTGCGATTCTCGGTTGCCTTTGCGACCCAATTGTAAAAAAAACTGATTCGTTACTCGCGATAAATTTTGGAAACGATCATACTTTGGCTTCCATAATATCAGGAACAAAAGTTTGTGGCATTATGGAACATCATACAAAACTTCTAAATCCTACAAAAATAAAGAATTTGATTGATAGATTTGTCAGATCCAAAATAGATGATGGTGATATTTTTAATGATGGCGGGCATGGATCTTTTTATATACATCCCCTAAAAAAATTTGAAATAGAACTCATTGCAGTGACTGGGCCAAATAGAAATTTAATAAAAAAAACTGGATTGAAATATCACTTTGCAACTCCTGGTGGAGACATGATGATGACGGGCCCCCTAGGACTTGCAATGGCGGCTAAAAAGATAATTTGAAAAAATTAGATTTATTATTTAATTTATACCTCACTACATTTATAGGACTGATAAAAATAATTAGAGAATAGAAATGAGGTTAGATTTTCAATCTAAAAGCAGCTATTTTATTTATATTGTTAATCTATACGATATTATTGATTTCTGGCTAGGCGAATTCTATGAATAATAAGACCAAACTTTTAAAATTTTTTGGGCTTTCAGATTATGAATACAGAGTTTATTTAAATCTTTTAAATAATCCTGATGGAGAATCCATAGATACAATTATTTCGACATATGATATTCCATCTAACCAACTCAATAATGTCATCGGAAGATTAGTCGATAAGAGACTTGTAAATGTGAAAAGGAATAGAATGGAAGCAAATGATCCTAAAATCTTTTTATCTAGAATCATTGATGAGAAAAGAAGAGAAACTGAGAATTCTTTTCAAGAGATTTTTCAAAAAGCTTCAATATTAGAAGGCATTCTTGAACCGATATTTTTTGAAAAAAGACTTGGAATAAAACCTGAAGAACTACTTGAGACAATCGAGGACCTAAACCAGATGGAAACAAGAACTTCAAAAATCATTAATGAAGCTAACAATGAGATTTTCATTTTCTCAGAGAAATTTGACTGGTATGAAGACATTGAAGAAGATTTCAAGAAATCCCTCTCGAGAGGTGTAAAAGCAAAGATACTTATGTTGATTATAGACCAATACACAAGAAAACGCGCGAGAGGATTGAAAGAGCTTGGTGCCGAGGTTAAACATTGTGTTGAGAAATGGTACCCAGTTAGAGGAACTATGGTCGATGAAGATGAACTTATTTTTGTAATATGGGCAACGAAAAAAGATATTCCAAGGCCAATTCATTTCAAACCACATTATACGAAAAACATTGGATTAATCAGAATATTCTCTGATGCTTTCAAAAAAAGATGGGAAGAGGCTCTTCCATTTAAATAACTCGAATCACAAAAATGAATATTGCTACGATTTGATTCTACTGTGCAGAGTTAATATCATAATTTAATTATTTTTGGATCCAATCCCAATTCTTCGTATATTTTTTTTAATTCATTTAAAATATAGATTTCAGATTCTATCTTGACTCGAAATATGTGTGCATAACAATTACAATCAGATGAACCAAATCCCTTAACGGGATATTCGATTTCAAAATATTTTTCGATGCATTTAGCCATATTACATTCTAAAATGGCGTCAGCTTTTGAAAAAATTGCATATTTAATAAATGCCTCATCAGTCTTCAGTAAATAATCGATGTGCCAATAGCATCTTTTATTTTTCTTAACGTGCCTTCCAATCCTGCCTTCTAGAGAAGTGGGTCCAATGCCTTTTGCCGAGCCCACATAAATATATACACCTTTCTTGAAAAAACGGATTCCAATTTTTCCTATTCTAACGCATGCAGAATCTTCAAGACTTATTAAAAGACAGTATATACCTTTCAAAATATTTTCGACACCAATTTTTAAAAAATAATGAATTTTAATAAAAAATTAAAATATATTATTTTAATAATCAATCATTCCTCTCCTAACTAATAGTAAAAATTTTTTACCGATACATTTTAATTTTGAAACATTTCAAAATGTTGGAGGAAATTAAAATAAAAGCCCTAATTCTTGCCGGTGGTTATGGAACAAGATTAAGACCTCTATCATGTACCAGACCTAAACTATTATTTCCAGTTGCAGGAAAAACGATGCTTGAATGGATTCTAAATAATATTTATGGAGAAGATTTTGATGAGGTCATTCTGGCGGTTAACCATCTTGCTGACATTTTAAAAAAAAGAGTCGGTAACAAAATAAATAATATTAATATTAATTATTCGCTTGAACCTGAACCATTGGGCACTGGTGGACCGATTAAAAAAGCTGAAGACAGATTAAAGGATGTAGATAATTTTCTAATTGCCAATGGGGATATTTTAACTACATTGAATTTTCAAAGAATGCTTGAATTCCATACTAAAAAAGAAGCTATTGCCACAGTAGCTTTACACGAAGTCAGCGACCCCAGCAGATATGGTGTAGTTGAACTTGATAAAGAAATTAGGATTAAGAAATTTGTTGAAAAGCCAAAAGAAAAACTTACTAGTAAATGGATAAACGCAGGCATTTATTTAATGAAGGTAGACGTCCTGAAATATATTCCTTCAAACAGAAAAGTGAGTTTGGAAAAAGAAATATTTCCAATATTATCTGAAAGGGAAAAATTATATGGATTCAAACTTGATGGTCCATGGTATGACGTAGGCAATATTGATACTTTCAGAAAAGCAAACTATGATATAATAAAAAGAGAACCAAAACAAAAACCTCTTTTGTACAAAAAAGCAAATATTGAAGATAAAGTAAAACTCAAGCCCCCAATAATAATTCGGGAGAATGCTAAAATTGGTAATTATTCTATAATTGGCCCCAATTCCGTAATATGTCAAAATTCTAAAATCGGGGATAAAACAGTAATTAAGGATTCGATTATTTTTGAGAACGTAACAATTGGTGAGTCAGCATTGATTGAAGGTACAATAATAGGTGGAAATGTAGAAATAGGAGATTGTGTTAAAATTGGAAGAAACTGTATAATCAGTGATTATGTAAATATTCGAGATAACATTAAGATATCAAAAGACGTTATTGTTCATCCTTATAAGGAACTTGAGAATGATGTGAAGAATTCCGGACATGTTTTATGATTTTAATAGACACAATTAAGCGGGTATATTTTAAATGAAAAAGACTAATTTACAAAAAAGACTGTTTGGAACAAATGGAGTAAGAGGCGTAACAAATCAAGAATTGTCTCCTGAATTTATATTAAAATTAAGCTATTCAATAGGTTCTTTTTTTAATGGAGGAAAAATCATAATCGCGTATGATGGTAGATTGAGTAGCCCAATGTTCTTTAATGCTGCAACATCAGGTTTGATTGGAACTGGTTGCGAGGTCAATGATGCAGGAATGATGCCAACTCCTGCATTGCAATATCTGATCAGAGAATGGCAAATGGACGCAGGATTGATGATAACCGCAAGCCACAATCCACCAGAATATAATGGAGTCAAAGTTGTTGATAAGGATGGAATCGAAATTCCAAGGAGTAAAGAAGAAAAAATTGAAGAAATCTTTTTTGAAGAAGATTATTGCCTGTTTGAATGGGATAAACTAGGAAAAAAGATTGCTAGATTTAATGGAATAGAAGAATATAAAGAAGGAATAAAATCTCACGTTGACTATGAAAGAATTAAACGTGCTAAGCTAAAAGTTGTCGTGGACCCAGGAAATGGCATGGGAAGTCTAATTACTCCTTATTTATTAAGAGAATTAGGATGTGAAGTATATACAATAAATTCAGATGTGGATGGTAATTTTCCTGGGAGGCCGCCTGAACCAACACTAAAAAATATTGAACAATTATGCAAAGTAGTTAAAGCATGTAATGCTTCACTAGGAATTGCTCACGACGGAGATGGGGATAGGACCATCTTTGTTGATGAGGGGGGGATAGCGCACTGGGGAGATAAAAGCTTTGGAATAATTGAGAAAGATTTTCTATCAAATAATCCTGGAGAAGAAATTGTAACTCCGGTCAGTTCTTCAAAAATGATAGAAGAAATCGCTGATGAAAACGACGGAAAAATAGTTTGGACAAAAGTAGGTAGTATTAATGTCTCAAGAAAGATGCAAGAAATAAAAGCAAATTTAGGAGGTGAGGAGAATGGGGGAATTTTTTATGGACCTCACCAACCCGTCAGAGATGGAGCCATGGCGGCGGCTTTGATTGTTAATTTAATGACCTATAAAAAACAAAAATTTTCAGAACTGATCAAGAGCCTTCCCTGTTATTATGCTATTAAAGATAAGATACCATGTCCCGAAATTCTTAAAGAGAAGGTATTGGAGATTTTAGTAAGTAAAATAAAAGGACAAAGAATTGAATTAATCGATGGTTTAAAAATTTGGGCTTCAAATAAAAGTTGGGTGTTGATTAGACCTAGTGGAACCGAGCCAATATTCAGAATATTTGCTGAGGCAAATAATGAAAAAAATGCATTAGGACTAGCGAAAAAATATAAAACTATAATAAATCAGACAATTAAAGAGATAAAGTAAGCGAGATCTCTTTGTATAATAATATCTTTTATCTTTTGACCGTCTTTTTTTTAGGATTTATAATTACATTTATCTTAACACCAATTATCGCTAAAATAATGAAAAAATTTAACAAAGTAGGTGTTGATATTCATAAATTAGAAAAACCTGGAATCCCCGAAATATGTGGATTATCCATCCTCATTAGCATGATATTAACGACTGCTATTTTAATTTCCTTTAATACTCAGAATGCATTAGAGTATTTTTCTTACATTCTTGTGGGCATTATAGCAGGCATGATTGGCTTCTATGATGACCTTGCAAGTTTAGGAGCAAATAAAAAAGCTATTTTGACAGCTTTTGCTTGTATTCCGATATTACTTTTAGGAACATACCATCCCCATCCAATTCTTCCATTTATTGGGGGAGTTAGATTGACGATAGTATACCCCATTCTCCTACCATTTGCTCTAGCCGTACCTTCAAATGCAGTAAATATGATGGATGTATTTAATGGATCAATGACTGGGACTTGCGCCATAATTTCTTCTACTATGATAGTATGTCTTCTTCTTGTAGGAAAAATTCAATGTGCTTTATTAGCAACAGCTTTGTTTGGGTGTCTTTTAGCATTCTATATATATAATAAATACCCTGCCAGAGTATTTTCAGGCGACACAGGGAGCTTATTCATAGGTGCTTCGATTGGAACTTTGGCAATAATAGGAAATATTGAAGTAGCGACAGTAGTGGCATTATTCCCTCATATAATGAATGCGTTCTATGGACTTGCCACTGTTGGAAAATTGTATGAAAGAAGAGAGTTAAAAAGTCGACCAACAAAGTTACTTCCAAATGCTAAGCTAGATGTTACAGATGAGATAAAAGCACCTATGACTCTTGCCAGGATCATTTTAGCAAGAGAGCCACTGGAGGAATACAAGGTTGTTAGAATTATGCTTATACTTACTATGATTTCTTCGATTTTAGCAATAATTACACAAATAATAATACTTGTGATATAAATTGAGGAAATATTTCAATTTATTCGTAATAGTCATTTCTGTTTGGTTGATGATGATTGTTGGATTCTTCATTCTGAGTTATATTTACAAATTACTTTTAATAACAAACCTAAATCAAACTATAATCAACATATCAATAATCTCTATAGGCACTATTCTAACCTTAATCTGGCTGTTTATATGGAGGCAATTAGCTCAAATTTATTTTGAAAATAGCCTAAATAAAAGATAATCAATTTATCTTTTATTGAATATTCAGATCAATTGCATTAGCTTCAACTCATTCAAGATAATTTTTAATGGATCCTCCATTTTATCTTTTAAATAGTTGGCTTTTTTCTTTAACTTTTCTTTAAGAGTTTTATCAAATAGCGCTTTAACAGACCAATTTACAATATTTTTAGGATCTTTTGTGCGCATTATCATGCCATGTTTTGATAAAAATTGGTCAACGCAAGTAGTCCTACCTGGAAAATAAGACACTGTGGGTATGCCTAATAATGACGCTTCTGCGGTCATTGTTCCTCCACCTCCTATAAACAAATCACTATAGGATAGAATAGAGGGGGCATATATCATTCTAGACGGGATCAATACTTCGTCTTTAAAATTTTTTTTGAGAATATTAAATTGCTCTTCGTATCTAGGAAGAATTACTATTTGAATATCATGATCTTTTTCGAGAAGTTTTCTTATGACTTTGATTATCATAAAATGATCGCTGGAGCGGTCTAATAAATATGCAGCGAAATGTTCTTCCAATCGAATGGTAATAATTTTTTTATTGAAATCTAATTGTAGCAAAGCTAGATCATCCTTCTTTGGTTTAAAATCCTTTATCCAGACGATTGGATCCAAAGCATTATACCTGATAATGTTTTTTGGGTGGATGCCATATTTAGTCCATTCTCTTATAGGTATAATCTTTGGCGTAAAGAGTTTTTTTGACAAAGGTATAGTAAGTCGAGAAACGGCCTCTGCGTGAGGCGAATCACTAATACATATGTGAGGGATTGATAGCCCAAAAGAGGCTCTTGCAGCTTCAACTGAAGAGAAGGATATTGTCAAATCAATTTTCAAATCATGTATTAAATCAGAAATTTTGGATGCTCGATCGAGGCTTTTGATTAATTTTTCATATTTGTTTTTTCCATATTCTCCAATTATTTCTGCATGGATATTTTTTCTTTCAATCATTTGTAATGTTTCATTAAATTTTCTTGAGGTAACATGTACTATATGTCCCGTCTCCATCAATCTTTTTGTTAGCTCTCCAAGAAAAAGAGCTTGTTTTGGAGTTAATATATCGATTAATAATCTCATCTGATTTCTCATGAAAAAACCTTCTATACTAGGTTCTTAAGAATTCTATATTTAGATCTAAGAAAATAGAATGAATTAATTTAACCGATATTAAGAAACTTAAGAGTTTTCAAATATTTCTCTAAAAAACTTTGAAATAATATTAAATATTTGAATAAAAATAAAAAAACTCTCTCGATGAGAAGGAAGAATAACATTGACAATAATGAAAGTTGCTCCTAAGAATATAGTAAAAGAGGTTAAAAATGGAAAAGTTACGATCGCGGTTATTGGACTTGGGTGGATGGGGCTGCCTATAGCTTGTTTATTTGCAGATAAAGGAGCTAGGGTTATTGGAGTTGATATTAATCAAAAGATTGTTGATACAATCAGTAGAGGAAATTGTCCAAATCCAGAGCTAAATCTTCCCAATATTCTTAATAAAGTAACACGTAATAGAAAATTTCGAGCTACGCGGAGTTTATCTAGAGCCATATCTAGAAGCCAAGTCATTTTCATAACAGTCCCTACTTCAATAGACAATCTCGGTAAAAGCGATTATACGATACTTGAAAAAGTATGTAAAGAAATCGGCAAAAAAATTCAAAAATACTCTTTAGTAATTTTAGAGAGTACTGTTGCCCCTACTATTACAGAACGAGTTGTTAAATCAACGATAGAGAAACATTCAGGATTAAAAGCCGGAATAGATTTTGGATTAGCATATAGTCCAATTAGAGCCATGGGAGGAAATGTTTTAAAGAATTTGAGGAGTTACAATAAAATTGTAGGAGCCATTGATAAAAAAAGTTTGGATATAGCTAGTTTAATTCACTCCGTAATTGTAGAAGGGAAAATTATTAAAGTCAAAGATCTAATAACTGCTGAAGCTTCAAAAATTTTTGAAACAATATATCGAGACGTAAATATTGCATTAGCCAATGAGTTAGCAATATTTTGTGAAAAAGCAAAAATAGATTTTATGGAAGCAAAGCATGCAGCGAATACACAACCCTATTCAAATTTACACACTCCAAGCATTGGAGTAGGCGGACATTGTCTTCCAATATATCCTTATATGCTCTTAACAGAGTCTAATTTTTTGGAGGTCCCTCTTAAGGTAGTAAAAGAAGGAAGAAAAATCAACGAAAATATGCCCAAACATACAGCTAGATTGATTGCAAATGGGTTAAGAACTTGTGGAAAGGCTCTGAAAAGATCAAAAGTTACTATTCTGGGAATATCCTATCGTCCTGATATTAAAGAGGTTAGATTCTCACCCTCTCTAGAATTGATAAAAATTCTTAAAAGAAGAGGTTGTAGAACTACTGTTTATGATCCTATGTTTAGTCACTCTGAAATTGAAAAAATGGGTTTTAAAACTGAGACTGCATTAAAAAGAACATTTGAAAAATCTGATTGTGTAGTTATTGCTGTGGCCCACAAAGAATTTAAGATTTTGAACCCCCAAGAAATTGCTATGCATTCTTCCATGCCTTGTGTAATCGTTGATGGAGCACATATATTTAATTCGAAAAATGTTGAAAAACTAGGGATGATATATCGAGGAATTGGAAGGGGAATTTGGAAAAAGTAGGGAATGTATTAATGAAACAACTTGGCGTAGGAGTAATTGGAGTTGGATTTTGGGGGCAGAATCATGCTCGAGTGTATAAAGAGTTAAAAAAAACAAAGCTTGTTGGTATAAGTGATTTAGATAAAAGAAAAGCCGAGATTACCGCTCAGACATATCAATGTGATTTTTTTGAAAAAAATGAGGATTTACTAGAGAATGAAGAAATAGATGCAGTTAGCATATGTACACCAACATCTTCACATTTGAAAGTATCTTTTCAAGCCATAGAGTATGGAAAGCATTTACTTGTAGAAAAACCTCTAGGTAGGACTTTAAAAGAGGCAATAAGAGTTGTAAAAGAAGCTGAAAAAAACAAAATCATATTAACAGTTGGCCATATAGAAAGATTTAATCCAGCTGTACAAAAATTGAAGGAAATGATACAAAAAAAAATTTTAGGAGATATTATTCTAATTTTTTCAAGAAGAGTCACTCGTTGGCCAGAGAGAGTTGGCGACGTAGGAGTCGTAATGGATTCTGCGATACATGATATAGATGTGATGATGTATCTTCTTGAAACCGATATAGATAGAGTATATGCAAAAATTGGGAATTTAAAACATAAATTCGAAGACTATGCTGAAGCTTTACTGCATTTTAAAAACGGAATAGTTGGTTTTTTGGATGCAAATTGGCTGACGCCGAGGAAGATTAGGAGATTAATTTTAACCGGTAGTGAAGCAACAACAACTCTAGATTATATAGAACAGCTCATTAATATTGAGAATTCAAAAGGAATGAGAACCATCCAATCAAAGTGGGAGGAACCATTGAAACTAGAGCTGGATCGCTTTGCTGACATCGTATTAAAAGATATGAGTCCTAGTGTAGCGGGTCTTGATGCTTTAAAAGCTATTCAAGTATGTGAAGGAATATTAAAATCAGGTTTAAGTGGAAAAGAAGTCCGCCTGAATAAGATTACCATTTAGATTAGCTCTTTTTAAGGTGACCCTCGTCTTAATGCAATCAAATATCTTTTAATAGGAAGAAATTTAGTAATGAGCGACTTTATATCATTAGAAAAATCAGTTTTATTTTAAAAGGCGCTTTTTCATGAAGAGAAAATTAATGGAAATTTTAGCATGCCCTATCGATAAACATCATCCTCTGAACCTCTTAGTTTTAAGAGAGAACGAAGAAATTATTGAGGGACTAATTATATGTCCCAAATGTAAGAGGTATTATCCAATAATAGAAGATATTCCGCGAATGCTCCCAGATGATTTACGCTCAAAGGAAGAGGATTTAGACTTTGTTAAAAAATGGAAAGAAAAAATACCTTCAGACGTTCTTTATAAGGGAAAACCTTTCAATCTAACAAACGAATAATTTTACAAACTTATCACCAAAATTAAAAATTTAAAAAAGATTGTTTGTAAGAAAAATAAAGCCCGGGATGCTCTTAATAGCCCGGTGGAGGAGGGATCTATAATTCTTCCGCCGAGTGTAGCGGACAAGCATGAGCTTATTAAGCTCATTGAATTGCGGGCTTTGGATCCAAGGAGAAGAGACCCGCCGACGGGAGATAGTTCCTGAATTCGAATCTCCCCCGGGCTACCATCTAGAATACCTAGGGCTATTTGATTCCAATTTTTATGGCGTGCGTAAAAATTGAATCTCTTTTCTATCTCTATTTCGTTTATCAGGAGGTCACGTTTCCTTTTTAGGCCATTTCCATGCATGCCAGAAGATTAATGCTGTAGCCACAGCTATTGAACCAATAAGTAATATCATATGTGCAGATGGTTGTGCTAGATGTTCAATGAAATGAACGATATTCAGAATAGTGAAGATTCCACCAATAAGTAGATTGACCTTTCGGTTTACCGCATCTTTCAGGGATAAAGATAGGAACGCCATCACTAGTGGAACCCACCAGAAAAGCGCCATGAATAATAACATGCCAGGTCCAATTGCCATCTCTTTTATCTCTTCAATCGCACCAGGCTCCATAAAGGACAACACACCATGGGATGACATGGATACCGCCATAAAGATCCACAGCACTGAAATCCTCCCCTTCCACAACACACTTTCCATAATTTTTCATCTTCCCTTTTTAATATTATATCCAGAATTTCATTTATTCTTTTAACTATATTAAATATACAAATTTAACGCTAGCTAGCTACCAAAGAACAACTCGTCTATTTGCTTTATCAATCATTATTTAGGAGATTTATATAGCAAATCGAAGAATTGGTATATTCGACAATATTGAAGAATTTCCCCCGGGCTACCATACTCTAGAGTATAATGAATACTAAAATTCTGTATTTAGCACATGTTCATACTTACCAGTCAGTCTTTTAAATCAATCATTTGAAATATTATATTTGTATGGTCTTAACAAACTATACATCTCAAGTCAAACAAAAAAGGAGTAAGTGTTATATGAAAAGTGGTATTGGTGCGGGTGCTATAGCAGGATTAATTGCCGGTATAGTAAGTCTAATTTTCGGGCATATAGGCGTTTTAATAGGACTATTTGGCGTGCCCCCGGGTTCGATAGTAAATGCTGCAATACTAATGATGATACTCGGGATAATTTTGGGCGCAATATTTGGTGTTTTGTATTCAATGCTCTGTGATTGCATACCAGGCGAGGGAGTCAAGAAAGGTCTTTATGCTGGCTTAATAATCTGGTTAGTGAAGGATATTGCATCTGGTTTATATCTTGCGTTTGTAGATTGGGAATTCTCTTACGCAATTTCAGTTATCTTTATTGGATTCTTCATGTGGATAGCCTACGGATATGTACTCGGAATTCTCTATAAGAAATAATCTTTCACTTGCAACCTAATCTAAGTTAGTCTAAAACTCCCTTTTTCATATTTTTCTTTATAATATGCTTCTTTACAGTTCTCCCCTGGGCTACCATACTCTATATGGCGCCTATATTTTTCAATAAATATTGATTTTTATTTTCTTTTTCTTCCGTGTAAAGAAGGTCTTTGTAAATTTATCTGATGTTTTTTTTCTATTTCTTTTTCTAGATCAATTCCCATCACTTCAACACAGTTTGCTAGTCTTATAAAAACATCAGCCAGTTCTTCTGCAAATTTATCCCAATCCTCATCTCGAATTGCTTCTGAGGCTTCTGAGATCTCACTATGAATTCTCAGAAGCATTGTATCGATATCCTTCTTTTTCCATTTAAATCCCTTATCAATCGCATACTCAGTAATCATTCTTTGCCATTCTTTCAAACTTTTCAAAATTTTAAACACCATTAAATTATATTGTATTGCAGATAACCAAAATATTTTGAACGCATTCTTGACTTATCCAGATTTGTTTTCATAATTTGAGAAATATTGAATTTTTTTTAAATCATTAAGATGGAATTTTATAAAATCAATAGACTCATTGTTCTTACATATTATCATTCAATTGAATTTAAAAGCTGAAGGGCATAATTTATTTAAAAGGCAATCGTTACAAAGAGGTTTTTTTGCCGAACATATTTGCCTTCCATGCTCTATTAATAGATATGTAAATTTAAACCAATCTTTCTTTGGAATTGACTTCATTAGATCTTGTTCTATTTTGTCTGGATAATTATTGTGTGTTAGATTCAATCTTTGGGAAAGCCTTGTAACATGCGTATCCACTGCAATGCCTTCTACAATTCCATAAGCATTAGAGAGAACTATGTTAGCTGTCTTTCTTGCCACACCAGGCAATTTTATTAAATCGTCCATACTAGGCGGTATCTTTGAATCGTATTTTTTTACGATAATTTCAAAGGATTCTTTTATATGTCTAGCTTTTACTTTATAAAAGCCTGTAGATCTTATATCTTTTTCAAATGTTCTGAGATCTGCATCTGCAAAATCTTCAGCACTTTTATATTTTTGAAAAAGATCCTTTGTTACTTCATTTATCTTCAAATCAGTGCATTGAGCTGACAACATTACTGCTACTAACAGCTGAGGGAGATTTTTATATTTAAGTGCGATTTTTGCTTCTGGGTAATTTTTTTTAAGTAATTTAATTATTTTTCTAACTCTTTTCTTTTCTGCATCGTTCATCAATTCTTTTCACGATCAATATAACTTGATTTAATTCAAGCCATTATTCGCATCAATTTATTAAGAATGATTTAACAAATTCCTTTATGGATTGATTTCTTCGAATTTCGTATATAACGATTATTAAGAATAACATTGAAAAAATAAACTGCACAATAAAAGTTGCTTTGATCCAATCACCAAAAATTACAAGCCCATTAAAACTTTTAGAGGAAAAAGGCACAAAAATTGGATTATATCGATGGTGTAAAGCATCAATAAAAACATGAGAAAATGAGCAAAGAATCCCTAATGGAATGTCGAATTTACGCAGCTTTAAATGAAATTTCAGCTTGAATAACTTTCTGATGGATAAAAACCATAAGGGAGCTAAAGTAAAAGCCAATAGCAAATCAATAGTAATAGCCCCAAATAAACTATGTAGGATAAATCTGTTATAAGGCCATTCAATTCCTAAAAAGTATAAAAATATGACCTCGAAGTCCTGAACCATCGCTGTTAAACCTAAAAAAGGAAGATTTGACTTTTTTCTAAAGAACTGATTAAGTACCCATGGAATTGAATAATGAAAAGGTGTCAGAACCATCAATAAAACCCTATTTTTCTTTATAGAAATATATTGGTTTTTTTTCTAATTATAAGAATTAAATTATATTTTGAGACTGGTTTTTTGTCATTTTCGTTTTAAAATCGATTCAATATATTCCTAGAATTAAAAGCCATAGATTAAGATATAATCCAGCTCCAATTGTAGATATCAACACTAAGGAAGCTATTACTTCTTTATAAAAATTATAGCGTTCGCTTAAGACTATCGTAGAAACAGCGATTGGCGAGCTATGCATAAGAATGACTATAGATTTTTCCAGATATTCAAGATTTAATAATTCTACAGCAAAAAGAGCAATAAGCGGTAGAAAAATAATTCTCAATAGGCTTAATTCGGCAGCCTTTAAAATATTTCCGTATTTCCTCCCGTATAAAAAAACTCCAAGCATAAAGATTGCAACGGCTGAAGTCGTTCCACCTAACATATGAAGAGCAGTAGATATAGGATCTGGTAGGTCTAAATTAAAAATCGATAATAAAATGCCGGCTATAATTGAAAAAATAATAGGATTCTTTGAAAGTCTGAAAGTTACTTCTTTAATACCTTTCCAGATTGACGATTCTCCTAATTTATAAATTTCAAGTACTATAATTGATATTGGAACCGCTATTAAGGAAATTGAAGCTGCTGCCAACGTAGCTAGATTTTCACTTTGTCTTGTCGGAAATGCGAACATAACAAAGGGTATTCCAAAAAATGCTACGCTTCCGAATATTGTACTAAAAATTAGAAGATAAAGCGAGTCTCTTTTTAATCTAAGGATTTTTGATATTATATAGATTAAAAATGATGCAAAAAATACTGGAAAAATTGCTGAAAGAATAAATCCGCAAGACTCCTTTACCAGATTAATTTCAGACATATTAACAAAAAAAAGAGCTGGTAATGCAAAGAAGTACACATAAGCACTAAGTACTCGTTCATCACCTGCTTTCAATACGCCAATTTTTCTAGATAGTGTTCCTGTACCGATTAAAATAATAATTGGAATTAAAGTCCTAAATATAATATCATTCATTTTTTTTCAGATATTATCGATTGTATAATTGTCGAACAAATAATGTTTGCCTGGAATAAATTCGAATTTTATTGATTTATTAAAAAAATAGGATGAGATTTAGTAATTTAGAGATAGCTCACATTCCTTCAAGTAAACTTGTAAATGTATCGTGATGTTCTTCTTCATCCTCTAATATTTCTCTAAAAAGTTTCACTGTTGTGATATCTCCATCTTTTTGGGCAACTTCAATAGCCTGCTTATATAGATTAATTGCTACTTCTTCATCCTTTGCATCCTGTTCCAGCATTTCTTTTAAGTCATTCCCAATAAAAATCGGGTCTGGTTTAGTTGTTGGTGTTCCTCCAAGATATGCTAGCCTTTCAGCAAAAGCTTCTGCGTGCTTCATTTCAGCTACTGCGATGTCTTTCAACTCATCTTTTACTGCATAGGCCTGAATGCCACTCCAAAGAACGTGTTGCCACATATATTGTATCGAAACCTGCAATTCTCTTGCAATTCCTTTATTTAACATTTCTAACAATTCTTTTGAAGCCATAATATCACCCTTTATCTACAATATTTTAACTAATAGATTAATAAAAAGTTCATTATATAATTTGAGGGAGTTATAGTTTGCACATCTCTCATATTTTTTATAGAAAAAATGAAATGGTTATTATTAATAATCAATATTCATATTAATTCGATTTTTTTTAAAAAATCATAATAAAATTTATGAGAGAGAAAAAATGGATAAAGAAAGAAAAATAGATTTGGAAGCTGAACTAAAAGGTACTAGCTTCAAAGTATATGTTTTCTTTTTAAAAAAAAATCGTTCCCTTGGCGTCCGCGAAGTTCAGAGAGGAATGGATTTATCAAGTCCAAGTGTTGCTTTGCACCATCTTGAAAAATTAAGACGCCTTGGGCTACTTAAAAAAGATAGATTTGGAAGATATTCAATAAAAGAGCAGGTTAAGGTAGGAGTATTAAATTCCTTTTTAAGATTTGGAAGAATAATTCTTCCGAGATACTTATTTTATGCCGTATTCTTTTCTTCGGTTTTTATTCTTTATAGCATCCAATCACTTGCTATAGGATCAACCCCAGATTTCGTTGCGATTGTTCTAGCCATGAGCGCCAGCATTATTTCATGGTATGAGGCATTAAAAATTTGGAGAGAGAGAATATTTTAAAATTTAACTGCTCGATTTAGAGGCTGTTTCATTCATTAGAATTATATATAATCCTTTTAAAAATATGATTTGGGGTAATTGATTGATGAAAAGAGCTGTCCTATATAGCCTTGTTGCATTTCTTTTAGCATTATCGTTAGTGTCTTTTAATTCTCTATTTTTAGAAGCCCCCCTAAAACAAAGAGGGGGGGCCCCCTCTCTGGCAAAGATTGAAACTGTGAAAGATACTGATCTTGCTCCTTATGTACCTGATCTTAGTTTTTTGAATCCAAGCTATATTTTTTTTATTTCTTTTCTTTTAGCAATGTCAGTTTATGCAAGTATTAAGAAATTTAGGAATTATTCTTGACTATTCCAGAATTGAATTAAAAAAATTTTTTAGACGTTATTAATAGCTTTGCGCATAATCTTATATTGTGCAGAATAATTTAATTGCTCCTAGTATATTGCTTTGGAAAAATTTTTAAAGATGAAAACTGTTGAGTGAAAAAATTGAGAGCAAGTTAAAAATAAAATATTTGTTAATAATTAGTCTTGTTTTTAATTTAGCACTTAGTACAGGTTTGGCAATACAATCATACAATAATTCTTCACTTAGATATGAAGTTAATTCTATTGTTGAGAATAATGAAAAGCTTGATCGAACTATAAATATATTAAATCAAAGATCTGAACTACTAGAAAATCAATTAGAATATTATAAACAACAAGCGGAATATTATTCGAAGTTATTAAAAAGTAATGATGCATCTGAAGGATTTATTGGCCAATCAAATATCGATATCGTAGCTGTTAAGCAAATTTCTGGAGGTTACTTTGAAACTCAATACGAAGGTGTTGTGATGAGTTTAAATGTTGAGTTGGAGGTCGGAGAGGGACGACTATTGATAAATACTCAACCCCAAATAGGAATAGATTTGCAAACAAGTGCAAAAACAGCTTTAATTGCAACAGAGAATTTTACCGGGATCTCGTTAAAAAAAACCGATGTTATTCTTACAGTCAAAGCTGAAGAGGAAGTCCAAATTGTCGATGGTCCAAGTGCTGGAGCAGCCATCACGATAGCTTTAATTGCTGCGATATTCCATCAACCAATTAATCCAACTGTCTATATTACAGGCACAATAGGTCCGAATGGCTTTATAGGTCAAGTAGGAGGTATCTTAGAGAAGAGTTTAGCAGCCTCACAAAATGGGGCAGAAATTTTTCTTGTTCCAGAAGCCCAAAGTTCGGTCACTATTTATGAATTTGAAGAACAAACGCCATTCCCAGGCTTTAAAGTAATCACTTCAAAACCCAAACAAGTAATTTTGGAAAATTATTTGAAAGATGCCGGCCTTGATATAGAAATAATTGAAATCGATAATATTTCAAATGCATACAAATTCTTTACAGAATAGCACGTGCCATAATTTCCCAAAGTTCAATAGTGACCTTTATTGTCGGATTCTATCTGAGATTTTTATTTAATATACACATCATCTTAATTATCATAACTGTACTTTGTAGCCTATTATTTCGATCGGAGTTATGGATTATTCCCTAACTACAATCTTATCAAGGCAAAGTATCATAAAATTATTTGACCCGAAAGGGATAAAACACTATATAAAAAAGACTTAGAATAGAGGAGTTGTTGTACTCAATTTTTAGATTCCTGCGAACTTAACAATAATTATAAATATTTGCTAAGTTTGGATTCTAGTACTGTTTTTGGAACGGCGCCCACTATACTGTCAGCAATTTTTCCATCTTTAAAAATCGAAACCGTTGGTATGCTCATTATCCCAAATCTTGAAGCTGTTTGAGGGCATTCATCCACATTAATTTTCAGAGCTAAGATTTTTCCAGCGTAATCCTTAGCTAAAGCTTCAATGACTGGCGCTATCATTTTACATGGCCCACACCACTCAGCCCAGAAATCAACTAAAACTAATGGATTAGAATTAATCATCTCATCAAAATTATCATCTGAACCTTTAACGGGGCTGTCGAAATTTTTCTCCTTTCTTTCTGGCTGTCTAGACAATTCCTTTAACTTCTTTTGCCTAATTTTTTCTAATTCGTCCAAAGATTTCACCTTTCAATAATGAGATATAGGAAGTCTCATAAATATTTTCTCGATTATCTATTTTTCTTTATGTTCTTATATGTATTTTAGTACCAAAAAATATAAGCTCAATTCTTCTGAAATTAAACAAAATAAATTAATTGGATAACAATTTCAATTCTTCTCCCTGAAGAATTTACTTCGGAATTTTGGATAGGGCATATATTCTTTGTCTTTATACTTGACCTTACACGCACGAATCACTCCATCATTAGATGGCATCTTACTCACTAGTCACCTCTCCTGTTAGCTTTTCGTGATCTTCGTCGGATATTTTTAAAGACGATCTCAGCTCTTTTAGCATCCTAATTTCAGCCTCGGATATGACTCCATCCTCAAACGCACATTTCAATTGTTTTTTGTAAATCTCCATAGCTCTAAGTTTTGGAACAATCATTGATCTAACAGCGTGTGGAAATAACCTAGCTGTAATTCTATGGGCACCATTCTTGAGCGGGAAGAAAAGAACGACGACAAAAATTGCAGATATCAGTCTTGATACTTGAATCCCCCCAAAAAAACTCTCTGAAATGAGATGATTCAATGATTCCTCACTTAGAAGAAACGCCCATGCAAGAAAAAACGTCGTTAACGTATACGAGAAGCTCTTTGTAACAAAAAAATCTATGTCAAAGAGTCTATCCTTTAAAATTCCATAAGCGATGATGGCCCTGGATATCGATAGAGATGTAATGGAAAGCTCCAGTTTAAGACGTACCGAAAAAATTATCGTGATGAAAACAATTATCAGGCCTATTAAGGGGATCAAAAATGAAAGAATGAAGTATGATGCGCGTCGCCTTAACTCCTGATCCAAGCTCTGCCTAAACATTCTAATAAAGTTCACACAGGTAAGGGTCAGCATCAGACCCATAAAACCATAAAGCGCAGTCACTAGCAGAGAGAGAGCATTGCTCTCAGCCCAGTCATAAATACCAAAAACTCCGCTTGGGGATTGAATAACCTCAGGAGGAGATAACTTAAAACCAATCGATAATAAAGAGATAAGAAAAAATGGAACTAAGTAAATTACAAATATCTTCTTGTTCTCGAAGCTTCTCTGCTTGACAAGATAAACATATGAAAAATGAAAGACAAAACAGACTGCCAAAGCTGACACTATAAAAATTGAACTGGTCCAAGCAACCCACACTCCTGGATCTAGACTACAGGTGGCCATTCCTGCTGTAAAACCCACCAAAGACGTAAAAAAAATTGCTATGATATACAGCCGAACTCGTTCATCTTTCGCTTTCCTGTATATTAGAAGCCAGAAAACGAAGAAGCTGATTAAAAAAGAGACGAAATAAGGGAGAGCCCACATATTGAGAAAATAACTACTCATTGGAATTCCTTCTGAAATGATGGGCACGTTATTCCATCTGGTGGTTTGTGTCGTACTATGTTCAACTGTTTTCTTAGTCAGCTTGAATATGCTAGAGGAGTCAACATGACGGATGAATGGCCTCAGGTTCTCTGAAATACTCTATATCGAATCTTGAATGATCTTTTTTTTATGAGCGCGTTTGCGTAGACAATATAGAGTGTTCTTGCTGATGTATGCGTTTCTTGGATTTAACGCGTGCCACAATTAAAGCAATATTCTCTATGAACACAAATATTACCTCCACATTTAGAACAAGCCCATTTTAATTTTTCATTCTAACAAATTCTAATATTCAAAATTAAATTAATTTTTAAGATTTATAACAAAATATTACTTAAATATAATTTCTAAGATAAAAAAATATACTGTGCGCACGCTAAAGTTATAGTCTACATAATGGTTAAACGAATATATTTTACATTTTTTGAATATTTATATTTGTAAGTTTTATCTTAAAAAATCCCTTAAATAATTCTCTTCTTGATTTTCAAGAGGTAATTAATTTTGAATAAAGAAAAAGGCATTTATAGGTCTAGATTGGGCAAACAAACTGATGATTTTGCTATCAAATTCATGTCTTCAATTTCAGATGATGATTGGATATTAATGGAGGATGTAGAAAATACTGAAGCTCATGACATAATGCTTCAAGAACAGGGGATTATTGAATTAAATGATTTGAGAAAGATACTCAAGAATTTGGAAGAAGTTAAGTTAAAATTTAAGAGTGAGAAATTATCGATTTCAGGTTCTTTTGAGGATATACATGAATTCATAGAACATACCATTACTAAGAAAGTTGGAATTGAAATCGGTGGCAAGATTCATACAGGCAGATCTAGGAATGATCAAGTTGCAACTGATATAAGAATGAAAGTAAGAACAGAATTGTTAGAAGTTTTTCAAGTCATTTTAAATTTGATTGATATACTTGTCAACCTCGCTAATAGAAACATTAACACAGTAATGGTTATGTATACACATACTCAACAGGCTCAAATAGGTAATTTTGCTCATTATTTAATTGCTCATATTGATCATTTGTATAGAGATATTGAAAGAATAATCAGTTGTTATAAGAGAGTAAATTTGAGCCCTCTGGGCTCATCGGCAATAGGTGGTTCAAGTTTTAATTTAAATCGAATAAGAACTGCAGAATTGCTAGGATTCGACGGACTTGTTGAAAATTCGATAGACTCAATAAGCGCACGGGATTTTGCTTTAGAGGCAGTTTCTGTGCTTGCCTTAATAATGTCAAATGTAAGCAGGATAGCAGAAGATATGATTTTATGGTCCACTAATGAATTTGGATTTATAGAGATTGCTGATGAATATGCTTCTACATCGAGTGTTATGCCACAAAAGAAAAATCCATGTAGTTTAGAGTTAATAAGAGCAAGAACGGGTAGAGTATATGGTAATTTATTAGAATTATTAACGATCATTAAGGGATTGCCGACAGGTTATAATAGAGATTTACAGGAAACTAAACAACCGCTTAAATCGAGTTTTGAAATAGTGAAAGAAACGCTTGAGATATTATGTCGGATCTTCAATACAATCAAGATCAATAAAGAAATGATGTTTAATACTGCTTCTGAAAGCCATGCGATGGCTTTAGATTTAGCTGATGAGCTAGTTAGAGATGGCCTATCCTTTAGAGAGTCACACAAACTTGTGGGTGAGGTCGTAAGGACTTTAGTAAAGACAAATAAAAGAATTACTGAAATAAATTCACAATTCTTAGAGAAGATATCCAACAAAATTCTAAATAAGAAGATTTCAATTACTGATAAAAAAATAAAAGATGTTTTAGATCCTAATTATTCTCTTAGTAAGCGTTCAACTATTGGAAGCGCAAATCCTATATTCGTTAAAAGAATGATAAAAGAGAGAATGAAGAAATCTTCTATTCTTAAAAAAGAGTTTGCTAATCGGGAAAATAGAATTAATGAGGCAAAAAAACTTTTATCAAAAACAATTGGGAGTATTTTGAGTTAAAGGAGAAGAATGAAGTTGGAAAAAAAATCAAAAGTTGCTTTGGCTTATTCCGGGGGACTCGATTCTACTTTACTTGCGATTTTATTAAAATCTGAGTATGGTTATGATGAAGTGATCCCAGTTTTAGTAGACGTAGGACAAGGAGAGAAAGAGATAGAAATTGCAAAAGAAAGGGCAGATCTTTTAGGAGAGAAGGCCATTTTTATCGATTCTAAAAAAGAATTCGTAGAAGAGTATATTCATCGTTGTATCAAGGCAAACGGCAGTTATGAAGGATATCCGGTAGGAACATCAATGTCTAGAGTTCTCATCGCATCGAAAGTCGCTGAAGTTGCAAAGAAATTTGATGCGGGAGCTGTGGCTCACGGTTGCACTGGAAAGGGGAATGACCAATTTAGGATGGAGGGTGCGTTTAGATATCTAGCTCCTGAAATAAAAATCATAGCCCCAATTAGAGAGCTTGATCTTTCTAGACCAAAAGAAGAGGAGATTCTACAGAAACACGGAATAGACCCTAAGAAAAGACAGGGAACTCTTGGTGGCGATATCAATATGTGGTCACATTCCATAGGAAGTGGTCAAGTAGAAGATTTAAAGAGTCAATATGAAAAGGATTATCTTTGGGCTGTTAGGCCAGAATCAGCACCAGACGAGTCAACAGAATTGCAATTAACCTTTGAGAAAGGAATTCCAATTGCTCTCGATGGATTGAAAGATCCGATCGATATTATTTTTCGACTCAATGAAGTTGGAGGAGCTAATGGTATAGGCAGAATAGATATTTTAGAAGATGGAATCATTGGTCTGAAATCCCGGGAACTTTACGAGGCCCCTGGGGCTACTATACTTATTAAATTACATTCTGATCTAGAACATCTTACATTAACAAAAGAACAATTAAGATTCAAACACGAAGTTGATAGATTATGGGCAGATATGGTATACCACGCCATGTGGTTACACCCACTGAGGAGAGATTTAGATGCGTTTATTGATTCAACTCAAGAATTTGTTTCTGGAGATGTTACTTTTAAACTCTTCAAAGGAAAAATTGAGATCGTAAAAAGAAACTCTGCTGAGTCATTATTTGCACCTGAGCTTAGATCAATAAAGAGAGGGGGTTTTGATCAGCGCGAAGCTACTGGAGCTGTTAAGATACATTCAATACCTTATGGATTGTATGGTAAAAAAAGAAAATATTCTTAACCCATTTTTTTATAGCATTAATGAATTTAAACAATTAGAAAATCCAGAATAATAAAATGTCTTAATGGTCGATATTTAAATGATACACCCTGCTGAAAAGATTAAGGAAAAAATCATAAAGAGATACAATTCCAATCCTGATGGTTGGAGAATAATTTTTGGTAAAGATAATTATGGTCATTACAATACTGCAATTACACAAGAAACAGATATTTGGATAATTAAAGAGGAGCAAATAAATCCTTACAAACACGTAGGATTTGGAACTGAGATCAGTACTGATACGGATATATTTAAAAAAATTTCTCCACATACCTTCGGTCTTAGACCAGTTTCTGATAAGCAAATAGAAAATTTGTCTAAAGGATTAAATCTTGGAAATAAAAAGTTCAAAAATATTTTTTCAGACATTATGAGGAATAATCCAGTTTCTACAGATAAAATAGATACCTCTATTGTTCTTCAAGGTCCAATTGTAAGTTCTGAACGTACGACCAATATAATTTCCCAAAAAAATAAAGAACTTGATGCAAAATTAAGAAGAGAATTAAAAAAATTATTATATAAGAAATATCCCCAAACCCTTAATCCCTATTCATGATTAGCCGCATAAAAAATTTTAGTAACATGCAAGGATATTTGATTCTATAAAGATTTTATTAAATTTAGAGAATTTTTAAGTATATACCAATATATTCTTAATTTCAATAATTCATTTAATACTCAAACGATTATGCTATGGTGAGAAAATATGAGACCTATTCTATTAATGATGATTTCATTAAACGCAGCATTATATGCGGGTATTGGTTACCTTACATTCCTAGGAATATTTGCTCCTATCATGGGAGTCGTGAGATTCTGGGGCATTGCTGTAGTGATTCCTGCAATATTTGCCGCATTATTTGGTCCTTTAGTTGGCGGGTTAGGAGCAGCGATTGGGATTTTTATTAGCGATATGATAATCCATGGAAACGCTCTTCTAAGCATAACAGTAGGCGTCCCTGCAAACTTTGTCATGTTTTATTTAATAGGTTGGATAATAAAAAATCCCAAGAAAGATATTTTTTTGAGGATTACTACAATTTTAGGAAGTATCATAATAGGTGCTATATTTTTAATTGGTTGGATAATTGGTTCAGACCAAAGTTTGATAATGGCAATAATTTTCCTTTCCTTTGGGATTTTATGCATAATTAGCCTATCGTTATTTGAAAAGTATTGGCCTAGATGGAAAATCTTTGCTCTTGCTTCAATTGTTGGCAACGGTATAGGGAGCGCGATAGTGGGACTGGGCGTTTGGGCTTTCAGTAAATTTTTTGTACTGCCTGCAACGCTTGGTCATGACCTCCCATTTATCACAAGCATAATTTGGTTCACTTGGACTTTTTCCAATCAAATGCCATTCCTACTTTTATTATGTCCGCCTATTCTCAAGGTCTGTTATAAGATATTTCCTGAAATAATAACGCAACATTTCTCTTAGAATCGTTGAATACAAGTTTTGTAAATTTTTAGATCTATTTTTGTATTTCAAGAGAGATGCTAAATATATGAATGATAGTTTCATAAAAGCTGAAGCCTATAGTCCAGCGGGCATAACGAGCTTTTTCGAAATTCTCGATGAGCAAATAGATGGGACACCTAAAAAAGATCCTTTACAGATCGGCGCGCGTGGAGGAGGTTTTGTAATAGAAAAAGGAGTGTTAACAAGAGCTTCTGTAAAAGAGTTTGAAAGGTCCAAAATCGATATTACTATCAATGGAAAAAATTCACCTGAGGCAGAGACAACTAAAGAAGTTGTTAGAACGCTTATCAAAAAAGCAGAACAGAATTATATGGTGAAAATAGAGCATGAAATCGGAGTTCCAATCGAGTCTGGATTCGGTACTAGTGGCGCAGGTGCACTTTCTACAGCATTAGTTATAAATGAAGTTTTAGGGCTAGGATTAACTTTTAACGAATTAGGTAGAATTGCTCATATTGCTGAGATAAAATGCAAAACAGGTCTAGGAACAGTTGGCCCAATTATGTTAGGAGGATGTATTCTTACTATTGAAGGTGGCGCTCCAGGTATTAATGTCATAGATAGAATTCCTTTGAGTCCTAATTATAAAATTATTAGTATTCATTTTGGAAAGATTCCTACAAAAAATATCATAACAAACCATGAAATTAAATTGAAAATCAACAAATGGGGAAATATAACTTTGAATGCAATACTAAGAGAACCAAATATTGAAAATTTTCTGAATTCCAGCAAAAAATTTGCTGATAAAATAGGATTAATGACTAAGAATGTTTCTCGAGCTATTAAATTAATGGAGAGTGCTGGAGCAATTGGTGCCACCCAAAATATGATAGGGGAATCTGTTCATTCAGTGGTTGATGAAAAATCTACGGAAAAAGTAATAAAGGCACTAAAAAAGATTGGGAAGAATATAATAGTTACAAATATTGATATCAAAGGAGCCAGATTGATTTAAAATAATTCTTATAAACATCAATTGCTTAAATTCTAGCAAAGCGGGGGTTGCCAAGCCAGGTCAAAGGGAATGATTGGATTTTCATCATTCTTGAAAGCGCAGGACTGAGGTTGGGTTGTTTAGAAATAAACCAAATATAAAAATAGTTGGTTTATACATCAGAACTCCTGTCCCGCAGGGGTTCGTGGGTTCGAATCCCACCCCTCGCACCAATTCTGAGAATTGAATAAACTGAATCTTACAATGAGATTCTCTAACAAATGTACTGATATATTTTACAAAATTCATTTTATATTTCAATGAGTTTTGGTGAGCGGGGAAATTTTGTCAATATTACCGATAAGTACCATTTTCTTGTGCGTATTGAGGAATTGTAGGATTTATCAAATTCTGATTATATTGCCAATTTCCATAAGACCTTCGTGAATAATTTGGATAATATGAGTACTGACTAGAAGAAGAACGAGACAATGTATTTTGAGTGGATTGAGGTACTGGACCATAATAATACTTGGGTTTAGTTTTGAATTGTCTATAAATACCTATTATAAGAAAAATAATGCCAGCTGTGAGAAATGTTACGAGGAAAATTAGGCCAAGTATCATGTTACTTATAATTATGAAAAAATAGAAGAAAAATAATAGTCCTACTAATAGTGAGCATACTCCAACAATTACAGAAATAATCTTTATTTTGTCCGTACCGTATGGTTGGAGAAGATAGACTTGACTCAATCTAATTACCTCTTTTTATTAAATTAAATATATCCACAATTCTATCTTACTTTAACTTAAGCAATTTTGCTATTTTTTTGCAATATAAAAACAAAGTAAATTCTGAATTGTACATTTTTAATAGTATAAGATTGTGCCATTATTCTGCATAGTAAGGCATCAAGATTAGAGTAGCCTAAAAATTGAGAAATTTCCAGATATTATGAAGCGATCTTTATCTTATTCACAATTTTTTGTTTCTCTTGATTTTATAAATTAGTATCGATGAAATTATCACAACAAATGCCATTCCTATTAAAAGATTGTTATTTAGAAGTATCTGATGATCTGATGACTTTTCTTTTGGAGCGTCTTCAGGAGATATATTTGAAGTACGTTCAGGCGTATCCTTTGTTGTCGAAGTTCGGGCAGGGGTTTTTTCTATTTTTGATGTGGGAGTTGGAGTCGGTGAAAAAGTTGTTGTCAAGTTTAAGTCAGATTCAGTGCTCCCATAAGAAGTTGTTAACGTAAGATTGGCCCAAGTAATTGGAATTAAATTTTGTGCGGTCTTAGGCATCATCAAATACCTTTTGTTGAGATCTCTTTCACCCTTATTTTCAGCATATAAACTAAAACCAATTTCGGTTTTATTTTTAAATAGCTGTCTTGGGATTGCAAACTCGTAAATTAAATGTGACAAGTTTGAATAAGGATTATTATTCGAATCATTTGAAGTTGCGGCTTGAACTGCAGGGTTATTTTCCTTTAATAGAACCCATCCACTTCCATTTCCTTTACAAATAATTTGATTTACAGAACCTTCATTCCATATTAAATCTATCATATAATCATCATACAAAGGAGCAATTCCAGATTTACCAACACAACTTCCATTAATTTGACAGCCCGTTAAATTTCCCCATCCTTTATCGTTTTCTGTATCAAATCTTAATCTTCCCATATCCTTGTCATCTATAGTTCTATCTGACACAAAATCTATCATAACATAAAGGAATTCTTCATCATCTTTTATTAAGAAATATCCCAAAACGTTCTTTCCACGTTCATATGAAAATTCCGAAGCATCACTCCATTCATTTTTTTCTGTCCATTTACCATCAATTAATATTTTATTCATGGAAGGCGAACTTAAAAATGAAGAAGTTGCTATACTTGATTCGACAAATAGTATAGAGCATAAAATCAATGAAATGAAAAAGGTTTTGCTCATAGTGATCTTTTTCAAAATAATTCATTTCCATTACTGCATATGAAATATTTAATGAATTACGATTAAATGTTAATATCAATATTTTATTTTTATTTTGAGATTTTAATTAGAGCCATATTCTACCCAATAAGATTCTCCTGTAATCACCTCTTCTTTTTTCCATATAGTTGCTTCTCTTTTAGCTCTTTCCACAGCTTCTACCAATGCTGGGAAAATATCTTTTCTTGATTTTCCAGATACCATAACTACAAATATCAAGTCACTAATTTTTAATTTGCCAACCACATGATGTATTGCTACATCAATTATCCCTGGTCTTTTTCGGATTTCTTCCGATATCTCCGAAAAGATTTCTTTAGCTTTTTCTTCATATGCCTCCAATTCTAATCCTTTTACCTCTTTATTTTTAACGATTTTTTTAACAAATCCAAAAAAACAACCTATACCGCCTACCTCATCGAATCTTTCATTACCCTTGATGAATTCAAGTATTGATTGAATTGATAATTGACCTTCTGGATGAATTCCAACTCTTTTCAATGAATGACACCCATTCAAATATTTTGGTTTATTCTATTTATAGTAATGATTTAACATTCATTCTTAGTTATTTAGAAATATTTGTTAAATTAATCCATTTTTCTAATTCGCTCCATATAAATTCAATCGATAATATTAATAGAATCTTATACCAAACGAAGGTTGTTCGAATAGAATATGGAAAAATCTATTAAATTGACTGAGAAATTCAAATTTTCTCATGGAATTATCGAGTGTTTAAAAAGTGTTTATAAACAAGATTTAGAAACTGTACTTGATTCTATGAAGGCTCCAGGCCCAAAATATTATTTTAGAATTAATACTCTAAAAGAGTCTCGAAATGAGATAATAAGAAGCATTCGAAAAAATGGTATGGAGGCATCAGAGGAACCAAAAATCGAAGAGGGCCTTTATTTCCCAGTAAAAGGCCCATTTGCAGTAGATTTTCCAAGTAATAAGATAAAAGTAGATAAATTTACTTCAGAGTCTGCAATGATAGGTGCCGATGTATATGCTCCAGGCATCATTAAATGTTCAGGTATTAGATTGGGTAATAAAGTGAAGATAGTCGATCCTTACGATCAACCTGTAGCCACTGGAATAGTGCGAATGGGAGAGAATGAAATCCTCAGTCTGAGGAGGGGACTTGCCGTTGAAAACACTTCTTCTATTTACCGAGTCCCTAAATTAAGGGAATCAAAGCATTTCAAAGAAGGTCTAATATACATGCAATCTCTTCCATCAATATTAACTTCTAAAATTCTAGATCCAAATCCTGATGACATAATTATTGACCTTACATGTTCCCCTGGCGGAAAACTTTCTCATATAAGCCAATTGATGGAAAATAATGGAAAGATAATAGCAGTGGATAGAAATGAAAGAAAGATATCCATAACCCGAGATACAATAAATAGGCTCGGTTGCAACAATATTGAATTATTAATTCATGACAGCCGATATTTTCATTTGGATTTTCCAAAAATTAAAGCAGATAAATGTATTGTAGATCCTCCCTGTAGTGCACTAGGCATTACTCCAAAACTTTATGATTTCTCACCTAAGAATAAAATTCTAGCACTGGCTAAATATCAAAAACAATTCTTAAAAACAGCATCTAAAACTGTGAAAAAGGGTGGTTTAATAGTATATAGTGTATGTACAGTCACATTGGAAGAGTGTGAGGAGGTAGTTCAATTTGCAGTTGATAACTGCGATCTTGAAGTAACAGAGCAAAAAATGTACATTGGCTCAAGAGGCATCCCACTTGAGAACATTCCATTTAAAAATTTACAAAGATTCCATCCACACAAACATGGTGCAGGGTTTTTTATTGCTTGCTTTAAAAAAGATTAGACAATAATTTCGAGATTTTATTGCACGATATTTTTTGGATAAAAATTATTTGATTGCAAAAAGCGGCATAATAAAATTAATAATTGACTCTATTAATAGATCCAACAATTAGTCTATTAACAATTTATGTTAAAAAAATATTCAGTTTAGAGTTTTTCTAAAAAAACTTAAGGATGTTAAGAATGCAGCATTTTTCATTATACGATCTTTTTACAAAATATTTTTTTTATCTAATACGGAAATTATGGAACAAAAATGATAAAAATTGAGGTTTTTAAATCATCATATTTATTTTTATGTCTAGAAAAATTGGGGTTAGCTTAATGAGAAAGTTTCATTTAGCCTCTCATGATGAAATAAAGAGCGGAAATACAACAGATATTTATTTTATTAGAACACGAGAAATTCTGAAAGAAAAGCAATTAGAAAATATAAAAGTAACTATGGAAGTCACCGCTTCAAGTCTGCCGAAGAAATGGCCCTGGGGGATATTATGTGGATTAGATGAGGTGGCTAATTTATTTGAAGGTGTTCCAATTGATATCTTTGCAATGCCTGAAGGTTCAGTCTTTTATGCACGAGACTACAATTATGTAAAAGAGCCAATAATAGTAATTCAAGGGAAATATTCGGATTTTTGCCTTCTAGAGACCCCACTTTTAGGATTAATTTGTCAAGCATCTGGGGTAGCCACTAAATCTGCAAGAATCAGAAAAATTGCAGGTAATGCACAACTCATCTCTTTTGGAATTCGAAGGATTCATCCTGGTCTTTCACCAATGATCGATCGCGCTGCGTATATTGGTGGAATGGATGGAGTTTCAAGTCTATCAGGTGCTAAGACAATTAATAAGAAACCAATAGGTACTATGCCGCATTCTTTAATCATATTATTTGGTGAACAAATGAAAGCTTGGAAAGCTTATGATGAAGTTATGCCGAATGAAGTGCCCCGGATCGCTTTAATCGATACTTACTATGATGAAAAGACCGAGGCAATATTAGCTACAGAAATCTTGAAAGATAAGCTTTATGGTGTAAGGATAGATACTCCATCATCAAGAAAAGGAGATTTCGAGGATATTATTCGCGAGGTAAGATGGGAATTGGATATTAGAGGATTTAAAGATGTTAAAATATTTGTCTCTGGAGGTCTTGATGAAGAGAATATTGGGAGTCTTAAAAAAGCTGGTGTCTTTGGATTTGGTGTAGGAACCTCAATAAGTAATGCACCAACTATAGATTTTGCCATGGATATAGTTGAAGTTGAGGGAAGACCGTCAGCTAAAAGGGGAAAATTAGGTGGAGTAAAACAGAGTTGGAGATGTCCGGAATGTATGGTGGATATTGTAAGATTGAGGGATGATAATAGTCCCAAATGTCCTTTATGTAGTGGAAGCACTAAACCGATGTTGGTTCCTTTAATAGAGAATGGCCAAATCGTTGCAGACATCCCAGAAATCGATAGTATCAGAAAACGTGTTTTAAAACAGATATCAAAGATTAATTTATGATAAAAAATAAAAATTTATTCCAGCATAAGCTTAAATATATAATTTCCCTTTAAACTAAGCTTCGTCTAGCTTGTTTACTGATTACTTTTCTTTTAAGCTTTGTACCACAAATTTGGCAAAAAATGGATTTGCAATCCTGTTCATATACTTTATAACAGGCCGTACAATAGGTTTCCCAAATAAATTCATAGGTTATTCCTAATGTAGCTAATGAAGAGTAGGAAATCCCAAGATGTTCAGCCATGTTTTGAATGGCATAATCATCTGTAATGATTATTGGATCTAAACCTTTTGTTTCTAACTCAAGTGCCAATGCGATCACTTGTAAGTCAGCTTTTGACAGAGCACCAATTTCGCC